>WNFD01004525.1_pt1 | contig 20600 bp, 19 predicted proteins | sample 5400491 | NCBI WGS metagenome assembly WNFD01 (sample SAMN13153343, study PRJNA577476) | soil metagenome | isolation source: 120 cm saprolite under Douglas fir tree site 2 hole 2 replicate 2 | place: USA:California | collected 2015-04-18
GGCACGCGTCGCGCTCCACCAACGACAACTCTTTGGTCTTGCGCCTCGTGCACGGCTCGGTCGCGGTGCTGCTCGCGGGCGACGTCGAGGCGCTCGCCGAGGCCGAGCTGGCCCAGTCCGGCCGCGACCTGCGGGCCGATGTCCTCAAGGCCGGCCACCACGGCAGCCGCACCAGCTCCACCGACGCCTTCCTGCGCGCCGCCCGCCCGACGCACGTGGTCTTTTCCGTCGGCGCGCACAACCCCTTCGGCTTTCCTCACCTCGAGGTCGTCGAGCGCGCCCGCTCCCTCGGGGCCGCGACCTGGCGCACCGACCGCGGCGCGGTGACCGCGGTCAGCGACGGCCACGTCCTCGAGCTCCGGCAGACCGTGCCCTCGGACTAATCGTCGAACCGCAGGGTGGCGAAGCGGTCCAGGTTGTGGAAGTCGCCCACCATCGGCGGCAAGTAGGCCTGTCCCTCGCCGGGTTGACCGGGTCCCTGGCGCAGGCGGTACAGGTTGAAGCGCCACCTGTCGCCGCGCTGGGGACGAGGACGGGGCATGCCGGTCAATGCCGCGAAAGGGATCGCCAGCTCCGCCGTCCAGCCGCGATCCACGTCGCGCGAGTCGTTCAGCGTGCCGTCGACGTGAACGGCGTGGCGGGCGCGCGACGACCAGGACAGATCCATCCCCTGCCTCCGGCCGGTGAACGACGCGTCGAAGAGCGCATTGGACGGCGCCAGCTCGATCTCGTCGTAGCGACGCAGGTCGCCGCTCGGGTTCAGGAAGATCTCCACCACGTTGGAGGTGTAGAGGGGCTCGTCGTCCCGGCTGAAGGGCGTCGAGACGTCCGGGTCCTCCGCCTGGAACGCGACGTAGAGGTTGTCGTCGTCCCAGAGCAGGCGCGCGACCGTCTGGGCGGTACAGGGCTTCCCGTCCAGGGACCGGACGAACGGACCGGCGCGCTCCGCCCGATCCCACGCCGCCTCGGCCAGCACTCCGTCGATCTCGATCGGGCCGGTCGTTCGGTGGACCACGTACTCGCCGCTGCGGCGGCTGCACCCACCGGTCGCTGCGATCGCGCCCGCGGCCAGGGCTGCGAGGGCCCGAGAGCCGCCAACCGCCAGCGGCCAGCCGCTCTCAGACAAGCCCGGCGCGCCGGACGATCAGATGGCACAGCCGCTCGTGCCCGCCGAGCAGGCTCGAGAACTGGAGCGGCCCGAGCCGCGTCCGCACCGCGTAGCTGGTGCCGAGCAGGGTCGGCAGCACGTCGACGCGCAGGATGTCCTCGAACGAGAAGTGCCGCACCGCCGAGAAGGTCCGTACCGTGAGGCCGGAGTCGCTCACCGTGTACGCGAGCCGCCCGTAGAACATCGAGCAGGCGGTGAAGAGCGCGATGAAGAACGCCGCCGAGAGGAACGCCGATCGGGTCGCACCCTGGAGCCCGAGCAGCGCGACGAACACGCCGATCCAGAGCGTGTCGGCGGCGAGCACCACGGTGCGAAGGACGGCTCGGGGCCGGAAGGTCTCGGGTGCCAGCGCTTCTCGACCTCTGGGAAGCTGCACCATGTCAGGAGCATAGCGACGCGGATCATGGCGAGCAATTCCGCGCCTCAGCGCTGCTAGCATGGGAGCATGCGCGACCTTTCGCAGGCGCTCGCCTCCCCGGCGGCCTGGGAAGAGCCCGATCGCGCCGCGCGCCTCGCGCCGCGGCTGCCGGAGGAGACCGGCCTCGCCGCGCCGGACGCCGAGCTGCTGCTGCGCCTGTGCGAAGTTAGCGCCGACCCCGACGGCGCGCTCGCCGGAGCCGTGCGGGCGTTGGGCGCGCGGCGGACGCACCTGGGCCGGCCGGCGTCGGTCGCCGCGCTGGAGCCGCTCGTCACGATCTGCGCCGCCTCGCGCTACCTGGCTGCCCACCTGGCCGCGCGGCCGCGCCTGCTCGATCTGCTACCGCTGCTCCCGGGACGCACGCGGACTGCCCAGGAGGCGCTCTCCGCGGCGTTGCGCCACGCGAACGCAAAGGACGCGGAGGCGCTCGCGCGCAGGCTCCGCCGCCACAAGCTGATCGAGGTGCTCCGCATCGCGCTTCGCGACCTCGGCGGCCGCGCTGCCCTCGCCGAGTCCGCGCGCGAGCTGTCCTGGCTGGCTGCCTCCGTGCTGGAGACGGCGGTCCGCTTCCATTACGCGCACCTGTGCGCGGAGCACGGGCCGCCCGAGGGACGCACCGCGCTGGGCGCCTCGGGCTTCTGCGTGCTGGGGATGGGGAAGCTGGGCGGCACCGAGCTGAACTTCTCGAGCGACGTGGACCTGCTCTACGTCTACGACCGCGACGGCCGGACGCAGGGCCCGCAGGCGATCGACCACTTCGCCTTCTACGCCCGGCTCGCCGAGGAGGTCACGCGCGCGATCGGGGCGACCCCGTTCGTGTTCCGCGTCGATCTCGACCTGCGCCCCGAAGGCCGCAGCGGGCCGATCGTGAACTCGCTGCGGGCGCTCGAGCTGTACTACGAGGCGCAGGGCGCGCCCTGGGAACGATTCGCCCTGCTCAAGGCTCTGCCCGTCGCGGGAGACCTGGCGGTCGGCGAAGACGGGCTGCGGCGACTCGCTCCCTTCGTCTGGCGCAAGTACCTCGACCTGGGCGCGGTGGAGGAGATGCGCGCGCTCAAGGCGCGGGCCGAGCGCGAGGCCGGAAGGCGCGGCGGGCAGGACCTGAAGCTCGGGCCCGGCGGCATCCGCGAGGTGGAGTTCTTCGTGCAGGCCTTGCAGCTGCTGCACGGCGGAAAGGATGCGAGCCTCCGGGTAAGCGGCACCCTGCCCGCGCTGGAGCGGCTGCTCTTCGCCGGCCTCATCTCCAGCCGGGACCGCGACGAGCTGGCGGAAGCGTACGTGTTCCTGCGCCGGCTCGAGCACCGCGTGCAGATGGTGGCGGAGCGGCAGACGCACGCGCTGCCGGACGATCCGGCGGAGCGCGCACGCCTCGCGCGCCGGGCCGGTTATCCCGGGCCCCGCGAGGAAGCGGCGCGCGCGCTCGATCGGGACCTCCAGCTGCACCGCGGGCGCGTCGAGGCGCGCTTCCGCGACCTGCTGCGCGTGGCGGGCGGCGGCGCGCCGGACGCCGATCCGAACGCGACCCTCGCCGCCGATCCACAGGCGGAGCCTGCCGAGCGCCTGCAGGCGCTGCGCGCGCTGGGCTTCCTCGACGCCGAGGCGGCCGCCGCCGAGCTCACCCGCCTCGCGCGCCGGCGCCAGACGCCGTTCTCGCCCTCCGCTCCTCCCGAGCTGCAGCAGCTCGCGCCGCGCCTCTTGCAGGAAGCCGCCGCGGCACCCGACCCGGACCAGGCCCTGCGCCACCTCGCCGACCTCTTCGGGCAGCTCTCCAACCCGCGCGCCGTCTCCGATCTGCTGGCGGGATCGGCGCGGACCGCGCGGCTGCTCGTCTCGCTCTTCGGGTCGAGCGACTTCCTCAGCCGCTCCTTGCTCCGCCATCCCGAGCTGATCGACCAGCTCGTCCACCGCGGCTCCGCGCCGCTGGTGCGCACGCGCGACGAGCTGCGCGCGGAGCTGCGCAGCCGGCTGACCGCGGATACCGAGCACGACCTGACCGAGCTGCGGCGCTTCCGCCTGGAGGAGCTGCTGCGCATCGGCGTGCACGACGTCGCCGGCGCGCTGGACGCCGACCTGGTGCCGCAGCAGCTCTCGGACGTCGCCGAGGCTTGCGTGGCCGCGTGCCTCGACCTCGCCACCGCGGAAGTGCAGCGCCGCGACGGCCTGCCCCGCCACGCCGACGGCTCGCCGGCCAGCATGGTGGTGATCGGCCTCGGCAAGCTGGGCGGCCGCGAGCTCGGCTACCACTCCGACCTCGACCTGCTCTTCCTCTACAGCGGCCCGGGAGAGACCGACGGCGCGCGCCATGCCTCCAACCACGAGCACTTCGCGCGCGTCGCGCAGAAGCTGATCAGCCACCTGACCCTCCCCTTGCGCGAGGGGAGCCTGTACCGCATCGACACGCGGCTCCGGCCGAGCGGGAGCGCGGGGCCGCTGGTCGTCTCCTTCGACGCGCTGGCCACGTACCACGCGCGCGAGGCGCGGCTCTGGGAGCGGCAGGCGCTCCTGCGCGCCCGCGCCGTCGCGGGGGATGCGCGCCTGTTCGAGCGCGCGTCGCGCGAGGTGCTGGTGCCCAGCCTGTTCCGGACGCTCGATCCGAAGGAGGCCTCGCGCGAGCTGCTCGCCATGCGCGAGCGCATGGAACGCGAGATTGCCGCCGAATCCGACGCCCGATACAATTCGAAGCTCGGACGCGGGGGACTCGTCGACGTGGAGTTCGCGGTGCAGTTCCTCCAGCTGGTCCACGGCTCCTCCCACCCGTCGATCCGCACCTCCTCGACCACCGCCGCGCTCGCCGAGCTGCGGCGCATCGGCCTGCTCGCCGAGGCCGCCGCGGGGCCGCTCGCGCGCGGCTACCGGTTCTTGCGGCGGGTGGAGAGCCGCCTGCGCATCGTGCGCGACCGCCCCATCAGCCACCTGCCCACCAGCGGACGCGAGCTGGTCCTGCTCGCCCGCCGCCTCGGCTACAGCGGGCCCCGCGCCGGCGAGGAACTGCTCGCCGACTACGAGCGCGAGACCCAGTCGGTGCGCGCCGCCTTCCTCCGCGTGCTCGAGGCGGCGTAGATGCGCCCCTCCCCGGTTCCATGACGCTGCTCGCCGAGCGCTTCGCGGAGATCCGCCCGCTGCTGGAGATGGAGGTGCAGCTCGCCCGCGCCGCGCTGGAGGCGCGAGGCCGGCTCCACCCCGAGGACGAAGCTACTCTGCGTTACGCGCTCTCGCTCGCGCGCTGCTGGCACGTGCGCGCTCCGGACGGACGGGACGTGGCGGTGTCCGCCTTCGTGCGACCCCTGCGCGAGCGCCTCTCCCACCTGCTCTGGCCTTTGCTCGATCCGCAGCGTGAGCAGCTCGCCGCGCCGCACGAGCTGCTCCCCGCGGCGCGCGAGGCGGCCCGCGCCGTCCAAGAAACCCGCGACGAGATCTCCCGGCGCCTGTCGCACCGGCTGCCTGCGGAGTCGCTGGACCGCGAGGTCCGGGAGCGCCATCTGGTGCTCGTCTGCGGCGGCGGCGGCGGGACCGGCTACGTCCACCTGGCCGCCTTCGCGCTGCTCGAGGCCGCCGGCCTGCAGCCGGCCCTGATCGCGGGCAGCTCGATGGGCGCCATCCTGGGCCTGTTCCGCGCCCGGGAGAAGCGATTCGATCTGGCGCGCATCCCGGAGATCCTCGCGGACCTGAGCTACCGGAAGATCTTCCGCATCGTCCCGCAGCCGAGCGTGTACGGCCTGCCGGGGCCCCTCCGCCTCCACCTGCGCGCGGCGATCGGCCACTGGTTCCGTCATCCCGACGGCACCATGCTGCGCATCGCCGAGCTGCCCATCCCGCTGCTCGTCACCGTGACCGGCATCCGCCGCGGCAAGCTCCCCCGCCCGCTCGAGGAGTACGAGTCGCTCCTGGGCGTCACCGAGCCGGACCCGTCCGGCTGGGGAGTGCGCGCCCTGCACCGCCACGTACAGCGGCTCACCCAGGCCATCCAGGAGCTGGCGCGCATCCCGCGGCTGACCCAGAAGCTCGTCTTCGGCGCCTCCGAGGAGACGCGGCAGGCGGACGCGATCGACGCGGCCGGGTTCTCCGCCTCGGTGCCCGGCGTCATCCACTACGACGTGCTGCGGGACGACGCGCGCATGAAGGAGCTGCTCGATACGCTTATGCGGCGGCACAACCTCTTACGGCTCTGCGACGGCGGCGTGTCCGACAACGTGCCGGTGCGCTCGGCGTGGCACCACGTCCAGCGCGCGGGCCTCCCGGGCACCGGCAGCCGCAACACGGTGGTGCTGGCGCTGGATAGCTTCGCCCCGCGCCTGCTCACGCCCCTGTGGTACCCGCTGCAGAGCATCGCCGCGCCCGCGGTGGCGCGGAACCGGCCGTACGCGCACGTCTACAAGGCATTCCGCCGGACGCTGTCGCCGCTCGCGCTGCTTCCCTCGCAGAGGTCCCTGCAAGGGATCGTGGACACGGCCAAGGACGAGCTGCTCAGCGAGGTGCCCGTGCTCCAGCGGCTGCTCGCCCCCATCCCGGCGATGTGTTAAGAGCGCGCCTCCGGAGCGGAGGAAGACCGTGGCAGGGAAGAAGGTCGAGAAGATCCGGGGAGTCGATTTCATCTGGATGGACGGCCATCTCGTTCCCTGGGCGGAGGCCAAGGTCCACGTCCTGACGCACTCGCTGCACTACGGCGTGGCCGTCTTCGAGGGCATCCGTTGCTACCCGCAGCCCGACGGCCGCGGCGCGATCTTCCGGCTACGCGAGCACATCCGGCGGCTCTTCGAATCTGCGCACATCTGCCTGATGGAGATGCCGTACTCCAAGGAGCAGGTGTCGGAGGCCTGCAAGGAGGTCCTCCGCGGCAACAAGCTGAACGAGGCGTACCTGCGCCCGATCGCCTACCACTCCGACGGGCTGATGGGTGTCGGCGCGGTGAACCCGGTGAAGCTCACCGTGGCCGCCTGGTACTGGGGCGCGTACCTCGGCGAAGAGGGGCTCAAGAAGGGCATCCGCGTGAAGATCAGCTCGTACACGCGCATGCACATGAACTCCGATCCGACCCGCGCCAAGGTGACCGGGCACTACCTGAACAGCGTGCTCGCCAAGCGCGAGGCGCTGGTCGCCGGCTACGACGAGGCCGTCCTGCTCGACCAGCAGGGCTATGTCGCCGAGGCGACCGGCGAGAACGTCTTCCTGGTGCGCGACGGCATCCTCTACACGCCCCCGGTCGCCGGCGGCATCCTCGAGGGGATCACGCGCGAGAGCATCCTGCGCATCGCCAAGGACAAGGGGATCCCGGTCGAGGAGCGGATCACGCCGGTGCGCGAGGTCGACGATCGTCGGATCGGCATCGGCGAGATGGGTCCGCTCACCAAGGAGATCCAGGCCACCTTCTTCCGCGCCGTCCGCGGCCTGGAGCCTCGGTACGTGGAGTGGCTGACACCGGTGTAGAACGCGGCATCCAAGTCCGCGCCAGTCGCCGCCGATCGGGCGGCGCTGCGCTTTTCTCAGGGGCCGCATGGGAATTCCGCGGCGCGCGGCGGAATGTCACGTGACCGTCGGAGGTTGCGGAACCGGGCGCGGCCGACCGGGAAGGTGGCCGCCCGTCCTACACGGGGGTCCGCGGAATGACGCAGCGAGCCGTGATTTCCGGACAGCAATGCTGTTGATTGACAGGAGCCGGTCACCTGCCCGCCCGCTGAACGGGCAAGTGTTTCAAGGGGTTGCAAAAGGAGCAGCACCGTGAGCCGCACCCGGTACATGGACCTGGACGATCGCACCGAGGACGTTCGGCAGCTGATGCGCGAGCGACCGCGCGAAGCGCGCGATTTCATGGAAAAGTACGAGCTGTCCTGGGTGTACCACGAGAACGCGCTCGAGGGGATGGTCCTCACCCATGCCGAGCTGCGGCAGGCGTTCGATCCCACCGGCATCACGGACAGCTCGATGGTCCACACCTACACCGAGATCCGCAACCAGAAGGCTGCCATCGAGTACGTGAAACACGAGGCCCGGTCCAAGCAGACCCGGTACACCCTGACGCTCGTCAAGAAGCTCTACGAGATCCTCTACCAGGGCCTGCCGAACCGGATGCCCGTCGCGCTGCGGCGCGACATGCCGCTGCACCGCACGTACTTCCACGACATCGTGCAGCCGGTGCAGATCCAGCCGGGACTGGAGCAACTGTTCGACTTCATGAACAGCGAGGAGTTCGACAAGCTGCACCCCATCCGGCAGGCGACCCACTCGCACCACCGCTTCATGGAGATCTTCCCGTTCAGCGATCTGTCCGGGAAGGTCGGCAGGATGATGATGAACCTCATCCTGATCCGGCACGGCTACATGCCGGTCATCGTCCACAGCATGGATCGCCAGAAGTACTACGACGGGCTCCGCCTGCCCGCGACGCAGTTCGGGCACGTCGTCATGGACGCCATGGACAACTCGCTGGACAACGCCTACCGGTACTTCATCCCGGGCTGGAACGAGATGTCGCGCAAGCGGGCGGCCAGCGAGTAGGCAGGCGCCGCCAGCGCGCTCGCCCCTGAACCGATACACTGCGCGACCATGCTGCTGGGAGCCCACGAGAGCACCGCCGGCGGCCTCCACGAGGCGTTCGCCCGCGCCTTGGCTGACGGGGCCGAGGCGGTGCAGATCTTCACGAAATCCAGCCGGATGTGGCGCGCGAAGGAGATCACGCCGGCCGATGCCGCCCAGTTCCGCAGCGCGGCCACGCTGCCCGTCTCGGTGCACGCGAGCTACCTGGTGAACCTCGGCGCCGATCCCGGCGATCTGCGCGAGAAGTCCATCGCCGCGTTCGTCGACGAGCTGCAGCGGTGCGACCTCCTCGGAATCCCGCACCTCGTCCTCCACCCAGGCGCGAACGCGGACAAGCAGCGGGGTCTTGGCAACGTGGCGGAGGCGCTGGACCGCGTGTTCGCGGCGCACCGCGGCCGCTGCCAGGTGCTGCTCGAGACGGCCGCCGGCCAGGGATCCTGCCTGGGCAGCCGGTTCGAGGAGCTGCGCGAGATCCGCGACGCGTGCAAGAGCCCGGACCGCGTCGCCATCTGCCTCGACACCTGCCACGTGTTCGCGGCAGGGTACGACATCGCCTCGGATCGCGGCTACGAGTCGACGTTCGAACAGTTCGACCGCGTCCTGGGCGTCGATCGGATCCGCGCCTTCCACCTCAACGACAGCGTGAAGCCGCTGGGATGCCGGGTGGACCGCCACGAGCACGTCTGCAAGGGGGAGATCGGGCCGCTAGCCTTTCGCAAGCTCGTGAACGATGAGCGATTCCGCGACGTTCCGGGGTACCTGGAGATCCCCCCGGAGGGGAATCGCGCCTGCCTCCTCCGCCTCAAGAAGCTGCGCGTCAAGGCGGCGCCAGCCCGGAACCGGGGGCGCGTTGCGCGGGCCATCCGACCCCAGTAAGGTGCGCACCTTCATGTCCCCACCCTCGCCGCCAGCCGAGCGGCTCGAGCCCGCCGCATCCGACGACCAGCTCCGCTTCAGGCTGCGGAAGCTCTTGTCGGTCGCCCGGTCGCACAAGCGGGCGCTCGTGCTCACGCACGACAACCCCGACCCGGACGCGGTGGCGAGCGCCTGCGGGCTGGCATTCCTGCTCGAGCACGGCGCCCACGTGCACGCCCAGGCTGCCTACGGGGGCATCATCGGGCGCGCCGAGAACAAGGCCCTGCTCAAGGTGCTGCACCTGCCCATCCAGCCCGTCGGGCGGGTGGAAGCGTCGCAATTCGACCTCGTCTGCCTGGTCGACACCCAGCCCGAGGTGGGGAACTACTCGCTGGCCGCCCGCTCCGCGCCGGAGCTGGTCATCGACCATCACCCGGCCCGTCCCGCCTCGCTGCTCTCGGCGTTCCACGACGTGGGCGGACCCGCGGGGGCCACGTCGACCCTGGTCACGCAGTACCTGCGCGCAGCCCGCCTGGTCCCGGGCCCCGCGCTGGCGACCGCGCTCTTCTACGGCATCAAGAGCGACACGCGGGACCTCGGCCGCGAGGTCGAGGGCGCGGACGTGGAGTGCTACAACTGGCTCTTCCCCCACGTGGACAAGCAGGCGCTGTCGCGCATCGAGCACCCGCAGGTGCCGGCGCGCTACTTCGCCGCCTACCACACGGCGTACGAGCGGGCGCGGCTCCACGGGAACGGGCAGGCCTGCGTGGTGGACCTGGGCGAGGTCTACGTGCCCGAGATCGTTCCGGAGGTGGCGGAGCGGCTGGTCAGCCTGGACGGCCTGCGCTGGTCGCTGGCCACGGGCGCCTACAAGGGCGAGCTGTACCTCTCGCTGCGGCTCAACGACCGGCGCGTCAACGCCGGCAAGATCGTGCGCGAGGTCTGCAGCGCGTTCGGCGGCAGCGCCGGCGGACACGGCGCGATGGCGGGCGCGCGCATCCCGCTCGACGGGCGCATCCAGGCGGAGCTGGCGCAGGAGCTGGCGGCGGCCTTCCTCAAGGTGTTCCACCTGCGCGCCGGTGTCGGGACGCCGCTCGTCCCGCAGCCGTGATCTACCTCGACGCCAACGCGACCACCCCGCTCGACCCCGCCGTGATGGCCGCCATGATGCCGGCCCTGGGCGAGGTGTTCGCGAATCCGTCGTCCGTGCACAAGCCGGGGCAGGATGCGCGGGCCTTGCTGGACCGGGCGCGCGAGCGGTGCGGCGCCGCGCTCGAGTGCGACCCGCGCGAGATCGTCTTCACCTCGGGCGGCACCGAAGCCGACGCGCTGGCCGTCCGCGGGCTCGGCCGCCGGAAGGTGGTCGTCACGGCCGTCGAGCACCCGGGGCTGCTCGGCGCTTGCGCGGAGGTGGAGCGAGCGGGAGCGCAGGTGGTGCGCATCGCGGTCGACCGGTCCGGCCAGCTCGACCTGGATGCGCTGGACGCGGCGCTCCCCGGGGCCGACCTGTGCTCGGCGATGGCGGCGAACAACGAGACCGGGATCGTCTTTCCGCTGGCGCGGATCGGCGAGCTGTGCCGGAAGCATGGAGTCCCGTTGCACGCCGACGCGGTGCAGGCGGTGGGCAAGATGCCCCTGCGCATCCGCGAGCTGCCGATCGATCTGCTGTCGTGCTCGGCGCACAAGATCGGCGGCCCCAAGGGTGCCGGGCTCCTGTGGGTCCGGCGAGGGCTGCAGCTCGCGCCGGTCCAGGTCGGCGGGCACCAGGAGCGGGGCCGGCGGGCCGGGACGGAGAACGTGGCCGCGATCGTCGGGCTGGGCGAGGCGCTGTCGCGCGCCGTCGCCGCGGTGACTTCCGAGGCGCCGCGCCTCGCCGCCTTGCGCGACCGGCTGGAGGCCGCCGCGCGGGAGATCCCCGGCAGCCAGGTGGCGGGCGCCGGCGCGGAGCGCGTGTGCAATACGCTGAATGTCGCGTTCGAGGGCTGCGACGGCGAGACGCTGCTCGTCGCGCTGGACCTCGCCGGCGTGGCGGTCTCGACCGGCTCGGCGTGCAGCTCCGGATCGCTGGAACCCTCTCCGGTCCTGCTCGCCATGGGGTACCCGCCCGCGCTGGCCCGCGGCGCGATCCGCTTCTCCCTCTGGCGCGGCACCACGGCAGCGGACATCGACGAGGTCTGCCGCCTGCTTCCCCACGTGGTCGCGCGGACGCGCGCGCGCCCGGACCGGCGAACGCGCTGACCGCCCAGTCGCCGCCGTATTCGGCGGCGCTGCGCTTTGTGGGGCGGAGCTATTGCTTGAACAGGCCCCGGACGACGCTCGCGATGCCGAGCGCCTCGCCGACCATCTCGTCGTGGAAGGGCTTCAGCGCGTCGCTGAACTCCGCGGCGGTCTGGTACCGCTTGTCGGGGTCGCGGTTCAGCGCCCGGCGCAGCACGTGCGCCAGCCCCGAGGGGAGGTCCTTGCGCAGCTCCTCCAGCGGCTTGATCTCTCCGTTGCGCACGGCTTGCTGCAGCTGCTCGGTGTTGCTGCCCTGGAAGGTGCGCCGGTTGCCGATGATCTCGTAGAGCACGAGCGCGGCGCCCCACAGGTCCACGCGCGGCGTCAGGGGTCCGCGGTCGAGCTGCTCCGGAGCGAGGTACGCGAGCTTGCCCCAGAGCGTCTCGCCGCTGTCGCCGCCCATCGAGCGCACCTTGGCGATGCCGAAGTCGCCGAGCTTGATCTCCCCCAGCCGCGAGATGAACAGGTTCGAGGGCGAGACGTCGCAGTGGACGATGTTGAGGTGCAGGCCCGTCGGGCCCCGCGCCTCGTGCGCGTAGGCGAGCGCGTCGAGCACCCGGCGCACGATGTAGAGCGCGAAGGGGACCGGAAGGAAGATCTTCCGCTCGCGGCAGCGCGTCAGCACCATGCCCAGGTCGCGGCCGTCCACGTACTCCATCGCCAGGTAGTACATCTCGCCGACCACGCCCGCCTCGAGCACCTCGACGATGTTGGGGTGCTTGAGCAGGCGCGAGACGTCGGCCTCGACGGTGAAGAGATCGACCGCCTCGGGGTCGGCGGCGAGCTTGGGCGCGAGTCGCTTGAGCGCGATCTCCTGGCCGGCGCGCGTTCCTTCCACGATGCGCGCCTTGTAGACCTCGGCCATCCCGCCGCGCCCGAGGAGCTGCAGGATCTCGAACCGCCCGAACCGCGGAGGCGCCTTGGCCACGGTCACGCCCTTCGCCCCAGGTTGTGCGAGCCTTTCGCACCCGCGGGCAGCTCCACCGCGGCGGCGAGCCCAGATTTGGCCGCCAGCGCGAGCAGCAAGGTGGCGAGCGGGCTGTGCACCGGCGGCGACTGTACCGGAGGGGTGCACGAGCGGCAAATGTTCGCGTTGACTTCACAGGGCGCACGCTCCACACTTCTCCACAGAGGAGGAATCCGAGGGGAACTCCGCCGGATTCGAGCCGCTTCGAGGCGGCGAATTTTCCCCTGCCTGGATTGCGTGATGGGCGGCCAACCTCGTGCCCGATAGCTGTCCAACGGGGTCCTGTCCGCGCCTGCGGTGTGCAAGCCCCCGGCTGCGAAGCCGACTGGGGAAGCCTGAAGCAGGCCAACCGGGGTCCCACCTGCCATAGCGCAGGGCACCACCGATGCTGCCCACACGGCCGAGGCGGGGGTCTTTTCCGGGAGCGGCGGCGCGCGCCGTCGCTCCCTTCGTTTTTCCGGGTGGCGCGTGACGCTGGAAGAGCGGAAGAACGCGCTGCGCGACGAGATGCGGCGCCGCCCGCGCGGCACGCCCGAGGCCTCACGGGCCGCCCAGGAGCGGCTGCTCGCCAGCGGCCTGATCGTAGGGACCGTCGGCCTCTACCAGGCGCTCCCTTCCGAATGCGGGACCGATCTGCTCGCGTCCGCGCTGGGCGAGCGGGCCTGCTTTCCCTGCGTGGTGTCCGGCCAGGCCGAGCTGCAGTTCCGGCGCGCGGGCGGCGCCTGGGCGCGAGGCCCGCTCGGCGTGCTCGAGCCCCGCGGCGAGCCGGTGCCCCTGGGCGACATCGAAGTGCTGGTCGTCCCGGCCCTGGCGGTGGATCTGCACGGGCACAGGCTGGGTCGCGGGCGCGGCCACTACGACGCCACCCTGGCGGCGTTCGCCGGGCGCAGCGCGGCGCTGGTCTTCGAGTCTCAACTTGTGCCCGAGGTCCCGGTGGGCGAGCATGACCGCCCGGTCGGCGCCGTCTGCACCGAGGCGCGCCTGGTGCTGGCGAGGAGCGCGCGTTGAAGGTCCTGTTCGTGGGGGACATCGTGGGCAAGCCGGGCCGGACGGCGGTGCGCCACTTCGTGCCGATCCTGCGCGAGCGGCATGGGCTCGACCTGTGCGTGGGCAACTCGGAGAACTCGGCCGGCGGCGCCGGGATCACGCCGGAGAGCGCCGAGGACCTGCTCGAGGCGGGCCTCGACCTGCTCACCGGCGGGAACCACACCTGGAGCAAGCGCGAGATCCTGCCCTACCTGGCTCGGAGCGGCTCGCGACAGCTGCGGCCCGCGAACTACCCGGACGGAGCGCCGGGGCGCGGCCACGGGGTGGTCACGTCCCGGGACGGGCGCAAGCTGGGAGTCGTCAACCTCGAAGGGCGCGTGTTCATGAAGCCGCTCGACTGCCCTTTCCGCGCGGCGGAGCGGCTGGTCGAGGAGCTGCGCGAACAGACGCCGTGCATCCTGGTCGACATGCATTGCGAGGCGACCAGCGAGAAGAACGCGATGGGGCACTTCCTCGACGGCCGCGTCTCGGCGGTGCTGGGGACGCACACGCACGTGCAGACAGCGGACGAGCGCGTGCTGCGGGGAGGGACGGCGTACCAGACCGACGTGGGCATGTGCGGGCCGTGGGACAGCGTCATCGGGCTGCGCAAGGAATCCGCCATCGAGCGCTTCCTCACCGCGCGCCACACCCCGTTCGAGACCGCGCAAGGAGAGACGGTGCTGCAGGGCGCGATCGTGGACATCGACGACCAGACCGGGCGGGCGCGGAGCATCCTGCGCATCCGGGAGACGCTGCCGGAATGAGCGAGGACCTCCTGCGGCGCGCGACGCCTTCCGAGCAGCTCGCCGAGGTCACCCGCGGCGCGGTCGACGTGCACACCCGCGAGGACCTGCTGCGCAAGCTGACCGCCTCGGTCGAACGAGGCGTCCCCCTTCGCGTGAAGATGGGCTTCGACCCCACCGCGCCCGACCTGCACCTGGGGCACGCCGTGCCGCTCGAGCGCATGCGCAGGTTCCAGGACTTCGGGCACACGGTCATCTTCCTCATCGGCGACTTCACCGCGATGATCGGCGACCCGACCGGGCGCAACACCACCCGCCCTCCCCTGAGCGACGAGCAGATCGCCGCCAATGCCGACACCTACAAGCGCCAGGTCTTCAAGGTGCTCGACAAGGACCGCACCGAGGTGCGGTTCAACAGCGAGTGGCTGCTCCCGCTCGGCGCGCCGGGCATGATCAAGCTGGCGGCGAAGTACACGCTGGCGCGCATGCTGGAGCGCGACGACTTCAAGAAGCGCTTCGCCGAGGAGCGGCCGATCGCGCTCCACGAGCTGCTCTACCCGCTCGCGCAGGGCTACGACTCGGTGGCGCTGAAGGCGGACGTGGAGCTGGGCTCCTCCGACCAGCTCTTCAACCTCCTGGTGGGGCGCACGCTGCAGAAGGAGTACGGCCAGGAGCCCCAGGTTTGCCTGACCGGGCCCTTGCTCGAGGGCACCGACGCGCGCGAGGAGAACGGCAAGATCGTCGGCGACAAGATGTCCAAGTCGCTCGGCAACTATGTCGGCATCGACGAGCCCGCGGGGGACCAGTACGGCAAGCTGATGAGCGTCTCCGACGCGCTGATGTGGCGCTACTACGAGCTGCTCAGCCGGCGCACCGTCGCGGAGATCGCCGAGCTGCGCCGGGGGCATCCGAAGGCGGCGAAGATGGCGCTGGCGCGGGAGATCGTCGAGCGCTACCACGGCGCCGGGGCGGCGCGCGCAGCCGAGGAATCCTTCGAGCAGGTGCATGCGCGCCGCGAGCTGCCGGACGAGATCGAGGAGCGCGAGCTTCCGCGCGACGGGGGGGCCGAGCGCCTTCCGCTGATCAAGGCGCTCTCCAAGCTGGGCCTGGCGTCCTCCGGCTCCGAGGCGCGGCGGCTGATCGCCCAGGGCGGCGTGACAGTCGAGGGCGAGCGGGTCAGCGATCCCAATGCCGCGCTCCCGCCGGGCTGGCACCTGATCAAGGTGGGCAAGCGCAAGTTCGTGCGGCTCCACGTGCGATGAAGTTGGGACTGGCGATCGCCGCCGGCCTGATCGTCCTGGCCATCGTCGCCACCTTCGCCGGCCAGCGCGCGCTGCTCTTTCCCGCGCCCCGACCTCCGCGCACCCCCGCGCCCGAGCTGGGCCAGCTGGTGAGGCTCCCTTCGACGGTGGCGCTCTGGTCTCCTCCAGCCGGGGATGCGCCGGTCGTGGTGCATTTCCACGGCAATGGCGAGCAGCTGGCGGATCTGCGACCGGTGGTTGCGGCGATGCGCGCGCGGGGCTTCGGCGTCCTTGCCGTCGAATACCCCGGTTACGGTCTCGCAAGAGGATCTCCCTCCGAACTCGCGCTGGTCGCGGCTGGACGGGAGGCGCTCGTCTACTCGCGCGAGACCCTCCATGTCGCGCCTGAGCGGTTGGTCCTGCAGGGTCAGTCGCTCGGCTCGGGAGTCGCGTCGCAGCTCGCCGCACGAGGGTACGCGGCGAAGCTCGTGCTCATCTCCCCGTTCACCTCGGTGACCGAGCTCGCGAGCCGGATGTTTCCGCTCTTTCCGGCGCGGCTGGTGCGCGACCGATTCGACACCCGCGGGACGGCCCACGCGGTCTCCATCCCAGTGCTGATCGTCCACGGCGATCGCGACGAGATCGTGCCGTTCTCGATGGGCGAGGATCTGGCGCACACCTTCCCGAAGGCGCGGCTGGTACGGATCGTCGGAGCGCACCACAACGACCTCTGGATCGAGCACGCTCGAGAGCTCACGGAGGCGATCGCAAGGTTTGCTGGGACCGCCGAAGCCCCTTGAGCCTTTCGCACGGGATTGCGCGTCGGTGGGGCAGGCGGGATGCTCGGCCGCATGCCGCTGCTGAAGACGCTGCTGTTCACCGTCGTCGTGCCGGGCACCGTGGTGGTGCTGGTGCCGCGGTGGCTGATGGGCGGCGGGGGAACCCTGCACGGCGGATGGCTGGGGGCGGCCGGCGCTCTGCTGCTCGTCGCCGGGGCGGCGCTGTACCTGCGCTGCGCCTGGGAATTCGCGGTGCGCGGCCGCGGCACCCCGGCCCCCGTGGATCCACCTCGCGAGCTGGTCGTCGCGGGCGCCTACCGGTACGTGCGCAATCCCATGTACATCGGTGTGCTTTCCATGCTGGTCGGAGAGGCCGCGCTGTACCGCGCGGGCGTGTTGCTGGGCTACGCCGGAGCGCTCTTTCTCGCCTTCCACTGGTTCGTGGTGACCTACGAGGAGCCGACCCTGCGAAGGAGGTTCGGCGCCTCTCACGAGCGCTACTGCGCGGCCGTCCCGCGGTGGCTCCCGCGGCTGCGACCCTGGAACGGCTGAAGGCGAACGCGGCCACTCCCGCTTGACAGCGGAGCCCGCGCCGCGAAGAATGCCGCCCATGCGCCCCTCCCACCGCGCCTGTCGCTGTCGGTGCCGCTCGGTGGGCGAGGAGCTGCCGGCCGCCTGAGCGGGCCGGACCGTTCTTCAAGGCCCACCACCCGGCGCGGTGCGTGGGCCTTCGTGCTTCGGACGTCCGAAGCGGATCGCCTCCGATCTCGCGGGTGGTGGCTTCGAACGCGAGGAGCGCGGAGTGCGGTGGCACGGCGGACATCGGTGGGTGGTGCTGGCGGCGGCGCTGTGCGCGGCGGCGGGGTGCCGGCGCGGCGCCGACCCGGGCGGTCGGCTCCAGCTGCTCAACGTGTCCTACGACCCGACGCGCGAGCTGTACGCCGACTTCAACGCCGCGTTCGCGCGTCACCGCGAGGCGGCCGGCGCGCCGAAGGTGGAGGTGCGCCAGTCCCACGGCGGGTCCGGCAAGCAGTCGCGCGCGGTGCTCGACGGGCTCGAGGCGGACGTGGTCACGCTCGCGCTCGCGCACGACGTCGACGTGCTCGCGCGCGCCGGGCTGCTCCAGGCGGGCTGGCAGGACGCCCTGCCCCACCGCAGCGCTCCGTACACCTCGACGATCGTGTTCGTGGTGCGCAAGGGCAACCCGAAGCGGATCCGTGGCTGGGATGACCTCGCGCGCAAGGGCGTCGCGGTGATCGCGCCGAATCCCAAGACCTCGGGCGGCGCGCGGTGGGGTTACCTGGCCGCCTGGGGCGCGGCGCTGCGGCGAGGCGGAGGCGACGAGCGGAAAGCGCGCGAGTACGTCGCGGCGCTCTACGCCAACGTGCCCGTCCTCGACACCGGCGCCCGCGGAGCCAGCACCACCTTCGCGGAGCGCGGCGTCGGCGACGTCCTCCTCTCCTGGGAGAACGAGGCGCTCCTCCTCGCGGACGAGATCGGCAAGGACCGCTTCGACATCGTGGTCCCCAAGGTCAGCATCCTGGCCGAGCCGCCGGTCGCGGTGGTGGACAGGTACGCCGACAAGCACGGGACGCGCGCCGTGGCGCGGGAGTACCTCGAATACCTCTATTCCGAGGAGGGCCAGGAGATCGCCGCGCGCCACCACTACCGCCCGCGGTCGGCCCAGGCTGCCGCGCGGCACGCCAGCGAGTTCCCCCGCCTCGAGCTGTTCACCGTCGACGAGGTGTTCGGTGGATGGGCGAACGCCCAGAAGACCCACTTCGCCGAAGGCGCCATCTTCGACCAGATCTCGGTCCCGCAGGCGCGCCGATGACGATGCGGCGCGCGCCCGGAATCCTGCCGGGCTTCGGGCTGTCGCTCGGCACGACCCTGCTCTACCTGACCCTTCTGGTCCTGCTGCCGCTCGCGGGTGTGGCGCTGCGCGGGGCGACCTCGAGCTGGGACGACATCTGGCACGCGTCCACCTCGGCACGAGCGCTGGCCTCGTTCCGTCTCAGCTTCACGGCCTCGCTCGCCGCCGGCGCGGCGAACGCGGCCGCGGGGCTGCTCATCGCCTGGGTGCTGGTCCGCTACCGCTTCGCCGGCCGGTCCGCGCTGGACGCGCTCGTCGACGTGCCCTTCGCGCTGCCCACGGCCGTCGCCGGGCTGGCGCTGACCGCGGTCTACTCCGCCGACGGGTGGCTGGGACGCTGGCTCGCGCCGCTCGGCATCAAGGTGGCCTACACGCCAGTCGGCGTCTGGCTGGCGATGACCTTCGTCGGCCTGCCATTCGTCGTCCGCACCGTGCAGCCCGTGCTCGCCGAGCTCGACGCGCACCTCGAGGAGGCGGCGGCCGTGCTGGGGGCCGGCCGGCTGCAGTCCTTCTCGCGGGTCATCTTCCCCACCCTCCTTCCCGCGGTGCTGACGGGCTTCACGCTGGCGGTGGCGCGGGCGCTCGGCGAGTACGGATCCATCGTCTTCATCTCGGGCAACCTGCCGCTGCGCACCGAGATCGCCCCGCTGCTCATCGTCGCCAGGCTCGAGCAGTACGACTACGCGGGCGCCACCGCCCTGGCGCTGGTCCTGCTCCTCACCTCGTTCGCGCTGCTCTTCGCCATCAACGTCTTCCAGCGCTGGAGCGTCCGGCGCCTGGGGCCTTCTCCGGGGTAGCGGATGCCGTTTGGCGAGTCGATCCTGATCGCTCCGGAGCGAAGGCATCCGAGCGTGACCGAGCCTGCCCCGGTGCGCTGGCTGCTCGTCTCGGCCGCGGCGGTGCTCCTCGGGCTTTTCGTCCTGGTGCCGCTCGCGGCCGTGTTCGCCACCGCGCTGCGCGCCGGCCTGGGCAGGTACGTGGAGGCAATCCTGCACCCGGATACGCGGTCGGCCATCGGGTTGACCCTGCTCACGGCCGCCATCGTGGTGCCTCTCAACGCGCTCTTCGGCATCGCGGCGGCCTGGGCGATCGCGAACTTCCGCTTCCGCGGCAAGCGGCTGCTGATCACGCTCATCGACCTTCCCTTCAGCGTGTCGCCCGTGATCGCCGGCCTCGCCCTGGTGCTGGTCTTCGGCCGGCAGGGCTGGCTGGGGAGCTGGCTCGACGCGCGGCAGGTCCGGATCGTCTTCGCGGTGCCGGGGGTGGTGCTGGCGACCGCTTTCGTCACCGTGCCGTACGTCGCCCGCGAGGTCCTGGCGGTGCTCGAGGCGCAGGGCAGCGACGAGGAGGCGGCCGCGCTGACGCTGGGAGCGAGCGGCTGGCAGATCCTCGCGCGCGTCACGCTGCCCAAGATCCGCTGGGGGCTGCTCTACGGGATCGCGCTGTGCAACGCCCGGGCGATGGGCGAGTTCGGGGCGGTGTCGGTCGTCTCCGGACACGTTCGCGGCGAGACCATCACGCTGCCGCTGCACGCCCAGATCCTCTACGACCAGTACGATGCGGTGGGCGCATTCGCCGTCGCCTCGCTGCTCGCCGTGCTGGCGCTGTTCACCCTGGTCACCAAGAAGTACGTTGAGTGGAGGTCGCGCCCCGCATGAGCATCGTCCTGCAGGCGGTCACGAAGCGCTTCACCGCGGCCGGCACGCCGGCGGTCTCCGACGTGTCGTTCGACGCGCCGCGCGGCGCGATCACCGCGCTGCTCGGGCCTTCGGGCGCCGGGAAGTCGACGGTGCTGCGCATCGTCGCGGGCCTGGAGGCGCCCGACTCGGGCCAGGTGCTCATCGACGGCGAGGACTGCGCGCGGGTGCCGGTGCAGAAGCGCGGCGTCGGGTTGGTGTTCCAGCACTACGCCCTCTTCCGCCACATGACCGTCCGCGAGAACGTCGCCTTCGGGCTCTCGGTGCGGCGCGTCCCTCGCAAGGAGATCGCCGCGCGCGTCGCCGAGCTGCTGCAGCTGGTGCAGCTGGAGCACCTCGCCGACCGCTATCCCGCCCAGCTCTCCGGCGGACAGCGGCAGCGGATCGCGTTCGCCCGTGCCCTGGCGGTGCGTCCGCGGGTGCTGCTCCTCGACGAGCCGTTCGGGGCGCTGGACGCGGCCGTCCGCCGCGAGCTGCGGGAGTGGCTCGAGCAGCTCCACGCCGGCATGGGCGTGACCACGCTGCTCGTCACCCACGACCAGGAGGAGGCGCTCGAGCTGGCCGAGCACGTGGTGATCATGTTCGACGGCCGCATCGCCCAGTCGGGCCCGCCGGGCGAGGTCTACGACCATCCCGCCTCTCCGGTGGTCGCCTCGTTCCTGGGAGGAGCAAACCTCTTGACGGCGCCCGTCTTCTCGGGCCGGGCCGATTTCGGCCCGCTGGCGGTGTCGGCCCCCGACTCCGCGCGCGACGGGGAGCTGCTCCAGGTGTTCGTCCGGCCGCACGACCTGAAGCTCCGCAGGGTCCGCGGCAAGCACCCCGGGCTCGCCGTGGCGCGGGTCGAGAGGGTGAAGCGGATCGGCGGCTACGTCCGGATCTCCCTCGCCCTCCCGGGCGGCGAGGCGCTCACGGTCGAGTCCCCCCGCGCCGAGATCGACGAGCTCGGCGTGGTCGCGGGCGAGCCCGTCCTGGTCGACCTCCGCGCCGCCCGCCCCTTCACCGAACACGCCCCCCACTGACCC
>WNFD01001981.1_pt1 | contig 20592 bp, 7 predicted proteins | sample 5400491 | NCBI WGS metagenome assembly WNFD01 (sample SAMN13153343, study PRJNA577476) | soil metagenome | isolation source: 120 cm saprolite under Douglas fir tree site 2 hole 2 replicate 2 | place: USA:California | collected 2015-04-18
CGATGCGTAGCGCCCAGCGCATGGCACATGGTAACCCCCACCCCGACACTCCCCCGCAAGCGGGGGAGAGAGATTTTCCGGTTATAATCGGGCCGCCATACGACGTCATCATCGCCTTGCCAGCAGCATCCTCCCGATGGTCGCGGCGATAATCCTGACATCGCCCATCGCGATGGCCGCGTCGTCGGACTGGCCCACCTATCACCGGGATTTCACGCGCGCCGGTAACGACACCAGCACCCCAACGTTCAGCGGCGTGTCACCCCAGTGGACGTCGATCCACCTCGACAACAACACGTTCAATGACGACATCAACGCCGAGCCGCTCATCGTCGGCTCGCGGGTCATCGTCGCCACCGTGGCCAACACGGTCTATTCGCTCGATGCCAGCACCGGGGCGGTGCAATGGTCGACCAACGTCGGAGCGCCGGCGCGCAGCTCCGATGTGGGCTGCGGACCACAGGATCCGGTGGGCATGCAGGGCACGCCCGTCGTCGACATCACGAACGGCATCATCTACACCGTCGCCCTGGTGAAGACGGGCGGCACCCCCGCGCTGCAGTACTACCTGGTCGGGCTTGACCTCACGACCGGTACGCGAAAGTTCAGCGACCTCCCGATCACGGTGGCCGGGCTCGACCCCTTTTTCCAGGGGCAGCGCGGCGCGCTCGGCTTCTCAGCGACCGCGGGTAAGGTCTACATCCCGTTCGGCGGTCGCGACGGTGACTGCCAGCCCTATCACGGATTTGTCGTCGCCGCGCCGGCCAGCGGCAGCGGCGCCCTCATCAGCTTCAACGATCAAGCCCCGATGCCGTCGCCCTTCCCCTCGGCACCGGCCGGAGCCGGTGAAGCGTCCTTCTGGGCGTCGGCCGGTCCCGCCATCGACAGCGCGGGCAACGTCTACGTCACCTCGGGCAACGGTGCCGACACGACGACGTTTGACTACGGCGAAACCGTCTTCAAGCTGAATGCCTCGCTGCAGATGCAGGACTTCTTTGCCCCAACCAACTGGGCCTCGCTCAACGCGGGCGACACCGACCTGGGGTCGACCGGCCCCGCAATCGTCGGACCGAACAGTGACATGATCTTCCAGATCGGCAAGTCGGGCGTCGGCTACTTGCTGAGCATGGCCAAGCTCTCCGCCAACAGCAACCACATCGGCGGCGAGCTGTTTTCCGCGCCGGTTTGCGACTCATCGTTTGGTGGCGTCGCCTATGCCGATCCGTACATCTACGTCGGCTGCCTCAACGGGCTGCACGCCCTGAAGCTCAGCGGTGCGACCTTCACCGAGCCCTGGAGCCACACGACGACCCGGTACGGTCCGCCGATCGTTTCCGGCGGTGTCGTCTGGTCGCTGCAGATCAACAACGGCATCCTCGATGGCTTCGACCCGACGACGGGGACCGTGAAGTTCACGCTCAATGTCGGGAGCCTGACCCACTTCGTGACGCCAGCCGCGAGTGCCGGTCGCATCTTCGTCGGCACCGGGAACGAGGTGAAGGCGTTTGGACAGGTGGCGGGACCGTACCATCCCCTGGCACCCACCCGTATCCTCGATACCCGCACCGGAAACGGCGGCTTCAGCACCCCCGTCGGGTCCGGTCAGACCATCAACCTCCAGGTCACGGGCCGCGGCGGCGTCCCATCATCCGGCGTCTCGGCGGTGGTACTCAACGTCACGGTCACCAACACGTCGACGCCCGGGTACCTGATCGTCTATCCGGCGGGCGACGCGCGGCCGCTGGCCTCGAACCTCAACTGGGCGCAGAACCAGACCATTCCCAACCTGGTCGAAACGGCAATCGGTTCCAGTGGCCAGATCAGCATCTTCAATGGGAACGGCTCGGCGAACATCGTCGCCGACGTCGAGGGATGGGTCGCGACGCCCAGCGGGACGCCTGGTCCGGATGGCCTCTACAACCCGGTCGTTCCGACCCGCCTGCTCGACACGCGATCCGCGCCGCTCGCGATCGGCCAGAGCCAGGCCGCACCGCTCGGGGCGGGCCAGACCCTGCAGGTGCAGGTCAGTGGCAGTGGTCCAGTCCCGGCAACCGGCGTCGAAGCGGTCGTGCTCAACGTGACGGTCGCGAATCCGACGTCAGAGGGCTACCTGACGGTCTTTCCGAGCGGCGCGGTGCCGCTGGCGTCGAACCTGAACTTCGTCGCGAGGCAGGTCATCCCCAACCGCGTGATCACGCCGCTTGACGCCAACGGGCGGGTGAGTATCTTCAACGGCTACGGCACCGTCAACGTCATCGTGGACGTCGGAGGGTGGTTTACGTCGTCGACATCGACCGCGGGCGGCAGCCAGTACACGGCGGTTACGCCGTCGCGCATCCTCGATACCCGCATCGGCACCGGCGGAATCAGTGGTCCGGTGGGGCCGGGGCAGACGATCGCCGTGACCGTGGCCGGCGCGGGCGGGGTGCCGTCGATGACGGCGCCCAACGCTCCCAAGGCGGCGGTGATCAACGTCACCGCCACTGGCGCCAACGCTTACAGCTATCTCACCGTGTGGCCGACCGGCGTCGCGATGCCGAACGCATCCGATCTGAACTTCCCACCCTACTCGAATAACCCGAACCTGGTGGTGGTCAAGATTGGTCCCGACGGCAAGGTCGACATCTTTAATGGGTTCGGCTCTGTCAACGTCGTCGCCGACGTCGAGGGCTGGTACAACTAGGCTTAGTTAAACCAGCCGAGCACGTCGACGATGACGTCGGTCGTGGCCCATCCGCTGAAGACCATGACCTTTCCATCGGCCCCCAGCTTGGCGACGACGTGGTTGGGATGGGTGTCCAGCCGCACGTAGTTCAGGTCTGACGCCAGCGGCGTGGTCGTCCCGCTTGGATAGACGATGATGTAGCCGATCGCGCTGGTGTTGGTGACCGTGACATTGCTGATCACCGCCGTGGGCGCGATCGTCGCCGTCATGGCGGGTACGCCGCCGGCACCCGCGAGGGTGACGGCCACCGGCTGAGCCGGAGCCAACGGCCTCAACAGCCCGCCCGTCCCGTAGCGGCTGTCGGCCACACGCGTGGGCGTCAGCCCGTGGTACTGGCCGGTGCCGTCGGCGGTCGCCGACGCGTCGGTGAACCAACCGGTCACGTCGACGATCACGTCGGTTTTGCCGTAGCCGTTGAAGATCGTCACCTTGCCGCCCGTCCCGACACCGATGATGGCGCGATTCGCCAGCGTCTGTCCGGCCCCGAAGTTGAGGTTCGACGCCAGCGGGGTTGCCGTTCCCGCCGGGAAGACGGTGACGTAACCCCCGACGGTTGGATTGGTGATCGTGACATTGAGCACCACGCCCGAGACGCCGGTCGCGGGAACCCCGCCCTGGCCGCTGACCTGGAGGTCGATGCTCTGCGCCGCTCCGACCGGCACACTGAACCCACCGGTACCGGTGCGCGTGTCGAGGATGCGGCTCGGGGCGAGCCCGCGGAAGGCTCCGGCGCCGCTGCTGGTATCGCCCGTGTAGTAGCCGACGACGTCATAGATCACGTCGACGGACCCGCCGCCTGTCAGAGCCGTCACCTCTCCCCCATAGCCCACCGGGACCTGGAGCAAGTTGGCGACGGTCTGGCCGGTCCCGAAGTTCAGCACCGACGTCGCGGGCGGCACCTGCCCGGTCGCATAGACGTTGAGGTAGCTGGGCGTGGTGGCATTCGTCACCGTCACATTGAGGATGACGGCCGCGACGTTGCTGGCCGGAACGCCACCGCGGCCGACGACTTCGACGTTGAGCGCGCCGCCGGCGGTCAGGGGGGCGGTCGAGGGCGCGCCGTTCCCGGTGCGCGTGTCGAGAATCCGCGTGGGCGCCAGGGGTCGATACTGGCCCAGCGCGCCCGAGGGAATCACCACGTTCGATCCGCCGGATTGGCTGGCGCCGACGCTGTTGATCGCCGTCACGTTGAAGGTGTAGGCCGTGCCGTTGGTGAGCCCGGTGACGATGGCCCAGGTTTGCGAACCCCCCACGGTCGCGGTCAGGCCTCCCGGCGAGGAGACGACGGTGTAGCTCGTGATCGGCGTCCCGCCGCTGAAGGAGGGGGCCAACCAGCGCAGCCGGGCGGATCCAGTGCCCGCGATCGCCGACACATCGGTCGGGGCGTAGGGCAGCGGAAATTGCGCGTAACCCGTCAACCAGAGATCGCCCGGGTCCGAGGGCCAGGGATCAGCGCCGGGTGCGCCCGACCATCCCCAGGGGTCGATGGCCGTCCAACCGCTCGTGATGTAGACCCCGTAATGCAAGTGCGCCCCGGTGCTGCATCCGGTGTTGCCGCTTTGCGCGATGACCATGCCGCGAGTCACGGTCTGGCCCACCGCGACGTAAATCTTCGAGAGATGCGCATACCGGGTACTGAATCCGTTCTGGTGATCGACGATGATCGTCTGGCCGAAGCAGGGGTTGATCGAATCCGATCCCGCGAGCTGCACCACGCCTTCAGCGGAGGCCAGGACGTTCTCGTAGTTGAGCGCGTAGTCCCAGCCATTGTGGCCGTCGTAATAGAGGTAGTCGCGGCCGCCGGGCGTCTGCGCGTACCCGAGCGAGAACGAGGGGTCGACACCGTACGACTTCAGGCCGACCGAGCCGTCGAACGCGCACACGCGGCCGTCCGCGGTGTAGTCGGGGTTGCAATGGTCGAAGACCGAGGTGATGTTGTGCCAGGTGGTGTAGGGGCGTGTCAGGAACTGGATCGAGGCATTGCTGGTTGTGGTCGTCAGGACCGCTCGGCCGAGCGCGCCCGCCGTGGCCGCCTGTTGCCTCGCGCGCAGGGTGGCGGGCGACGGCTCCTGGGCCACTGGCGCCGCCGATCGCGTTAAGGGAGTCCGCACCGGGCTCGCGGTCACGTGCTCGTCGCGGACGTGGGCGAGGACCCAGGGCGACACGCTCGACGCGGCAACAGGTTGAGCCAAGGGCGCCAGCACTGCTGCCAGCGTCGCCACCCCCACCACGACGACCCGCCGAATTGCAACCTGCAAGTCTGGGTATGGTAACGCGGGTCCGCCGAAAATGCTTGCGCCTTTTCTTTACACGCTGCGTCCAGCTCCGTTACTCTCGGTTCCTGCGGAACCAATTCGGAGTTCGGCCCTTTACCTGCACAGAGAGTGAAAAAGGCAAATATGAAAAATCATCGAATCGTGGGGCTGAGCGCCGGGCTTCTTTTCGCGGCGATCGCCACCAGCTCCGCTGTTCTTCCGGCGGTCGCGGCCTTCCGGGCTGACCGTAGCGCGGCAGTTTCCTCGGTCCACGGGCCCGCCCGGGTCGCCAGTCCGGCGTCGCGGAGTACGCTCTTCCACGGCCGGTTGGTTCCACCGCCGGTAGCGCACGCGTCCACGTTCCGAGCTCAAACTCGAGCGCAAGGCGCTTCAAACTAGCGCAGGCAAGCCCTCCGATACCAATCCTCTGTCCATTGCATTAACCGGACGAGAAGTGTAGGTTCCGTGCTAGGTTCCATCCACAGGAGGGAGGCATATGAGGGGTCGTTTCAGCGCTGCCCTGGCAGCCGGCGTTCTCGTCGCTACCGTTGGGAATGGGGTAGCTCTAACGCTACCGGTCGCGGCGGCGAGCCGTGCCGCAGCGCCGAGCCGTGCCGCAGCGCCGAGCCGAGCGCCAGGCGAGTCGCTGAGCCCCAAAATGCGCTTGCTCCCCCAGCTAACCGCTGGTCGGGTTACCGGAACCGCCGCTTTGCCTCGGCTCGCCTGGTCAGCGCCGTGCACCCCCAGCTTTGCCTCCGTGTTCTGCTATGTCGCGTCCGCAAACGCCAGTAGCGGGCGCAACGTCCTGGCCGGCACGGCCGCCATCGCGCCTAACGACGTCTGGGCCGTCGGCTTCTTTGTCAACAGCAGCAGCGTGTACCAGACGCTGGCCGAGCACTGGGACGGCAGCGCCTGGAGCGCCGTCACGACGCCGAACGTGGGTCCCGGGAACAATCTCCTCACCTCGGTCACCGCCATTGGCCCCGGGGATGTCTGGGCCGTCGGCTTCTGGCGGTCAGGCAACAGCACGACCGTGGCGCAGCCCCTCACCGAGCACTGGAATGGGAATGGGTGGACCGTTGTCGCGACGCCATCGGTACCCAACTACTCGACCCCGCTTTACGGCGTCGGCTCGGACGCGTCAGGGGATGTCTGGGCGGTCGGGGTTTCCTACGTTTTTCCGGTCCAGCCCACCGGGCCACGCGGCCAGGCGTTCGCGCTCCGGTGGATCGGAGGCGGCTGGTCGATCTGGCCAACGGCGTCCGTTGTGGCACCATTCGCGGGGCCTGGCGTCGACTTCATGGGACTGAGCGGGGTGAAAGTTGTGAGCGCGACCGAGGCCTGGGCGGTCGGCGACGGTCAGGATTACACCGGCAGTACCCCGGTGTCGCCTGACATGGCGTTCATCGAGCGCTGGGATGGATCAAGCTGGAGCCAGGTTCAGCCCCCGACACATGCCAACGGTGACTTCCTCGTCGATGTGCAGGGCACAACCGGCGATTTGTGGACAGTAGGCGGCCAGAACCAGTCGTATCAGAGCGCGGCGGATACGGTCCTGATCGAGCACTGGAACGGCACCACCTGGACGGAATTCCCGGGCCAGTCGCCCGACCTGAGCGCCAATCTCTTTGGGCTGGGCTACGTCGCCGGGAACAACGTCTATGCGGCCGGCGCTTCGGCTTACGCAAGTCCGGGAACCAGTTCGGAAACCGACCACACCCTGATCGAGCGATGGAACGGCACCAGCTGGAGCCAGGTAACCTCGGCGAACCCGACTACGAATGATGGGTTCACCGCCATTGCCGCCATCACGGCGAATGATGTCTGGGCAGCCGGTTTCATGGTTGTGAATAGCTACGCGCAGACGCTGACCGCCAACTTCTCCGCGCCGCCGGTTGTGACGAGCGTAGCCCCTTCCAGCGGGAATGCGGGCAACACGGTCGTGATCACCGGCACCGGTTTTTCCCGAGCTATCGATGTCGAATTTGGAGCGACGCCGGCCTTTAGCTTCCACGTCGACTCCGACACGCAGATCACCGCCGTAAGCCCCGGCCACAAGGCGGGGGTGGTCGACATCACGGTGTCGGTCCAGGCCACCAGCGCCACGGCGAGCGCGGATCAATTCACCTACCTGCTATCGGTATCGGGGGCAGCGCCAGCGGCACCGGGATCAGGCGCATTCCAAAACCGGACGTTGCTGCAGCCGCCACCTGTCCCCGCGGCGCCCCCACATCCTCGATTGATGTCGCGTTACGTTCCCACCCCGGTCTAGCTAAACCAAGGTGCGCTCGTAGTGAGGGGTCGTTTTAGCGCGGCGCTCGCGGCCGTCGTTCTCGTCGCCACAGTTGGGAGTGGCGTATCTCTGGCGCGGCCGGTGGCAGCGGCGACCCGCATCGCTGCGCCAAGCCGAATGCCAGCCGAGCCGCTGAGCCGCAAAATCCGATCGATCGAACGGCAGCTCACGACTCGGCGGACCAGTAGAGGCGCCGCCCCGATGGCCCAGGTCGCATCGTCGATACCGTGCCGCGGCGCCTGGGAGGCTATCGGGTCCGCCAACGTCAATGCCGGCCGGAACCTCCTGACAGGCATCGCCGCCATCGCTCCCAACGACGTGTGGGCTGTCGGGACCTATGTCAACAGCGGTCTGGTGTACCAGACGCTGACCGAGCACTGGGACGGCAGCGCCTGGAGCGTCGTCCCGACGCCGAACGTGGGGCCAGGGAACAACCTCTTTACGGCGGTCACCGCAATCGGTCCTGGCGATGTTTGGGCCGTCGGGCTCTCACGGCCGGGTAACAGCACGACTGCCGCGCAGCCGCTGACCGAGCATTGGAATGGGAATGGCTGGACGGTCGTGTCAACGCCATCTTTGCCCAACTCCTCGACTGCCTTGTACAGCGTCAGCGGAGATGCGTCGAACGACGTCTGGGCAGTTGGCGTGTCGATTGATGTCCCGACCACGATCCTCGGCCCCCGCGGTCGCCCCATCGTAATCCGATGGAACGGAAGTTCCTGGTCAGTTGCGACCGCCCCAGTTCCGCAGGCCCCCAGCCTCGACCTGAGTAGCCTCAACGCCGTCAAAGTCCTCACACCGACCAACGTGTGGGCCGTCGGCGATGGGCTCGATTTCACTGGCAGCATGGCGGTATCGCCTGACACTGCCTTCATCGAGCACTGGGACGGAGGCATCTGGACCCAGTTCACAGTTCCGGCGCAGCCCAACGGAGACTTCTTGATCGACGTACAGGGCACCGCCAACGACCTGTGGGCTGTCGGGGGCAAGGGCCAGGTGGGATCGAGCACGTCGGATAGCGTTCTGATCGTGCACTCGACCGGCACCACCTGGACCGAAGTACCGGGCGTGTCGCCCCAGCTGAGCGCAAATCTCTTCGGCCTCGGCTATCTTGGGAGCAACAACGTCTATGCGGTTGGCGCTTCCGCCTACGCGAATCCCGGAACCAGTCAGGAGGCCGACTATACCCTTGTCGAGCGATGGGACGGCGCAACCTGGACTCTAGTGATGTCGATCGAGCCGAGCACGAACGATGCGTTCCTCGCCATCGCCGCCATCTCGGCTAACGACATCTGGGCGAGCGGTTTCGAGACGATCAACGGGTACGCGCAGACCCTGACGGAAAGCATGTGCGCGCCGCCGGTCGTGACGAATGTCGCCCCGCCGAGCGGCAGCGCCGGCAGCTCCGTCGTGATCACGGGCAGCGGCTTTTCGCGAGCGATCGATGTCGAATTCGGCGCGACGCCGGCCTTTAGCTTCCACGTCGACTCCGACACGCAGATCACCGCCGTGAGCCCCGGGCACAAGGCGGGGATGGTCGACGTCACGGTGACCGTCCAGGGCACCAGCGCCGCGTCGAGCGCGGATCAGTTCACCTACCTGCAGTCGCTACCGGGCGCCGCACAGGGTTCGGGCACGTTCCAGAGCCGGACGTCCGCGCCGCCACCGTTGGGCGTCCTGCTGCGGCGATCTGACGAGGCCATGTCCCGGTTGGCCGTCTGGGTCACCCTGACAATGCTCGGCCTGATTCGCTAGCGTGGGAAATCTCCCTCCCCTTTCGGCGGAGGGTCGGGGTGGGCGGTTGCCCTAACCTATTGCTACGGATGGTGGGGGGAGCGCGACCATGAGACGTAGTCGACCCCTGCGGGTGGGCGCCATCCTGCTGGCAGCGGCTACCGCTTTGGCTCCGCTGACCGCCTCGGCCACATCAGCTCCACGACTGCCCGCCGGATATCGAACGCGCGCCCTGGCGCCGAGCCGAACGCTGTCCACCCCGCCGGCCCAGCCGCGCCTTCGAGCCCGGATCAGTGCGGCGCCGTTGACGCTGGGCCCGGGCGTGTCGCCGAACTTCGCGGTCAGTCCGCCGGGCCGGGATGCCTTCGAAACAACGACCGTCGCCACCGACCCGGGCTTCCATCGTTCGGTCTTTGTGAGCGCGGAGGACCAGTCGACAGGCGCGATCGCCGGGTTCGCCAGTGGCGACGCGGGCGGCAGCTGGTCGGCGAGCCCGCTACCCTCCCCCACCGCCGGTCCGCAAGCGTTCCTCGCCTTTCCATCGGCGGGCTTCGATTCCGCGGACAACCTCTACGAGAGCTACGTCGGTTTCGCGGTCAACGGCGCATCGGTCGCGAGCCAGCTGGTGGTGGCCCGCTCGGCTGATCGCGGACATTCCTGGGCATCGCCCACGATTGTCGAGGGATCCAACATTCCGGATCGCCCCCAGCTGGCCATCGATACGACCGGGGGCACATTCAAGAACCGCGTCTACGTCGCGTACAACACCAACCCGGGCAAGACAAGCTCGGGCAACTACAGCCAGCCGCTGTATCTGGCCCATTCGGATGGTGGCGCCGCCTGGACCAAAACGCAGGTCTGGGACACGGGCGGCGACCACGAGGGCTTCCCGTCGGTCGGCCCCAATGGCGAGGTCTACGTCGCCTGGACCGACTATTGCGGAAGCTACTCGCCCAACCCGAGTGGCGCCGACTGCCTGTCGACAAGCAGGACGGTCCTGCTCCGTGTTGCCCGCTCGGATGACGGCGGAGCGGGGTTCCAGCTGAATCCCGGGATCAACGCAGGACGCATCGCCGATCTCGGAACAACCTTCCCGTACACGATGCCGAATTACAGCAACAACTGCGGTGGCTCGGGACCCACTCCCATCGAGCCATCTCCATCGATCGCGGTCGACCGCAGCGGCGGACCATACCAGGGCACGGTTTACGCGGTCTTCACCACGAAGAACACCGCCAGCGCTCATGTCTATCTCGCCAAATCGACCGACAGAGGATTGAACTGGTCGCGGTATGTGCAGCTGGATAGCGGGAACCTCAATACCGATGCATGGGGACCGGCCCTTGCGGTCGATCAGAGCAACGGTGCCGTCACCGTTGCCTGGTACGACCGTCGAGACGACGGGAACAACAAGCTCTACCGCGTTTATTACACCCAGTCGATCGATGGCGGTCAAACCTTCCTGCCCAACCAGATCGTCGTCTCGGACCGGCAGGCAGACCCGACGGTCGACTGCCTCGCGACCGGCACCTACACGCAGATGCGCGCTGCCGATGGGATGGCGCAGCCGTTCTGGACGGATACCGACAGCGGCTCGATCGTCAGCGCGCTCATCTCCGAGCGGAGCAACTACCTGGCGCCCACGCGGATCTTTGGCTCGCCCACCGCGTACGCCGTGCCCACGGCCAGCAGTGGCGTCTCCGGCATCGTCACGGGCGACTTCAATGGTGATGGCAAGCTCGACCTGGCCGTCCTGAGCAACAATCTTTCAAGCGCCGCGATCAGCATTTATCTCGGCAACGGCGATGGCACGTTCACAGCCGGCCAGGTGATCGCGCTGACCTCGACGCCCAATACCAGCTCGCCGCGTGCGATCGTCAGTGCCGACTTCGATGGTGATGGCAAGACCGATCTTGCGGTCTCCGGGCAGCGCTGTGATCCCACCTTATGTCCAGACGTCGTCTGGTTCCTTCGCGGTGTTGGCGACGGGACGTTCCAGACCCCGACCTACAAGGCAGTCGGCGGCGTCGGCTACGCGAACACGATCGCCGTTGGGACATTTGTTACTGGCGGCAAGCCCGATCTGGTCCTCGACAACGGCGACCAGGTCAGCATGTCAATCCTTCGGAACACGAGCACGGCAGGATCGATCAGCTTCAGCGATCCGATCGTGTTGAATGTGGCCGGCAGGAACCCGGTCGTCGCCGATTTCAACGGCGATAACAAATTTGACATCGCCTTTACCCACGTGGATTCCACGACGGGCGTGGGATATGTCGGCATTCTCCTGGGAAACGGCGACGGCACGTTCCAGGCCCCGCGCACGAATGTCGCGGTCAACCCCTCGACGCTCGCCACCGCCGACCTGAACCGCGACGGCAAGCCCGACCTGGTCTCGAGCACCAGCGTGGGCTTGATGATCATGCTCGGCAACGGCGATGGCAGCTTCACCACGCATCTGCAGTCGTCCATCGGCGGCTTCATGGTGATTCAGGACGTAACTGGGGACGGCATCCCCGACATCCTGATGGATTGCGGGGATGCATACCGGGCGATCTGCACCATGGTTGGCAAAGGCGATGGCACCTTTGGGAGTCCGATCATATCGACCTACAGCGGCACGGGGTATGCCACCAACGGGATTGCGGTGGGCGACTTCAACGGTGACCGAAAGGCTGATGTCGCCGTGACCCAGAATGGCCGGCAGAGCTTCAACGTGCTGCTGCACATCGGGGACCGACTGAGCGCCACCTCGCGAGTCTCCTTTGGTGCCGTCTCGCTGGGCCAGAGCCTCACCGGCCCCGCGGTGTTCACGAATAACGGCACGAGCGACCTTCCGGTGTCGTTTGTCAGCACCGAATCACCGGACTTCTCTATCGTCAACGACCCGTGCTCCGGGTCAACGCTCGCGGCCGGCGCGAGTTGCACGGTCACGATCCGGTTCACGCCCGCCATACTCCAGCCGGAGACGGCGAACCTGACCACGATCGGCGATGCATTGCGAACGACGCTGACCGTCCCGCTCGACGGAATGGGTGACCGCGGCATCGCGCCGCCCGCTCCTTCTCGCCCATTCCCACCTCGCACGGCTCCAGGCTCGAGCGCCGTGACGACTCGTGGCCCTGACGCCCAACCGGTCAGGACTCCCACCCGGGCGGCGCCTTCACCCAACCTCGAGGCGGTGATGGCTCAGATCACCGCGGCATTGCTCAACTTCCTCGGTAGCTAGGTGACGTAGCCGAGGACGTCGACGATCACGTCCGTCGACCCGTAGCCGTTGTAGATCGCGATCTTGCCGTCGGCCGACAACTTCACGACCACCAGGTTGGGAACGGTCTGCCCGACGGACCAGTTCAGGTCCGAGGCGAGCGGTTGGCTCGCGTCGCTCGGATAGACGATCAGGTAGCTGCCGGCGGTGGTGTTCGTCACGGTCACGTTGAGAATCGCGGCCCTTGGCGGCGTCGGCGAGCTCATCGATGGCACCCCGCCCTGGCCGGCGACCATCACCGTCATGGTGCTGTTGGCTTGAAGCGGGGCGATCGGAAAGCCACCGTTGCCGGTGCGGGTGTCGAGAATGCGAGCCGGCGTAAGCCCGACCAAGCCACCTCCGGTCCCATCCGGTCGGCTCGCGTCGGTGAACCAACCGCCAATGTCGACGATGACGTCGGAGCCACCTCCGCCTACATAAAGGTCGACCACGCCGTTCGACGGTAGCTTGACGATCACGCGATTCTGTACCGTTTGCCCGGCGTTGAAGTTCAAGTTCGAGGTGTTGGGCATTCCGTCGCCGTCCGGCCATGCGGTGATGTAGCCTCCCGCCGGAGCGCCCGTCACGGTCACGTTGAGGCTCACGGCGTCGGCTCCGCTGAGCGGGACACCGGCCCAACCCGCGATCTGAAGACGATGCGTCGAATTGGCTGCGAACGGAGCGCGCGCTATCCGAGTATCCAGGACTCGGCTCGGAATCAACGGATTGTAGAAGCCAGACGGCCCGGGGGACGCGCTGGCGCTCGACACGTAACCAGCGACGTCAAAGATGACGTCGGTCGCGCCTGACCTGTTGTAGACCGTCACGCTCCCGTTGGCGCCAAGGGCCACCTCAGCGAGATTGGCGACGGTTTGCCCTGACACGAAATTCAAGTTGGAGGCGATCGGTCGTGTCTGCGCACCGGCGGGATAGATCGTCAACGCGCTTTGAATCGTCGGGTTTGTCACCGTCACATTGAGGAGCACGGCGGTTACACCGCTGGCCGGGACGCCACCTTGCCCGGAAATTGGCACATCCATAGCCTGATCAGGCCCCAGCGGGCCCCCAGAGCGGCCCGGCGGCACGGGACCGACACGGGTGTCGAGGATTCGTGCCGGCGGAAGGGGCGTGTACGGGCCACCGGCGACCGCCGCCCCGGCGACCGCCACCGTGTGAGGAGTGCCGTAGGCGTCATCCGGGACGCTAATGGTGGCTGATCGTGGGCCCATCGCCGTTGGACCGAAGGACACCGCAAAGCTGCAGCTGCCGCCACCGGTGACCGTCGCCCCGGAGCAGATATCGCCCGTCAGCGTGAAGTCGCCGGGATTGCTTCCGCCCTTCCCGATCGTCCCGATGTGAGCCGGAGCATTGCCTGAATTGGTTACCGACACCGTTTGCGCGGCCGTCGGGCCAGTGCCTAACAAACGATTACCAAATCGCAGCGATGGAGGGGTGAGGGAGATCGCCGCACCGGCTCCACTTCCGGACAAGGGGACCTGGCGGGGACTGCCCGGTCCTCCGTCAACCACAGTCAGGGTGGCCGATCGAATTCCCGGTCCCACTGGTTTGAAGCCAATCGTCACGGTACAGCTAAGACCGGGCAGCAGCTGCAATCCCGAGCAGGTGTCTGCGGTCTTGGCGAAATCCACGGCGCTCGGCCCACCGATAGACGCCAACGACACTGGCATCGGTCCCGTCCCGCTATTTGACAACGTCACGATCTGCGTAGCCGCTGCAGTTCCTATGGCTTGCTGGCCAAAGGCAAGCGATGCGGGAGCGAGCGAAGCACCGATTCGATTGGCAAGCAGCACTTCAGCATCCGTCCCCCAGGTTGGGGGACCCACCGTGACGAGGTCAGTTTGCCAGTCGCCATTGAAGTCTCCGGCTGAAAAGGCCGCGAGGGAAGCTGAGTATTTGAGTTCCGGAAGGAACGTACCGTCACCGTTCCCGCGCAGGATCAGCATCCGTCCTGAACTGGGAAAGGCATTCATGGCCGCATCTAGGTGACCGCCTCCAGTGAAATCGCCGACCGCGACGGATGAACCGTGGTACGGCGACGCGGGCGTTGTTTCAGTTGGAGGGAATGTCCCGTCGCCATTCCCCGGATAGATATAGATGCCTTGAAGGGTCGAAAACAGGATGTCGAGCTTCCCGTCGTCATTGAAGTCGCCAAATGCGATGTCGAGCGCAGACCCACCTTGCCAGAGCGGTGATGGTGGTGTCAGCGTCCCGTCGCCGTTGCCGAGAAAGACCTGTGCATAGGACTGGGTTGAGACGACGACATCCGACTTGCCATCATGGTTCAGATCGGTGGCCCGAACCGACCAGATCGGGCCGGCGACCGGGTAGGAATTACCGACCACAAACGACCCATCACCCTTCCCTTTGAGTAGATGGATAGCCAGGGGAGTGGAATTCGAGGTTTCGGCAACAACGAGGTCAGGGACCGCGTCGCCGTCGAATTCACCCACCGCGATCCCTGCACCCAGGCCCCAGGTGATTCCATCCGGCGAGCTGACTGGCGGCTTGAACGTTCCGTCTCCATTTCCCAGCAGCACGTAGACCTGCTGATTGAAAAGGACGGCGATGTCGAGAATGCCATCGCCGTTGAAGTCCGCGATAGCCATTCCCTGCGGGTTGTCGTACGTTGTCGAAATGGCGTAGTGCGTAGCGGCCTGGAATGTTCCATCGCCATTGCCAAGTGCGATCGAAACGCCCATTGGACGTTGGGTCGAGCCCACTGCCGTACCGGCCAGAATGGCAAGGTCGAGCTTGCCATCTCGGTTGAAGTCGCCCGTTGCGACTGACACTAGCGGGGACGGGCCAATTTCCAAGCGCTGAGCGGCTTGAAAGGTGCCATCGCCCCTTCCGTGCAAAATGGCTTCGCCGATTATCAGATCGATGCGTCCGTCACCGGCCAGATCGGCGGCGAGCAGTCCGTGAAACCCCGGGGCGTCGTAGGTCGCAGCGACCGTCAGGGCGCCACTGGCGCCTCCCGTCATGATCATGATCAACTCGTTCTTCCTGGTGTTGAAGCTGGGGTCTGAGCCAAACCATGCAATATCCGCATAGCCGTCATGGTTGAAGTCGGCCGTCACCAATTCGAGGGGCAATTCGGGTTGCGGATAATGCGTCGGTGCATTGAAGAGAGCTTGACCGGCTCCACCACTGTTGATTAACGTGACGAGCTGAGAGTCGTAGGTCCCCGAGACTGTCGACACAACCGCCAGGTCAGGGCGACCATCATGGTTGATGTCCGGGGTCAGGATTTTCGAGGGATTGTCGCCGGCATCGTAGGTCGCCGCCTGGTTGAAGTGACCGAGTCCATCACCCAGAAGGATCGCGAGTGAAGACGGGCCTGCCTGTTGATAACCGACGGCCAGGTCCGTGGCCGAGTCACCATTGAAATCAGCTGTGGCCACTGTATTGGCGATGCCCTGGAGAGGTTGCGCGGGCCCGGCGCGGAATGTCCCGTCGCCGTTGCCAAACCAGGTGAAGACTGTCGACGCCGCCGGGTTGGATGATGACCTTAGCGTCAAAATCAGGTCAGGGATGCCATCGCCGTTCAGATCCGCGATGCTCGCAACAACACGGTTAGGGTCACCCGGCGCTGACATCGGTAGAGCAACAGGACCCTGGAAGGTACCGTCTCCGTTACCGAGCGCCGCGCGAAGAAATCCATCGTCGCCCTCGAAAACGAGGTCCGGCTTGCCGTCGCGGTTGAGATCAGCGCTGGCAACCCAGACAACCCTTCCGGTTGTTAGTGGCTTCGTCCGTGCCGGTGGCCTGAACGTTCCATCGCCGTTGCCGGCGAGCACAGTGAGGCTGCTGTCGTTGCCTCCCCAACCGAGAAGATCGAGGTGACCATCACCAAGGAATTTGCCGGCGATGAAGGTCAGGCCGTTCGGCGGAGCCGGCAGCAGCGAAGGCGTGTCCGTTATGGCCGCGGCGGTGATGAACCCACGTGACGGCTTAACCTGCGCGGCAACAACCTCGCTGACCGTCGCCGTAAATACCTGATCGAATCCGTTTCGCGTGTCAGTCCATACGGCGTGCGCGGTGCCATTCTCCGATGTCAGTCCCATCGTTTGCCCGGTGCCAAAGCAGTTGAGCGCGGCCGACGAAGGCAGCTCAGCCACCCGTAGTTGACGTGGAAGGAATGTCAACCCTCCATCCGTCGACTGCGTGTAGTACACCTCGTAGAGTGCGTTGGTGGAGTCGTCGCGCCGGTCGTACCAGGCGACGGACACCGCACCGGTTGACGGATCGACAGACAGCGCAGGCTCCCAGCCATCGTTGAGATTGGCCGTGTCGATTTGCACCGCAGCCGTCCACAGTGCTCCGCCGTCAACCGAGGCTGAAAAATACACGTGCATTGGACCCTGCAGTGGGTAGGGGCTTGGCAGGTCCGTAAAGGGTCGGTCGGCCCAGACCGCGTATAGCGTTCCGTTGTGAGCGCCGCCGCTCCGATCGACCGCAAGGCTGAGACCAGGGCTAACCGGAAGTGGACACGGCGGCGAGGGTGCATTCGTACTGTAGGCATTCAACGTCGTACCGAACCCAATCGTCGTCGTTGCGATCTGCGCCGGCGGAGCAAAGGATGCGCCGCCATTTGTCGACTTCGCAATCAGCAATTGGCCCCGCGTGTTTGCGCACCGCCCTGCGACGATGCCGCCGCAATAGTCATCCCAGCCGACCAAGACGTCACCGTTGGCGCCGACCACAGGTGCCGCTCCGAAATCGCCACCGTTGTCGTAGAGCTGGGTTTTCGACCAGGTCGCGCCACCATCGGCGGACCACCCCAACATGAGCGGCTGTGATGACAAGTTGCTCGGTGGGTTGCTGTCATAGCCCACGTACACGCGGCCTCGGTACGGACCGCCGGTCGTGTCCACCGCCGTCTCGTTCTTGTCCGGCTGCTCTGAAACTCCCGCTATCGTCGTGGCTGGTCCCCAGGATGCTCCCCCATCGGACGAGGCCGACACAACAAGTTGCCCATTTCCCGCCTGGTCTGCGCTCAGATAGCTGTCGTACACCTTTCCGGAACCGTCGAAAGCCGGCCAAGGCGAGCCAGTGAAGGTGTTGGGACCGGAGGCTGGTAGTGGCGGATAGTTGGCGGCCCATGTCTTGCCCCGGTCGGCACTGGACAGTGCGGCTGTCTGCGCCACACCGGTCTCGGCGCTAACCACCAGATTCCCTTGCGATGTCGGATTCAGTGCTACGACGGGCTGCCCATAGGCATGACCATCATCCGGGTTGACCATGGAGTTGGCCCCCACAGCCAGAGGCTTTGGTGGCGGAGCCGCCCTCTGCCGCCAGCTCGGAACGGCCGGGGCAGCTATACCGGCGCCGCCAGCCCTCCCCGACGAACTCCGAAGGCTGGCCTGCGAAAGAGCGCTTCGGTGGCGCGATGTGACGGTGACACGACTTGAAGCGCCCACCTCGACCGGAATCGAAGCGCAGAAGACGCTGAAGACCGCCAGTGCCGCGGTGAAACTGGCAATGTGCCAACGGGTGCCCCTCCCCATACCTTCCCCAGGGGAATGGTACCGAAATGGTCGGCTGGGAACCAGCCGTCTGCGGATCGTTAATCGGCGCCCGGGGGGCCGTCTGGTCTCGGAAGCGCGCCTAGTTCATGTACCCGAAGACGTCAACCACGACGTCCGTCGACCCGTAGCCGTTGTAGATCGCGATCTTGCCGTCGGCCGACAACTTCACGACCACCAGGTTGGGAACGGTCTGCCCGCTGGCCCAGTTCAGGTCTGAGGCGAGCGGTTGGCTCGCGTCGCTCGGATAGACGATCAGGTAGCTGCCGGCGGTGGTGTTCGTCACCGTCATGTTCACGATCACGGCGGTCGGCGACGAGCTCGAGCCCATTGCCGGCACGCCCCCGCGGCCCGCGACGGTGAACGTCATCGTGCTGTTGGCGCGAAGGGGCGCGATGGGGACGCCACCGTTCCCGGTGCGGGTGTCGAGGATTCGGTCAGGCGAGAGACCCGTGAACTGGCCGCCGGTCGCCGTCGAATCCGATCCGTCCGTAAACCACCCACCGACGTCGACGACCACGTCCGTGTTGCCCGAGCCGTTGTAGATGCTGACCGCGCCTCCGCTGCCGAGCATGGCGATCACGCGGTTGGGCACCGTCTGACCCGCCTTGAAATTGAGATTGGACGCGCCGGGCAGCGGGCCGCCGGTGGGAAACACCGTGAGATAACCCACGCTGGTCGGATTGGTCGCGGTCACGTTGAGGACCGCGGCGGAGGCTCCCGTCGCGGGCACGTTCCCCTTGCCGGCGACCTGGAGGTTGATGGCCTGTCCCGGCCCGATCGTGGTCGAGCCGCCGGCGCCGATGCGGGTGTCGAGCAGACGCGAAGGCACGACCGGTCGATAGAGGCCGGCGGTCGTGGTGTCCGTGCCCGCCAGCGAGAGCCAGCCTTCCACGTCGACGACGACATCGGTGTTGCCGTTGCCGTTGTAGATGCAGATCGCGCCGCCCCTGCCGAGCGAGACCTCGACGAGGTTGGCGATGGTGGTCCACGCGTCGAAGTTGAGGTTCGACGTCGACGGCCGGGGCACGCCGCACGGATAGATCGTCAGCCAGCTTGGCGCATCGGGCCGGGTCACGGTGACGTTGACCGCGACGCCCGCGGTGCCGGTCGACGGGACGCCGACGAAGCCCGCCACCGGCAGCGTGAAGGTCTGCCCCGGGCCGACCTTGTTGAGTCCGTTGCGCGTATCGAGGATGCGGTGCGGGCTCATGGCATGGTATTGCCCGGGCCAGGGCGACCCGAACTTCAGGCTCAGCTCGCGCCACAGGTCGACCGAGCTGCCGTCGTAGCCGAGCGCCCACATGCCGGTGCCCATCAGGTTGTTGTTGATGACGAGGTCGTATTTGTAGCCGAGCGAGGTCGCGTTGTCGTAATAGAGCTCGCGCCAGCTGTTGTGGTTCGCGCCGCAGGGGTCGTTGGTCACGGGACTCCACCACGAGGCCCAGGGCGATTGCGCCGTGCTGTCCCAGCTCTGGGTCAGCTGCCGCGCGCAGGCGAGGTCGTCGAGTACGCCCGAGTACATGTCGGCCGTGGCGCCACTTCCCGACTGGATCGTCGCGTACGGCGCGGTCGAGGTCGTCGAGTACTTGTAACCGTAGTAGGCCACCCCCAGCATGACCTTCGACGCCGGCGCTTTGGTCAGATACTGCGAAACGGAGAGCGTGTCGTTGTAGGTCCAGCCATTGAGCGGGGCATTCGGACCGGCCTGTCCCGGCGCCATGTTGCCGAACGCCATGTCATACGCCATCACGAACATGCCGTCCACGACGGGTGCCAGGTCGCCGATCTTGAAGAGGCCGCCGTCCCAGCTGGCCGAACCGCTGTAGGTGTCGACCGTCACCTGCGCCGAGGGCCAGCGCTGATGCATCTGCTTGGACAGCTGCGTCATGAAGTTCGTGAAGCCCGCCTGCGCGGCGGGATAGCCGTTCGAGGTCCCTTCGAAATCGACGTTCACCCCGTCCAGGCTCTTCGACGCGACAAGGTTGATTGTGTTCGTGATCGCCGCCTGGGTCGCGGTCGGATTGGTCACGATCGCGTTGACGACGGCGGCGGTCGAGCTGACGGCGCCGTTCGGCTTGATCACGAGCACCACGCGATCGCCGGCCTGGTGCGCGTTGTTGATGATGGTGACGAGATCCTGGCTGTTCCAGCCGGTCCAGCCGGAGTCGCTCGTGGAGATGCTGCCGTCGGGATTGATGTTGATCCCGAAATAGGCCACGGTCGACAGCAGCGCGTAATTCCAGTTCGGGTTCTGCGCCAGTCGCCAGTACGGGGCGAATCCGAAGACCTCGCGGGTGACGCCACCCGCCGGGCTCAGCGCGTCCGGAGAAACCCCCACCCTGCCCTCCCCGAACGTCTCAAACGCTCGCCTGGCACTAAAGCGCCGCTCACGTGGGCCGACGGGCACGGCAAGCGGGGCAGGGAAAGAGCGCGGGGTGATAGCCGTGTGCGCCGGTGTCAGCGACAGAAGATCGTGCTGATGGTGTGCTTCATCTCGCGTGTGGGGACCCATCGCGGGATCCGATCGCACTGCCGGTGACGCCACCGCGGGTAGCGGGCTCCCCACTCCGAGCGGAATAAGCAAGCCGACGAATACGAGCAAGTATCCACGGGCAGGCCCCTTGAGCATCCGAGGATTTTGAACGGCGCCGGGCTAAAAAAGCAAACGCGTCAGCTGTCAGCTATACCAGCCGACCACGTCGGCGACGACGTCGGTGAACCCCTGGCCGTTGTAGATCTGAATGGACCCATCGGCCCCCAGCTTGACGACCACCAGATTCGGCACGGTT
>WNFD01004161.1_pt1 | contig 20588 bp, 26 predicted proteins | sample 5400491 | NCBI WGS metagenome assembly WNFD01 (sample SAMN13153343, study PRJNA577476) | soil metagenome | isolation source: 120 cm saprolite under Douglas fir tree site 2 hole 2 replicate 2 | place: USA:California | collected 2015-04-18
ATTTAGCCCCCCGGCGCTTCTCCGTGCTCTCTGTGATTTTTCCCGGTGGCCTCTGTGTTAAATTCCGAAAAGCGCAACACAGAGGACACGAAGAATCACAAAGAGCACAGAGGTTACAGAGATTGCATGTCACGGTTTTTGCGTCGGACGCACGTGGACTTCGCTGATGAAGCTTCCCGGCGCCTGCGTCACGAGCGCGGCCACTGCATGCGCCACGTCTTCCGGCTGCAGCATCCTGGATGGGTCTTTGCCCGCGTGTGGGGAAAACTCGGTGGCGACCGAACCGGGGCAGATTGTGCTCACGCGGACGCCGTGTGCGCGCAGCTCCTCCGCCATGCATCCGGACAGGCCGAGCAGGCCCCACTTGGATGCGCAATAGATCGCGCCATTGGCAAAAGTGTTTTTTCCCGCCAGCGAGCTGATGTTGATGATATGCCCGGTTTTCCGCCGCATCATTTCAGGTGCGACGGCCCGGCTCGCCAGAAAGACCGATTTCAGATTGGTGTCCAAGATGGTGTTCCAATCTGACTCGGTCTGCTCCTGGAAAGGGCCAAAAACTCCAATTCCGGCGTTATTCACGAGGATATCGACCGGCCCGAGCGTGCGCTGCGTCTCGATGACCAAGCTGGCAACCTCGTCTCCGCGAGTGACATCCGTACGCAGGGCCAATACGTGGATGCCTGCCGCGCGAAGATCAGAGGCCGCGCGTTCAAGATTTGCCGCGTTCCGCGCGCAAACGGAAACTCGCGCGCCCATCTGGCCCAGGCGGCGCGCTATCGCCAGGCCGATCCCGCGGCTGGCTCCGGTGACGAGCGCAACTTGCCCTGCGAGCATTCCTTCACGAGTCATCGCATCTCCTTGGGGCCGGGGAATGGTATCCTTTGGCGGGCTTCCTTCTCCCGGAGAAACGCATCTTAGCACCAGCAGGTATGACATGGATTCCAACCGGCCACGCAGTGCTTCGGCGGGCAAGCCACGAGGGAATGCTGCTTGCGCCATTCAGCGGGATTCCCTATAATCCGAGAGTTTTCAACCGGCAGTTACCCTTGGAAGTTGCTTCTGTATTCATTATAGTTTTGCGGAAATTTGTTGAGGAGGCTGGAAGCCAATGATACGAAAGTTGATTTTGACAGGCGCCGGTCTGTTGTGGGTCGCACTAGGAGTGGGGGGAGTTGGCACGAGAAGCCTGTGGGCTGCACAGGCCGCGCAGGGAGACCAGCAGAAGCCTCCATACCAGTTGGCCGAATACAACGCGTATAAGGCAGCGGATGCTGAGCAAAATCCCCAGCAGAAAATTAAGATGCTCGACGATTTCGTCAAGCAATACCCCAATTCAGCCTTGCTGCCGTACATCTATCGCGACTACTACCTGACCGACTATGCCTTGAAGAACTTTGCGGGGACTTTGGAGTATGCGGACCGGCAGATCGCGCTTGGCGACAAGATTGACACGCAGGGGCGTTTGGAGGCTGAAGTCGCCCGCGCGCAGGCCTACTATGTTGGCTCGAACGACAAAGCCCTCCAGACAGCCGATGTGCAGACCAAGGCGCGCGATGCCGCAGTGCAAGGCATGAAGACGCTCGGTGAGTGGAAGAAGCCAGACGCAATGGCTGCCGACCAATACGAGCAGCAGAAAAAGGGCTTCACGGTTCTCTTCAACACGATTGCCGCGATGACCTCGATGTCTTTGAAGGACTATCCTTCTGCCGGCAACTACTATAAGGCCGTCCTGTCGACCGATCCGAACGACGCGGTTTCCCACTTCCGCCTGGGCGTTGTCTATTTGCAAATGACTCCTCCGCAGGGAACGGATGGCTTCTGGGAACTGGCGCGATCCATTGCCCTCAAGGCGCCCAACGCCGCACAGGTCCAGACCTATCTCAAGAACCAGCTCATCCGGTATCAGCAGCCCGCCTGCGACAAGCTCGTAGATGACCAGATAACGGAGCTCGTAACGCTGGCGGGAAGTTCAGCGGACCGGCCCACCACCCTGAACATCCCCAGCGCCACCGATCTGCAGAAGGCGCGTGATGACACCATGAACTTCCTCCCGGCACTCAAAGCGGGCGGGGACGCGGGCAAGGTGATGTGGCTCGCGAGTTGCGGCCTCGAGTATCCGGACGTGGGCGTGCGATTAATGGAAGCGCCAGCGGCCGACGGCGATAACTTGAACTTGAAGGTGTTCCGCGGGGCGACGCCGGAAGAAATCGAGGCAGCCACTGAGGCCAACATGCAAGTCAAAGTGGTGGGTCAACCGGAAGCCAAGCGTCTTGAGAAAGACGCGGTTGTTCGATTCACCGGAACACTGGTGAGCTACTCGCAGTCTCCATTTCTGCTGACGTGGGATAAGGCCAAGATCAATACAGAAGACTTGCCGGAAGAGAAAACCGCGCCGACCAAGAAGGGTCCAGGCAAGAAGGCTCCGGCGAAGAAAGCTCCCGCCGACTGAGAATCAGAATACCTCAGCAAAATCAAATGGCCCCGATGAATTCTCGGGGCCATTTTTTGTGGTGTGGATGAACGGTCGCGGGTGAAGGGAGCACATCGCGTCGTCTTCGAGGTATTGCCCACACACTCGACAATGACGCTGACCTGTAGGGGCACGGCATGCCGTGCCCCTACAGGAGGCGGCGTGGATGGGAAATCAGGAGCGCCGCTGATGCCGGTGGTCGAGCTTGTAGAGATCTATCTTGCGGCTGAGCGTGTTCCGGTGAATTCCCAGCAGGCGTGCGGCGCGCGACTGGTTGCCGCGCGAGCGGTCCAGGACGCGTTTGATGAACTTCTTTTCGAATTCGACGATGGCCTCGTCAAATTGGATTCCACGCTCCACCATTTGCCCGACAAGGGCCTCCAGTTGATCTTTCAAGGGTGCACGCTCCGCACGAAAATTATCTACAGCTGGAAGTACCAGCCTGATTTACCTGAGCTCGTGGCCTGTTAACTGCCGATAGGCTCCACGGTATCTTGCACGTGTCGCCTCAACCACTTCGGGGGGGAGTTCCGGACCGGGTGGCTGCTTGTTCCACCCGATGCGCTCGAGGTAGTCGCGGACATACTGCTTGTCGAACGAGGGCTGGGCGCGGCCGGGCTGGTAGCCGTCCGCTGGCCAGAAACGCGAAGAATCCGGTGTCAGGGCTTCGTCAATCCAGATCAGTTGATCTCCAGTGAGGCCAAATTCAAATTTTGTGTCTGCCAGAATGATTCCGCGAGGCTCGGCATAGGCAGCCGCGCGTCTGTAAATCTCCAGGCTTACGGCGCGAACGTGCTCGGCGACCTCGCCACCGATGCGCGATGCCGCTTCATCAAATGAAATATTCTCGTCGTGTCCTGCGGTGGCCTTGGTGGAGGGAGTGAAAATGGCTTGCGGCAGCCGCTCGGATTCTCGAAGGCCCGCCGGCAAAGAAATCCCACAGACTTTCCCGGTCGCGCGATAGTCTTTCCATCCGGAGCCGGACAAGTAGCCGCGCACGACACACTCAACCGGCAGGGGCTTTGTTTTTTGACAGACCATGGAGCGCCCGTCGAGCTGCGCGCGGTACGCGGTAAGTTCAGGCGGAAAGTCGGCAGCGGTCAGCACATGATTGGGAATCACGTCGCGCAGCAGGTCGAACCAGAACAACGAGAGCTGTGTCAGCACGCGTCCCTTGTCGGGGATCGGAGTGGGTAGCACCACGTCAAACGCCGACAGCCGGTCCGTTGCCACAATCAACAGGCGGCCGCCAACTTCGTAGAGATCGCGGACCTTCCCACGATTGAGAAACTGAATTCCGGGGAGACTAGTCTCCCATACGATTGCGTTCATTTGTGGAGAAGCCACGGGTGACCACATTCCCTTTGAGTGGCGGGTATTCTAGCGCATGGTCCGCCGATGTCAACGGAGAAGAAAAACTAAAAGTGGAAAACTTTTTCCGGAGAGGAAGCGCCCTGAAACGTGCGGCGATTTCCGTTGGTGAAATCTTCTCCGTGCACTCTGTGGCCTTTGTGTCAAAGGGTTTGCTTGACGCCCAGACAGAGAGGCTTTAACACTGAGCGCACAAAGAAAACAGAGAATGCGGAGAAATTAACATCACTTGGATTTAGGCCGCGTTTGTCGCGGCTTTCGCGGCCGCGGACTCCTCCCAGCGGACCGACACGAGTTTCGAGACGCCCGGTTCCTGCATCGTGACTCCGTAGAGCACCGAGGCCATCTCCATCGTTTTCCGGTTGTGCGTCACGACGATGAACTGCGTGCCCGCGCTCATCTCCGACACGAGTTTGGTGAAGCGCCCGACGTTGGCTTCGTCGAGCGGCGCGTCGACCTCGTCCAGGATGCAGAACGGGCTCGGTTGATAGCGGAAGATCGCGATCAGCAGCGCCAAAGCCGTCATCGCCTTTTCGCCACCCGAAAGCAGCAGCACATTCTGCAAGCGTTTGCCCGGGGGCTGCGCTACGACGTCGATGCCCGGCTCGCCCGAGCTGTCCGGCTCGGACAGGCGCATCTCGCCCGTGCCGCCGCCAAATAGCGTATGGAATGCCACGGCAAAGTGCTGGTTGATGATGGCGAAGGCTTCCTCGAATTTTTGTTTACAGACTTGATCGAGCTCCTTGATTGCTTGCTGCGTATCGGCGATGGACTGCAGCAGATCGTCCCGTTCGCGGCCGAGGAATCCAAACCGCTGCTCGCACTCGTTGTATTCCTCGAGCGCCATCATGTTGACCGGGCCCATGGCCTCGATGCGCGACTTCATCTCGTGGTATTGCGAGTCCGCCACGCGAAGTTCCTCACCCGAAAGCAGAGCGGGGTATTCCGCGATCAGGTCCTCCGGCTGGGCGTTCAGCTCCTCGATACACGATTGCCGCAGGTGCTCGCGCTCGGAATCATTGCGGGCGCGCTCGATCTCGTGCTTGCTTCGTTCTTCGCGGAAATCGCCGAGCTTCTGCCGCGCCATGCGGAGAGCATCGTCCACCCGCGTCGAGCGGATACGAGTCTCGTCGAACTCCCGCTCCATCTCGATGCCGCGCGCTTCCAGGCGTTTTTTCTCGGCGCGCAACGATTCCACTTGACGCCGGTGATCCGCGGTTTGCGCCGAAAGCTGTTCCTGCTCCTGTAGGAGGAAATCTTGCTGCGAGACGAGAGACGCGCGCCGTGCCGTTAGTTCCTGAAGCTCTTGCGCCATGCGTGCCGCGAGCGATTCCGCGCTCGCCAGGCGTTCCGCCAGCGTGGCCATCTCCGCGCGCCGCGCCGCCAGGTCTTCCTGCTTCGCCTGCGCGTTCTGCCGCAGTGTGGACTGCTGCTCCATGGCCTGCGCGATTTCCTGCTCTGCCGCATTTCGGGCTTCCGAGACTTCGCTGCGCCGCAGCTGAGCGGCCTCGGCGCGCCGCCGCGCCGCCGCGGCATCATTCCGAAGCCGCGTAAGTTCCGTCTGGCAGGCGCTCAGTTCCATGCCAAGCCGCACCATGTCGCCGCGCGCCTGGTCGCGCTGCAAAGTCGCGGCAACGGCCTGCTTTTCCGACTCCACATGTTGCGCCGTGGCCTGCTCGAGCGTCAGTCCGGCGGCGCGAAGCTCTTCTTCGAGGTGCTGCAAAGCCGCCTGCGCTTCCGAAGACGCGCGTTCGAGCCGCAGCACCTCGGCATCGATCGAACGCAACTCGCGCTTCATGCCCAAAGGTCCCGCTTGGGAGGGACGACCACCGCTGACGACGCGGCCCTGGTAGGTAGTGCCGTCGGGCGTGACGAACGAGTATGCGGGATTTTCGCGCGCGAGCCGCTCCGCCACGGCAGCCTCTTCCACCAGAAACGCCGATTGCAGCCGCGGCAGGAATTGCTTTGCCGCCGGGCCCAATGGATCGCGGAATTCCACGAGACGGTCGAGCCGGGAGACGGTTTGTCTTTCAATCTCGAATGGCACGACCGGCTCGTTCGGCTGCAGATTTAGTTTGCGGAGCGAGTCCACAAAAAACGTGGCGCGTCCGCCAACTTCCTCGCGGAGAATCGCGATCCCGGCGCGCGCAACGTCGAACGTTTCGACCACGACGTATTCCAATTCGTCACGCAGGAATTGCTCGACCGCGCTCTCATACTGTTGTTCGACTTCCGCGTAATCGGCCAGCACGCCGACGGCGCGGAAACCGTTGGAACCATTGCGGCCCTGGTCTGACGCAAAGAGTTTCTGCACAGCGTCCGCGGTATAGGAGCGATCGTTCAGGATCTGTTCGACGGAGGAGCGTCGCGCGCGGCCTCCGGCGAGCGCGTCGCGGGAGATTTCCGCCTGCGCGGTGGTTTCCTGTTGTTCGCGGCGGAGAGCGGTGATTCGTTCCTGCGCGTTCTTCACGATCTGTTCCAGGCTGCCATTGCAAATCGGCGGCTTGCGCGCGTTCGCGGTGGTGCAGCGATTCCTCGAGTAGTAGCTGCTCCTGCCGTTCATACCGCGCCACGCCTTCGACATGATGCGCGAGAGCTTGTTCTGCCTGCGCCTGCTCGCCGTGGAGGCGCGTAAGCTCGTCTCCGAGTTCGGCAGCGGAAAGCCGGAGGGCGGCGATGCGGGTCTCCGTGGATTCGTGCGTGCCGCAAATTTCCGCGGACGCCGCTGCGAGCGTTGCCAGGATGGCTTCAATGCGCGCCACATCGCCCTGCAGAGCCGCAACCGCTTCCCCGTGTGCGGTGGCACGGGCTTCTGCTTGAGCGGCTTGCGCGGATGCCTGTTCGATTTCTAGATGGAGTTGCTGGCGGCGGCTCGTCAACTCCTCGGTCCGCTGCCGGTTGAAAAGAATGCGGTTTTCGCTGCGGTCCAGTTCGAGCGAGGTTTGTCCGAGCACGTTCTGGTGCTGGCGCAGTTCACCTTCGAGTTCATACGTGCGAGTGCCGAGCTGCTCCTGCTCGCTTTCCATTTGGTTCACTGACTGCGTCTGCCGCGATTCGTGCTGCGAGATTTCTCCCAGCAGCCCGGCCAGGCGCTCCGCGTCGAGATCGAGTTCCTTCGCCTTGCTGGCCAGGACCTGGCGCAGCAGGGCGCGCATCTGCTCGCGAATCTCCGCGTACCGGCGCGCCTTTGAAGCTTGCCGCTTGAGCGATGCGAGCTGCTTTTCAACTTCAACGTAAATATCGTTGATGCGGGAAAGGTTGAGCTTCGATGATTCTAGTTTTGCGTCAGCGAGGCGCCGCTTCGTCTTGAATTTCGTGATTCCAGCCGCTTCTTCGATGATAGCGCGCCGGTCGGTCGGCTTCGAGCTGAGAATCTGGCCGATGCGTCCCTGCTCGATGATGGCGTAGGAATCCGGGCCTAGGCCAATGCCCATGAAGAGATCTTGAATGTCGCGCAGCCGCGCTACCCGGCCATTGATGAGGTACTCGCTCTGTCCCGAGCGATAGAGGCGGCGGGCTACAATCACTTCGCCGGGCTTCAAATGCATCGCCGGTTTCTCAGCCGCTCGCTTTTTCTTCAGGAATTTCGGTTCACCGTGAACGCTTGCAGCTTCCTCTGCCCCTGGAACACCGTCGCCGCTACCTGCGCCTTCTTCAGCCCCGAACTCTGTGTCCTCTGTGCCCTCTGTGTTAAAACCTTTTTCCGCAGACCCGTAAGCACTATCGGGCACGGCGATGGGCCCAGGCGTGTTGTCAGCGCCTCCCTCGAGAACAAACTTCGCCGCCTCGACCACTTCGGGATCTACCAGCGTGAGCGTGACCTCCGACAGCCCCATCGGCGGGCGCTTCGCCGTGCCATTGAAGATGCAGTCCGACATCCGCTCGGCGCGGAGCGACTTATGGCTCTGCTCACCCAGAACCCAGGAAATGGCGTCCACAATGTTGGATTTGCCGCAGCCGTTGGGCCCGATGATACACGTCAGCCCGCTGCCGCTGAACGTGATATGGGTCTTCTCACAGAACGATTTGAAACCTACTAACTCGACTTTGCGCAGTTTCAGCAAGATATCCCCTTTATGTTTATGGCCTCCGCCGTCGTACGCTGGGTCGTTCCAAATTATACAAGCTTCGGCAGAGGCGCGTTCCGGTTTCTGGGAAGGAGACGAGCTGCGACAAAATCGCTGAAGGGTCGATTAGCAGTGGCCCAGCCGCCTGGCGCTACGATGGCGGTTACGGGAGATTAAGTTAGCACGCGCCATGCCCAGTGTAAAGACACAACCAGAGAAAAACTAATTAATTCCGGCGAAGGGATTCTCAATAAGAATGCCTGCGACCCGCTGTCCAGCGTTCAAATCTTCCGAGAGAATTCGCCTCGCGTCACTCTTAGAGGCAGCTGAAACAATCAGTGCATCCCAAAATCCGATCCCTGATTCGTCCTCGATTCGAAATGCCGACAAAATTTCGGTTGGAGTGGTTTCCATGCACCAGATCGAATAACTGCTCACCACGCGGCGGGCCAAATCTTTTGACAAGGGAGTCAGGATCTTTCTGGTGACATTGACGTAAAACTCTTGGAGCACTTGCGCGCTAAGGAGGCCCGTTTTCTCGTTCCAAAGCTTTTGGAGAACTGCCTTTGCAACTTGGTGCTTTGCACCCGCGTCTATGTCATGGGCGTAGATCAGAACGTTCGTATCGATGAACGTCTTATCGCTCATGCAGTTCATCCCGGCTGACCTGGATAACGCCGCCCAGGTGAAAACCTTGGTCGAGCAGCGCCATCGCCTGCCGCTCAGCGCGTTCGTAGGCTTCTTCTTCACCAATGAGGATCTCTATTTGACGAGCCACCAGGCCACTTACGGAAGTTGAGCGGCGAGCAGCAATGATCTTGGCTTTTTGAATGGTTTGCCGGTCGAGACTGATCGTCAGGTTCTGTTTTCCATTAATCTTCGTATTGGCCATCGTGCCTCCCGCCGCCCTTTCACGTACAACACGTGTAGCACGTATCAGATGTGCAGTCAACTTGGAATACTCGTGCGAGTGGCTAATTCGGCAGAAGTAGGCCGCGCTCGGTAGAATCTCAATGGCTCGGATGAGTACTGGGTAATTCAGGGGGTTGTATCAATCAGGATCGATTGCATTTACAGGCCGAGTTGCCGGTGCGCCTCCCGATCCCGCTCAATGTCTTCCAGCGTGTATTCCAGTTCGACGCCATGACTCTTTAGAAAGACATCAACTTCCATGCGGGTTTCGTAACCCAGCAACTGGCGTAGCTGGGCAGCCGAAATCCTGCGTTCCCGGTATGCTGCCAAAGTCAGGGCCTCGAACGCGGCGCGGGTCAAATCTTGTCCAGGAGCAGCAAGAGCCGCTGAGAGTTCGTCAGGAAGGGCAACAGCGATGCCCTGCATTCTTCAAAGATTATAGCATCATCCAACAAGACACATCCCTTGGAGATGAGAAATGGTTACGCAATCCCTCGCCGTGAGTTCTAGTGCTCATCGACGAATTCCACTTCGTAGCAATGGCTGGGTTCCCGATCCTTCCCGTTTTTTTGGAAGGGCCGGGGGTTTGACTTCACTTTCGCTTATAGCACGATCCCGGGGAGCGAGCCCGTTCATCAATGGAAAACCCGTACCCTTGCAAACAGCGCAAGGATGCGGCACCCGGCTATCGCAGCCACGACGTCATCCACTTTGAACCTAGTTTTTAGAGTCCAATGAAGGGGTGGAGGCCGGCTTAGTGAGTCTTCAAACGACAGAAACTAACTCTTATCTAATTGGACAAACTGTCAGAATGTGTTCAAAACGGAACAGTCGCCAACACCCTCAAGGACGCAGAGTTCTCGATAGCAGAATCCTTACAAGTTCCATTAGCTGCTCGCGGGGACCTGCACCAACTCTGGAGGACGAGAAAACGGTTTGCCATGGCCCATCTGGCCCAGAACGAAATGAATCGGAAGCATCAAGGTCTTCCTGTCCGCCGTATCGCGACCCACCGGCGGCGGATGGTAAGAATTCTCTTCGTCGATGATAGGAAATCTGACGTCGAGCTCTGCTTGCAGGAACTGAAACGAATGGATTTTGCGGTCTCCGCGGATTGGGTGCAAGTCCCGGAGGAGTTCACGGACCGATTGCGCACACAGTCCTATGACGTGATCGTGTGTGATTACTCCATGCCGAGTTGGACGGGGATGGAGGCGCTCGACCTCTTGCATCAGGCGAACCAGGAGATTCCGTTCATCCTGGCCACCAACACTCTGGACGAGGACATGACGGATGCGTTCCTGCGGAAGGGTGCATTCGATTGCGTGGATAAAAATCGGCTGAACCGTTTGCCGCTGGCCGTGGCTCTGGCGGTAGAGGAAAAAACTCGGCACGAGGAGCGGAATCACGCGGAGATGGCGTTGCGCCATTCTGAAGCCCACTACCGTGCTTTGACGGAGAATCCCACCTTTGGCATCTGCCGCTTTGACGTAGACGGCCGGTTTCTCGATGTGAATGAAGCCCTCGTGGCGATGCTGGGCTATGGGTCCAAACAGGAATTGATGGCTATGAACCTGGCAACGGAAATCGTCCGTGATCCTATCGAGCGCGTGCGACTCTTTGAGTCCTACCGGCAGACAGGTCATGTCGATCTGATCGAAGTCGAATGGAAGCGAAAGGACGGAACGCCCATGAAGGTCCGCCTCAGCGGGCGGCAAGTGGGCATTGAGGAAGGAGCGCCGGATGGGTGCGAGATCATCGCCGAAGACGTCACCGCACAACGCGCATCGGAAGATCATCTCCGGTACTTAGCGGCAACCGATGCTTTGACGGAGCTGGCAAACTACCGCAGGCTTTCCGAAACCCTCGAATCAGAGATCAAACGCTCGGATCGCACCGCCCGGGCCTTTGCTGTGCTCATTTTTGACCTGGATGGAATGAAGCGGATTAACGACAGCAATGGCCATCTGGCAGGCAATCGAGCGCTCTGCCGCCTGGCCGATATTTTTCGTTTCTCCTGCCGATCAATTGACACCGCGGCGCGATATGGTGGCGATGAGTTCGCAATTATTCTTCCGGAGACTGGCGCCAAAGAAGCCGGCGCAGTCGCACGCAGGATTTGCGAACGGCTGTCCAGCGATCGCGAGGAGCCTTTACTTTCCGTGAGCGTTGGAATTGCGGTTTATCCCGAGAATGGCACAACCATCGACACCCTGTTCCAGGCAGCGGATCGCGCGCTCTACAAGATGAAACAACCGAAGAATGCACCCTGAGCTAACCAACACATTTCCGATCTTGTCCCGCGCAAATAATCCATCTGATGCCATGTGCTTTTAATCCGGGGACGCTAGCACGTCCGCATCGCAACTCCGCGTTGGCCTTTTGGACTGGTTTTGTCTGGCTGCGACTCGGCGTCGAGAGGAAGCGAGAAGCCTACCCAGCCGTCATGGCGTTCAAAAACAAAGTGTTCAAAATTGAACAGGTTTTACACTTTGTCCGCGCTAAAAAAAGCCCGCAATTAACCGAAGATCGAGAGGGTAACCAAGATGATCGCTGAGGGAAAAAAAACTTCTTCGCCTATCTACTCTACCTGGTTCGGCAAACCGGTGGTTTTGCTCATCAATATCCGTCAATGCCGCGTGCCAATACGTTGCAGCATCGTCGGCGAATCTGATGCCGACCTGCGCGTCCTCCTCCATGCTGGATGGGAGATGGATGTCCGAAAGGAACTGATTCTAGCCGTCGAAGATGACGGCGTCGCCGTGAATACGCGCCCGAATTGACGCGGTCAGCCGGTGCCCAGATCATTTCATCGCCGGTTCGGCAGTTTACGGGCCCATTGAAGGTAAGTGTGGGAAAAAGTGTCGGCGGGAGAATCCCCAAGAAAATCGGCGAAGGGGATAAAATCCTCGGAGTGTAGTGCGGGCGGCCCTAGTTCTGTGCCTTCATGCGGCCGACGTCTCGCCCTCGGCGGGAATGCCGCTCCACTAGTCGTGCAGAACAACACTGAGGAGAGAAGCGTTTATTTGCAGTCCGCCGTTGTATTTGATGAATCCCATTTTCCTGAACTTATTCAGGAAAAAATTGACGCGGGAGCGCGTGGTGCCAACCATTTCCGCCAGCGTCTCTTGAGGTATTTTGGGAAGCACCCTTTGGGGTTTATCCTCCCTACCATAGCGGGCAAGCAGCAGAAGAGTGCGGGCCAGGCGTTTCTCGCTGGAGTTGAAAAGCTGGTCGACCAAATCCTCCTCGATCCGGATGTTGCGTTCAAGCATAAAGGCGATGAAGCGATCGGAAAAAGCGGTTTCCGCATGGAGCACTCGGAACATTTCTCCGTTGTCGATCTTTAGCGCCGTCACATTCTCAACGGCCGTGGCGGTTGCCATTCGTTTTGGCTGCCCTGCCAATCCTCCCTCACCTATAAAGTCACCCGGCCCCATCATTCCCACCACGGCCTCTTTGCCGGTCGGGGAGACGACGGAGATCTTCACCGCGCCTTTTTGAATGTACATGATGTTCTTGCAGGGATCGCCTTGGGAGAAAAGCGTCTCTTTTCTCCCGAACTCCATTCTGGTTCTCGCCACCCCGGCCGAAGTCAGAAAAGCTTCGGCGTCGAAGGGGCTGGGCTTTCTCTTTTCCTTTGATTGTTTGTTTTTTTTCATAAGGCTTACCTCATGTCATTGCGTGCGCCCCGGCGGCCGGGGGTCGCGCCGTACGTTCGGTCGTCAAATCACCGGGAAAATCTGGAGTCGTCTGGAGCGCTTTTGGCTCTTGGGTGCGCAGCGCAGACGTGAGACGCATACTCCTTATCGCGTTGGCTTAAGTAGGTCTGCTTCATCTCCTCTAGACTGCTGCCACGCAGCGGATCCGAAGGGTTGAACGTCCAAGCGCATTGAGAGCAACCCCAACCTTCCATGCGCGCGGTTTTGATCCATATCATCTGTCCCATAAAAGCTTTCTTGGACTGGCGCTTTCCTCCCTTCTTCCGGAATTTCACTTCACGACGAAAATCAATTGATCCCCCGGGACCGGACTGTAAAGGTGGCGGCGCAGGCGGCGTCTACGGCCCACTCGTGTTGGGACGGGATTCCTTAACAACAGGCATCCGGTTGCGATAGCTTTTGGTTCGCTGGTTTGCTGCCGGAGAACTTTCTCAGCGACCTCAACAGGGACTTGATCGAATTGCGTTTTCCTTTTTTGCATGGTCGTCACACCTCTTGCTGCTTGCACCGTAACAACCCTTAATTGATACGGGGAAAATCCTTAAATATATTTTCGGCATGGACTTACGTCCCCATTAAGGTGAATTTCGATCTCGTTAAGGCGACCAGTCATTTTTCTGGGGGGATACCTCAGCTGCGGGTGGTGTCATCATCCGTGTATATTTCAGTTGTGCCGGACACTACGCCGATGGTATTAATACGTGGCGTTAGTTATACGTTTGGAGTGCGGGAGGTTTACCTTGAATACGAACCGAATCGCAGCGCATTTCAAGACGCTGAGCCTGGGGGACGTTCCACATTCACGAGCCGGCAAACACAAGTTGATTGTTTCCATGATTCTCCACGACCTCGACCAATTGAAGGATGGTGCTGCCCTTAGGGTGCCTTTGGCAGATTTGGGAGGCACCAAGGAGAACGTCCGTTCGGCGTTGAACCGCACCACTCGAAACGCCAAACGGAATGTCGCCACAGCAACGGATGAGAACTTCCTGTACGTTTGGAACGCAGGCAAGTCCTCTTAAACGCCGCGATTGTCCGCGTGTACGCAGGATTGACACTTACCTGGATAAGGTGTTTCTTCATGCGGGTCGCTAACACGGGCAGGCGTTGCAATCCGTGGGAATGATGGCCGCGCGGATCACCTTCGGTCAGAACGTCCGCCTGAATCGAGCACTCCTGCGCGCTGGCTCCCAGCCTGGAGAGGACGTCAACAATTAATGCCCGTTCGTGTTCCGGAGAAACGACGAGTGGCGTCTCAAGCGCGAAGCCCAAGCGCCCTCGGCGATGCGCGCTCCTCTAGCTCAGGGCGCGGATGATCTCGTCGCAGCTCAGGCGTTCGGCAATGTTCTGAAGAGCAAAATTTATTCCTGCATTCTGCCAGGCGTCGTCGATGGTTGATGTTCCATCGGTGGCTACGATGATCTCATAGCCCGCATCGGCGCCGTGTCGTGCGGTGTGTTCGATAGAGAAATTGGTCCAGGCCCCGGTAATCACCAAGGAGTCGATCCCGTATCCTTGCAGGATGGTTTCGAGCTTGGTGCCGTGAAATGCGTTCATGCGCATCTTCTCGACGATTATGTCGCCCTTCTGAGGCTCGAGTCCGTCGACTGCCGCCACACCCCAGGTTCCGCGTACCACCGCCTTGCTTTCCGCTATGCCGCGGAATAGCGGAGCGTTCAACTTGAGCCCGGGCGCTCCGGGCTCGACGATGTAATGAACATGAATCACGATCGAGCCGGCCTTGCGCATCGCTCCAGCCAGTTTGCTCACGTTTTCAACAATATTTTGTTTCTTCGCGTGGGCAGGCGCCCCGGAAGACGCGAATGCACCGCCCTCCGCGATGACGTCGTTTTGCAAATCCTGAATGATGAGCGCCGTCTTTTCGGGCTTGAGCTTCCGATCGGCCATGTTTCCCCTTAGCGCATATTCATGTATGCGACGGGATTCCCGCGAACTTTCATTTTAATGCGATAGATCGATGTCGAGCACGCGCAGTAGAGCTCGTCCCACTTCGCTCCGCCCCAGTTCAGGTTACCGGCATGTTCGGGCATGCGAAGCACGCCCAGATGCTCCGCAGCAGGGCTCAGAACCCAAATGCCTCGGGGCCCCGTAACGTAGATATTGCCTTGTTCGTCGCATTTCATGCCGTCGACGATGCCGCTCTCGAGCACACCGTCGCCGATCTTCTCGGCGAAGAGGCGGCTGTTGCTGAGAGAACCGTCGGCGGCGACATCGAACACGCGGATATGGGCTCGTGGGGAATCATTCACGTAGAGAAGCTTTTCATCGGGCGAGAAGCACACACCGTTTGTCTGGCCAAAATCGTCCGCCTCCAGGTGCAGCTTGCCATCAGGCGAAACTCGAAAGAGACCTTGAAAGCTTAAATCTTGTTTACGCTCCAGCCCGAACACCGGCATACGGCCATACGATGGATCGCTGAAATAGACAGTATTGTCGGAGCGAACCACCACGTCGTTGGGGCTGTTGAGCTCTTTCCCCTGCCAGTGGGATGCGATGATCTTGCGCTCCCCCGAGCGGGTTTCCATTACAAGCATGCTGGTGACGTGCTCGCAAACGTACAAATTGCCCGCACCGTCATAGGTCATGCCATTGCACTTGTTGCTCGGATTGCGTACCTCCGAGACCCCATCGGCGGCGCTCCAGCGGCGGCGCACGTCGCCGGGCATGTCACTGAAGTACAGGCATTGCTCCTTCGGGTTCCAGATGGGGCCTTCTGTAAATCGAAAACCCGTGCAAAGTTTTTCGACGGCCGCGTCTTTGTCGACCAGCCGTAGCAACTCAGGCGACTTAACTTCGACGGAATCACCCATGCAGGTTTCGCGTCTCCTGAATGTCACTCGCCCCGGGCCCGGACGCGCTCAAAACGGAGGCGGTCACGCCGACTGACTCTTCGACACGATCTGCCGGAGTTTCGCTTTCAAGTATGCTGGGACGTTTCTTGCAGTCGCGATATCCCGCAGCATCCTATGAGACATCAGAGTGGACTGTCAAGGACACAGGGCGCGGCAGAATATCAGTACATGTTGAATGCCCAGTCATTTTGAGCGTGCCACACGAAAATGGAGTGGGTCTCTGAGGTTTTGTAATTCCCGGTAATAATAGAGTGAAGTAGGACGTTTTCCGTTGAACCTCAGCTTCCTTAGAAACTCCATTTCTTCCTTGGTGGCTGTCCCGCTGAGGGAACTATTATTAAGGAATTCTTCGAGCCCCGGCTCTTCCTGTGGTTGGTCAAGTTCCCTTTCCACGAACTCAAATTTCTTGGGCTGCCCTGGGGCGAGTCTGCGGTTTAAGACAATTTCCATACTGAAAGTCCCGAGGTCGATATCCCAGGATGCAATCAGCGGATCCAAGAAGGAGGCGCAGTTTTCAACCGACACGTTGAAGACATCCGTGTCCAGAAACTCAAGAATGATGACCCGCATCTCTTCATAGCTTCGGCCGCTATGTCGAGCCACCAGGTGGAGCCAGTTTTCACCGTCCAGTTCTTCTTTTGCGACTCTCTTGACCACGTCCGAAAGCTTTTGTGTGACGAGGCGTTCCAGTTCACCGAAGGGTTGCTTCTCAAAAATCGCGCGTATTTGTTTTTCTTTGTCGGGGGTGCACTTGCGGAGAATCAATTCTCGGACCTCGTGAAACAGGGGCGCGGGTGGGTCCCCCAAGTCTCTCTTCAATTCTTCCATGCGCTGGAGGTCGGCCAGCTTCGAAAGCTTATCGCTCGGAAGCTTCAAAAACTTCGCCATTTTCCCATAAATATCTGTTCGGCCAGGCGCTGGCGGCAATTTCTTCCGAGTCAGCAGCTGGGAAATGTAGGACTCTGTAACTTCGGTGGCAGCCGCTAGGTCCTTCTGCTCAAGCCCCAATTCTTCCAGCCGCTGTTTAATTAGTAAGCAAACATCCACAGGACGCCTCCGTTCTACTTAACTGTATAAATTAACCATAGCCAATAATATAAGATTTTGCTTGACATATCAAGTGAATTCACCTAATTTGGTTAACAGACTGAGGGAGTCTTCAGATCAACTAAACCAATACGGGTTATCTGAACAGGCCCCTTGGCCGTGACAACCAAGGAGGTTGACATGTTTGCACGCAGAGTTTCCATGCAGCTGAAAACCAATAGCGTTGCGGAATTCACGCAGAGGATCGAAAAGGACATTCTTCCCCTGCTTCGAAAACAGACCGGATTCCGGGACGAAATCACATTCGTTGTCCCAGACGGAACGGAAGCCTTCGCAATCAGTTTGTGGGAGAACAAAGAGAACGCGGAAGCGTACAACCGCGGATCCTATCCCGAGGTGGCGAAGGCCCTGGCGAGAGTGGTTGAGGGAACTCCAAAGGTTGAAACCTACGAGGTTGCCAACTCTACCTTCCACAAGATCGCCGCTGCCGCAGGAGCCTAAAGCAGGCAAGTCATTTCGTTCGGGGGGCGGCCCAGGTCCGCCCCTTCAGTTATCCGGAGAAGAGGGAACTCGTTGGAGAAACGAGGTTACCAATGGTCAGGAAAACCATGCGGTGGATTCCCATTCCGGCGTTGCTGTTGGCGTTGACATGGCGCCCCTTCGCGAATTACCAAATACTGTTGCATTTTTTGGTTTGTGCGAGCGCGGTCATGGTGGTCCTGGCTTTGTTCTTCATCAAACACGAAATCGAGACTCACTATGCGGTCGATAACAGACCCAACCCCGCGAGGCGAGTCACTGTAAAGCTGTGAGCGTGGCGGTCCTGAGCGCCATTGAAAATGCAGCGGAGACGCTAATGGCAGACACAATCAAAACGGGGACCACCCTGATCATCGAGGAAGGCACCCTTTTGCCGGAATCGTTGCAATGCGAAAGCGAGCCCTGGACCTCTTTCTACACGGCCGGTGGAATCATTCGAGAATTGCGGAAGGCGTCTGGAAAACAAAGCAAGTACGGGAGCTCAAATGGCAGAGACAATCAATAAGGGAACCATCCTTATCAAGGATGGGACATTTTTACCGGACGCGCTGCGATTCGAAAGCGAGCCCTGTGCGACTGGCTGGAGATTGGTCAAGAATCTCGATGGGTACGGATTGGGTCGAAAAATCAACGAAGCGGGATGGACCTTCTTCTGGCTAGCTGGTGAAATCGGGGCAACCGTATTCGGTTTTGACGGACAAAAGACGGTACGCAGAGCAGTCAAGCGAATCTTGGCGAACCTGAAGTCGGGGGAATTTAATTCCTTGGAAATCACGCGAGTGTCCCGGAAACGTTTTCTGGGATTGCCCTACGCGAGTGTCTCCGCCCATTCACGACATATCCAGGAAAATGCGTTTCTCTTGCGAGCCAAGGACCATCAGGAGTGGGACCGAGCAAGATTGAAGGCCGCCTGAACCAAAGCATGTGGCGCGCTAGGGGCAAGGACGTGCGACAGGAAGAAATGATCACCCAGCTATATGCGGCAACGATTTTGAAGGAGTCTGTAATCCTTTGAAGGAGATCGTCAAATGAAAATAATGCGCAGCGTAGTTGTTGCTCTCGCGATGATTCTGCTTTCCGCCCCAGTCATTCACGGGCAGGATTTTTCCAAGTACCGGAACTTCTCGTTCGGGACGAGTTTGGCCAGTGTTTCAAAGCAGGTTGACCGACAGCCAATCGACGCAGAGGTGATCCACCAGCAGCCTGCATTAATTCAAGAGTTGACGTGGTATCCGCCGCAACCTTATGGCTCCTCACGCCCAGCGGAGCCCGTCGAGAAGATTCTCTTCTCTTTCTGCAATGGTGAGCTCTACAGGATTTTGGTGTTCTACGACAGTTCGGCCATTAAAGGGCTGACCGACGAAGACATGATACGAGCCGTGTCCGCAAAGTACGGAACTGCAACGAAGCCAGTCGCCGATGTGAATTTCCCCACGAACCCATCGTATCGGGCGACCGAAAAAGTGGTCGCACGGTGGGAAGACTCTCAATATTCGTTCAACCTCTTTCGGTCCTCGGCGTCGAATACTTTTGCGATTGTTATGTTTGATAAACGGATGGACGCTCAAGCTGGAGTTTCGATTGCCGAATCTGTACAACTGGAACAGCAAGAGGCTCCGCTGAAGGAAGCCGCACGCGTGAAGAATGAGAATGATGCCCTGGAAGTGGAGCGACAGAAGAATATCAGGTCGCTTCGCCCCTAAGGTCAATGATCCGGCGGGCTCCACGCCCCGGCCAGGCCGGGGCGTTCAGCGTAAGAGTAGAGCCCGCACCCGATTTGGCGCAACGAGGAGATAGCTCTCGAAGTCTTTAAGGCGATTTCAACGGAGGATCTGAAGATGACAGTTCAAATTGCACCATTGCACGACCGGGTTCTGGTCAGGCGGCTCAAAGAAAAGGAGATCGCGAAAGGCGGCATCATCATCCCTGACACGGCCAAAGAGAAGCCGCAGGAAGGCGAAGTGATCGCCGTCGGGGCGGGAAAGATCGAAAAAGGACAACGAGTTCCGCCCGACGTCAAGGTTGGCGACCGAATCTTGTTTGGCAAATACACCGGCAATGACATCACGATGGATGACCAAGAATATCTGATCCTCCGCGAGGAAGAAATTCTGGCGACGCTCAGTGGGATTGCAAAAGCAGCATCCGGGAAAAAGTAGTTCCTCCCCGGTCCGGGGTAGGGGCTCCACTTGGAGCTCGACGAAATAACCAAGGGTACTGGACGAGGTAATGGTTCTCATTCACCCAGGAGGGTGAAATCCAATGGCAAAGCAAATTGTTACGGGTGAGAATTCACGTCAAGCGATCTTGCGCGGCGTCAACATCCTGGCCGACGCCGTGAAGATCACGCTCGGTCCCAAGGGCCGCAATGCCGTGATCGAGAAGAAGTTTGGCGCACCAATCATCACCAAGGACGGCGTGACCGTGGCGAAGGAAATCGAGCTGCAAGATCCGGTCGAAAACATGGGTGCGCAGATGGTACGCGAAGTGGCGTCCAAAACTTCGGATGTGGCCGGTGACGGCACGACCACCGCGACGGTGCTGGCCCAGGCCATATTCCGCGAAGGCGTGCGGACGGTTGCTGCGGGCGCCAGCCCAATGTCGCTAAAGCGTGGCATTGAGAAAGCCGTAGAAACCTGCGTTACAGAGATCAAGAAGCTCTCCCGCGACGTCAAGGGTGACATGATCGCGCAAGTGGGCACCATCAGCGCCAACACCGACAAGCAGGTCGGGGACCTCATCGCCGACGCCATGAAGAAGGTGGGTAAAGACGGCGTCATTACCGTCGAGGAATCGCGGACCATGGAGACCACGCTCGAAATCGTCGAGGGCATGCAGTTTGACCGGGGCTATCTTTCCCCCTACTTCGTTACCGACCCCGAACGAATGGAGTGCGTACTGGAGGACGTGCAGATCCTCATTCACGAGAAAAAGATCAATTCAATGAAGGACTTGCTTCCCTTGCTAGAACAGACGGCCAAGATTAGCAAGCCACTGTTGATCCTCTCCGAGGACGTTGAGGGCGAAGCCCTGGCAACCTTGGTGGTGAACAAGCTGCGAGGCACTCTGAAGTGCGCTGCGGTGAAGGCTCCCGGTTTCGGCGATCGCCGTAAGGCCATGCTCGAAGACATTGCGATCCTGACTGGCGGCAAGGCCATCACCGAGGACCTGGGCATCAAGCTCGAGAACGTGAAAATCGAAGATTTGGGCCACGCGAAAAAGATAACCATCGATAAGGACAACACCACGATCGTCGAAGGCGCAGGCAAGTCCAGCGAAATCGAAGCCCGGATCAAACAGCTCCGCGCGCAGGTCGAGGAAACCACCTCGGACTACGACGGTGAGAAACTGCAGGAACGGCTGGCGAAGCTAGTGGGCGGCGTTGCGGTGATCAAGGTAGGCGCGGCTACTGAAACCGAGCTGAAGGAAAAGAAGGCTCGCGTCGAAGACGCCATGCACGCCACTCGTGCTGCGGTTGAGGAAGGCATTGTTCCCGGTGGCGGCGTGGCACTGCTCCGCTGTATTCCGGCACTTGACAAGTTAAAGCTCCATGATGATGAAGCCACCGGGGTGAACATCGTGAAGC
>WNFD01005442.1_pt1 | contig 20584 bp, 17 predicted proteins | sample 5400491 | NCBI WGS metagenome assembly WNFD01 (sample SAMN13153343, study PRJNA577476) | soil metagenome | isolation source: 120 cm saprolite under Douglas fir tree site 2 hole 2 replicate 2 | place: USA:California | collected 2015-04-18
CTGGTCGAGGGCAATCCTCGCGCCATCATCAACTCGCAGCCTCTGCCCTATTTTCCTCGGCCAGTGATAGGAAGTTACCGCAAGAGCAGCAATTAGCATTCAGCACTCAGCATTCAGCCACTTCCCGGGTGCGCTAAGAACTCTCCGCTTCAAGAGCCAGCGGACGCAACGCTTCCCCGCCTAAAGCATCTGTTCCTGGCTGAGTGTTGACTGCTGAGTGCTGTTTGCTGAATTTACTGCGGGCTGGAGGAGTCGTGGTCTGCAGTCGAGGCAGGCACCGGATTCACTGACGAAGGCTTCCCCGTACCCGCTCCCGGATCCGCGCTATGCGACACCGGAGCCAACGATGCCGCCTTTGGCATGTCCGGGCCAGTCGTCATTGCGCTCTCTGGATTCAGCAGATGATCGTGGCTGGGGCCTAATCCGAGTTTGATAAGAGAGCGCGCGTCCGGCACCGTCTTCGATTGCCATCCGTGATCGCTCTGGTAACGCCGCATGGCGTCTTCACTGGCCTGGTTCCAGGTCCCGGTCGCTTCGCCCGTAAGGTAGTGCTCCCGGATTAACGCTTCCTGGATCGACTGCGCTCTCTCGGAATCAATTTTCTGCTGGCCCCGCGTACGTGCCGACTTCTTCTTCCGCGAGTTGGAATGCTTTCCTTTGGCCGAGGAACTGCGGGTTGTACCAGCAGAGTTGGAACCGCTCTTTGACACCGGCTGTGATGTCGACTTTTTCTTAGTGGAAGATGTCGATCCGTGGGCTGCGGCCTTACGGTGTGCCTTGGTGCTGGAAGCAGTCTGTGGACTCGCGCTCACCGCCACCGCGACCGCACACAACAGCACTAACGCGCAGCCCGCACGGGAACAAGATCCTCGAATTCCAGCCAAATCGTTCGCAGTCAACCCTGAACCTTCACTCTCCGAGAATCGTGCTATTCAAAAACGCGCAGCCCTTAAAAAGAGAAAAGCCCAACCGGACCAGATACTGCCATCATCCCCTACCGAGGCGACACAGTACTAGGTCCCATTGGGCTAGTCCAAGTTACGGAAGTGTACCGGGCAGAAAGATCGTTCCGTCCTGTCGCGACGTGCCTCGCTGGCGAACCAGGAACACCACATCCTGTCCGCTTTTCAGGCTCGATTCCACCCGGGCGAACTCTTCCTCGCTGTTCACCGGTTGCTTGTTGATCTCCAGGATCACATCGCCGCGTCCCAGACCAACATCTTCGGCGAACGACTGCGGTTTCACATCCTGGACGATCACGCCCTTGCCAGCGGGAATGTCCAGCCGGTCGGCAATCTCCGGCGTCAGCTTGCGAACGGTCACGCCAAACTTGCTCTGCTTCGGCGTGCTCTCGTCCTCGCCCTGCTGATCCTCTCCCAACCGCGCCGCGAACAGCTTGGCGCGATCCGCAATGGTCACGGTCGCATCCTGTGTCTTGCCGTTACGGAGGAAGCCCAGCGTCACCTTTGACCCTGGTTTACGCGATGCAATGTCTGACACCAATTCGGAGCCCTTGCTTACTTTCTTACCATCTACAGTAGTGATGGTGTCGCCCACTTTCAATCCTGCCTGATCCGCCGGGCTACCTGCAACCACGCTAGAGACCGTCACGCCCGAACCGTTGCCATATACGCGGGCGATGGCTGGATTCTCCACGGCATCAAACGTGATGCCAATCGAACCACGTGTAACTTTGTGCTCCGGCCCGGTCAGCTGGTTGTAGACCTCGACCACAGTCTTCGACGGCAACGCGAATCCCACGCCCGCGTAGGCATTGGTCTCGCTCAGGATCGCGGTATTGATCCCGATCACTTCTCCTGCCATGTTCACCAGCGGGCCGCCTGAATTGCCCGGGTTGATGGCCGCATCGGTCTGAATGAATGTTTGGAATTGCCGCCCGGGCACAATATCGCGCCCCTTGGCGGAAACGATTCCGGCCGTTACCGTCTCCGACAAACCGAAGGGACTTCCGACCGCCAGAACCCAGTCGCCCACCTGCATGCCGTCCGAGTTGCCCATTTTTGCCGCAGGCAGCGCTCGATCCGTCTCTACTTTGATTACCGCCAAGTCGGTCTCCTGGTCGGTGCCTACCACCTTGGCGTCGTGCTGCACTCCCGGCGGATCATCCTGAAACCGTACCCGAATCCGGTCCGCCTTCTCCACTACGTGACGGTTGGTGACAATGAAACCCTTCGAATCCACAATCACGCCCGAGCCCAGCGAGCGCTCGCGAATCGGGGCATCGCCCCCGAACGGATTGCCTTGCCCGCCCGGTCCGCCAAAAAAGCGGTTGAAGAAGTCATCCATCCCACCACCGCCCCCGTTATCCTCTTCGTCCGGACTCTGTCCGCGACGGCGGTGTGGGTTCTTAATGGTCGATTCGGTGTTGATGTTGACCACGCTCGGCTCCAACTGCTTGGCAATCTGCGAAAAAGTGTTGGAGAGTTGCTGCGGCGCAGGCATGGAGAGCGGCGTCGCATCGGACTTCTGTCCCTCTTTCCCTTTTACACCGTAAGAAACCACTGTGCCGATCAGAATGCCGACCGAAAGAGTAGCCAAAATGCTGAATGTGTAGACCCAACGACGGGCCTTCATGCGCAGCCAAATTGCGCGCGAATCCATGATTTCACTTCCTCCAGAACTATAAATCTTCATATTATACCGATTTGGGCGATTCCACTGCGGCTCTCGTCCGAGAACTGTCGGATCCACAACCGACACGGATCCCTGTGGTTAGACGCGGAAACTCCCTAATTCGTTTCATGCTGTCTAAGCGGAACACTCGCGCCACCGTGGTTTCTCGTTTAGCGCGGTTCGAAGTGAAAAATCCGCGCGATTGGGTTCGTTGGCCCATTTCCAATACTCCGAGCTGATGACGGAATCGCTGTTTCTTATTTCCCTTCGTACACGCTCTTGCCACCTACCACAGTGCGCAGAACTTTCGTGGCGAGTACTTTCTCCGGCGCTACCGCGGTCACGTCGCGATCCAGGACCACGAAATCTGCCAACATGCCGGGTACCAGCTTGCCTTTTTCTTTCTCTTCAAACTCGGCGAAGGCCGCGCCAGTCGTGTAAGCCGCAATCGCCTGATCCATGGTCAGCCTTTGTTCGGGGAAATATTCCACCTTGCCGTTCTCGCTCTTTCGGGTCACCGCCGCGTACAACCCACGAAACGGCGTGACGGGCTCCACCGGATAGTCTGTCCCAAAGGCCAGGGTCACCCCCTTATTCAGAAACGCGGCCCACGCGTAGGACGTCGCCGCCCGCTTCGGTCCCAGGCGGTCCCGCGCCCATCGCATGTCGGTCAGCACATGACTCGGCTGCATCGAGGCAATTATTTTCAACTCTTTGAAGCGCGAGATTTGTGCAGGCGTGGTGACCTGCGCATGTTCCATCTGGATCCCTTTGTCGCCGATGGCGTGAAAACCAAGCTGGAAGCCCGCCAGAGCGCGCTCCTTTGCCATCTCGTTCAGCTTGGCTGCTTCGTAGCGCGGCAAGCCGGAATTCTTCACGTCGTCCGCGTAGGGCTCGAGCATCGCAGCAGTATGCGACCCCAGCGAGCCGTCCATGAATCCCTTCAGCATCCCGGTATGCAGCATCAGGTCCGACTGCGGATGCGAGTCACGCTTCTTGCCAAGCTCTTCGACAGAATCGTCAAAGGGAAGCCATTCGGTGATGCGCGCCGTGAGCTTTCCTTCTTTCTCCAGCTCTTCGTAGATCTGGAAATCCTCCCAGCTCGAATTGTCCTGCGCCGACGTCACGCCATGCTCGGCCAGATCGTTGAGCCCGGCCTCGATTCCCTGCCGCAGCTTGTCATGGGTAGGTTTGGGAATCACCATTTCGACAGCTAGGCGCGCGGTCTCGCGCAAAATGCCGGTAGGCTCGCCAGTCTCATTACGGTCGATTTGCCCGCCCTGCGGATCGCGGCTGGCCAGCGTGACGCTCGCCAGTTGCAGTGCCCGCGTATTCGCCACAGCAATATGCCCATCGATCCGACCCAGAAATATCGGATGCCCGCTCGAAACCTCGTCCAGGTCCCAGCGCGTCGGCGTGGTTTGTACCGGCCAGAGGGTCTCGTCCCAGCCTCCGCCCAGAATCCAGTCACCGGCCTTGGCCGTCTCTACTTTGGCCAATATCCGCTGTCGCATTTCGTCCAGCGATTTCACGCCGGTCAGGTCAACACTCAACTTCTGTAGCCCGGCATCAGCCAGGTGCATGTGGGCATCGTTGAATCCGGGCATCACAAAACGCCCGCCCAAGTCCACGACCTGTGTCTGCGGCCCTTTGAGCTTTTCAATCTCAGCGTTCTTGCCGACCGCCTGGATGCGGCCCTCGCGCACCGCAATCGCTTCTTCGCGGAGGATCGAGCTGAATTGCAAATTCGCCGGCACCCCGGTGTAAACGTTCGCGTGCAAATAGACGACGTCCGCCTTGGGCCCAGAAACCTGCACCGTCCCGCTGCCCGGCGCGGAACTCTGCGTCCATCCGGGAACGGAACACAACACTGCAACCGCACATAGAGTCAGGTTTTGGGTGGCGCAGCGCTTCAGCGCTGCGAACCAGCCGGTCTTATCGACAGGGGCTTTAGCCCCTGAGGTCGCGAGACTCCTCATCATTCCCCCACCCCCGCCAGCGCCAGCAGCGTCAGCAGAATTCGCTTCAGTCCCAGCTCGCGCCCGTTGGAATCGAACCACTCCTGCAAAGTGTGCGCCCCACCGCCTGATCCGCCTCCACCAATGGCGATCGCTTCCTGTCCCAGCGAGAGCGGAATGTTTGCGTCGGTCGAGGCCCGCTGCACCTGCGCGGCGTTGCTCAGTTGCGTGTCCACGGCCCGGATTACCTGCAGAATGCGCGCCCCCGGTTGCAACTCCCCCGCAGGACGGCTGCCGATGACCACCACCTCGCAACTCACTCCCGGAGCCCGCTTCTGGGTCACCGACGCTGACTGTGACACTGGTGAAGACCGCATCTGCGACTCCATGGTCTCGTCCTCGATCGCGCGATTCAGCGCCAGCCGCAGGCTCTGTTCGAGCCGCTCCATCTCCGCCATCGAGGTGGAACGGATATCCACCTTCATGCTGGCCGACTCAGGAATCGAATTCACCGACGTCCCGCCGCGAATCACGCCAATGTTGAAAGTTGTCTTCGGCATGGCCGGCACCGGAGTCGCGGTAAAAGTCTCGATCGCCTTGGCCAGAATCACGATCGGATTGGGAGCGCCAAAATCGCTCCACGAATGTCCGCCCGGACCGCGCACGATCACCTCAAAGCGGCGGCTCCCAAGAGCCTCAGCCACAATCGTGTCGGCACCGGCGCCGTCGAGTACGACGCTATAAGCAATCGAATCCTTCCAGCGCGGCGTAGAGAAAATGTGCCGCATCCCACGCAGGTCGCCTTCGCCCTCTTCGCCGACATTGCCGACAAACACGAACGGCAGCGCGTGACGCAGGCGCACCGTCCGCAGCAGCGCCGCAATCCCGAGCATCGCGGTCACGCCCGCGCCGTTGTCGGAAACGCCCGGCCCGTACAACCGGCTTCCCTGCTGGCGGATATTCAACGGTGTATTCGCCGGAAACACGGTGTCAATGTGCGCGCTGAGCGCTACGTACCGCCGTCCGAACCCGGGATGAATGCCGAACACATTGCCCACGTCGTCGATACGGACGTCATCGAGGCCGACTTCGCGAAAGAGCTCGGCCAGCCAAGCTCCGCGCGCCGACTCGCCAAACGGAGGCGCCGGGATCCGCGCCATCTCCATCTGCCACTGGACCAGTTGCGGCTCCTGCGTGCGAAACCAGTTGAACGCCGACCGGACCTCCGGCGATGCCGCCAGCCGCGCCACTTCCTGCTGCACCGCAGGAGCAACGTCCGGCATATCCGCACGCGGGGGAGTGGGGCTCATGGGGAGTTATGTCATATTACAACGCGTGAATGAGGAATGGGGATTGGCTTTGGCGGGAACCGGCTTAGGCGAGCACCGAAGAGGGGTGAATCGCGGTGATGTTGCTGTAGCGCTTGAAATCAGCGGCATTGAATGTGAGGACGCTTTCCACCGCATAGACGCTCATGGTGGCAACGAGGGGGCATCATAAACTTTGACGCCTTGGACTCTGTGGTCTCTCACAATCTCTTTCCAGCGGTGTAGATCGCCGGAATGTCCGGCAGCAGCGTTAACAACTTTTCAATGTTGCTGACTTCCTGGAGCGCTTCCTCCTGCGACAGCCCGAGCCCGTTCAGACCAGCGGGCCGTGTTGCCACATTCCAGAATTCGGCGATGTTTTGGGAACAGAAGAACACGGCGTCCTTTTGCCGGATCAACTTCGAAACTGCGCGGGTGGCTTGAGAGCAAAGAGGGTGATTCGGTTGAGCACTGCGGAGCAGAATATTCGTGTCAACCAGGACACGCATCAGTGGTCGCGGCCTTCATAGATACCGTCGCGGCTGACAGCGTAATCCGACAGAGGAGGCGTTGGGCGATGGCCGGCAGACCACGCCTCAAAGGCCGCAGCTCGTTCCTCTGCCGACAATGTTTTCTGCGTCATGAGAAGCACAGCGCCCTCAACCACGGAACGGAGATATTCTTCCACGGTCATTCCGCTGGCTCGCGCTTGCGCCAATAGCCCAGCTTCAAGTTCCGGCTTCAGATTCAGGGTAACAGTCATTACTTTCTCTCCAGTTTAAAGTGTACGTCAAGCCCTTAGCCAAGCGCGATGGCCTCAATCGTCCATGCTGGAAGGTCAAAAAGTGTCGAGACCCGGCATATCCGCGCGCGGGGGAGTGGGGCTCATGGGAAGTTATGGGTCCTATTACAACGCGTGGGAAGGAATGGGGATTAGCTTTGGCGAGAACCGACGGCGAGAACCCAAGAACCACCACAAAGCTGTCATCCTGAGCGTAGCCAATGCTTCGCGAATGCGAAGCAGCGGCGCAGTCGAAAGCCTGCCCTGAGCGAAGCCGAAGGGGACCCCTCGCAAATTAGTGGCGGTCGCGGCTTCGCGAGGAATTCTCTTGAAGATTCCCCGCTGCAGCCACCACGATCTGTACTGGCCAGAACTCCCAGACAGGCTGCCGACAATGAACCGGTGCAAGGGGTCCTTCGACTTCGTGGCGTCTTCGCATTCGCGAAGCCGCCACTGCGCTCAGGATGACAGCCAGAAGGCGTTAGCGCGCTCACTACGCCAGCAGACTGTCCGCATATCCCGCTCTCCGCTCTACGGCCACCACCAGTTTCTTCGTCGCTGGAACCTCGATCCCGTGGCGACGAGCGCCGCGGAGGATCGGTCCTGCGATCGCGTCCAACTCTGGGGTCTTGTGCTGCTCCACGTCCTTCTGCATAGAGCTACGCATGCTTCCGGGCATCGCCTTCACTCCGGAAAGTACCGCTTCCGGACTAACTTTGGCCGACTCGGCCACAGCAACCGCGCACGCTTCTCGAACACAAGCCTCTCCCTGACTTCGCCACTGCGGATCGGAAAGAATTTCGCCCACAGTCTTATTCGCAGCGGTTGTGGCCAGCGCAAACGGCGCAAGAAACACAAGCTTGCCCCACATCAGGGTTGGCTCGTCGTCGATGAAGCGGCAGGCGAAACCCATTTTTTGAAACTGATCGAGAGTGCTCCCCAGCAGATCCCGCCCGGTGGACAACACATTCAGGCGCGCAAACGGCGAGCGATGGACGATATGCCCCGGGCTGACGCGCTCGGTTTCAACCGCGATGGTCGCCGGGATCACGCGCTCTGAGACGCGCTCGGTTTCAACCGCGATGGTCGCCGGGATCACGCGCTCTGATCCGCACTTGGCGCGAAGCATAGCCACATGGTCAATGCCGTTGAGCAGGGGAACAATCGCGCGCACCGCATCAGGATTCTTGAGAGCGGTCAGCGCCGGATCCAACTGCGTGGCCTTCACCGTGATCCAAAGCACGTCAACCGCGGGCACTTCCGCAGCGACGGCGACATCAACCGTGAAATTGCCGAATGCACTCTCTAAACGAAGTTGTTTAGGAAGCTGCTCAAACGCCTCACGCCGCACGACCAGCGTGACCGAAGTTCCACCGTGCGCCAGACATGCGCCGCCTTGGATTTCAAGCGGGAGGTGCGCGTCCATGAGGGACGCTCCTCCGTCCACATCAATAAGCTGACCTGTTATCCAGTTCGCCTCGTCCGAACAAAGCAGGGAGACTGCGTTGCCGATATCTGCCGGCGTCCCAATGCGCCCCATGGGGGTCCAGCCGTCTCTGTGCCAGTTCCGGATCGCATCCTGGACCGCCTCCGGCAGGCTGTTGAGCACGCTGTCCTCGATCCAGCCCGGACTGATGGTGTTCACGGTGATTCCCTGGCGCGCCAGCGCAACGGCGAAGTAGCGCACCAAGACTTCCAGAGCTGCCTTCGCGGCGCCCATGGCCACCCAGGGCTGCCAACTCCCAAAGCGGCCGCCCGGAGCGTAAGTGATGGCAATGATGCGGCCGCCTTCGCGCATCAGGGGAACCGCGCCGCGGACTCCGACCAGGAAAGCCTTGGCCTGGGAGTCGCAGGCCGTATCCCATTTCTCAAGACTGATTTGCATGGGAGGCTCGTAGAAGGTTGGCGCCTCGGTGCGGGCATTGCTGACGAAGATATCGAGCGCGCCAAATTCGGCCCGGACTTGCTTAAAGATTCGGGTGACTTCGTCGGGGCGACATACATCGGCTTGGATTAAAAAACCGTCGGAGCCGAGTTCGCGAATCTTGCTTAGCGTAGCTTGAGCGGCGCTTTGATTCTGATAGTAGTGGACGGCGATTTTCGCTCCCTTCTCTGCGAGCTTCAGAGCGATGCCGCGTCCGATTCCGCGGGAACTGCCGGTAATAAGCGCGTGCTTTCCTTTCATTGACATGGGATCTCCTCTGCTCGAACCGGGCAATGTTAGTGCCGCAGGAAAGTCGGGTCAATGGGAATTGCTGCGGATGCCCGAAGAGGGGGAATTAAGTCCTCTTCAGCTCTTTTTAGCGCCGGCGGTGGGCACGCACTCTAATATCTCGGCCTCACTCAGCGTGTGGTCACTCGACTTGGCGCGAGCATAGATGCGCTCCACCAGATCATCCGCCGCCGGAATGCCGCGCCGCTCCAGCCAGAACAGCACATTCGATTTCCCACTCATCGGTCCGACATCGATAATCTGTTCCAGTCCGAATACATGTGACGGCACGCCCGAATACACCGTGTTCGCCAGTTCGACGTCGTTCTTCTTGAACGCCTTGATGACAGCCGCCGCGTGCACACCCGTAGCGGTGCGGAACGCATCTTCTCCCACAACCGGATAATTCGCCGGAATGGGCACGCCCGTGGCCCGCGACACTGCCTGGCAATACTGCTTCAGCTTGGTGAGGTCCTGCTCATCCCACGGTGCAATTCCCATCAGCTTCAGATTGACCAGCATCTGGTCCATCTGGGTATTGCCCACACGCTCGCCAATTCCGATGGCGCACCCGTGCACGCAGTGCGCTCCGGCCATCAGCGCCGCCAGTGAGTTGGCGACAGCCAGTCCCCGATCGCTGTGCCCGTGCCAGTCCACACGAATCGTTTCGCCCGAAGGCTTTACCACTTCGTCGATCACAAACTTTACCAGCGCAAATGCTCCCATCGGAGTGGCATGGCCCGCCGTATCGCAGATCACGACGGCCCGCGCGCCGCAGTTGATGGCCGTCGAATACAACAGCTTCACTGTCTCCGGATCGCAGCGCGTCGTGTCCTCGGTGACGTACATGTCGTCCAGGCCGAGTGAAACCGCGTATTTCACTGCCTTCTCGGTAGTCTGCAAAAGAAAATCGTCAGTCCAGCCTTCGGTGAAGCGCCGGATGGGACTCGATCCAATAAAGGTTGCCGCTTCGATACGCAGGCCCGTCTTCTGCACGATCTCGGCAATCGGCCGGATGTCATTCTCGTGCGTGCGTGCGGCGCAGTTCGCGCGAATCTTCATTTTGTTCGCGACGATCTCACGTGCGAGCGCGGTGACGGCTTCGACCGCGCGCGGACCAGCTCCCGGCAGTCCAAGGTCGAGTGAGTTGATCCCCAGCGCCTCCATCAGGTGAAGAATTTCAATCTTCTCGGGAATGGACGGATCGCGCACCGATGGAGACTGCAAGCCGTCGCGCAGGCTCTCGTCATTGAGCAGCACCGGGCCCGTCAGGTTCTCAGGATGCTTCCTGTTCCAGTCGTAGATGAGTTCGGAAGTGTTCATGGAAGATGAGATTAATCATCAACCACAAAGGACACTAAGTATCACAAAGGAATTCCTTCGTGCACCTTCGTGTCCTTGGTGGTTCAAGCCTTTTGCGTGTTACTTCGCTTTCGGCGGCAGCGTCAACCCAAACACCGAAATCATCCCCTGCCCGGCCACATTGACCTTGGCTTCCGCGGGATTCGGCAAATACAAAGTCTTGCAATGCTCGCAGCGGTAGACCTCGGCGTCAGCACCCCAGGCCTTCTCCGCGTCCCCGCAAGCCTGCTCGAGCACGTCGGTGGTATAGAACCACCGCTTCAAGTGCCCGCCGCAGAACTTTCCCTTCTCATTTTTCTCGTTGCAGGCACGCTGCCCCGTCTTCTTGATCTTGACCTTATGATGAGGAAGCTGCGGAGGAGTTTGTGTTCCAGAAACTGGCATTTCGCCCGTCGCCAAAGGAGTTACCCTCATTCGCGCGGCGTCTGCGCCGCTGGAGTCGGCCTTACGAGCGTCATTGTATCCGAAAATCTGGCACGGAATGGCGTGCCGGTGACATCTCGGCCACCCTCAAAACTCCCGCTTGGGCGGCGTCTGGCTCGGACCCACACGACCCGCGACTATCTCGGCATCAAAATAACTTTCCCCGCGAATTGGAGCCCCGGCCATCCGTCGGAGAATCGCGATCTGACCGACATGTGTCAAAGCGTCGGCGATCGGACCTTGCACGAGTTTTTCCGCTGGAGCCTGCAGCGGCTCGGAAGAGGCCAGATAATCGTCGAACCGCTTTAACGCAGCGAAAAAGCGTTCCACTTCTCCGTCCCACGGCAGCGGTTTGGAATCGTTCCATGTCCGCCTGCCGCTCGCGATCGAGAGACCCCAATCCAACAGATCACCGATGTGCGCCAGAATCTCTACCGGTGTGCGTGCATCGGCCGAGCGGAAGTCGCCAAGACTTGTGGGTGCATTGCGGACTGCCTTCCCGCCGCGATATGCCAGGGTTGCAACGGTGTGGCGGAGTAATTCTCGTTTGGTATCGGAACTAAGAGAAGCAGACATCATCGGAAAGTCTTCCCTTCTCGCGGAAATAAAAGCCAAAAATCTTTGGGTCCACTCGGTACTAAGTACTCGGCTCTACAACTTCTTGCTTCTCAGAATCCCCGACGCCCGGAGCGCTCCGCGGAACCGTTGCCCCAGACTGCGCGCGAACTGCATGTCCAGAAAGCCATTCATCTGCCGGCGAAACTTTTCGCCATAGCCATACCACCAGACTTTCTTCATGCCCGGGACGCGGTCCGAGTCCACATATTTCAGCCGCACCATTTCTTCCAGCCCAAAGCGCCCATGCGTTCGACCCACACCGCTCGCCTTCACCCCGCCATGTGGAGCCTCGCTGATGCCGAAACAGGAGATCACATCGTTCACCATGACCGTCCCCGCCTGAATGCGCCGCGCCAGACGTTCGCCGCGCACCCGGTCGCGCGTCCACACGCTCGCTGCGAGCCCGAATTCCGAGTCGTTGGCCAGTCGAACTGCTTCTTCGTCATCGTCGAAGGCCATTACCGGCAGCACCGGACCAAAAGTCTCCTCGCGCATCACGCGCATGTCGTGCGTCACATCAGCCAGCACTGTAGGAGCATAAAAGTTCGCTCCCACTTCCTTCAGCCGCGCTCCCCCCACCAGAACCCGCGCCCCGCGAGCCTTCGCGTCCTCCAAGTGCGATTCCACAATACGCAACTGCCGTTCGTGAACCATCGGGCCCACATCCGTCTGCGGATCCATGCCATTGCCCACGCGCAGCTTCTTCGTCTTTTCCGCGCATGCTTCAAGAAATGATGGATACAAACTGCGATGCACATAACAGCGCTCCACCGAGAGGCAAGCCTGCCCGGCGTTGACGAATGCGCCCCAAACCGCCGCGCTCGAAGCCACGTCCACGTCGGCATCGTCGAGTACCAGCATGGGATCCTTGCCGCCGAGTTCGAGCACGACGGGCAGCAACCGCTCCGCCGCAGCCACCGCGATGCGCTTGCCTGTTGCCACACTCCCGGTAAAAGCCAGCTTGTCGATGGAAGCGTCAACCAGCGCCGAACCGGCAGCACCGTCGCCTACTATAACCTGAAAGACATCTTCGGGAACGCCCGACGCGTGCAGCAATGCTTGCAGCTCCAGTGCCACCACTGAAGTTAACTCCGAAGGCTTGAGCACCACTGTGTTCCCGGCCACCAACGCCGCCAGCGTCTCAATCGCTGGAATCGAAAACGGATAATTCCATGGCGAGATAATTCCGACTACGCCATAAGGCTCTCGCACAAGTTGTCCGCTCTTGAGCTTGGTGGCGAGGTTACCGTGCCACAGCGGCTCATCGCGCAGGAGGCGATGCGCCTTATCGATCAGAAACCGCGCCGCATCCAGCACGACAAGCACTTCCGTGACCAGCGCTTCGGCATAAGGCTTCCCGGCTTCGCGAGTAATGGCGGCAGCGACTTCGGATTTTATCTCATGCAGCCCGCGTTGGAACCTGCGCAGGACACTGATCCGACGCCGGACACCAAGCCCATTCCACGCGTCCTGCGCTGCGCGCGCTCGTCCGACCGCCGCGCGAATTTCGCCCTCGCTTGCGCATTGAAACTCGCGCAGAATCTCGCCCGTGGCCGGATTCACCGACACCAACTTGCGCCTTGTCTCCTTATCGAGCTGTTGGTCCAAAACCGATTCCCACTTTCAATATTCCACGTTCACCAGATACAACCCGCTGGCCGGGGCTGTCGCTCCGGCAGCCGACCGATTACGCGCCTCGAGAATCCGCGTCAGATCCTCGGCCTGCAGCGTTCTCTTTCCCACAAGAATGAAGGTCCCCACAAGATTTCTCACCATGTGGTGCAGAAATCCCGACCCCCTCACTGTGTACACGAACTCGTCGCCGTGCCGCTCCCAGCTGGAAGAAAAAATCCGCCGCACATTCGATACTGGCGATACTTCGGGCGACGCTTCAGCCGACACTTCGGGGTTTCCGCGTGATCTGGAGCTTGCCCTGAGCGAAGCCGACGGGTGTTCTCTGTGGTTGGCGGAATTTCCCATGCCCCGTTCCGGATCCACTGCCGCAAACGACGTAAAATCGTGCTCGCCTTCCACCAGTGGCGCCGCTCGCACCATCGCCGGTTCATCCAATGGAAACGGAAAATGCCACACATAGCGCGCCAGAAAAGGAGGACAAATTGCTCCGCGGTAGATTCGATAGCGATAGGTCTTCGCACGCGACGAGTGCCGTGCATGGAATTCCGGCGGCACTTCGGTGACCTCGAGAACCCGCACCGATGCCGGCAAAATGTCGTTCAGGGCCTTCACAAAATTGGCGGTTGGGACGGAAGACTCCGTGACAAATGTCACCACCTGTGCCAGCGCGTGCACCCCCGCGTCGGTCCGTCCTGACCCCTGGGGCAATACCTTTTCCCCGGTAATTCGTCCAATGGCAGAGGCAAGTGTGCCCTGCACCGTCGCGGCATGGGGCTGCACCTGCCAACCGGAGAAGTCCGACCCGTCATAGGAGAGAATTAATTTGAGGTTGCGCATGCGATCTTTCGAGTCCCGCGACCTTGTCGTCTCATCCAAGTCATTTCATGGTGCCAGATCTGTCACATAGAGGTCCGGCGCATAGGTCTGTGCCAGCATGTCGGTCACTAGAAAACATGACCGGTGGGATCGCTGCGGTAGGCTCGAACGTCGGGAGCACTTTACCAGCTTCATCGACCGCAGGGAGCTGAAAACGGACCGCCGGGCACATGAAAACGGCTGATGTTCGGTTAGATATACTGGTTTGCTTCACAGAATTCTGCATCAGATGATGAAGTTCTTGCTCCACAACGTCCCAGCGTGATGGAACGCGCGATAGAACGGCTGATGAAACAGCGAAGGCCGACTGAGTCGCAAAATGGTTTCCTGCAAGCTTTTCCGGAACCTTCGTTCCGCTGGTTCGTATCAATGCCTGAATATGCCTGAGTGAGGGGTTCATTCCAGGTAAGTGAATCAGGTGAGTCAAGCTGTCCCAGTTTATAGCCAAGTCTTTTTGCCACAAGGTCTTACTGAAATTGTTCACGAACGGAGATGAGTAGATGCAATTCGCACGCTTAGCCTCGACCGTCCGGCACACTGCCGCCGCAGTTTTGTTCGGAACCTGTTTATTCGGAACATTGACCGTCGCGTCCTGGGGCCAGGAGCCGCCGGCAGGACCCGTGCCGCAAACAACCCCAATCACGCAGCCTGTGCCTGAATTGAATTACTCCAAGCCGGCGTCACACTTTCCCAATCCCATCGGGCCGTACATGCCTCGGCATCTTGCTCCTCCTAATCTGGCGAACACGGCCCGCATTGACTCGCTTCTGCGCGACGGGAAGTTATACCTCTCGTTAAACGACGCGATCGCTCTCGGTCTGGAGAACAATCTCGACATCGCAATCGCGCGCTACACGTTGAATATCGCCGACACGGATATTCTGCGCGCCAGGGCCGGAGCCACCATCCTTGGCACCCCCGTCGGTTTGGTCTTGAACACTCCCGGAGGCGGCGTGGGCGGCATTGGAGCGCAGTCCGGCGCGGCTACCGGCGGCACCAGTCTCGGTGCGGGCGGTCTCGGCGCGGGCACCAATGGACTGGTGAGTTCGACCTTGGGCTTCGGACCGCTCGTCACCAGCTTCGATCCGGTGCTGAGCAGCGCGCTGCAACTGGATAAGAACACGTCGAAATCCAGCAGTTTGTTCTCCGGAGTGCCCTTCATCGATCAAAATACCTACACGTCGGATTTTTCGTATCAGCAAGGCTTCCAGTGGGGAACCAACATGTTGATGGGTTTTAACAATACCCATGTCACGACCAATAGTCCGTTCACCACCTTCAGCCCTGTCGTCAACTCGAATTTTCAATTCCGGTTGACGCAGCATCTCTTGCAGGGCTTCGGTCTTGCGCCGAACACGAGATTCATCCGCATCGCGAAGAATAACCGCGAACTGTCCGATGTAGCCTTTCGCCTACAGGTCACCGATTCTGTCGATCAAATCGAGAACATCTACTGGGATTTGGTGTTCGCCTACGAGAACGTGCGCGTACAGAACGAGTCCCTCACCTTCGCGCAAAAGACGCTTTCTGACACCAAGAAGCAGGTGGAGATCGGTAGCCTGGCCCCAATCGAAGTGGTCCGCGCACAGAGCACGGTAGCGCAAGATCAGCAACTGGTAACCACAGCCCAAACCAATCTTCAGTTGCAGCAGTTGCTCATGAAAAACGCGATAAGCCGCTCGTTAAAGGATCCCACACTGGCGACCGCAGAAGTGATTCCTACCTCAACCATGGACGTGCCCGCACAGGAACCGGCGGTGCCCACAGAGGATCTGATCAACGAGTCGATTCGCCGTCGGCCGGAACTGGTCGAATCTCGCATTGACCTGAATAGTCGCGAACTCAGCAACAAGGCTGTGCGCAGCTCACTGCTGCCCACGCTCGACTTGTTTGCTTACTATGGCGGTTCGGGTGTCGGTGGCGACTTAAGTCGTTCCGTTCCAGTCTGCGTCCCGCCTAATACCCAGTTTTGCGTCCAACCTGGCGGAGTTCCGCCAGTGAGCTATGGCGGTACACTGCACCAGCTCTTTAACTCGACCGGGCCTGACAAAGGAGTCGGGGTAACGTTGAACATTCCGCTGCGCAATCGTGCGGCGCAGGCCGTCCAGATCCGATCTGAATTGGAGTTCCGCCAGGCAGAAATGCGCCTGCAGCAAATCGAGAACCAGGTAGCGGTCGAGGTCCGCAACGCCCAGTACGCGGTGCAAGGGAATCGCGCCAGCGTAGATTCAGCGAGGGCCGCCACCGAGTACGCTCGCCAGTCGCTTGACGCAGAGCAGAAGAAATATCAGTTCGGCACCTCGACGACCACGCTCGTGCTTCAGAATCAGAGCGCCTTGGCGACTGCCGAGTCAACTCTGGTGAACGCCATGGTGGCATACGAAAAGTCGAGAGTCGAACTCGATCGCGCCACCGGCGAACTGCTCGACCACTACGGCGTAAGCATCGACGACGCCGCCCGCGGACAGGTCACGCGCATGCCTAACGTCCCCTACATTGCGCCGCGCAAAGACCTGCCGTCGACGGCGCCGGCTGCCCCGCCGCAGTAAACCGGAGACTCGTAGCGCCGGATTGTTGCCGGCGCTACGTTAACCGCACGCCCTTGTCTTTTTCGCCTCCGCCGCGAGCAGTGACACCGGAGACTGCTGCAGTATGCGGAATCACGATCGACTGTGATTTGTATCACCGCTGCTACTCTAGAACTGGTCTCAAAAGCGGTTCTTGGACGAACGGTTTTGAAAGGGCACGGCTTCGAGCCGTGCCGCTATGAGCAAAAAATGCGGGCTTTAGCCCCCGAGGGAGTTTTACTTTCCTTCCAGGAACATTCTGTGAGACCAGTTTTAGTAGGTTAGTGGCCTTACTAACCTCGGCCTTAATCGCCGCAGAGGACAATTCACATGAAGATCGCGCAGGACATCACCGAACTCATCGGCCGCACTCCGCTGGTTTATCTCAACAAAGTCACCTCTGGCTGCCACGCCAAGGTTGCCGCTAAGCTGGAAGGTTTCAATCCCTGCAGCAGCGTGAAGGACCGCATCGGCGTCAGCATGATCGTGGAAGCCGAGAAGGCAGGAAAGATCCATCCCGGCAAGAACGTACTCATCGAGCCCACCAGCGGCAACACCGGCATTGGTCTGGCCTTCACTGCCGCTGTTAAAGGGTACCGCCTGATTCTCACCATGCCTGACAGCATGAGCATGGAGCGCCGCGTTCTGCTGATGGCGCTCGGCTCGGAGATCGTGCTCACACCCGGGCCCAAGGGAATGAAGGGCGCGATCGCCAAAGCTGAAGAGATTCAGGCCGCGATCCCCGGCAGTGTGATCCTGCAGCAGTTCGCCAATCCGGCCAATCCCAAGATACATCGCGAGACCACGGGGCCGGAGATTTGGGACGACACCGACGGCAAGATCGACATTCTGATTTCCGGTGTGGGCACCGGCGGCACGTTGACCGGCGTCGGCGAATATATCCGTCCCAGGAAACCGAGTTTCAAGATTGTCGCAGTCGAACCAAAAGACAGCCCCGTACTCTCCGGCGGCGCACCCAGTCCGCACAAGATTCAAGGCATCGGGGCCGGCTTCGTGCCGCAGATTCTGCGCACCGACCTGATCGACGAAGTTATTCAGGCTTCTACCGACGATTCCGTGGCCATGGCGCGCCGCCTGGCCAAAGAAGAGGGGTTGCTGGTGGGGATCTCCTGCGGCGCGGCCGCCTGGGCTGCCATCGAAGTTGCCAAGCGGTCCGAAAATGCCGGCAAGCTGATCGTGGTCGTGCTGCCCGACTTCGGCGAGCGTTACTTGAGCACAATACTTTTCGAAGCGCTGCGCAATGAAGCACAGCAGTTGCCCACCACGGCCGTTTCCGTATGAGTGGATTCGTCAAATCCACGCAGCGAAGACGTGTATCCTTCCTCCCGTGATCTTCTCGGCTGTCATCATCACAGGTAAGGCAGGCATCGCCACGGCTCATGTGGGGACGGGCGCCCTCGCGAGCCTGCCCCGAGCGAAGTCGAGGGGTCCATGCCGAGCAAAGCTCGGCTCGCTTCTCCTCGCCAAGGACAAGGAGGCATGGCCTAACCGATGATCCTCTCTGTGGTCATCATCACCCGCAATGAAGAATTGAACCTGGCTCGGACGCTGGAAAGCGTGAAGCCGCTGGTTGCGGACGGCAAAGGAGAAGTGATCGTCGTCGACTCCGGCTCGACCGATCGTACGGTGGAGATCGCGAAGTCCTACGGCGCGAAAGTTTTCATCGAGCAGTGGAAGGGCTACGCCGCCCAGAAGAATTCCGCCATCGACAAGGCAAAAGGGGATTGGATTCTGAGTCTGGATGCAGATGAAGAAGTGAGCGATGTTGCCCAAGGATTCATCTTGGATTTCCTATTCGGGTCTTTCGGATTAGGATTTTCGACATTCGATGGAGGAATTCGGTTTCTGCGCCGCAACTACTTCATGGGCCGTTGGATCCGACAGGGTGGGTTTTATCCTGATCCCAAGTTGCGCTTGTTCCGTCGCGGCAGCGGCTTTTTCGAAAACAGACTGGTGCACGAAGATGTGAGTCTGAAGGCAGGTAAGGCCAGGCTGGACCCCTGGTTGCATTGGAGCATGCATGGGAATTCCGATGTTTGCATCATCCATCACTCCTACCCAACCCTCTCCGACTACATCGACCACATGAACCGCTACTCGTCACTGGGCGCGGAGATGGCGGTGGCCGACCGACACCGCGGCTTCAGTCTAATCGACATCGTCGTGCGCCCCGCGGCCACGTTTATCTACAACTATTTCTTCCGTCTCGGCTTCCTCGACGGGCGCGAAGGGCTGCTGCTGCACCTCTACCACGCCGTCTACGTGTCATGGAAATACGCCAAAGCGTGGGAATTGTCGGTTAAGCAGAAGTAAAGACGCTGACCCATTCAAACTGTCATCCTGAGCGAAGCGACTGCTCAGCGAAGCAGAGCAGTCGTGCAGTCGAAGGACCCCTTGTAGTCAGGCAGAATCGCAGACACTTCAAGGAGTTCTCGTGTGTAACAGTCCGTGCGACCAGCGCGCGCACGCCAGGGGGAGAACGCCCTGGTGGGTCCGCGGGACTACTAGCGGAAAAGGGATCCCCTTCGGCTTCGCTCAGGGCAGGCTTTCGACTTCGCACGGAGTTCGTGTTGGCGAACTTCCTGCTGCGCTCAGGACGACAATCTACGGGCAGGCAGGCCGCAAAAGAAACGGCGTCGCATACCGACCGGTCGGCCCCTGCACCCGTGCTGCCTTGCTCCCTCGCGCCCGCTTCCCTATCATCACAGCAGTACACAAAGGTTCGCATGCCGGAAAAGAAACCGTCCAAGCCGCAAGTCGCAGAAAGTCCCATGGCGGACGTGTTTGAAAACCGCCATCCCTCCGAAGCCGAAAAGAACTGGGCGGAGAAAACCCTCTTGCCGACTCTCGAAAGATCCCCTGAGCGGCCGATTGGCACACCCACCGGGACCAATGTTGACGAGCATGGGCGCGCTCGCTTCACGACGATTTCAGGCGTCCCCATTCGCCGCCTCTATACCGAGGCCGATCTGCCCGAGGACTGGACCGCGGAACAGTATCTCGGCCACCCAGGCGAACCGCCGTTCACACGCGGCATTCATTCCACCGGATATCGCGGCAAGCTCTATACAATGCGCCAGTTCTCCGGCTTCGCCTCGCCCGAAGAGACCAACCAGCGCTACAAATATTTGCTGGAGCATGGCGGCAGCGGGCTTTCGGTGGCATTCGATTTGCCCACTTTGATGGGCTACGACTCCGATCATCCGGCGAGCGAGGGCGAGGTGGGCAAGTGCGGCGTCGCCATCGATTCGCTCGAAGACATGGAAATTCTCTTCGGCGGCATTGACCTGGAAAAGACCACGGTTTCGATGACCATCAACTCACCGGCGTCCGTGCTGTGGGCCATGTATCTGGTGGTGGCGGAGAAGCAGGGCGCCGACTGGAAAAAGATTTCCGGGACCATTCAGAACGACATCCTCAAGGAATACATCGCGCAGAAGGAATACATCTATCCGCCCGCGCCTTCGATGCGGCTGGTGATCGACACGTTCGAATTCGGCACCAGGTTCACTCCACGATTCAATACCGTCTCGATCAGCGGATATCACATTCGCGAGGCCGGCTCGACCGCGCTCCAGGAATTGGCATTCACTTTGTATGACGGGGTGGAATACGTTGAGTGGGCACTGCGCCGCGGGCTCGATGTGGACGAGTTCGGACCCCGGCTGAGCTTTTTCTTCAACGCGCACAACGATTTCTTCGAGGAGATTGCCAAGTATCGCGCCGCGCGCAAGATCTGGTATCGCGTGATGAAAGAGCGGTTCGCCGCGAAAAATCAGCGCACCTGGCTGATGCGCTTCCACACGCAGACAGCTGGCGTGTCGCTGCCGGCGCAGCAGCCCATGAACAACATCGCGCGTGTGGCTTTACAGGCGCTGGCGGCGGTGCTCGGTGGTACGCAGTCGCTGCACACGGATTCCTACGACGAGGCCCTGGCGTTGCCTACGGAAGAAGCGGCGCGCATTGCGCTGCGCACGCAACAGATCATTGCTTACGAGTCAGGGGTCACGCAAACGGTGGATCCGCTGGGTGGATCTTATTTCTTGGAAGCCTTGACGCTACAAATGGAAAACGGCGCCTTTGACTACTTCCGCAAGCTGGACGCGATGGGAGGTATGGTCAAGGCCATCGAGCGCGGATATCCGCAGAAGGAGATTGCCGAAGCTTCCTACCAGTTCCAGCGCGCCGCC
>WNFD01007881.1_pt1 | contig 20562 bp, 18 predicted proteins | sample 5400491 | NCBI WGS metagenome assembly WNFD01 (sample SAMN13153343, study PRJNA577476) | soil metagenome | isolation source: 120 cm saprolite under Douglas fir tree site 2 hole 2 replicate 2 | place: USA:California | collected 2015-04-18
ACAAGATGGACGAGGCGATCATCCAGCACATCAAGCGCAAGTACAACCTGCTCATCGGCGAGCGGACGGCCGAGCTGATCAAGATGGGCATCGGCAACGCCTACCCGACCGACGAGGTGCTGACGATGGACATCAAGGGACGCGACCTGGTTGCCGGCGTCCCGCGCACGCTGACCGTGTCGAGCGACGAGATCCGTGACGCGCTCGCCGAGCCGGTGAACGCCATCGTCGAGGCGGTGAAGGTGACGCTGGAGCGCACCCCGCCCGAGCTGGCCGGCGACATCGCCGACCGCGGCATCGTGCTCGCCGGCGGCGGCGCGCTGCTCAAGAACCTCGACGCGCTCCTGCGCGAGGAGACCGGCCTGCCCGTCTTCCTCGCCGAGGACCCGCTCAGCGCCGTCGTGATCGGCGCCGGGAAGGCCCTGGAGGAGCTCGACATCCTCCGGCAGGTGTGCTCGCCGGCGTAGGTTTGCGTCGGGCGGCGCGCGGCTTAGACTTCAGTGGTGCTGCCGCAGCTCGCCAAGCAAAAGCTGGGAAAGCTGTACCTCGGCGAGATCGGACGCGCGCGGCGGCGCGTGGACGAGCTGCGCTCGCGGTACCCGAGCGCGCAACCGCAGGAAGTCGCGCAGCGGCTCATCGACGCCAAGAAGACCTGGGCGTCAACCGGCGGCGCGCTGAGCGGACTGTTCGGCCTGGTCTCGGTGCCCGCCGACCTCGCCTTCGTGACCGCGCTGCAGCTGTCCCTGATCATGGAGATCGCGCTGGTGTTCAGGGCGAACCTCAAGTCCGATCGCGCGCGCACGGAAGTCTTCGAGGTGCTGGGCTACTCGAACGGCGCGGACACGGTGAACCTGGCGAGCCGCGCCGGTCCGAAGCTGTTCGCCCGCGTCGCCGAGATGGTGCTCACCAAGCGCGGCCTCGCCTCTCTGGGCCGCGTGCTGCCGGTGGTCGCCGCTCCCGTCAGCGCCTACTTGAACAACAAGGACATCCAGCGCGCCGGGGAAGCCGCGGTCCGCTACTACGGCACGATGCGCCAACTCCCCCGCCGCCCCTCCCCCGCCTAAAGGATCAACGCGGAGGCGCTGAGGCGCGGAGATGTTTTTGTGCTCCCGATCGAGTGCACGCGCCCGATTGACTCACCCGATTGAATCCTCCGCGTCTCCGCGCCTCCGCGTTCGTCTTTTAGAGGTTCGCGGCCAAGAAGGTGCGGGTCTTCTTCCAGGCGTCGGCGGCGGCGGGGCCGTTGTACTTGCCGCCGGAGGGATTCGCGAAGGCGTGGTCCGCGTCGTAGGCGTGGAACTCGTGCTTCACCCCCGCCTGGGTCAGGGCGTCATCGAACGCCTTCACCTTGTCCGGCGTGATCCAGCCGTCCTGGTTGGCCCAGATGCCGAGCACCGGACCGCGCAGCGTCTTGAGCCGGTTCACGTCCGTGATCGGCATCCCGTAATAGATGACCGTCGCGTCCACGTCCTTCGGGTCGTTCAGCGACGTCTTCAGCGACTCGCCCCCTCCCATGCACCAGCCGAGCGTGGCGACCTTCGCCCCGCCCGCGTTCGCCTTGAGCCACTCGAGCCCCGCCTCCTCGACTGCGTCGCCCCACTTCTCGTCCTTCTGTCCCATCAGCGCGCCGGCCTCCTTCGGGTCGGCGGTCACCTTCCCCTTGTAGAGGTCGACGGCGAGCGCGAGGTATCCGTCGCCGGCGAGCCGGTCGGCCACCGACTTGACCCAGTCGTTCAGCCCCCACCACTCGTGAAGCAGCAATATTGCCCCTCTCGGCTTCGCCTTGGGCTTGGCCACGTAGGCCTTGGCCTCGCCCCCGGCGGCCTTGAGCGAGACGTTCTGTCCCTTGGGCCGGGGCGCCTGAGAGTCCATCGGGTGCATCTGGTGGACGGGCACCTTGGCGTCCTTGTCGGACCCGGTGCCGTGGACGTGCTCCTGCGCGAACGCCGGGAAGGCGAGCGCGAGGACGGAGAGCGGAATGCGCATGGGAGACCTCGATTCAGGCGTACGGCGTGGGATCGGGCACGCCCGCTTCCGCGAAGCCCTGTCGCCTGAGCCGGCACGAATCGCAGCGGCCGCAGGCGCGCCCCTCGGGGTCGGGGTCATAGCACGAATGGGTGAGCCCGTACGGAACGCCCAGCCGGGTCCCGAGGCGGATGATCTCCGCCTTGGAGAGCTGCAGGAGGGGCGCGTGCACCGTGTACCGCGCGCGGCCTTCCACCGCCGCCGCGGTGGCCACGTTGGCGAGCGCCTCGAACGCGCGCACGAAAGCCGGCCGGCAATCGGGGTACCCCGAGTAGTCGATCGCGTTCACGCCGATGTACAGGTCCTGGGCGCCGAGCACTTCGGCGTATCCAAGCGCGAGCGCGAGCAGCACCGTGTTGCGTGCCGGGACATAGGTGACCGGGATGCCCTGCCCGAGAGGAGCATCCTTCGGCACCGCCAGCTCGCCCGTCAGCGCCGAGCCTCCGATGGCGCGCAGGTCCAGCTCGACCACCTTGAGCGGAACGCCCGCGGCCGCGGCGACGCGCTCCGCGGCGCGCAGCTCGTGCGCGTGTCGCTGACCGTACCGCACCGCCAGGGCGTGCGGCGCGAACCCTTCCTCCCGCGCGATGGCCAGGCACGTCGAGGAGTCGAGGCCGCCCGAGAAGAGGACGACCGCGGGCCTCATCGACTGGGCGTCCCGGTGAGCGTGTAGTGTTCCGCGCACGGGAGGTCGCAGAGACAGAACCCTGCGTCGGTGGTGAGCGTCTGCACGACCGACCCGTCGATCCCGGTCGGCTGCGGAACGAGCCCGCCATCCGGTCCCAGCGCGAAGCCGCCCGACCCGGCGCCCAGGAGCATGCCGCTGATGGTCTCGTTCACGTCGGCGAGGCAGCCGCAGAGCGTCTGCGCCTGGATCAGCGGCGGCGAGACGAACGAGAAGCCGCCGTCCGGATCGAACGGGCTCTGGCGGACGACGCTGCTGTTGGCGACCACCAGGTACAAGGTCGGCCCGGCGTCGGCGACGCCGGCGCACAGGATCGACTCCACCGGGGGCTGGTTGGGAGGCACGATGGAGCCGTCCGGCGGACCGGGACCGCCGTCGGCCTGCCTGAGCTGGATGCACTCGTCGGGCGTGTGCTGCAGGGTCAGCCCGAGTTGGAAGCTGCCCGAGGGCAGGCTGTTCGACGGGCACCGCTGCGCCAGCGAGTCGGGGCATCCGGCGGTGGCCAGGGCCAGGAAGGCGAGGAGAAGGATTGTGCGCATGGTCAGTTGGGCAGGGTACCCTGCCCGGGCTGCGTCTGCGCGAGCGTGGCGGCGACGTGCTGCGCCACGCGGCGCAGGCGCTCCTCCGGAGAGGAGGTCTCGAGCAGCTGCTGCCGGTCGTGCGGCGACTCGATCACCATGGCGCCCACGGCGTCCGCCAGCTCTCCGGGCAGCGCCTTGCTCCCGGCCATCTGCGCCAGAGCGGTGGCCGCGGCGCCGGGTCGGCGGGCGCAGAGCGCGAGCACCAGCTGGCGCAGCTCCTCCGCGGAGCGCGTAAGGTCAGCCGGGTCCGCCTCCGGTACCGCCAGCGGCTCCGCGCGCACCAGCCGGTAGGGTTCCTGGGCGGGCAGCTCCTCCACGATGCGCGCGCGCAGCACGCCTCGCAGCACGATGTTGGAGCGTCCGTCGGGGAGCGGATCGACGCGGGCCAGGATCCCGGCGCCGATCACCGGCAGCACCCGCGGCGGCTGCGTGCGCTCGCGCAGCGCTTCCGCCGGGATGTTGGCCAGCGCCAGGACGCCGGTCCCGGCCTGGCAATCGCGGACCATCTTGCGGTAGCGCGGCTCGAACACGTGCAGCGGGATGAGCGCGAACGGCAAGAGCACGGCGCCCGGCAGCGGGAAGATGGGCAGCCGGTGCAGCTGGCGTTCGACTCGCTGCGCGTCGTCCATCGTCGGCTCGCGGATCAGGCGGCCTGCGCCTGCCGGGCGCGCTGCTCCTTCACTCCTGCCTGGATGCGCATGCCGTAGAAGGACCGCCAGACGAACACCAGGGCCACGCCGAAGAACAGCGCGGCGAGCACCCAGCGGGTCGAATTCTGCAGCTCGGTGGCCAGCTCCACGGCGAGCAGGCCAAAGAGGGTGGTGAACTTGATGATCGGGTTCATCGCGACGCTGGAGGTGTCCTTGAAGGGGTCGCCCACCGTGTCGCCGACCACGCTGGCGGCGTGCAGCGGCGTGCCCTTCGCCTTGAGCTCCACCTCGACCACCTTCTTGGCGTTGTCCCAGGCGCCGCCCGCGTCGGCCATGAAGATGGCCTGGTACAGGCCGAAGATGGCGATGGAGATGAGGTAGCCGATGAAGAAGTACGACTCGAGGCAGGCGAAGGCGAGGGTGATGAAGAAGACTTGATGTTCGCCTTGATGAACTCGACCGCGCGGTAGGCGCCGGTGGAGACCGCCTGGATGGAGGCGCCGGTGAACCAGTAGATGACGGCGCCGCCGACGATCAGGCCGAGCAGGAAGGGCGCGTGCAGGATGGTGAGGAACTGCATGTTGGCGGTCAGGCCGTCGGTGAGCACCATGATGATGGAGAAGATCATGGTGGTGGCGCCGACGACCGCGGTGCCGATCAGCACCGGCTTGGCGGTGGCCTTGAAGGTGTTGCCCGCGCCGTCGTTCTCCTCCAGGTAGTGCTTGGCGCGCTCGAAGTCGACCTCGAACCCGAAGTCCTTCTTCAGCTCCTGCTTGATGCCGGGCTGCGCCTCGATCACCGACAGCTCGAAGACGCTCTGCGCGTTGTCGGTCACCGGGCCGTACGAATCCACGGCGATGGTCACCGGCCCCATGCCGAGGAACCCGAAGGCGACCAGGCCGAAGGCGAACACCGCCGGGGCGAGCATCAGGTGCGACAGGCCCGTCTGCGACACGGCGAAACCGATCGCCATCAGCGCGGCGATGGCGATGCCCATCCAGAAGGCGCTGAAGTTCCCGGCGGTGAGCCCCGCGAGGACGTTGAGCGAGGCGCCGCCCTCGCGCGAGGCGGTCACGATCTCGCGCACGTGGGCCGACGAGGTGGAGGTGAACACCTTGACCAGCTCCGGGATCACCGCGCCGGCGAGAGTACCGCAGGTGATGATGAGCGACAGCTTCCACCACAGCGTGGTGTCGCCGCCCAGCTCGGGGATCAGCACGTAGCTGGCGGCGAAGGTGAGCGCGACGGAGACGAAGCTCGTCAGCCACACCAGCGAGGTGAGCGGCGCCTCGAAGTTCATGCGGTCCACGCCGCCGTACCGGGCGCGGGCGGCGGCCTCGTTGACGAGGTACGAGACGACCGAGGTGACGATCATCAGGATGCGCATCGCGAAGATCCACACCAGGAGCTGGACCTGCACGGTGGTGTCCTTCACGCCCAGGAGGATGAAGCTGATGAGCGCCACTCCGGTGACACCGTAGGTCTCGAAGCCGTCCGCGGTGGGGCCGACCGAGTCGCCCGCGTTGTCGCCGGTGCAATCAGCGATGACGCCCGGGTTGCGCGCGTCGTCCTCCTTGATGTTGAAGACGATCTTCATCAGGTCGCTGCCGATGTCGGCGATCTTGGTGAAGATGCCGCCCGCGATGCGCAGGGCCGAGGCGCCCAGCGATTCGCCGATGGCGAACCCGATGAAGCAGGGGCCGGCGTAGTCCCGGGGGACGAAGAGCAGGATGCAGAGCATCATCACCAGCTCGGTGGAGATGAGCATGGTGCCGATGCTCATGCCCGCCTTGAGCGGGATGGCATAGGTCGGGAACGGCTTGCCGCGCAGCGCGGCGAAGGCGGTGCGCGAGTTGGCGAAGGTGTTGACGCGGATCCCGAACCACGCCACGCCGTAGCTGCCGCCGATGCCGAGCAGGCTGAAGACCAGGATGGCGATCACCTTCGAGGCGTCGAAATGCCGCAGCCACCCGAAGTAGACCACCATGATCACGCCGATGAACGCCTCGAGGATGAGGATGAACTTGCCCTGCGTGATCAGGTACGTCTTGCAGGTCTCGTAGATCAGCTCGCTCACCTCGAGCATGGAGCGGTGCACCGGGAGGCCCTTGAGCTGCCGGTAGATGACCAGGCCGAAGACGCCGCCCAGAGCGCACACCACCAGGCCGAGGAGGAGGAGCGAGCGGCCGCTCATCCCCAGGAACTGCACGCTGCCGAGGTCAGGCAAAATCAGGCGCGCCTCGTCGGCCCGCGCGGCGGCGGGCAGGAGCAGGGCGAGCGCGGCGGCGCCGAGGGCCGAAAGGGCGCGCGAAAGCGACGTCTTGAAGGTCTGCATGCAGCCTGATCTCCGCTGGACCCCGGGGGCCAAAAGTGGCCGCGCAAGATAGGCGGATCAAGCCCCTGTGTAAAGGGGCTCGAAGGTCAAAAAGACGAACGCGGAGGCGCTGAGGCGCGGAGGATTTCCTGATCCAGCAACTCCGCGTCTCCGCGTCTCCGCGTTGAGCTTTTCGTCCCTGCCCCGGCCCGTTCGGCGCGCTATTTCAGCGCCACCTTGCGCGGGCCCTCGCCTTCCTTGGCCAGCGCGGCGAAGTTGATGTTGCCGAAGCCGCTCTGGTTGCAGGCGAACATGATCCGCTTGATCACCTTGAAGGGGATCTTGCGGTCGGCCTGCACGTTCACCAGGCCGCGGAACGGGTGCTCGAGGTCCTGGGCGTGGATGGTCTCGTAGCGCCGGCGCTCGTCGCGCAGCGCGTCCTCCAGCTCGGGCACGTTGAGCACGTCGCCCTTGACCAGCTCGTCGGTCGAGGCCACCTGGCGGCCGTCGAAGGTCACCGCGTCCCCGGACACCGAGATGACCGGCGCCCGCTCGAGCTGCGCGCCGTGGTAGGCGTCGGGCAGCTTGATGTCCTTGCTCATGTAGAGGACCTCTCCGTTGGCGGAGAAGTTCATGAGCAGGAAGATGACGATGATGGTGAACATGTCGACCAGCGAGGTCAGCATCAGGCCCGCGTAGCCGTTCTTCTTTCCACGGGCGAACTTCTTGCTGAAGACGCGGCTCTGCTCGATGCGCGGGCCGGGCCGCTTGCCGGGTTCGACGATCGCCATCGCTAGTTCAGCGGCGCAACGGTCACGTTGCGCAACTGCTCCCCCAGGCAGATGTCCACGGTGCTCACCAGGTCGTCGTAGGCCACCGCGTCCTCCGGCTGCACGGTGATCGCGCTCTGATCCGGAAGGCTGGTCTTGAGGGTCTTGAGCTTGTCGGCGAGCGACCGCCGGTCGAAGGCGGCCCCTCCTCCGGCCGAGGTCACCTTGGGGATCTCCACCGCCGCGCCGGGCATGGTCAGCTGGTATCCCTTCTCGGTGAGGAGCAATTTCAGATCCACCGTCTGCTCCTGCTTCTGCTGCGGCTCCGGCGGCCCGCCGCTCGAGGAAACTTGAAGGCCGGCGATCTGGGTCCACACCGCCGTGATCAGGAGGAAGCTGATGCAGCAGGAGAGGAGGTCGATGAACGGCACGAGGTTGATCTCGGCGTCCAGCGCCTTCTTGCCGCTTTTCGTATGGGGTTGAGGTGCCGCGCCCGCCATCGTCGTCGCCCTTTTTCCCGGAGTCGGCCGCTACTGCTGCGGCAGGTCCTGCGAGACGCGCATCTTGTCCTTGTTCGCCACGATCAGGTTCAGGACGCCCACCGACGTCTCGTTGATGTCGTCGATCATGTGCTGCGTGCGCCCCTGCAGGAGCGAGAACGCCACCAGCGAGGGGATCGCCACGATGAGGCCGAACGCGGTGCAGTTCATGGCCTCGGCGATGCCGTCGGAGAGGACCCGCGCCTTCTCGCTAGCGTCCACCCCCGCCACCGCGGCGAAGCACTGGATCAGGCCGACGATGGTGCCCAGGAGGCCGACCAGGGTGGCCACGTTGCCGATCATCGCCAGGTAGCCGGTGCGCTTCTCGATGCGCGGCATCTCGCGCAAGGAGGCCTCGTCCATCGCCGCCTGCACCTCGTCCTCGCCCTTGGGGACGTTGATCAGGCCCGCCTTGACGATGTTGGTGAGGGGCGTTTGCTTCTGGCCGGCGGTGTAGCTGATCGCCTTGTCCAGGTCGCCGTTGAAGATGTGCGTCTTGAGCCCGCGCAGGAACTGCTCCTTGTCCACGCTGGCCGAGAAGAACAGCACCTGCACGCGGTCGATGATGACCGCGATGGCGAAGACCAGACAGATGGCGATCGGGTACATGCCCGGCCCGCCGCCCTTCCAGTGCTGCGCCAGGGTCTCGAAGAACTGGTTCATCGTGTCCTCTGCTCCGCAAAAGAGTTCGAAATCCACCGTGCCGCGGGATGGGCTCGCCGGACGCCCTCCGCCTGCCGCCCCGAGGCCACCCTCGGCTCGCGAGCAGCAATCTTGGGTGCGCATGCCCGGGATGCAATCGGTCGCCCGCTGCCCCCCCGCGGCAGCGCCTGGCGGCGCGCCGGACTTTCCGAAAGTCGACTCCTCGCGGGCGCTTTCGCGTGGTCCGCCGATCGGCTAGCGTCGCGCCGCGCATGGCCCGCGGACCCGACTTCCCCAAGGTGCGGCACATCGCGCTGTCCACAGCGGAACCGGGCGCGGGCGCTGACGCGCTCATCGTCGCGTTCGAGGCCGCGCAGCCCGAGCCCGCCGAGCCCGCGCAAGGGGCGCCCGACGGGGCCCTGCCCGCGGCAGCGAAGGATCCCGCCCTGCGCGCCGGGGCGCAGGCCGCCGCCCCCGCGGCCACGGGCGTCCCTCCGCCTCCTCCGGCCCCGTCGCCGGCCGTGGCCCGCGTGGTAGCGGTCGACGTGGCGCGGGCGCGCGACGACGGCGAGGCTTGCCGGACCGCGGCCGGAGCAACGGTCATCGCGGAGGGCCGGCCGGTCCGGTGCCCCAACTCCGCCGCCGGCCTCGAGCACGCGGGCGGCGTGGCGGCCTGGGCCACGCACCTGGGAGAAGCAGTGCTGCTCGACGGCCTCGATCGCTGGTACCGCTCCGGCCCGGCCGGCGCGGGCTTCTGCCGCTCGTGCGAGCTGGCACTGGTCGAGGCGCTCCGCGAAAGCTACGGCGACCATTTCGAGCCGTTCGACCCCCTCGCGCGCCTGCGGGAGCAGCCCGCTTCGCGCACGGCGCCGTTCGCGGGCGCGCGGGAGGCGCTGCGGCTCGCCTCGACGGTGGAGGCGGCAAAGCGCGCGGCGCTCCGCGCCCGAGACGAGGCGCGCCGCGGGCGCGGGGTGGAGATCGCCGTGCTGGGCCGCGTCGGCACCTTGAGCGGCGCGGCGCTCGCGATCTGCCGCCACCTGGACGGGCTCGTCTTCGACCTGCCCTCGCTCGACCCGGAAGAGGCCGTGTTGCCGCTCCTCGCCACCCGGGCCGCGCTCGGGCTGCGGCCGGCGGTGGGAGTGCTGCCCGCCGGGGCGACGCCCGAGCAGGTGCAGCTCTTCGCGGCGCTGGCGCTCGCCTGCGACGCGGACGTGACCTTGCCCCCCGGCGCGTCGCCCGGGGCGGAAGCGGCCCTCGCCGAGCACCGCAAGTTCCAGGAGGTGGTGCGCGAGCGGTTCCGCCCGTCCGAGCCGCTGCTCGATCTGGAGGTGCTCGTCTCGCCCTTCGCGGAGCACTGGGGCGGCGCGCACCTGCGCACCGCGAGCGTCTGCGCCGCCGCGCTCGGCCGGGCGCATCTGCTGCTCGGGGCGAGGCTCGATCTCTCGGAGCCCCGCGCGCAGGTGCTGCTGCTCGCCGGCTGCGCCGCGCTCCCGGCCGAGGACGCGGCCCGCGCCCGCCGTCACGTCGAGTCCGGAGGAGACGCCATCGTGGTCGGCAAGTGCGCCACTTGCGACGAGGAGGGGCGCCTGGGCCCGCCCGTGTTTCCCGAGGCCAAGTCCGGGATCCAGCGGATCGGCGAAGGCCGGGTGTACGCCATCGGGGTGGACGCGGACGCGCCGCCCTCGCCCGAAACGCAGGTGGTCCGCGCGACCCGCGAGCTGTTGGGCCGCGGCCGGTCGCACTTGAGCCTCTCCGGGCGGGCGCGGCTGTTCGCTCGCGCGTACCTCGATCCGGAGCGGAAGCTCGACGTACACCTGGTGAACCTCGACGCCCCGCGGCCGGCGCAGGGCGTCCTGCTCCACATCGCCGGCCAGGCCGCCGGCGCGGGCCGCACCGGTTACTGGTTCGCCCCGGAGCGCGACGCGGGCAAGGACGGAGAGCGCATTTCGCTCAACCCCTCCGGCTTCTCGGTCAGCACCGTCCTGCCCGGCATCTCCGCCGGCGCCCTCCTCGCCGTCCCGCGCTGAGACAAAATGATGAACGCGGAGGCGCGGTCCGCGTCTCAGCGTCTCCGCGTTGATCTTTTGGTCCTGGATGAGTCCTTGATCACGATCGGGCCCGGAGGCGGCGGAGGAGGCTCGGAGGAGCGCTCGAGGTCGACGATGCGGCGGTTGCCGACGTACTCCATGGTCTCGTAGCGGGCGATCTTGCCGATCTTGCGGACGATCAGGGCCATCCGCTCGGCCTCGTGGAGGATCTGCTCCAGCTCCTCGCGGCCGGGCCCGTCCCCCTTGGCGCGGCGGAAGAGCAGCTCGGAGAACCCCAGGATGCTGGTCAGCGGCTGGTTCAGCTCGTGCGCGGCGGCGCCGGCCAGCTCGGAGGCCACCTTCGCCTTCTCCGCCAGCGCGAGCTTGGCCTGCGCCTCGTGCAGCTCGGCCTCGACGCGCAGGCGGTGGCGTTGATCGCTGAAGACGCCTACCGTCGCCGTCTCCCGCCCGCTCTCGGTCAAGAGGGCCGCCGAGAGATGGACCGGGATCACCTCGCCGCTCCTGGCCACCACCTCCGCGTCCAGGAGCCGGATCTGCGCCTCGCCCGGGTTGGCCCCGCGCAGCCGGTCCATGATCTCCCGCGCCTGCCCGGGCGGGTACACGTCGGCGACGGACATCTTGCCTACCACCTCGGCGGCGGAGAAGCCGGTGACGCGCTCGGCGCCCTTGTTCCAGAGCAGGATGCGGCCGCGCAGGTCGGCGGCGACGATCCCGTCGACCGTCGCGTCGATCAGGCGCTCGAGGAAGTCCTTCGTCTTGCGCAGCTCGGCTTCGATCTCGCGCGGCTCGGTCACGTCGCGGAAGCTCAGGATCGCGCGCCCGTGCTGCGAGCGGAGTGGCCCCGCCGACACGCTCAGCACCAGCCTCCGCCCGTCGCGGGTCTGGATCTCGAGGTCCGCCGAGAGCACGCGGCCGCCGCGCTGCAGCTCCCGCCAGACCAGGGCGGCGTTCATCGCGCTCTGCGGCGCGACCAGCTCGGTCCAGGGAAGCCCGCGCGCCTGCTCCATGGTGACGCCCAGCGTGGCGCACCCGGCCGGGTTGAGGCTGAGCACCCGCCCGTCCTCGTCGAGCACCGCCATCCCGTCGGAGACGTGGCTGAAGAACTCCTCGTAGCGGCGGAGCTGCTGCACCTCGCGCTCGGCGGCGACCCGCGCGGCCACCTCCTGCGACCGCTCGGTCTGCACGCGCCCGACGAGCTGCGCGTTGCGCAGCGCCACCGCGGTGGCATTGGCGACGATGGAGAGGAAACCGATCTCGCGCGGCGCGAAGGCGGAGCGGGCCATCGCGCGCAGGAAGAGCACGCCGACGACGTCGCCCTCGGAGACCATGGGGACGACGGCCACCGCCGAGATGCCTTGCTTGTCCACCGCCTCGCGCACGGGATCGAGCAGCGGGTGGCGGCGCGCGTCGTCGATCACCAGCGGCTTGCGGGTCTGCAGCACCTCGCGGATCTCGGGGTAGGCGGACAGGTCGATGCGCAGCTCGCGGACCATCGCATCGTCGCTCGCCGCCACCACCCAGCCGGTGCCGCGCTGCGGATCGACCAGCACCATCGAGCAGCGCTCGACGGTGAGGCGGCCGGCCAGCTTCTCCACCACCTCGAAGAGCAGCCGGTCCGTGTCGCCGCTGGCGGCGAAGGTGCGGGTGACGTCGAGCAGCGCGGCCAGGTCCTGCGTCTGCCGCAGCATCTCGTCGCGATCCCGGCGCGCGCGGGAGAGGGCCCGCAGGAGCGGGGGAAGATCGGCCGCGGCGTAGGGAGCGCGGACGAACCCGTCCAGCCCGTCCGCCAAAGGCGCCTCGCTGTCTCGCGGCAGCACGCCGACCAGCGGTCCGTAGCACTGCCGCGCGAGCGCGATCAGCTCCTCGCGATCGCGCGCGGCGAGGTCGATGACGGCGGCCACCATCCCGGAAGCGCCGGGGTCGCCTTCCAGCAGGAGGCCGGAGGCACGAAGCGCGTCGCGGAGCGGCCCGTTGCCCTCGGTGAGGCCCAAGAGGGCGACTGTGAGCGGCTTCTGCAACTGAAGGCCCTTCGGCTCCCCCCACGGCCGAGCATAGCCCAGGCCGCCAGGGTGCGGAAAAGCCTGGCGGAAATCCGCCGGTCGGGCGAACGGCCGAGGGGACGCCCGGGCGCTCGCAACCGTTTCAGATTCTAGAGCAAAACCGCTGGATTAGCCGGTAGAACGCCAGGCGGCGAGGGCCGCGGCCAGCACTTCCTTCACCGCCACGCCGTGCTCTTTGGCGCGCAGGCGGCAGTCCTCGAACTCGGGCGCCGCGTTGACCACGGCCCCTCCGCGGCGACCGAGCTTGACCCGGACGGGACCGTACCGCGTCGCGACCTCCACCACTTCGCGATCGAGGACGCTGCGCTCGACCCGGTGCGCGCGCACGCCCAGGGTGCTCGTCTCTCGGAACAGCGCCTCCTCGACGGCCGCCCGCGCGGCTTCGGGCACCACCGCCCCGAGCAGGTGCCCCGGCCTGCCCTTCTTCATCGTCACCGGGGCGATCCACGCATCGGCCGCGCCGGCCGCCAGCACCGCCTCGAGAGCAGCCGCCACGAGCTGCGGCGAGAGATCGTCGAGGTTCGCCTCCAGCACCCACCCGGCGCCGCCTCCCGGCTGACCTCGGACGGTCGCGCCCAGGACGGCGCGGAGCAGGTTGGGCGCATCCTCCCAGCGCCGTGTCCCCGCGCCGTACCCGACCGCCTGCACGGACAGCTCGGGCAGGGAATCGGCGGACTCGGTCCACGCGGCGACCAGCGCCGCGCCGGTAGGGGTGGTGCGCTCGCCCGGTCCGCTGGGCCGCAGGGCCCGCCCGCGCATCACCTCGAGCACCGCGGGCCCGGGGATGGGGATCGGCCCGTGCGCGGCGCGGGCCGTCCCTCCGCCGGAGGGCGGCGGAAGGCACACGATGCGCGCCGGAGCGAGCGCGGCGACGAGCAGCGCGCTGCCCACCACGTCGACGATCGAGTCCACCGCTCCGACCTCGTGGAACTCGACCTCGTCGGGCGGGACACCGTGAACGCGCCCTTCCGCTTCGGCGAGGCGCGTGAAGGCGAGCAGAGCCAGCTCCCGCGCGCGCTCCGGCAGCCGGGCGCGGCCGAGCAGCTCGCGAATGGCGCGCCAGGGACGGTGGTGCGGCTCGCGATCGCGCACCTCCGGCGGGACGCGCACCTCGACCCGCAGGGCGCGGATGCCGCTCACCTCGACCGGCTCGGCCACCACCCGCGTGCCGCGCAGGTCGACGGCGCCGGACGCCTCGGCGAGGGCCAGAAGGCCGTCGTCGAGCGCCGCGCGCGGAGCGCCCAGGTGCAGCAGCGCGGCGAGCATCATGTCGCCGGCGATGCCGCCGACCGGCTCCAGCGCGAGCACCGTCACCTGGCGCGGCCCCCCGCCGCCGCGCGAGCGATCAGCGCCGCCTGGAACCCGGCGCCGAATCCGTTGTCGATGTTCACCACGGACACGTTGGCCGCGCACGAGTTGAGCATCGCGAGCAGTGCGGCCAGGCCCCCCAGCGAGGCGCCGTACCCCACGCTGGTGGGGACCGCGATCACCGGCCGCGGAACCAGCCCGCCCACCACGGACGGCAGGGCGCCTTCCATCCCCGCGCAGACCACCAGCGCGTCGGCTTCGCGCAGGTCCGGCGCGCGGCGAAGCAGGCGGTGGAGGCCCGAGACGCCCGCGTCGTACAGGCGCTCGACGGCCGCTCCCACGAACCCGGCGGTGACCGCGGCCTCCTCGGCGACCGGGATGTCCGTGGTGCCTGCGCAGACGACCGCCACCAGCCCTCGCGGCTCCTGGACGGCGCCCGGCGCGCGGGCATGGAACGTCCTGGAGACGGCGTCGTACCTGCCCTCCGGCGCCGCGGCCATCGCGGCGGGCGCCGCCTCCGGCGAGAGGCGGGTCACCAGCACCGCCTGCCCCAGCTCGCGCAGGCGCGCGACCAGCTGCCCGATCTGCTCGGGCGACTTGCGCTCCCCGAAGATCACCTCGGGCGCGCCCTGCCGCACGGCCCGCTCTCCGTCGAGCTGCGCGAACTCCGCGATGCGCTGCACGGGCAGCTCGGCGAGCCTCCGCGCCGCCTCCGCCACGCCCAGCTCGCCGTTCCTCACCCTCTCGAGGAATTCCATCAGCCCATGCAGGTCCACCGACCCGATCTACACCGGACAGCGTCAAAAAACATGAACGCGGAGGCGCGGAGACGCGGAGTTCCTGGTTTCAACGACCAGTCTCCGCGCCTCCGCGTTGATCTTTTCGACCCGTCAGGCGGCGCCGAGGAGCTTGAGGAGGCGGGAGAGGGATTCTTCCTCGGGAGCGGCGACGATGCGGCCGGCGGAGCGGACGCCCGGCAGGCGGAGATCGGTCACGAGGAGCAGCGCCGAGCCCAGATCGCCGAAGCAGGCCTGCAGCGCGCGCTCCAGCGGGCCCACCTCGACGTGCGGGATCGACGGCACCAGCGTCACCCCCACCGCCGCGCCCACGCCGCCGACGTAGCTGGAGACGACGATGTTGGCCGCCTCCGCCAGCGCGCTGGTGTACATGGGAACGCCGGAGCCGAGCGGCTCGAGAATGGGCTGGCCCAGGAGCAGCCCGCCCATCAGCGTCGCGCCCTGCTCGGTGAAATGGAGCAGCCAGCGCAGCCGCGCGCCCCCCTCGACGGTGAAGTGCACCGCGAACGACGGGCCGTCGGGCTGCAGCACGCGCGCGACCGCGCCGCGAGGCGCGACCTGCGCCTTGGGCAGGTCGACATCGACCGAGGTGCCGAGGAGCCGGCCCAGCGAGCGCGCCGCATCCGTCGAGGCGAGCCCGGCGAGCTGGCGCAGCGCCTCCACCTGCCCGGAGGAGAGCATCAGCGGCGAGAGGAGGCCGCGCTCGCTCAAGCCGCCCCCTTGGCCGCCGGAGCGGGCTTGAGCGGATCATGAATGCCGCACAGCTCCGCCAGGCCGCGCGGGTCGAGCACCAGGAGCGGCCTCCCGTTGCCGAGCACGGTGATGCCGGCGAGCCCGCGCACGCGGTCGAGCGGCGGGAAGAGCGGCTTGAGCACCGACTCCTCCTGGCCGACCAGCCGGTCGACGGAGACCGCGAAGCGGAGCCCGTCCACCTCCATCACCACGAACGGTCGCGGGCCCGGCGGCGCCAGGGACGGGAGCCCGAAGAGCTTGGCGAGGCCGTACGCGCGCACCAGCTCGCCCATCACCACCAGCGAGCGCGCCTCGAAGCCTTCGCCGCCGCGCGCCGACAGGTCGTACTCGGTGGTGAGCAGCACGCGGTGCAGCGGAACGCCGTACAGCTCGCCGCCCACCTGCACCAGGAGCAGGTTCGCCATGCTCACCGAGAGGGGGAGCTCGACGACGAAGGTGGTGCCCTTCCCGGGGACGCTGCGGATCGACACCTTGCCGCCGAGCGACTCCACCTTGCGCTGCACGGCGTCGAGTCCGACCCCGCGTCCCGAGACCTCTGTCGCGTCGTCACGGGTCGACACACCGGGCAGGAAGGCCAGCTCGTAAGCCGCGTCGTCCGACAGCGCGTCCGCCGCCTCCTGCGTCATCGCGGCGCTCTTCACCGCCTTGCGCCGAAGCGCCTGCGCGTCCATCCCGCGCCCGTCGTCCTGCACCTCGACGATCACCTTGTCGCGCTCGCGCCGCGCGGTCAGCGTGAGCTTGCCGCGCGCCGGCTTGCCGGCCTTCTCGCGCGTCTGCGGATCTTCGAGGCCGTGGTCGGCGGCGTTGCGCACCAGGTGCGAGAGCGGGTCTCCGAGCGCCTCGATCACCGTCCGGTCCAGCTCCACGTCCGCGCCTTGCACGTCCAGCTCGATGGTCTTGTTCAGCCGGTGCGCCAGGTCGCGCACGGCGCGCGGCAGCCGCTCGGTCAAGGACGAGAACGGCGTCAGCCGCGCGCTCATCACTCGCCCGTGCAGCTCGCGCGCGGTGCGGCGCAGGCGATCGATCTCCGCCTCGAGCGGGGCGGCCGCGTGCTCGGGGAGGCGCTTGGCCGCCTCGCGCAGCCGGGCGATCCCGTGCATGACGTCGGCGGCCTGGTCGAGCAGCTGGTCGAGCGCCTCGGCCCGCACGCGGACCGTCGGCTCGGGCCTCAGCTCGTCCGCGTCGACCGGCGCCGGCGTGAGCTCCCGGCGGCCGGGGGGCGGCGTGAGCTGGCCGCGCATGGACGCCTGCGGGGGCGAGACGACCGGCGGCGGCGGCGAGACGGGAAATCCCTCGTCGACCGGCCGCGCCGCCGGAGCGATGCGCACGTCGACGTGGTCCACCTCCGGCAGCGCGACCAGCGCCTCGCGCACCTCGTCGGTGGCGGTCAGCGTGGCGAGCAGCGCGGTGATCCGCGCTCCGCCCTTCTGCTGCATGAGCTGCGCCGGCGTGGGTTCCATCTCCAGGAGCGTCCCCATCGCCTTGAGCTTGCGCTGCACGATCAGGGCGCGCGCGCCGGGAGCCGCGCAGGTCTTGGCGAGGACCACGGACACGTCCAGCCGGGGCAGCGACGGATCCGCGGCGGGCATCACCGGAGGCGGAGGGACCGGCCGCACCGCGGTGAGCGCCGGGTCGGGCAGCGCCTGGGCCGCCTTGGCCAGCCGATCGACGAGCGTGATGGTGCGCTCGTCCTCTTCCTTCTTGTCGAGCTTGACGATCTCCTTCACCAGCGCGTCGGTGGCGGCGAAGAGCAGGTCCACCTCCGCCCGCTCGATCTTTCCCTGCTTGCCCTTGAGCCGCGCGATCAGGTTCTCGGCGGCGTGGGCGATGTCGACGATGCGCGAGAAGCCGAGCGTCGCCGCGCTGCCCTTCACCGAATGCATGCGCCGGAAGATCGCGTCCCACAGCGGCGCGGCGGGCGGCTCCTGCTCGAGCCGCACCAGCTCCGACTGGAGCGTGGCGAGGTGCTCGGACGCCTCCGCCACGAAGAGGGTCAGGTACTTTTGGGAGGCGGACGGCACCGTGAGCTACTCGCCGAGCACCTTCTTGACGACGGCGAGCACGTCCTCTCCCCGGAACGGCTTCACGATGAAATCGGTCGCGCCGGCCTCGATCGCCTCCATCACCAGCGATTCCTGGCCGAGCGCGCTGCACATGACCACCACCGCGTTGGGATCGAGCTGCACGATCTCCCGGGTGGCGTCGATGCCGCTCTTGTAGGGCATCACGATGTCCATGGTGACCAGGTCGGGCTTGAGCTCGCGGAAGAGGTTCACCGCCTGCACGCCGTCGTCCGCCTCGCCCGCGACCGTGAACCCCGCCGACGAGAAGATGTCGCGGAGCGTGTTGCGCATGAACAGGGCGTCGTCGACGATGAGGACGCGCTTGGGCATCTCTAGGCCTCCACCAGGTTGTCGATGGCCCGCTGCAGCAGCTCGGCGTCGATCACCTTCACCGGGCCCTCCGCAAGCTCCACCGTGGCGCACGCCGCGCCGAGAGGCTGCGGCAGCGGCTCGCCATCGCTCGGGAGCGATTCGATGCCCGCCACCTCCGCCACGTACAGCCCGACGTCCCCCCGGGGACGCTGCAACATCACCACGCGCCCCTCCGGACGGGCGGGACGCGGCTTGAGGCCGACCAGCGGCCCCAGGTCCACCACGCAGGCGACGCGGCCCTGCTGGTTCATCACGCCCAGGAGCGCGGGCGGCGAGCGGGGGACGCGGGCGATGACCGACACCTCGATCACCCTGCGCACCGCCCAGAGCGGCAGCGCGTAGCGCTCACCGGAGTGGATGCAGATGACGGCGCGCACCTTGTGCTCACTCCAGCTTGAAGCGCGAGACCACGCTCTGTAGCTCGACGCTGATGTTGGTCAGCTCCTGCGAGGCCTGCGCCATCGAGGCGGTGGTCGAGGTCTGCTCGCGCACCGCGCGCTGCACCTCGTCCAGCGAGCGCGCGTTGCCGGCCGCCACCCCGCGAATCTCCTGGAACGCCTCGACCATCTCGGCCGATCCCTGCAGCTGCTCGCGGGCCAGCCGCGAGATGACCTGCACGCGCTCGGACCCGGTCTGGGTCGCGTTCACGATCTCGTCCAGCGAGAGGATGATCTGGGCCAGGTCCTCGCGCCCCTGGCCCAGCTCGTCGATGCCTTCCTTCATCGCCGCCACCGCGTGCTGGCTGCGCTGGCTGATCTCGTGCGCCAGGCGGCTGATCTGCTCGGCGCTGCGCCCGGCGCTCTCCGCCAGCTTGCGCACCTCGTCGGCGACCACCGCGAATCCGCGGCCGTACTCGCCGGCCCGCGCCGCCTCGATCGCGGCGTTCAGCGCGAGCAGGTTGGTCTGCTGGGCCACGCCGGTGATGGCCACCACGATCTTGCTGATCTCCTGGGTCTTCTCGCCGAAGGCGAACACCGTCTCGCTGGCCGCCTCGATCTCGGCGAAGACCTTCTTGATCTTCTCCGCCGCCAGCTGCGCGGCCGCTCCGCCGGCCTGGGCGGCGGTCGAGGTGGCGGTGGCGGTCTCCGCGGCCGCGCCGGCGGTCTTGGCGCTGGAGCCGATCGAGTCGGCGATGCGGGCGATCAGCGCGCTGGCCTTCTCGACCAGCTGCAGCTGGTGCTCGGCGCCCTGGTTGATCTTCGCCATGCTGCGGTCGATGTTCTCCGCCTGCGCGCTCACGTTGGCGGAGGACTCCTGCATCTCGTCCGCGCTGTCGGCGACCGAGCGGCTGGTGCGCTGGATGTGGCCCACCAGCTCGCGCAGGTTCGCCTGCATGTTGGAGATGGCGGTGGTCAGCTCGTCCACCTCGTCGCGGCCGAGCCAGTCGGTGCGCTCGGTCGCGAGCGGCTTGGAGAGGTCGCCTCGGCTGATCTCGAGCGCGCTCCGGTTGAGCTGCATCGCGCGGTTGGCGACCTGCTTGAGCCCGACGGCGACCGCGAGCGCCACGGCCAGCCCGACCAGCGCGCCGAACAGGGCGTGTTCCGGGGCGAGGTGCTGCCGGAGCGCCTCGTAGCTGAGCACGCCGGAGAGCACGCACCACAGGGTCAGGTCCCCCAGCAGGATCTTCTGGAACAGGCCCACCCGGCGCAGGCCGCGTGGAACGGGGGGCTGGCTGCGGCGCGCGGGCAGCGCGACCGGAGGCGGAATGATGGTACGCGGCGGCACCGCGCGGAGCGGCTCGATCGCGGGCGGCGTGTGGCGGGGCGAATCCTGCCCCTGCCGCCCTGGCTCCTGGCCGTCGGGCAGCGGGTGCTCGTGTGCGGCGGGGGTCGCCATTCGCGGCCCACTCTATCCCGCCGAGCGGCAAGGGCAAATGTGCGCTAGAACAAATCGCGGCATGGCAGGTGGGACAACGCGGCAGATCGGCGCCCCCGGTGGGCCGGGCGCGGCTGACGCGCTCGACGAGCGCGCGCGGCGCATCCTCGCGTCCATCGTGCGCGATCACATCGAGGGCGGAGAGCCGGTCGGCAGCCATGCGGTCGCGCGGCGGCCCGAGGTCGACTGCTCGTCCGCCACGGTGCGCGCGGTGATGGCGGACCTGGAGGCGCTCGGGTACCTGGAGAAGCCGCACACCAGCGCCGGGCGCGTGCCCACCTCGCACGGGTACCGGTATTACGTCGACGTACTCTTGCACCTCACGCCTCCGCTCGCGGCCGAGCGCGAGCTCATCGAGCGCCGGGCCAAGGACGCCGCGTCGCAAGTGGACGGCCTCCTGGTCGAAGCCTCGCGCATCCTCCACCGCCTCACGCGGCATGCGGGCGTGGTCGCCTCGCCCCGCCCGCAGGGCGAGCGCCTGCGCCGGATCGAGTTCCTCAAGCTGCGCGAGGGGCGCATCCTGGCCGTGCTCGTCTCGGCCTCGGGCCGGGTGCAGAACCGGCTGCTCGCGATGCCTTCGCCGCCCCCCAGCGAATCTGAGCTGATCGAGGCGCAGAACTACCTCAACTCGCTGCTCGGCGAGCTGACGCTGGAGGAGGCGCGCGCGCGGCTCGCGGCGGAGCGCGACGCCCAGCGAAGCGAGCTGTCGCGCCTGCGCGAGCGGGCCCTCCTCCTCGGCGCCGCCGCCATGCAGCCGGAGCAGCCCGCGCTGCACCTCGAAGGGCAGGCGAGCTTCCTGGAGGAGCCGGCGCTGGCGCAGGACCTCTCCAAGATGCGCGCGCTCTTCCGCGCCCTGGAAGAGAAGGAGCGCCTGCTGCACGTGCTGGATCGCACGCTCGCCGCGGAGGAGCTGACCATCTTCATCGGCAAGGAGAGCGGCTTCTCCGAGCCGGAGCTGTCCATCGTCGCCGCTCCGTACCGCCGGGCGGGCGAGATCGTCGGAGCGCTCGGCGTGATCGGGCCCACCCGCATGGACTACTCGCGCGTCATCCCGCTGGTCGAGTTCACCGCTCGCGCCAT
>WNFD01005227.1_pt1 | contig 20560 bp, 18 predicted proteins | sample 5400491 | NCBI WGS metagenome assembly WNFD01 (sample SAMN13153343, study PRJNA577476) | soil metagenome | isolation source: 120 cm saprolite under Douglas fir tree site 2 hole 2 replicate 2 | place: USA:California | collected 2015-04-18
ATCACGAATAACAGAGGTTGTGGGCCGGTCATTGGATCGTCCCCTCCGCTTCCATCCGAGAATGTAGTCGGCGCCCGCGCCCTGGCCCAGAGCGGACCCGCTGGCACCTTGACGCGGCCGAAATCGGGCGACAGCATACACTCGATCCTACCTCCGACCGGCTCGCCTGCCGTTGCCGGTCGGACCAGCTGTCAGTCCCGAGAAGGGCAGCCCGAGGCTCAAGTGTGATGCCGTTCGGCTGCATCGTGTCTCCTTCATTTCAAGGAGGTGGAGATGCACTCTCCCCTTCGTAGTCTGAGTGCGGCACTCCTGGCGGGTGCCGCCCTGGCGGTGTGCGGCAGTGTGAGCACGGCAGCCGCCCAGGGCACGGGCACGGTCCGCGGTACCGTCACGGACGCGGTCACAAAGAGACCGGTGGACGGGGCCCAGATCTACGTCGTCGGCACAGAGCTGGGGACGCTGTCGAACGCAACCGGCCAGTTTCAGTTCAACGTGGCGGCGGGCCAGGTCACGCTGCGCACCAGACGAGTCGGCTTCGGGAGCGCGAGCAAGACGGTGACGGTGACCGCCGGGGAGGTCACGGTCGTCGACTTTGCGTTGAGCCAGGCAGCGATCAGCCTTGATGCCCTCGTGGTTACCGGCGCCGGGGCGGAGACCGAAGTGAGGAAGCTCGGCAACACCGTCGGCCAGATTGACGTGAAGTCGCTCCGCAACGCGCCGGTCTCCACCTTGTCAGAGCAACTTGCCGCGCGCGAGCCCGGGGTGTCGGTGCTCCCGTCCGGCGGTCTCGCAGGCGAAGGCGCCCAGATCCGCGTGCGCGGCACCGCCAGCCTGACGCAGGCGAACGAGCCCATCGTCTACGTGGATGGGGTCCGCGTGGACCGCACCGGCGGCTTCGGGGATCTCATTGGGGCCGGCGGCGGCGGCACGCCGTCGCGCCTGGACGACATCAATCCGGAAGCGATCGACCGGATCGAGATCCTCAAGGGGGCGGCCGCCGCCACGCTGTACGGTACGGAAGCGTCGGCGGGCGTGATCCAAATCTTCACCAAGAAGGGATCGCGCGGCGCCCCGCGCTTCGACTTCCTGACGGAGGTGGCCTTCTCGAATTATCCGGCGGGCCGGTATGCACCGAACGCCGGCTTCGCGCGCTCGGACACGCAGGCGACCCGGCTCAGCCAGTTCTACGGGATGAGCATACAGCCGTATCAGGTCTTCGAGCGGCATTTCGTCACCGAGTTGTTCGAGACCGGAGTCGGCACGACCTATTCCGGCTCGGTGAGTGGCGGCTCTCCGGGTGTGCAGTATTTCGTGAACGGGCGCTTCAACGGGGAGCGCGGCCCGTTCGGCGGCGCAAACTTGGGCCCGGCCCGCAGCCTCGACCGCAAGGCGCAGGGATCAGCGTCTCTCGTGATGCTGCCCACCGACAACCTGAAGATTCAGGTGACGTCGCAGTACGTGGACGCGCACAATGAGACCCCGAACAACAACAACAACATCTACGCGCCGCTCACGAACGCGATCTTCGGCCATCCGGAGAAGGCCACGTGCGTGACGCCCCGCGCCTCCTCAACCCCGACCGGCGACGGCCACTGCACCGGCCCCGGCAACTCCTTCGGGGTGAGCGCATTCGGCACCGTGCGCGAAGACATGCAACGCACTGTCAAGCAGGACACGAAGCATTTCACCGGGAGCCTCAATACGGTGTTCCAGGCGTTTCCGACGGTGTCGTTCGAGGCCACCCTCGGTGTCGACGTCACGAGCCAGCTCTCCCAGGCGTTCCGGCCGTTCGGCAACGATGTCGACGGCTTCATCAATGTGAGTCCACAGGGGGACAAGACGGTCGATGATCGGATCCAGCGGATCATCACCGCCGAGGCCAAGACGACCTGGCGACGGCAGCTCGGCGAGCACTACTCGTCGGTGTTCGTCGCGGGCGGCCAGGGGTTCATCACCAAACTCGAGGACCAAGGCAGCTCGGGGTCGGCGTTTCCAGGCCCCGGTCTTGAAGTGACCGGCGCCGCCGCCGTTCCCGCTGCCTACGAGCGGTTCCTGCAAACCGTGAACGCCGGCGTCTTCGGGCAAGAACAGCTCGGCTACCGCGACTTCGCGTTCTTGACTGCCGGCGGCCGGTACGACCGGAACAGCGCGTTCGGCCGGACCTCCCAAGGCGTGTTCTATCCCAAGGTGAGCCTCTCGGTGATCCCCAGTGCCACGCCGCATTGGGGGACCTCGCCCCTCACGGCAAAGTTCTCGACCCTCCGCTTCCGCGGGGCGATCGGCCAGTCGGGTCTGCAGCCGGGTGCCTTCGACAAGCTCACGACGTTCGGGGCGCTGGCCTCCGATCTCGGGCCCGGCCTCTCGCCCAACAACCTCGGCAACCCCGACCTCCGACCCGAAGTGAGCACGGAGTGGGAGCTCGGGACCGAGATCGGCATGGCCGAGGACCGCGTCGGCGTGAACGTCACCTACTGGCGGCGGCGCACCAAAGACGCCTTGTATCCGCGCCAGTACGCGACGTCTGGCGGGTTCCGAGCTCTGCAGCTCTCCAACGTCGGCGAGATCAAGTCAGGCGGCTACGACCTCTCGGTCAACGTGCTGCCCATCAATCGGCCGAACCTCTCGGTGAAGCTGTTCGCCAACGCCAGCTGGCTATGGGACTTCGTCACCAAGCTCGGCGGGGCGCCGCCCCTCAAAGTGGGCGGTAGCTATCCGCGCTACCGCAACTTCGTGAAAGAAGGATTTCCGGCGGCCGCACTGTTCGGCGCCAAGCTGCCGGGCCCCTGCAGCGCACGGCCGGCTGGGGCGACCTACCTGTGTCTCAACCCGGGCGAGCTGCCGTTCGATCTCACCGGGCCCGCAGGCGTACCCGACGGCAAGCCGGATACCGAACAGGAACTCCTCGCCTTCTTAGCCGTGCCGCGCAACCCCAGCGTCCTGAACCCGCTCATGGTGGACGAAGGGAAAGGGGTGCTCGGCAACTACCTCGGGAAATCCACGCCGGACTGGCAGGGCGCCTTCGGCATGAACGCCACGGTGCGCGGGAACTGGGAGATCGGGGCGCTGTTCGAGTACAAGTTCGGTAATTACACGATCACGAACCTGACCGACGCGTTCCGCAAGGCGAACCCAGTGATCGGGCGGAACCTCCGCCGCGCGGCCGAAGCCGAGGCCACGCTCCTGAACCCGGCAAGCACCCCCCAGCAACGGCTGGATGCGGCCAAGCAGTGGGCGTACGATCTGAAAGCCCTCTCGCCCTACGACGGGCTGAACCAGAACGAGAACGGCGCGTTCGTGCGGTTCCGCGAGTTCAACGTGACCTACAACCTGCCGACGGATTGGACCCAGCGGAAGCTCGGGCTGCGGTACGTGTCGCTCACGCTCTCCGGGCGGAATGTGGCGCTCTGGACGCCCTACAGCGGGATCGATCCGGAGCTCAATGAGTACGGGCGGGGCGGCGCCAACGCCGATCTGGGGGGCATCGACCAGAATTTCGGCCAGGCCATTGACGCATTCGGATTCGCGCTGCCGCGGCGGTTTGCGTTCGCGGTGCGCGTCGGTTTCTAACGCTCACGCACGAGAGGAGAGACGCCATGAACGGAACACTAGCGACGTCGCTCGCCCGCGGGCGCTGGGCAAAGCCAGGCAGGCTGCTCGCCGCGCTAGTCGTGGCGGCGGGCATCGCCGGCTGTAACAGTCTGTTGGACGTGAGGAACCCCAACAACGTCAACGCCAGCAACCTGGACAACCCGGCGGCCGCCGCTTCCATTGCGAACGGCGCGCTGTCCACGGTCGCGCGCGCCTGGGGCTTTATCTTGGTGGACTACGCAACCGCCACCGACGAACTCACCTGGATCGGCTCGCGCGACGGCTTCCGCGAGCTCGACGTCGGCTTCTTCACGAACCGGACCAACGAGTTCGTGGACGCCGCGTTCCCCTACGTCGGGGAGGGCCGCTGGACCTCGGACCTCGCGATCAAGAAGCTGTCCGGGTTCGACGCGGCAGCGACGCTGAAGAACCGGGACGACCTCGCCCGGTCCTACCTGTACGCTGCCATCGCCTACACGATGATCGGGGACATGTTCAACAACTTCCCGGTCTTCTCCGACCGCCAGACCGCCGCGCCGCCGCTCGGGCCGAGCAATATGGCCCAGGTGTACGATACGGCGGTCGTCTACACGACGCGCGGGATCGCCATCGCCCAGGCGACTGGGAACACGACGCTGCAGCTCGCCCTCACGGCCGAGCGCGCGCGGGCGAAGTTCGGCAAGGCGGTCTGGGCGAAATTGCACCCACCCGGCGCAGGCGTGCCGCAGGGTGGCCCATTCGTGAACGACGCGGGGGCCAACGCCGACGCCGCGGCAGCCCTGGCGCTCGCAGCGGGGACGTCGGACTGGAAGTATCGGTTCAATTACAGCTCATCCACGATCGATAACACTGTCGGCGCGTGGGTGAACTCGCGGCAGGAGATGCGGGTCGGCAACGCGTTCATCAACCGGGCCGTGACGCCAAACGATACGCTGCGCGACCCGATCACCAACGCGGTGGATCCGGAGGTGCGGCGCGCGCTGATCGAATTCAAGGCCACGCCAGCGACCCAGTTTTATTCCCCCCTGACCGTCGTGTCGTCGCGCGAGCTATACCTGATCCTCGCGGAAGCCGCGCTCGTGGCGGGCGACACGCTAGTGAACACGGGACAGTTCGTGGTCAACATCAACGCCGTTCGAGCCCTGAACTCGCTGCCGGCGTATGACCTGACGAACGTGGCCCATCCCCGTCCGGTGGCGATGCTCAAGGCCGAGCGCAAGGCCAACCTGTTCCTCCAAGGCCGGCGACTCCACGACCTCTACCGCTTCGGCGACAAGGCCGACATGTGGCAGACCGTCGTGCCAGTCGCGGATGCGGTCGCGAGCCCAGGGACGTTCTTCCCGATCACGCAGGTTGAGCTACTCGCGAACCCGTACTGCGTGGCGAATCCGTCGTCCTGCTAGCAGACTAGACGGCCAAGGGGCACAGTTCCTCCCCTTGGCCGTCTTGGCGTCCTAGTGGAGCCCCCCGCTCGCGAACTGCCTGACCAGATCGCTGAGCACTGCCTTCGCATCGCCGAACAGCATCCAGGTGTTGTCCTGGACGTACAACTCGTTGTCGATACCGGCGAAGCCGGGGCTCTTGCTGCGCTTGATCGCTAGGACCGTCTTGGCCTTGTCCGCGTCGATGATCGGCATGCCGTAAATCGGGGAGCCCTTGACGGAGCGGGCCGCGGGGTTCACGACGTCGTTCGCGCCAATCACCAGCGCCACGTCGCACTGCGGCATCTCGGGATTGATCTCGTCCATCTCGACGAGCGCGGAGTAGGGGATGTTCGCCTCGGCGAGCAGCACGTTCATATGGCCCGGCATGCGGCCGGCGACGGGATGAATCGCGAACTTGACGCTAACCCCACGCTTGGTGAGCTGGTCGTACAACTCCCGCACCTTGTGCTGAGCCTGCGCCACGGCCATGCCGTAGCCGGGAATGATCACTACGAGCCTCGCCTGGTCGAGCAGCTGCGCCGCTCCCTCGGGCGTCTCCTGCTTCCACTCCTTCTGTTCTCCGACCGCTGCCGCCTTGCGCACCGTGCCGAACGCGCCGAACAACACGTTGGTGAACGAGCGGTTCATGGCGCGGCACATGATGATCGACAGAATCAAGCCGCTCGAGCCGTCGAGCGCCCCGGCGGTCACCAGCAGACGGTTGTCGAGCACGAAGCCCATCGCCACCGCGGAGAGCCCTGCGTAGGAGTTCAGGATCGAGATGACGGTGGGCATGTCGGCGCCGCCGATCGGGATGATGAGCAGCACGCCAAACAGGAGCGCGAGCCCGCCCACGGCAGGAAAGACGCTGCCGGCCCACGCGGCTGTGGGGTGGAGGACTAACGCCCCGCCCAGCAGCACGGCGGCGCCCAACACACCCAGATTGACGACATTCTGTCCGGGATAGGTGACCGGCCGCTGCGGGACCCAGCGGATCTCTTGCAGCTTCCCGGCCGCCATCAGGCTTCCGGTGAACGTGAGAAAGCCGAGGATCACCTCGGCCACCAGGGCGACCATACGGAACGTCGTGAAGTGCTCCGGACCCTGCCGCAGCCACAGGTAATACTCCGCCGTCCCGACCAGGCCGGCGGCGAGCCCCCCGAACGCGTGGGACAGCGCCGTCCGCTGGGGTACGGCGGTCAGGGGCACGCGGGATAGCGGCACGCCCACGAGGAACCCGGCCACGATCGCCACCACGATCCAGCCGTGGTGCACGATCTCCGGCTGGATCCAGGTCGCGAGGACCGCGACGACCATCCCCGCCACGCCCGCGTACACGCCCCGCCGGGCGGTCCTCGGGTCGTTCATCCAGTTGAGGGCGAATATGAACAGCGCGGTCGCGAGGACGGCCGCGAGCTGGGCGATGGCGTGCGTCATTGCTTCTTGAACATCTTCAACATGCGATCCGTGATCAGGAAGCCGCTGACGATGTTGGTCATGGAGGCGAACAGCGCCACGGCACCCAAGATGCGGATCACCTGAGGGGAGTCAGCACCCGCCACGACGAGAGAGCCGACCACGGCGATGGCCGAGATCGCGTTGGTCAGGGACATGAGCGGGGTGTACAGGAGCCGCGACACGCGACGGATGACCCCCAGTCCGATGAAGGTCGCGAGCACGAAGACGAACAGCATCGACCAGTAGTCGGTCATGGCCTGAGCACCTTTCCGTCGTGGGTGACGCATGTCGCCCGCGTGATCTCGTCCGTGAAGTCGAGCTGCAACTTGCCGTCCTTCACGAGGTGATTCAGGAAGCTCGTCACGTTGCGGGCGTACATCTGACTGGCGTGCAGCGGCACGGTGGCGGGAAGGTTCACAGGCCCGAGGATCGTGACGCCGTGATGCTCCAAGGTCGTCCCGGGCTGTGTCAGCTCGCAGTTGCCGCCGGTCTCGGCCGCGAGGTCCACCACCACGGAGCCCGGCCGCATCCCCTCGACGCCAGAGCGGGTGACGAGTATCGGCGCGCGTTTCCCCGGGATCGCCGCGGTTGTGACCACGACGTCCGCGTCCTTCACGCTGCGCGCTAGGAATTCGAGCTCGCGCTTGTGCTGGTCCTCCGACAACTCCGTGGCGTAGCCCCCCGCGCCTTCGGCCGTCACTTGGTCCGCCATGGCGAGGAACTTTGCGCCCAAGCTCTCGACCTGCTCCTTGACCGCCGCCCGCACGTCGAACCCGGAGACGATCGCGCCGAGGCGTCGGGCGGTGGCGATCGCCTGTAAGCCGGCGACGCCGGCGCCCAGCACCAAGACCCGTGCGGGCGGCAGCGTCCCGGCGGCGGTCACGAGCATCGGGAAGAATCTCGGCGCCGTCTGGGCGGCGAGGAGAACCGCCTTGTAGCCAGCGACGGTGGCCTGTGAGGAGAGTACGTCCATCGGCTGCGCGCGGGTGATCCGGGGGAGCAGCTCGAGACTGAACGCCGTGACCCGTCGTCTGGCGAGCAGCCGCACGAGATCGGCGTCGGTGCTCGCTTGGAGCAACCCGACCAGCGCAGCCCCCCCCTCCCCTCCCCCCCTGGACTTTGCAGACGACAGCGGCGACCCACGCGTCGCCGAGGCTCGCGCCCACCGCCGTATAGGTGTCGTCGGAGAACCCCGCCTCGACCCCGGCCCCCCGTTCCACAACCACCTCGTGCCCGGCCTTGACCAACCGGCCAACGGCTTCAGGCACGAGCGCGACGCGACGCTCCTGCGGCACGGTCTCTTTCGGGACCCCAACCTTCATCTACAACCTCATGAGCAGAGGGAACAGCGGGGAAACTACTGACAATTGGCAGTTCGGAAAGCCGGGCAACCGTCTACCCCCCGGAAGCGTCGCACAGCGCCTCCAGAGCCTCGACGTACTCTCGTTGCATTCGCTCGAGCGAATACCGCTCGAGCACGCGACGGCGAGCTGACTCGCCCAGCGCCGCTCGCCACGCCGGATCCCCCAGCAGGGCCTGCAAGTGTCGCGCGAACGCGGCCGGGTCCTCCGGCGGCGTAATCACCCCGGTGTCCCCGAGCACCTCCTCCGGCCCACCGCCGCCCACCGCGACCACCGGCCGGCCGCACGCCATGGCCTCGGCTACGACTAGGCCGAACGGCTCGGTGGGCGACGTGTGCACCACGCACGTTGCGGCATTGTACGCCGCGACGAGATCTGGAGTGGGGAGGCGCGGAAGAATCCGCAGGTCGAGGCCCAACCGCTCTGCATCAGGCGGGAGGGTGGCCTCGAATCGACCAGAACCCCGCAGCAACAATAGCGGCCTCGGTTCGGGAAGCAGCGCCAGGCTCGCGAGCAGCGTCTCCCAGCGCTTTTCCGGCTCCAGCGCCCCGACCCCGAAGAGGACATGCCGGTCGCCGAGGTTGTGACGCTGGCGGAACGCCCGCCCCGCCTCCGGGTCGGGGCGGAACACCGCGCCGTCGACCCCGTTGTAGATGACGCGATGCGGACGCCGACCAAGCGCCGGCATCCGGTAGAGACCGTCGGCCTCCAGTCGCCGCGTGAGAAAGATGGTAAGACCGACCCGCCGATACGCCAGCCGCGTGAGGGGATCGCGGGGGGGCCTCGGCGTGCTAATGCAGTAGACGATGTGGACGGGTCGGACGAGCGAGGTCGCAGCGGCGAGTCGGATGTCGCGCCGCGCATCGGCGACCACAATGTCCGCCGCGAACTCCGCCACCGCGCGGTGCGCCTCGCGCGCCTCGCGCAGTCCGCTCGCCCCGATCAGCAGCTGCCGCACCGGCACGCCCTCACGCTGGAACCCTTCTCGCAGCGGGGTGCGTGCCACCAGCGCCAGCACATCATGGCCACGTGCCCGGAGGCCTTGGGCGACGAGGGCGAAGACCACCGCCGAGCCGCGCCAGTCCCGCGCCGTGATCATCAGGGCGACGCGCAGCCGGCGCCCCGGCGCGGTCATTCCCTGCGCGGCAGCCGCGCCCGCTCCTTCTGTTGCGCCAGCATCCGTTCAGCAAAATCGACCCGCTCGGCCAACTCGCCCATCTGGAGGCGCAGCGACTCCACGTCCGAGACGAGCTGACGCACCTCCGCCGACCCCGCAGCGCCGAGTCCCACCGACTCCTGCACACCCCACTCCCGCAGCACCTGGTCGTCCGCGTCCCGGAACTCGCCAGCTACCACCAGGACCATGTCGTAGAACCACCACACGCCTAAGCCCCCGAACGTCAGCGCCATGAACACCGCGCTCTGCGTCCGACCGACGTAGAAGCGATGCAGCCCCAACGGGCCTCCCAGCACACCGAGGATGAGGGCCACTCCGCGTGAGCGTGGCGAGGCCGACTCGCCCCCCCGCCCCGGGGGAGCGCCCTCCTCGGAATCGTCATAGCCTGCGGGCAGTCGGCCCGTCACGGGGCGACCGCCTCGGCTTCGATCTCGACCAGCATCGCCGGATCCACGAGCGCGCCCACCTGCACCATCGTCGAGACCGGCCGGATCTCGCGGAAGAACTCTCCATGCGCCCGCCCGACCTGCTCCCAGTCCTTGATGTTCGTGACGTACAGGCGGGTCCGCACGACGTCGCGCAGCGAGGCGTCCGCCCGCACCAGGGCGCGCTCGATGTTGCGCAGCGCTTGGACGGTCTGGGCGTAGGGATCGCCCGCGCCCACGATCTGCCCGCTCTCGTCCGTGGCCGTGGTGCCCGCCACATGCACCACCTGGCCCACGCGCACTGCGCGCGAGTAGCCGAGCACCGGCTCCCAGGGGGTGCCGCTCGAGATATTGATCCGCTTCATGGCCGCGCGTCCTTGTCCCGCCCTAGCACATGCCGCAGGGCGGCTTCGAGGTAAGGATACAGGAAAGCATAGCCCGACGCCTGCAACTTCGCCGGCACGACCCTGCTGCCCGTCAGCAGCGTGGCATCCGCCGCCTCGCCGAACAGGAGCCGCAGCGCGAACGCCGGGACGGGGAGGACGGCCGGGCGCCGCAACACGCGCCCCAGCGTGCGGGCGAACTGGCGGCTCGTGACCGGGGCCGGCGCGGTGAGGTTTACCGGCCCGCGGACGTGCGGAGCGGCCAGCAGGTGCCGCACCGCGCCGACCGCGTCGTCGATCGCGATCCAGCTCCAGTATTGACGTCCGCTCGCCACCGGCCCCCCGAGACCAAGCTGGAAGGGGAGCAACATACTCGCCAATGCGCCGCCCTTGGGCGTCACCACCAGCCCGGTCCGCAGATGCACTACCCTGATCCCGCGGCGCACTGCGGGCTCGGCCGCTGCCTCCCAGTCGCGCGTAACTTGCGCGAGCCAGTCCCGTCCTGGGGCGCTCTCCTCCGTCAGCCATTCGTCGCCGCGGTCACCGTAATACCCGACCGCCGAAGCGACAACGAGGGTCGCGGGCGGGCGACGCAGGCCGGCGAGCACGCCCGCGAGCAGCGCCGTGCTGTCCACGCGGCTCTCGCGGATAGCGGCCTTCTTGGCCGCCGTCCAGCGACCGAGGATCCCCTCTCCCGACAGATGCACGACGGCGTCGCTCCCCTCTACGGCGGTGGGGTCGAGCAAACCGGCGGCAGGGTCCCAGCGGACTTCCCCGGCATCGGGCGGGCGGCGCACCAATCGGACCACCGCGTGCCCATCAGCCTGGAGCGCGGCCGACACCGCGCTGCCGATCAGCCCGCTCGCGGCCGAGATGAGGATCCGCATCTACTCGATCACCACTTGCTCCCCGAACTTCGCAGCCAGCGCCCGGAGGTAGGACTCCATAGTGCCGGTGTACCCCAGAATGAAGCGGGCGACAAACCGGAAAATCGGATTGTAGATCTCCCCATCCTCGGTGATCGTGAGGGTGCTGCCGTCGGCGACCGGGGTGATCTCATAGGTCCAGGTCCCGCCGAACGGGAGTTTCGGATCGGCGATCCGTCCCACGAGCCGTCTGGGAGGCACGGCCTCGAGCGTCTCGAGTCGAAGTTTCTGTCCGCGCCTGTCGGTTTCCTGCCAGACCTCGTGGCCGTCCAGATCCGGTAGTCGCTCGATCGCGCGGAGATCCGTGCGCCAGGACGGCATGGCGACCCGGTCCGTGAGCACGCGCCACAGCGTCTCCGGCGACTGGTGAAAGGTGGCGTGGCGGGAGGCACTATGCGCCCTAGGAAGGAGCGAGCCGACCAGCGCGACGAGCGCCGGCAGCCCCACGAGGAGGATGACGCCGATCAGGACCCAGCGCACAGCCGTTGCTCCTCTCTCCCGCGTTCCTGCGGGAAGCCGATATTAATGTGGACCCGAACCCCCAGCCAGGACGGTGCCGTGAGACTGACTCCCCTGCCGCTCCGCCCGCTGCTCGTCCCGTTGCTTCTCGCAGCTCCATTGGCGAGCGCCCTCGCACAGAATCCGTCCGATACGAGCCGGACGGCGCAAGACTCGGCCCTACGGGTGTTTTTCGACTGCCAGGGGTTCGCCTCCGGCTGCGACTTCGATTACGTCCGCACCGAGATCACGTTCGTGAACTGGGTACGCAACCGCGAGGACGCGCAGGTCCACGTCCTGGTGACGATCCAGACCACCGGCAGCGGCGGTACGGAATACACCGTGACCCTCATCGGGCGGGGACGCTTCGTCGGACGTGCCGATACGCTGCGGTACGTGGCGGGCAAGACGGACACGCAGGACGACCAGCGGCGGGGCCTCGTCCACATAGTCAAGCTCGGCCTCGCCTCCGCAGCGGCGACGACGCCACTGGCCCCGCACTTGGAAGTGACGTTCACCGCGCCTTCGGGCTCACAGCAACCGGCGCACGACCCGTGGAACTATTGGGTCTATTCCGCCAACCTGAACGGCTTCTTCAACGGGCAGAAGTCGATCAACTCGCAGTCGCTGTTCGGGACCCTCTCGGCCAATCGGGTCACGGACGCTTCGAAGATTCTCCTCAGTTTCTCCGAGAGTTACGACCGCGGCAGCTTCGACATCCCGGTCGTCGATTCGACCGGGGCGCAGGTGGGGAAGCAGACCGTGGTCAGCATCGCCCGCAGCTACGGCGGCGATGCGCTACTGGTCAAGAGCTTCGGCGCTCACTGGTCGGCCGGGAGCGAGGTCTCGGCGAATCGGTCGACCTTCAGCAACGAGGATCTCGTGTTCGCCGCCGGCCCCGCCCTCGAGTACGACATCTTCCCCTACAGTGCCTCCACGCGGCGCCTGCTGCGCTTCAATTACCGGGTGGCCGTCAACTACTTCAAGTACGCGGACACCACGATCTTCGGGAAGACCAGCGAGGTCCTCTTCACCCAAGCGCTGGCCGCGGTCGTCAACGTCACGCAGCCATGGGGGTCTTCCTCCGTGTCCTTGACGGGCACCACTTTTCTGCACGACTTGTCGAAGAACCGGGTCGAGCTGTTCGGCAGCCTGAGTTTCCGAGTGGTGCGCGGGTTGTCGTTCAACGTGTTCGGGAACGTGTCGCTTGTCCACGACCAGCTCTTCCTCCCCAAGGCGGGAGCTTCGGAGTCGCAGATCCTGCTGCAACGCCGGGCGCTGGCTACCAATTATCAGTACTTCGCTTCCGTGGGCCTCAGCTACTCCTTCGGCTCCGCGATCAACAACATCGTGAATCCCCGCTTCGGGCGCACCGGGGGCGGCTCGACGATCATCATTAGCAACTGAGCGCTCTTGACAGGGTCGCTAGCCCGGCTTTACTTAACCATATGGTTAACCATGAAGCCGTCTTGAGCGACACCTTCGCGGCCCTCGCGGACCCGACGCGGCGCGCCATCCTGGCGCGGCTGCGGGCCGGCGAGGCGTCCGTGAGCGAGCTCGCTCAGCCGTTCCGAGTCTCCCTGCCAGCGATCTCCAAACACTTGCGCGTGCTGGAGCGCGCGGGCCTGCTCGAGCGTCGCCGCCAGGGCCGCCGCCGGCGCTGCCGCCTCCTCGCGCGCCCGATGCGCGAGGCGGCCGCCTGGATCAACCGCTACCGCCGGTTCTGGGAGCAGCGGTTCGATCGGCTCGCGGCGTACCTGAAAGAAACACCCGACCCACAGGAGGCATCCGCGTGGTCCACCGCCCCGCCCCGCAGATCGTCCCGGTCACCCTCCGGCTCGCCCGCACGTTCGCGGCCCCGCCGGAGGAGGTCTTCAAGGCCTGGACGCAGCCGGAAGCCCTGAAGCGCTGGAGCGCGCCCGGCGCGATGACCACCCCCCTGGCGGAGGTCGATGTGCGGGTCGGGGGGCGCTACCGGATTCACATGCAGGCCCCAGACGGCACGCTGCATCGCGTGACCGGCATTTATCGGGAAGTTGACCCGCCGCGCCGGTTGGTGTACACCTGGGCATGGGAGGAGAAGCCGGCGGAAGGCGAGACGCTCGTGACCGTGGAATTCCACGACCGCGGCGGCCGAACAGAAGTTGTGCTGATCCACGAGCGCTTCCCGAACGAGGCGGTCCGCGATCAACACGAGTCCGGCTGGACCGGCTGCCTCGTCAAGCTTGCGACGGTGGTCTCGGATGGAGACAAGCCGTAACGGCCGGATCACTGCATACGGTGCGGCCGGCATGTGGATCTGATTTGGCCGCTCTGGGGGATCTATTCGACGTCATACCAGATGGACGCGGGACCGACTGGAACCCGCAGCTCACTTACCCGGTGAAAGGGAGTCGCTATGAGCGAGAAGGAGCAATTCCTGCGGACCTGGGAAAACGAAGTCGCGACGACGCTGAAAGTCCTGCGGGCCTATCCCCCGGCGAGAGGCGAGCTCAAGCCCCACGGCAAGTCACGTTCCGCCAGGGACCTCGCCTGGACCTTCGTCTTCGAGGGCACGGCAGGCGCTAGCGGGGCGGCGGGGAAGCTCGAGTTCCCCCCGAAACTACCCGCGCCGCCCACGCAGTGGGACGCCTTAGTGTCCGAGTGCGAGCGCGCGTTCCGGACGATGGGCGACAGCGTACGCTCGGCCAGCGACGCAGACCTGAACAAGACGGTGAAGTTCTTCGTCGCCCCCAAAAAGATGGGCGACGTGCGACGGCTCGACTTTCTCTGGCTCCTCCTGATGGACATGGTGCACCACCGCGGGCAGTTCTCGGTCTACCTGCGCATGGCGGACGGCAAAGTGCCCTCGATCTATGGCCCCACGGCGGACGAGCCCTGGATGTGATGGAGGGCCGGCCAGGCTATCTCGGACGTCGGACGGTTTGGATGCAAGATTCGGATAGATAGCGGCACGGGCTCGTGGTAAGTTCCCCGCGTGACCCGTGCCGCTGCCCTTTCCACCCTCTCCTCCACCCGACGCTGGCGCATCGTGCTCGCGCGCGACCGCCGTTACGATGGCGCGTTCGTCTATGCGGTGCGGTCGACCGGCATCTATTGCCGGCCCTCCTGCGCCAGCCGCCGCCCCCGACGCGCACAAGTGACGTTCTTCCCGATCCCCGAGGCGGCCGAACGGGCCGGCTTCCGAGCGTGCCGGCGTTGCCGGCCCGGCCAGGCGCCGGCCCTCGACCCCCAGGTGGCGCTCGTGCGAGCGACCTGCCGACAGCTCGACGCCCCCCCCCCTGGCGACGCGCCCGCCAAGCTCGCGACGCTGAGCCGCCTCGTCTCCACGACGCCCCACCAGCTCTTGCGCGCGTTCCGCCGCATCCTCGGCGTCACGCCACGGCAATACCAGGACGCCCGCCGGCTGATCCGGTTCAAGGCACACTTGAAAGAAAGGAAACGCGTGAGTACCGCTACCTACGCCGCCGGCTACAGCTCGAGCAGCCGAGTCTACGAGCGCGCTGCCGCGCAGCTCGGCATGACACCCGCCCTCTATGCCCGTGGTGGTCAGGGCGTCCGCATCGCCTACGCCGCAGTCCCGTGCTCCCTCGGTACGCTGCTCGTCGCGGCCACGTCGCGCGGCATCTGCCGGGTCAGTTTGGGACACGCCGCCCCCGAGCTCGAAACGGAGCTGCGCGGCGAGTTCCCCGGCGCCGAGATCCGACGCGATGCCGGAGAGCTGGGCCGCTGGGTGACCACGATCCTACGCTACCTGGATGGACACGAGCCGCACCTCGATCTCCCCCTCGACGTCCGGGCGACCGCCTTCCAACGCCAAGTGTGGGAGGCCTTGCGCAAGATTCCCTATGGGCAGACCCAGTCGTACGCGGACATCGCACGGGCGATCGGGCGGCCGCGCGCAACGCGCGCGGTGGCGCAAGCCTGCGCGAGCAACCCGACGGCGCTCGTGATCCCCTGCCATCGCGTGGTGAGAAGCGACGGAGACCTGGGAGGATATCGGTGGGGGATCGAACGGAAGAGGGCCCTGCTCGAGCGGGAAGCAGGCAAGCATTGACCACGCAGACAGCTAGACGCTCAGACGTGGCTGGTATTCCTACAACCCTCTCCCGCCCTCCCTTCGGCGCCTAGGGGTCTAATGCACACGTGGTCCGCCTGGAAACTCCGGCGCCGCGCGCACGTTGCGGGCCTGCCAGAGGTGCCGGCGGTCGTGGGCAATCACGAAGGCGAAGTACGCCCCGAGCGGCAGACGCAGTAAGCGGCTCACCGGTGAGATCACGCGCTGCCGTTTCAGGTCCAGCCCGTCCGCCGTGCGGACCCGGTCGGCCAGCTGATCCCGCACGGTCCGGAACTCCGCCAGCGTGGCGGCGAGGGGGGCCTCCTGTGCCGGCACAAAGATCTTGAAGGTTCGCTGCCGCCGCTTCACGGGCGGCTCCATCGAACCCACCATCCACCGGGAGAACCACCCGTAGCGGAAGGGACCCGGTGCGCGGAGTCCCCGGTCGCGCGCGTCGGCGATCGCCCGGTCGAAAGCCGGAAACGTGCGTCTCATTGCGACGTTGAGGTGGTCGAAGCACTGGGCCATCGACCAGCGCTCAGGGCCGGGCCGCCAGTTGAACTGCACGTCGGTCGCGCCGGCGAGAATCGCATTCCCCTCGCGTTTCACCGCCTCGATCTGCCCCAGGTATCCGCTCAGCTCCTCATTCATGGCCATCGTCCTCCTCTATCCAAATTATGCGCCTTTCTTGCTGGTGGTGCAGGGGCGGCCTAGGTTTCGCACGTGCTCGAGAATTTTCGTGGAAGCTTCCGCACGTGTGGCCGGCCTGGGTTCTAGCACATGGATCCAAGGGAAGTCTCGGACTACGCCGGTTTGGCGGCTGAGGACTTGGCGGCCTTGCGCCGCCTCGCTGCCGACCAACGCACCCTCGGCGACGTGTTGGACTGGTGTCGCGCACACCACCTGCCGCCACGCTGGCCAGAGGTCGTGACCCAGGACGAGTACACGCACGACGTCATCGTCCCCTACCGCGACACGCTGCATCTGGTGTACGACACTACCTGACTCGGAGCCCTGACGGCGGTCGCCGTCTGGCCCCACACACCCACGCCGCATGAGCTGCTCGCAGCACGCCTCGCCCGTGGATGGATGCCCACCCCCAGTCTTCTGAAGGAGGGGCCCAAGGTGTTAGGGTACGCCGCCTGCGTGTTCCACGCGCATCCCGATCGCGACCGAGCGTAGCCCGAGCGGGAGGGGTGTAGCATATTCGCAACACCGGGAGGCGCTGGGCCCAGAGGAGAATGGAGCGCGAGGGAGCGCCGCGTTCTCTGGCCCGGAACTTGTAGCCCGAGGGGGCATGGGGGTGCAGGCGCGGCAGCAACTAAAAGTCACGGCGAACGCTCCGCCCGCGGCGGCCGGGGTGCTCACGCCGGAGGCGCTAGAGTTCCTCGCACAACTCGAGCAGGAGTTCCGCCCTACCCGCGCCTCCCTATTGCAGCGCCGCGTCGCGCGCCAGGCAGAACTCGACGCAGGCGCGTTGCCGGACTTCCTCTCCTCCACTGCGGGCGCGCGCGGCGCCGCTTGGCGAGTGGCTCCCGCCCCGGCCGACCTGCAGGACCGTCGCGTCGAGATCACGGGCCCGGTCGAACGCAAGATGATGATCAACGCCCTGAACTCCGGCGCCCGGGTGTTCATGGCGGATTTCGAGGACGCGCTGTCGCCGACCTGGGCGAACGTGATCCAGGGGCAGGCGAACCTGCAGGCCGCGGTGCGGCGCACCCTGGAGTACACGAGTCCGGATGGTCGCCACTACGCGCTCGCCGAGCGCACCGCGACGCTGATGGTCCGTCCCCGCGGCTGGCATCTGCCGGAGCGACACGTGCAGGTTGCGGGCGAGCCCGTCTCAGCAAGCCTGTTCGATTTCGGCCTGCACCTCTTCCACAACGCGCGCGCGCTGCTGGAGCGCGGGTCGGGTCCCTACTTCTACCTCCCCAAGCTCGAGTCCCACCTGGAGGCGCGGCTGTGGAACGACGTGTTCTGCTTCGCGCAGAATGCGCTCGGGCTGCCCCGAGGAACCATCCGTGCCACGGTCCTGATCGAAACGATTCTCGCAGCCTTCGAGATGGCGGAGATCCTTTACGAGCTGCGGGACCACAGCGCGGGACTGAACGCCGGCCGGTGGGACTACATCTTCAGCCTCATCAAGAAATTCCGAAACCGCGCCGACTTCGTCCTGCCCGACCGGGCGCAAGTCGTCATGACGGTGCCGTTCATGCGCGCGTACACCGAGCTGCTGGTGCGGACTTGCCATGAGCGCGACGCCCACGCCATCGGCGGCATGGCCGCCTATATCCCCAGCCGGCGCGACCCCGAGGTAAACGCGCTGGCGCTGGCGCGAGTCCGGGAGGACAAGCAGCGCGAGTCGGCCGACGGGTTCGACGGCACCTGGGTGGCGCATCCCGACCTCGTACCGCTCGCGACCGAGGTATTCACCGGCGTGCTCGGCGCCAAGCCGCACCAGAAACACCGGCATCGCGACGACGTCCGCGTCGCCGCGCGGGACCTGCTCGACATCCGCGTCCCGGACGGCATGATCACGGAAGCCGGCGTGCGCACTAACGTGCGCGTGGCGCTGGAGTACCTGGACAGCTGGCTCCAGGGCACCGGGGCAGCGGCGATCGCTAACCTGATGGAAGACGCAGCCACCGCGGAAATCTCACGCGCCCAGCTGTGGCAGTGGATTCGGCACCGTTGCCGGCTCGTCGACGGACGCGTCATGAGCTCCGAGCTCTACCTCGCCGTCCGGCAACAGGAGTTGGCCGCGCTCGGGGGACCCGAAGGGGGGCGGCGACGAGAAGCCGCGGCGCTGCTGGATGCGTTGGTACTGGCGGCCGAGTTCGTCGAATTCCTGACCCTGCCGGCCTACCCTCTACTAGATGGCGGCCCAACGAAGGAGAGTTGATCATGCAGCCCGACTTTGCGAGCGAAGCGGACGCCCTAGCGCGGCGCTGGGAGAAGGATCCACGCTGGAGCGGGATTCGCCGGGATTATCTGGCCGGCGACGTGGTGCGCCTGCGGCCCTCGGTCGCCCTCGAGTACACCTTAGCGCGACGCGGCGCCGAGCGGCTATGGGCCCTGTTACAGCATGAGCCCTACATCGCCACGTTCGGCGCCCTCACCGGAGCGCAAGCGGTGCAGATGGTCAAGGCAGGACTCAAGGCCATCTACCTCTCCGGATGGCAGGTGGCCGCCGACGCGAATCTGGCCGGCCAGACCTACCCAGACCAGAGCCTGTATCCAAGCAACAGCGTGCCGGCGCTGGTCCGGCGCCTGAACAACGCGCTGCTGCGAGCCGACCAGATCGAGCGGGCCGAGGGGGGAGGAGGGGGAGGAGGGGGGGGAGGGGGGGGGCGGCGCGACGGATCGGCGCCGGCGACCGACTGGTACGCGCCGATCCTCGCCGACGCAGAGGCCGGATTCGGCGGGGTGCTCCACGCCTTCGAGCTGATGAAGGCGATGATCGAGGCCGGGGCAGCGGGCGTGCATTTCGAGGACCAGCTCGCGGCGGAGAAGAAATGCGGACACCTGGGCGGGAAAGTCCTGGTCCCCACGCAACACTTCATTCGCGTGCTGAGCGCGGCGCGCCTAGCAGCCGACGTGTTGGACATCCCCACCCTCATTGTCGCCCGCACCGACGCGCTAAGCGCTACACTGCTCACGTCCGATATCGATCCACGCGATCGCGCGTTCTGCACAGGGGAGCGCACAGCGGAGGGGTACTTCCGCGTCCGCGACGGCGCCGAGCCGGTCATCATGCGGGCCCTGGCCTATGCCCCTTACGCGGACCTGTTGTGGTTTGAGACGGCGAAGCCGGACCTGGCCGAAGCGCAGCGCTTCGCGGCCGCGATTCATGCCCGTCATCCGGGCAAGCCGCTCGCCTACAACTGCTCACCCTCCTTCAACTGGAAGCAGCACCTGGACGAGCGCGAGATCGCGGGCTTTCAGAACGCGCTGGCGTCAATGGGCTACAAGTTTCAGTTCGTCACTCTCGCCGGATGGCACGTGATCGGGCTGCGCACCTTCGAGCTGGCCCGCGCGTACCGAGCCGAGGGGATGCCCGCCTACGTGCGGTTGCAGCAGGAGGAGCTCGCGAGAGAGGCGGAGGGCTACACCGCCACCAAGCACCAGCGCGAGGTGGGCGCCGGCTACTTCGACCAGGTCCTCGCCGCCATCATGGGCGGCGAGGCGTCGACGGCGGCGCTCGCAGGCTCCACCGAGGCGGCACAGTTCGTCAATTCGAACCGCTAGTCGCCGCCGGCGTCGTCGTCCCGCTGTAGCGCTGGAACCAGCTCATCATATAGAGCTGCGTGCGGATGAAGTTCGACGGCTTGGAGCCGGTCCCGTGGAACTCGCCGCTGAAGCGCAGCAGCACGGTGGGGACCCGCCGCACCTTGAGCGCGGCGAAGTACTCCTCGGATTGCGGAATCGGGGTGCGGCGGTCGAGCTCGCCTGTCATGAGCAGCGTCGGGGTCGTGACTCTCCCGACGTACATCAACGACGAGTGCGCCAGCCACTGCTCGGGCTTTTCCCAGAACGGCGCGTCGTAGAAGCTGTAGGTAAAGAGCGGGATGTCCGTCTCCCCAGCCATGGCGATCCAGTCGATCACGGGACAGCGCACGGCGGCGGCGGCGAAGCGGGTCGTGTGCCCGATCACCCAACTCGACAGCACCCCACCACCGCTGCACCCCGACACGTACATCCGCCGCGGGTCGACGTAGCCGCGGCCGAGTACAGTATCCACGCCAGCCATCAAATCGTCGTAGTCGGGGCCTGGGTAGTTGTGGTCGATGCCGTTCGAGAACGGGCTGCCATAGCCCGTGCTGCCCCGCGGGTTAACGAACAGCACCACGTAGCCGTTGGCCGCGAAGTTCTGGAACATGTAGCTGAAACCGACGTTGTACATCGCGAACGGTCCGCCGTGGATCTCGAGAATCAGCGGGTACTTCTTGGACGGGTCGAACGCCGACGGCTTCACGATCCACGCCTGCACCCGCGCGCCACCGCTGGAGCTATACCAGACCTCTTCCACCTTCGCGAGGCGCTTGCTCGCCAGGACGTCGTCGTTGACGGCCGTAAGCCGCACGGGCGCTCCCGATGGGCGCAGGTGGTAGCGCACCACGTCGGGCGGCGTAGTCGCGTCGCTGCGCAGCCCGACGGCAGTGAGGTCGTGGGCCATCGACGTGAGCGAAAGCACCTGAGCCCCGGTCGTTACGGGCGTCGCCCCGCCGCGGAGCGCGGCGAAGTGCACGTTGATCGCGCCCCG
>WNFD01002986.1_pt1 | contig 20536 bp, 13 predicted proteins | sample 5400491 | NCBI WGS metagenome assembly WNFD01 (sample SAMN13153343, study PRJNA577476) | soil metagenome | isolation source: 120 cm saprolite under Douglas fir tree site 2 hole 2 replicate 2 | place: USA:California | collected 2015-04-18
GGATCATTACCGAGACGGGTTTGCGAGTCTACAAGGAACTGGCTCCGATAAAGAAGGATCAGGTGGACGTTCAGAATGCGGTCGTCTGGATCCCAGACTCGAAAACTCCAAACGGTACCGCCGAAGTGCCTCTCACTCCGCTGGCCGTTGAAGCCTTTCGGCGACAGATGGCGATTGCGGCGAACAGTCCGTTTCTATTCCCGAGCGACCGGAATCGCAGCGGACACCAAACCACGTTCAAGACGGTTTGGCACAAGACCCTTCGACGGGCCAAGATTCCCTACTTCCGGATCTACGACCTTCGATCCACGTATGCCACGCGGCTGAGCGCCGGCGGGGTAGCCGATGAGTGGGTGACTCAAATGCTTCGCCAGGGAGACGCGCAAGTCTTCAAGAAGTATTCGCAGATGAAGTTGCAGATGAAGCGCGAAGCCCTGGAGAAGCTCAACCGCCGGGCCAGTGAGATGGCGTCGGCAAATGGTGAACGAATGGGCACGGGCATGGTGCAGTGAGCGAATAATGGCACGGTTTTGGCACGGTCGAGGCCGGAAACCATGAATCGGAGTGGAAACAAAGTTGGAAAGTGCTTTAGAATCAATCTTGCTAGTCATGTCGGGGCGTAGCGCAGCCTGGTAGCGCACCTGCCTTGGGCGCAGGGGGTCCGCGGTTCAAATCCGCGCGCCCCGACCAATCGAATTTATCCTGTCATTTCGGGGACTAGCAGCCATACCCATCTGGTGCTTTTGAATCGACCTGTCAGGTAGTTGGCGCAAACGCCGGTTCACGTCAACTAGGAGCGAGCGGTCAAGCGCGGTGCGTACTGCGCTTTGGCCTGCTTCAGGACTGAGGGTGTCCAAAGAGTTCGTTGTAGTGCTTCCAGTATCCCTCAACTTCAAGCATGATGCGTTGAAATTCAGCGTCTCCGCGCAGCTTGTCCCAGTTTTTGTCGCGCTGAAACCATGGAAAATTATGATTTCCAACCTGAACGGCTCGTCTCAACCAAGCGAGAGCCGGTTGCTTTTCGCCTAATAGTGCGTACACGGCGCCGATCCATTCTGCCAGATCGCCGTCAACTACCTCCTCGGGTCTGTAGCGAAAAATGCTTGGGTCAATCCTGTCACGTTCGCCGCGCGAGGCAGATATGAATGCTGAAATGACCCGCGGTTCGTCTTCACCCCGAGGACCGCTGAGTTGCGATGCGCGGTCCAGCACTCGTTCGGCTTCCTCATTTTTCCCCTGATAGTAGAGAAAATCACCCAAGAACGCCAACAGCTTGAATTGGTCCGGATACCGAGCCAGGGCTTGGCGCACCTCCACTTCCGCGTCATGAGCCTTCCCTTGATACAACAGCATTCGACCATGCATCCAGTAGGACTGTGGCGGGGTGGGATCCAAGTCACGGCCGCGGCGAAAGCCCGCCTCGGCCTGATCGATCAACCCGGCGTAGTGGTAGATATAGCCAAGCTGCTTCCATGCCAAAGCCGAGTTTGGGGCCAGAGCCACGGCCTCCCGCAGCATCGGCAGGGAATCGGCGATCTTGCCCTGCTCGCCATAAACCGCTCCCAGGGCCATGTTCGCCTCGAACGAATGTGGGTTCAGAGCTATTGCCTTGCGGGCGGCCTGCTCTGCCAAGGCCAGGTTGCGCGCACCGTGTTCCTGGAAATTTGCGGCCTCAAGCGAATAAGCCTGTGCCAACGACGAATATGCGTCCACGAACGTGGGATCTTTCTCAATCGCAGCTTGGGCCATTTGCTGGGAGCGTTGCAGCGTCTCCAGCCGCGAGTCGATGAAGTAATCGTTCCAGTACGCCCGCGCCTGCAGCAACAAATTGTAAGCTTCCGCCGAACTCGTCGACGGAGCTTTCAAGTTCTCCTGCTCTGTACTTGAAAGCTGCACGCTCAAACCGTCGACCACCTTCTGTGCGACGTCATCTTCAAAGCGCAACATGTCGCGACCTTGCAGGTCATAGCGGCTCGCCCAGCGGGCGTTGCCGTGGTCGATCAGTTGCACGGAAACGCGCATGACTCCGCCTACACGTTGATATGTTCCCGCCAGCACCGAATTTACCTCGAGTTCCCGTGCTGCTTGCGCGGGATCATCGGTCCCTTTCGCGTATCTCAGGACCGAGTTCGTGGGACGGACCGCGAGATTTTGCAATGTCGCGAGGCGGCTGATGATGGCGTCGGCTATGCCGATGCCCCAGATTTCGCCGCCGCTTTGTCCTGAAAGATCATGGAAAGGCAATACCGCCAGCGTTCTCACGGCGGGCGCTGCTGGCGGTGCAACTGCAGTTGGCGCGGATGGCATTACCGGTGCTCGCTTGGAGCGGTAAAGCATCAGGCCGCCGGCAGCCGCTCCGATTACTACGGCAGCAGCAATGAGAGGAACGAAAATTTTTCGTTTCGCGAGCTTCGGACGCTCTTCCGCGGTCGCTACCCGGGCGGGGCCGGATTCAGAGTCACGCTTCAATCGCTTTAAGTCGGCTCGCATGTCCGCCGCGTGCTGATAGCGCAGGTCGCGGTCCTTCTCCAGCGCCTTATTGATAATGGGTTCCAGCTGGACCGGCAGGTCGGGATTGACTCGAATGGGTGATGTGGGTGCGCGGTCCAGGATGGCGTGAAAAATCAGTCCTGAGGTATCGCCGCGGAAGGGGAGCAGACCCGTAGCCATTTCGTACAAGACAATCCCGAAAGAGAACAGGTCGCTACGCGTATCCAATTCCTTGCCTCGCACCTGCTCCGGTGACATGTAGGCCACAGTGCCAAGTGTGCTGCCCGGACTGGTCAGGTGTTCCTCGCTCAACGCTGTAGGTGCGGTTGCTTCTACAGCTGCTCTGCCGGCCCCGCTGGTCAGGACCTTTGCCAAACCGAAGTCGAGGACCTTCACTTGTCCGCGCTCCGTGACGAAAATGTTCGCCGGCTTAACGTCACGATGCAGGATGCCTTTAGCATGAGCGGCGTCGAGCGCATCGGCGATCTGGATGGCGATGTCGAGCAGGGTGTCGGAGTCTAGCGGACGGCCCGTGATCCGGTGCTTCAGTGTGGCGCCGTCAAGGAACTCCATCGCGATGAAGGGCTGGCCCTCGTGCTGCCCGATTTCGTGAATGGTGCAGATATTGGGATGGTTCAGGCCGGAAGCCGCGCGGGCTTCGCGGCGAAAGCGCTCTAGCGCGCTCGGGTCGCGGGCGACGTCCGTGGGGAGGAATTTGAGCGCGACGAAGCGGCCGAGTTCGGTGTCTTCGGCTTTATAGACCACACCCATGCCGCCGCCGCCCAGTTTCTCGACGATCCTGTAGTGCGATATCGTCTTGCCGATCACTGTGCGCGAATCTTACGTGGGTGAAACGGGCAAGTCAATGAAGGCAGAGCAGTTGGGCGGCCTTAAACAAATCGTTGACGTAATATCGCCTTATCACTCAGTGTCAAATGCTGCCCGCTCGCAAGCGCAGGGCTCGCCTTTCGAATGACTACCTCTGAACCGCCGACCTGTCCCCAACGAACTGTGCCACGAACGTGCCCCGGGCTTTGCTCCCATTCACGTCAATTGGGCTTCTCTCGATACTTTCACAGAGTGCCTCCGTGCGGGCTTTGTAGTGGGTAAGTAGTTGACGCCAGAATGAGTTGAGAAGAAATCGTGACCTGAGCCGCACTGACCGACAGTCAGTCGTCCGCGGGTGTCCGGAATTGAGGGCCAACGTCCTGGCTCGAGTGATCCGCAGAGTAGCAACAGATTGAGCCCCTGGTCCCGAACCAGACATGGGTCGTGACCGTCCCATGTGGTGGCTCTACCAGACTTCGCAACAACTTACAGGTAGGATTCCCACCAGCAGAGTGTAGACCCAAGGGCTCAAAACAGCAGGGGGATTTCGTCTTTGTAGTTTGCTGTTGCACGGACCCGCTCCCTAATCAGAAGTGGCCTACAATAGCAAAGTCACAATGGCGAGTACTGATGTCTACAAGGCAGTGAAGAAGGCCACGGTTGCCATAGTTGCGACCTACCAGAACGCTCTCCCGCGACGGCCATTCACGATTATCGGCTCCGGGTTTTGCATTGATGCAGAGGGCATCATCATTACCTGTGACCACGTGTTCAAGGGGTTTTTCTATCCCGGCCAGGGCAATGCGGCCCCTAGCGGCCCATTCAGAATGATGGCTCCGCACGCCATGTTTTTTGGCGGCGTAGAAGGCAAAGAAATTGTGATGCACGCGGTAGGAATTCACAATGCGGTTACGATAAACGGATTCGACTTATGCGCGATGAAACTCAGCAAATACGATGCGTATCCTAATGGCTACCCGACCTTGCCGATAGCTGAGTACGGAGAGCTCCACGAAATGATGGAGATTGCGACGTGCGGTTTCCCCTTGGGCGAAGTGCTGCACGACCAGCTCGGCACGGTCACAAGCTCATTCACGAAAGGTATGATTAGCTCGATCATTCCTGCCCAGGGCGTGAGCTTGCAACACCTCCGAGGGTTCCAACTTGATTTGACTGCAACGAATGGCAATAGTGGCGGGCCAGTGTTTTCCCTTCAAACAGGCAAAGTATTTGGAGTCCTGCAAAGCGGAGCCGCGCATCCTGATACGGGTCATCCGGTGCAAGGGCTAACGAGGGCCGAACCGATATATCCGCTGTTCGCCGATGATGTTTTAAACCGTCTGCGTCAAAGACCCATTCCTGGTCAACGCTGAGTTTTCGTTATCGCTCTTTTTGGCGTGTTGTATATATGAGCCAGCAAATCGATCGCAAGGCCCGGTGTCCATGTGGTAGCGGTAAGAAATACAAACGATGCCACGGGGCTGCGGCTGTTGGGGCGGGAGGCAAAGCGATGGGACAAGGGACTGGCCCGAGTGTGACTATCCCAAAGACCAAGTTGGGTTTGCCCGGAGCTTCATACCAACTTCATGTGCACGGCGGCAAGAAGGGGCAGACGGCCCCGACTCTGACCGTTGTTCTACAAGACAACTATCGCGTCGTATTAACGTTGGCTCGCACAGTGGCGGAAAGCCAGGGCTTCACCTTTGAAGCCGGTTTAATGGGCGATTCTTACGTTCACTTCGCTAAGCCCAAGAATGAACGCACTGACGCGGACGCGGATGAAATGGTTATTTTCTGTGCACACGGAGGCCGGAAAGTTGAACTTAGAGGAGTCGCCAATGAGCACGGGCGGTTGGGCAAGGTGTCCGTCGAAGTGCCCGCTGCAAGCTTTCATGAGGCTGAAACTATCGCTCTGGATGCCGCGTTCCCGTTTCTAAGCTCCCTTGCCTTCAACCTGGATATCCCATGCGTCTTGCCCAAATGGATGTGACTCAGATGTCTACCCGCAACTCATCGATGACCTACACATGCCCGTATACAGAAGTCGTTCCGAGCGGAGGCGAGTTTTTCAACAATCCCTATATTCAATCTTTGTTGTCTCTTTATCGTGAGGGCATCAACAGCTACAGCCCCAATTACCAATTCCTGTGCTGGTACAAGATCGTGGAAGGTATCAATGCGAAGAGGGAACCGGAAACCGCGCAATTGAAAGGGCCGCTGCCACTGAAATACCCCGAGCGCTTAGAGAAAGACAATATTGAGCAGCGGACGCGGCTCGAAGAAGCCTTTCCATTCATTAAGCTCTGCGGGACAACTGACGCGGCGTGGGACGACCTCGTTCCTGCCGAGGTAAGAGACTGGAAATTCAACAGAGTGCGACAGCAAAAACTGGAACCGCTCCGAAACAAAATTGCCCACATGATTAGCGAACCGTCCGGTGACCTATCGCTATCGCCAGACTCGCGTGAGAATGCCAGTGAAGTAAACAAATGGATTTCCGTGCTCCGGTTTATTGCTCGTGTGATGGTGATGAATGAAATTGCGCGGACTCCACTACCCCCGCCCGTGTTTACGATGCCGCAAGAAGCGAAACACATAAGCGCGCTGCGCCGTGCCTTCAAGGGAGAATAGCAAGTTGGGTCCTTCGAGCCGCTAACGGGGACAGCGCAACATAAAGGACGTATGTTGTGGTATTTCTGCGTGCATCCACGCTAGCATTTAACTATGCGCCGCTCTCCGTTTGAGCCGTTTCATCCACCGCCTGGTTTTAAGGAGAAAGTGCGACCGGAGACAATTCTGGTTGGGCTTAAGCGAGCCGTCGAAAAGACGTTCGATGCGGGACGTTGGAGGGAGCTGGGCTACCTATGTGGGAATGCTGACGCCGTAGAGGGGCATGGTCGCCTGCTGCGAAGTCTTCACTGGGGAGATGATGATTATCCCGGCCACGTCTTTACCGTTCTTCGAGAGCTGGCGGGGCACAATTGGGAAAACCTAGAAAAGATTGTCGATTTTGTTGGGCTTCAAGAGTTGCTGCAACGGAATGATGCCAAGCTTTACGCGGAGCTTTACGAAGATGCCGCTCCGGTGCCGCACGTCCCTTTAGAAAGTTGTGAGCAGGTTGGTGAGATTCATAGCATCCCAGAATTGGGGCGTCATGCCGCTCGCATCCGTGCAGGTCTGGAAGATGGCAGCGACCCAGAATTGGCGATAGGCTCCGCGAAAGAGCTGCTTGAGAGCGTGCTCAAGACAGTCACAAAGGACCACGAGCAAAAGCCGACAGAAGACATTCCGACACTTCTCAAAAGGGCACAAAAAGAGCTGGAGATTGACCCGAAAAGCGTGGACGGAACACTGCCCGGAGCGGATTCACTAAAGCGCACACTAAGCAATCTCGGGCAGGTGGTTGTCGGCGTAGCGGAGTTGCGTACCCTTTATGGAACTGGTCATGGCCGGAGCAAAAGTCACGAACTGCAACTTGCACATGCGCGGCTCGTGGTGAATGCAGCGATTTCGGTAGCCACATTTTTGCTTGAAGTCTGGAAGGACAAGCAACAATGAGCACGAGCACGCATGACAAGCAAAATTTCATCTGAACCCGAGCTTGCGACTGGCTGGCCTGTCAGCCGAGTTGCGGGTTGCCTCAAATCAGCGAACAAGAATGGCTTGATAGCTTTCCTTCAGCAGAGATACGAGGAACGCTTCTTCAAGCCCATTCAAGTCTTGAAGACCAGCGCAGGCAATCATCGGGGATTCGGTTTTGCAATCATGGCCCTCTGCTCCCTGCTGATTGAGAGTCTCCAATCGTATCGCTACGGCCTACCTACCACACACGAGGCGGAGTACACCAAGGCTCTAGCCAAGTTCACATCGCCGACAGAGTATGTAATTAACAAGAATGAACACAGGAACGGAAGGCAGGCGTTCGAGGACTTTTTTTCGTTGAGCATCCATCAACAATTGTTCCCCGGCGTTGATGGCGGCGAATTCTACACAGCCATTCGAAATGGACTTCTTCATCAGGCTCAAACCAAAGAGGGCTGGCGAATACGGAGTGCTGAAACTCAGCTTTGGAATGCCGGTGACAGAATTGTGGACAGAACGAAGTTCGCGAATGCTCTCAGGACGGCCTTTGAGAAATACATTGAGGAGCTTACGACAGCGGCCTGGACGGATCATCTCTGGTTGAAGGCCAGGCGCAAGATTTGGTGGCTGATTCAGCTGAGCTCGTAGTTCGTGGAGTTCAACAAAAGTCTGGTTACTTTCCTGGATGTTCGGTGATGAGTCAAAACCGACGTCGTCTTCGAAGAAATCGGAGTCCATTCGTTTGACATACATGCTTTTCAGCGGGTCCGGCGAGTTCCTGTGTTCTTCTTCAGCCGATGAGTGCGAGGGTTACCAGGGCCAAAGTTCGGGCGCACCCACGCCGCTATCGCTGAGAATAACTGGTAATCACGGTGAGCAACCTTAGCTGTCGATGACAGGCCATAGAACTCTTTGAACTCTTGGTTGTGGCGATATTACGGCAGTCTGCAGTATGGGGACTTCACTTTGGAGACCCATTCGACGCGTCTTCAAGCCACTCTCGCCTAATCTCTCTCAATTTCAGGTGTCGTTGTATGTGTCGAGCAAAGATTGCGTTTCGGCGTTCACCAGCCGTTCGAACGTTTGCACATCAAACTTGCGCTCCACTTCGATCCTGCGCCCGCCCGACAACATCACGGCCAACCCGCAACTCGATTCGCTCTGCGCTACCGGTTTCGCGGTGGCAAATTCCACACCCAGCAACTTGCAGTCCGCCCGAGTGCTCTTCCTCTTCCTTTTCCATCGCCGTTTCTTCAGATGACAGCCAACGTGCTCAAGCTCAAACCCAGGACTGCGGCAGAACTCATTCTGCCGCAGTCCGCTGCTGGCAAAACTACGACACTAACTGCTGAACCTCAGCTCGAGTACGCCGCCCCCTTCGTTCCTCTACCGGCTGTTCTCTGTTCATCCCTCCACTTCAGCACAGGCCTCGGCCTCTCGAACAGGTGCGTTGCTCGAACGCTTACCTTAGTTCTATCGATATGAGCGGACACGCAAGGACAAGAACGAAAGGGTGAGCATTCGTTTCCATCTATTTTGCGCTGATAAAGGCCTTTTCTGCCGCCGCCTCAAGTGGTTTTTCGAAAGCCTGGGAAGGTGTCAAGATTGCTGACAGCCTTGATGATCCGCAGCCTTGAAACTGGTGGCGCGCGCGATGCGCTCTCGAAAAAGACTGTAGGAAGTAAGCCTTCTATAGATCCTTTTGTAGGCTGCATAGATCTGGTCACTTTGTACTAGTTGGCGAACTTCCAGGGTGATGTTCACGCCAGGCTTCGCGGTCTTCTCCTGAAGCTCGATCAGTTTGAGTGTCGCCTCCACGCGCTCCTGCCCGGCGACGCCCCCGATGTCACGCTGCCAACGCGAATCGACCTGCCGAACGGTGGATTGCCCAGCCGCGGCGAGAATCCTGAGTTCCGCAGCTGTCACTTCGTTCTTGAAAGCCGCTTCAAGCCCGGCAACGGTTGCGATGACCAAACCTAGCAAGGTATAGGTAACCATGGCAATATGGCTTGTCGCCCCTAAAAGCTGGTCGGCGGCACTCTTTGTTGCCGCAAAGGCGCCAAGAGCAATGACGACGACCTTCGACGCCGTCGCCCATTGAGCTCGCCGTGCGGCTACATTCGCCAATATTGCCGTCACACTGTGAAGCTCGCGCTGGCGATCATTAAATGCTGCCTTGTAAGTCATCCATTCGATCCGGCATTCGCCACCTCCGGAACAGCTGCTACACGATATCGATGTCTTTTTTAGCCTATCCCGAATCCCCGAATACCGCAAAAATCAGTGCTCAAGGTGGAAGAGCCTTCCCAGTTGGGAATCTGCAAAACCCAACAATTGAAGAAATTCCAAAATCCAACTCCTCCGAAACGCTAGGATTGTAAGCTTTCCGCACTAACGGTTCAGGTCAGGACATCGTCATCGTTTGCTGAAGTTGGATGAAACGCTTTCTTGGTTGAAATAACTGCAGGTCAGCATTAGCTCGCATTTGCGTCGATCATCGGTCCGATTTAAGCTGCGGCATGCCTCAACCACTGATGGGTAAACCCGCGAGCCAGGGAACTGGTTCGGAAAGATACGCGCTCCACATCCCGCTTTGGATCGGAACCGAAATTCAGGCTGACGAACTAGGCCGTATTCCAATCTGGAAATCTGTTCCTACCAATATCGCCGGCTATCCGGCGACTGTAGAAAGGCGGGAATTCTACTTCATCTTGCATGTCCCCGGCTTTCCTTCCGAGAAGGAGGCTGGTGACTTCTTTGACGTGTTCGCCTCCACACTTATTCAATGGTCTCTCCGAAATAGTGCGACAATCCGATTCCCTCCGATTTTAGAGCCAGTGTTGACCTCTAACGATCCGAACCTCTGGTTTCGAAAGCACTTAAGCAGTGAACAGTATCCGGGGTGGAACAGGAGCGAAGATGGGTCCATCACCGATGGCGCCATTCATCCGGAGCAGGCATGCCTAATTCCCGAGCACAAGCGGATCTGGGAGTATCCGGCCTTCTATACGCGACGGGTGGTGCCATTAAAGCTTGACCAGGTCTTTGTCGAAAGTCCAGAGCGCAAAAACGGCGTCCGAGTCTTACGCGACGACTACATTCTTCTCGTCACCGAGGTACTGTGGACTGCCTTCGATCAGATTGATAGGCGAGTTAGGTTCATCTTGCTAATGACTGCTTTGGAAATAATTGCCGGCGGTGAACCTGCGGGAGATCCGCCTGAATATCTTCGCAAGGTGACTGCGGAGCTTAAGTCCGTAGTAGCACAGCGCCGAAAGGGGAGCACCCCCGAGATCTCGAAATTGCTGGAGAGGTGCGATCTTAAGATTGATCAAATTATTGAGCAGGGCATTATGGGCAGCTTGCGGCTGCTGCTTTGCAGAGTCTCCGGTATCGATCCTCAAGATGAGGCGCAGATCGCTCCGCGAAATGAGATCCACGGGAGAATCAATGCACTCTACAAAGTAAGGAGCGGACTCGCTCACGGAGGCAAAATGCGGGTGACAGATCCTACATCGTATGGCGTACTCACGAGCAGTCTCCAAATACTTGAAAAGCTGGTCATCGACGCATTACTGTTTTGTTGGAAAGAACGGGACCAGCAACCTAGCAAGATCAGTGATGCCACGGATTAGCCACTTAGAGATGAACGCCAGATCCGCTCGAATGGGGTCGAGATCGCAGGCTCAGATTTCGCAGGATTGTACGCTTTCTTCGACGCCTTCCATTGACCAGATGTGCCCATCAACAAGAAAATAGCTGTCGCGGTAGGGACGACCATCGCTGATCGCCACCGCAGCTCAAGACGATGCCGGTCCAGACTTGCAGGGAGGATACGAACGTGAGCGAATGAGACGCGGCCAACCAAAGAAGGTTCTTCCAGTCGGCAAACTTCCGCTAGTGCATTTGCGATCGTTGCTGAAGCATCTGCCAAAGCATGATCCGCGCCTGCTCATTGGACCTCAGATTGGCGAGGATGCGGCCGTCATCGACGCAGGCGATCGCTATCTCGTCGTCGCGACAGATCCCATCACCTTTGCCACTGACCACATCGGGCGCTACGCGGTTCACGCCAACGCGAACGACGTTGCCGTCCTAGGTGCGCGCCCGTTGTGGTTCTTCGTCGTCATGCTCCTTCCGGAGAGCCGCACGACGCCCGAATTGGCCGAGACGATCATGGCCGATGTGCGGACCACGTGCGAGGAACTGGGCGTCACGCTCGGCGGCGGGCACACGGAAATCACCCAAGGCCTCGACCGCCCGATTCTGGTCGGTCAGATGCTCGGCGAGGTCGCCCCGACTCGCCTTGTGCGGAAGACTCGCATCGCCATCGGCGATCTGATCCTGTTGACACGCGGTGTGGCCATCGAGGGCACGGCGATCCTCGCACGAGAGAAGTCCGAACGGCTGCGGGGACGGGTTGACGCCGATTTTCTGGCGCGGGCCGCTCGTTTCCTGATTGAGCCTGGCATCAGTGTCGTGAGTGCGGCTCTCGCAGCTGCCAATGTCGGCGAGGTCGTGCACGCGATGCACGATCCGACGGAAGGCGGGCTCGCGACGGGGCTCTTCGAGCTGGTGGCGCCCGCCGGTCTCGGGCTTCGGGTCATTCGCGAGCACATTCCCGTGTTTCCCGAAACCGACACGATTTGCAGTGCGCTCGCGCTTGATCCGCTGAAGCTGATTGCGTCGGGCGCGTTGCTGATCGCCGTCGCGCCAGACGAAGCGGACTCGGTCCTGACGGCCATTGAGGCCACAGGCGTTCCGGTTGTGGTGATTGGTGAGGTGTTTCCGTCGAACGAGGGCATCACGATCGTCACGAATGGGGCCGCAGAGCCGCTCACGCCCCCAGTTCGAGACGAGATTGCGCGAGCCTTCGAAGGCGGTTAGGCACCGTGCCTGCCTGAATTGTGGATCGGTCGTAGGATTGTAAACTTTCTGACGCTCGGGCGGTAGTCAATGCTCCAAGTATTGCCATGGATCATGGCGTTTCGGCTACAGCTACCTGCAGCCCGGGCTCTATTCGTTTTTGTCTTGGCAGTTGGGATGAGATCTTAGCCAGGATTGGCCTCTAGGATAGGTGCTTTATCCTCAGCGGTGGCAGCAGAGGTAGACCGACGCCTCAACATCCTAAATCCTAGCTACTTCGAACTGCTGCAGTTTGCGGGGGCGTGCCATCTTTCTTGGCTAGTGCTTCAACCTTGCAGGTAATGATTTTCGCGATCAACGCGTCCATGCTGAGCCGGGCTTCTTCGGGGTCATTCTCATTTCCTCCCTTCACATCGTAGCTGCCGAGAACCCTTCGTATTTCGCCCTCCGCTTTCCGGCGAGTGCCGTAAAAATCAAAAAGGTCAAGTGCCGCCTGGCGGCCAAGAATCTCATGACCACGTAGATCTTCGTGATCGGCACAAACCTTTGGCACGAATGCAGGGAATGGGACCGGCTTGATCGCTAAATCTTCTTTCAGCTTGCTGCGCTCGGGTTTCCATTGATCTCGGGGCTCCAAAGCTTTGGCTCGTATTGCATCAATCAAGAACTCCAGTTCCTTGTAGGCCCAGCCCTTTGTCATACCTGACAGATAGTCGGCCAGTTCCACATGATCACTCGGCTCCCACCCGTTGAAGGGTTCCTTATCTTTATCTGCCATGAATTTACGAATCAGGCAATATCTCGCTTCCTTATCAGGGGGGACGAGCGGAAATGGTTGATCGATCCGGCCTGTTCGAACTACGGCGCTGTCGAGATGATCTTTGTAGTTTGTAGCAATGATGAAAATAAGACGATGCTTCTCTCCGTACTGTTTTAATGACTGCAGCTTTGGGAGCATACCGGGAATGAGGAATCTCAGCATGGCGATGCCAGTTTGTGCCCTCTCGTCATTGCGATCGTGCAGCATTTCATCGAGCTCGTCAAAGAGCACTACAACTTCGTTCAAAATGCTCAGATGCTTGAACAAACTCCGAGCGGCCTCTTCACTCTTCTCGATGCCTTCTTTGACGAAATCGCTCGGCGTAATCGTGACTAGGTTCCAACCCAATTCGGTAGCAATGGCCTCGGCCAGCGTGGACTTTGAAGTACCAGGCGGACCGTGCAGGACCATGGCGGAATGAGGGCTCTCGCCAGTCTCTTTGAATGGCCGAATAAAGTCCCTGTATATTGCGGTTGTCACTCGCTTGTCGTAGGGAAGATGAAGTTCAGAGTCGGCTATGTTCTTCCACTTTTGTTTTGGCTCCTTAAAATCATACGTGGTCGCTATTTCGGCGTTAACACTTTGCTGAACAAGTCTTCGATAAGAAACCAGAAATTGCAGCGCCGCGGCAGTCATCCAGCTGTCGATTCGCCCAGTCTCGAAGATGCGATCCGTTGACCACCCGGAAACTCTGATTCCCAAGGGTTTGGATTCAACTTCACGACAGTTTATTTCCAACCAGTTGAAGACGCGGTCCGCATTACCGATATACGACGTGACATTGTGTCTAGCGATCAACGGCATTACTGCGTTCATTACTTCGACGTTTGCTACGTAATTCGCAGCCAGTGTTTTTCTATCAAGCGCAAACGGCGCGCCTGATGGCCACGTGCCATCAAGTTGCTGCGTCTGCATCACGATCTCAAGACCCGTGGCCAGAAGGGGTGCATTTGGTTCGGGTTCGAGGTCGTAGTGAATGCGCAAAGCGAAAGCTAGCTGCACTGGATCAAAGTTCGTCCTTCCGGGGAGTGAATACAGCGTAATCTGCCTGTTCAACTCAGCTCTAGCCCACTTCGCGAGCTTCGCCAAGTACCGTTTTGTCCTTTCAGCACTGTTCTCCCATTCTTTTCCAGCATCTTTGATGGTTTTTACCAGTGCTTGCAGGTTCGCGTTGCTCTTGAGCTCTCCATATTGTTTTATTGTAAGGTCCAAGACGTACTTCATCCCTTCGAAGAATGCTCTTCGCCAAAGCGTGCCGGCGATACGCATGTGGTCAGGCGTCGCAGCCATCGCCTCCTCGCCAGGCTCGGTGAGGGAGTTCGCCGGAGCAGGCGTCGTCGCAGGATGGTTTTTACCTACTACACCGACGACCGTGTTTTCCCTAGATTTAGCGCCCACATTTTCGCTGTCGAGGTTGCAGTTCTTGATCGCTTCCCATTTCTTCGCCACAATTGAGCTTTGTTCACTGATGCTTTCATCTAGGCTAACGATTTTGTTGTCGACCAGTGTGACGAATTCCTTCAGCCATGTCACAACCGGTTTCACGCTATTGTCTGCACCGGTGTGTAAGGCCTCGACGAGTTGGGAGGCGATGTATAAAGCTGTCAATTCTCCAGTCGAATTGTGACACGCTGCTGTGGCAAAGATGTCTTTTAGCTTCTCAATTAGATTCGTAAGTCCGACAGGATTCTCAAACTGTCCAGCTTTAGACGCAACAAATTCCCTCAATGATTTCCAGTCCCCGTGAGTCTTTCTTATCGGGTCGTTCCTGTCATACCATTTCTCGATGGTGTCGAGCAGATCAGCGAGCGTCTCATGTTCTTGGGCGCGCTTTTTGAGAACTGCGGACAAACCCGCCAAACTCTTCAGGCACTCATAAGCAACGAAAGCGTGTGCCTCGGTGCCGGTCAGCGAAGCGCCTCCGAAGAGATAGTGGGGCGGATAAGCACTAACTAACTCTCTCAGCACCTCATCGAGCGCTTCCATATACACAGGTCCGTGTGTATTCTCCCTCGGGTACTTGTTAAGCAGACCTAACACACGCGAGCAGGTAAATGCTTCCCGATCCCGAAAGGCCCTCATTGTTTTCTTGGAGTCAGCTTTTCGGCCTAGAATTCTCTTTACTTCTGCGTCTTCTTTGGCCGCAGAGATCTCCTTCAAACTCTTGTCAAAGATCAACTGCCGGTAGAGGTTGTAAGAAATGGGTTTGCGTTTGCCCCCTGGATCCTTCAGATTGGCTGCCAGCGTCTGCTTGAAGTCCTCATATTCCTTGTCCTTGCGATCGCCGTTGGCGGAGGGTCCCTTAATCTCGGTGCGATGCATGTTTTCGCTTGCTTGCTCTATCGCCAAGAGAACTGTGGCTGTCGCACGAGGGCTGCCGCTTTCTATTGCGTCATCGACATTGGTAGCCTCGACACTCGGGTAGAAGAACTTCTGCCCATCAAACGTTTGCAGAAGCGACGCCAACGTACGGTATGTCAAACGCGTGACCCGGTCGTGTAGGTCCGTCACGGTTTGAATGTCAAGAGTCTGCATACAGACACTCGCATGGTGCGTGGCGTGAGCGGAAACGGCACCTTGAGTTACGGAGGCCGGGCCCATTCCTAGCTGCGGGCTGAGGGGAAGAGATGCCAATCCAGAACACAAGCAATGTGCCTCCGAACTATTTCGTTGTCAAGAAGAATCTGGAGGCTTGTCCCCAGCCTTTCGGGGAAGAGAGCATCATGTCAACTCAACGTCAAAGCCAGCGAGCAGAGTGCTCGCTTCACACGTGCGGGCGTGGTGGCTTTAGTCAAGGGGCCGTGGTCTCTCCTTGTATATTGAAGAAAGAGTCTGATTTGGTTTGGGGCCCATTTACGGCTCGGGCTGATTTCGCTTCTTGCCTGCCTTTGGCGAAATGAAAAAGCCTCCCGCGGGATTGCCGGTGGCTTTATTGTGAGTGACTCTCATTTTCCTACTTGCGGACAGCGGCGAAACGGTAGAGCGCAACATACCAGAGCTCGATCCAGACCAGGTAGAGATGGCGCCTGACACCACCGTAGTAGATGTACGCGACATAACGGTTGCCGTCGAGGCGCTGCCACACTGAGCCCAGAGCCACGATGGGGAACTCACGCTGCCTATCGGGGTACTTGGCGCCAAAGGCGAGAAGTTCCGATAAGTTGGCGGGGCGGTATCCCACTTTGTCGAGCTCTTGCAGCGCCTCTTCCGACCCAATGTTGCGGTTAAAATGGACTAACTCGACGTTCACGGTGACTTGCCCTACCTGGGATGCCGTCGGAAAGTTCTTTGAGTTGATGTCGGAGTTTGACCAGTCGTACTTGCCTTCGGCGATCATTTGCTCCAGGGTTGTGGAGTAGTCGACGGAGACGGGAAAGAGATTTCCGCTGGGAATCGCGTGAGCCTTAGTTTTCCAGTACTGCACCAGGCGCTGGCGCATTTCGGGATCGTTGATTGGAGTTTGTAGGTCTTCATAGGAAAGACCTGCTTCCATCAGGCGGCGCATGCACTCGCTGGCGTGACTAATGACTTTTGCTGGTTCGGGGTTCGCAATGGTAGTGTTCTCCATCGCACACCTCCTTGTGTGGATTCCTCGTATGAGCGGAACTGACTACCTTTCAAGCTCCGATAAGACGAGCGCGCTGGACATCACCTTGAGTGGTGGCGAAGGCGCTCGTCTCATGCGAAGATTTGCGCTGTTGTTGGGGGTTTAAAAGGGCTGGACTATTCTGTTATACTACGATTTGTAGTATATATCATGTAGTTATATTCGTCAAAAGTTAGCCTATGTTTTGGTCGATTGGCTAGCTCCCTACCCTTGGTGAAATGAATGAGCGTAACATTCTTATTCAGGCCGCGATCGTATAGGGGGCAGCGATTTCGGGGGACGCCTGCGTGATTTCCGGCAATCAACGCAAGACGTAAACCTCCTTAGGATCGGTCAGGGTTGTGAGTGGCTGCATTGGGGAAGCTACTGCTCGCTTGACCGAATGAAAAGCATAACATGGTGGCGATACCTGCTATTCAGTGGCGGGATTTGCTACCGGCCGGAAGAAGGCCGTTGCAGTAAGTTCGCCGTTGCGCAATGAACTCACTCGGAGTCAGGCCGTGCAGTTTCTCAATCGAGTTAAAGGTGTTCTACGGGAGAAGCTCGGGGTCGTGCTGGACTGATCCGCGATTGCTGCACCTGTTGTCGACGATACCGCGATTAACACGGTCTCTTGTTTGCGTTTCAGCGTCTCAGTAAGATCATTTGCGCCCTCTTGACGGCGCGAACCGCGGACCAAACCTGTTTCGTCCACAGATCATGGTGTTTGGTGGATTTTCGAGTTGGCGGTCGCGAGCCCAGTAGTTGTAGTCGAACAGGTCCTGAACAGTCGTCAGAGGAATCATTGGGCAACTCCTGATGGGGAGCTACATCGAAAGTTTATCGCGTCATGTGCTCAGTCTCCGGATTGCCGACAAACCGGGCATCAAAATCGAGATCGCGAAGTACGCTCAAACATATCCGTGGTCCGATCCTTAGAGCGTCTAACAAAACCTCTCTTGCTCCCAAGCTCAACAAAGGTAGTGACTGATAGGTCTCAAGCCAGCACCGAAGCCCCTACTGCCTAGAAATTGAATGTTAGCGACAACTGGATGATGCGTGGGCTGGAGCTGAAGCTGACGATCCTTCCGAAATCGCCGGCGCTGATGTCGCTGATGGGATTATCTCTATCTCCGTGATTGAGCAGGTTGAAGAAGTCGGCTCGAAACTCAAAGCCCTTCGACTCGGTCAGGGGAAAGCGCTTGCCGCCGGAAAAATCGAGGTTGCTCTGAGTTGGTCCACGCAGCACATTGCGTCCGACATTGCCGACATCGGTTCCTAGGTCTCCCGCTAACGCTGTTGGATCGTTTGCGCTCGGAATCGGCTGGCCTGCGTGCACCACGGCCTGGGAAAAAACTAAAGGATTGAAGTAATAACCGGCGGGTACGTTGGTCACAGCGCCTCTGCGGTTTGCTCCCGGCACCCAGTTAGGGCGCGCTCCGACCAGCCCGTAAAGCGAACCTCCGGCGGGATCGAAGATGTCCACAGGCAGACCTGACATGGCGGTCACGATTCCCGAAAGCTGCCAATTCGAGAACACGAGCCGTGTCGCGGCCGACGCATGCGCGAACGAGGGTTCCGGCAGACCCCACACGCAGTTAAATACAAAATAATGAGTGCGATCGAAGTCTGAAATCCCGCGATTGCCGCGCGGATCCAACTGATTTCCCCAGACGTTCGCGGTATCGAGTCCACCGCTGCGGTCCAGAGAGCCGTTTGAATTTGCCCCTCCGCCGGGATTTGAAGCATTGTCAATCGACTTGGAAAAAGTGTACGCAGCAGAAAACTGCAACCCACGAGAAACCTGCCTCTTGAATGTTGCCTGAAGGGAATGATAGGTGGATTGCGCCGTCGATCCGTTAAGACTGAAAAACGCAGTACTCACGCCCTGGAGCGGAGCACGCAGAGGCGCATTCTCGACAGAATTGTCGGTGATGACTTCGCCCGTCACCCCATTCGTGATGGGATGGTTTAGACTGGCGATCCGCGCCTGGTTGACAGCGATGCCACGGAACAGTTTCACACCACGCGAGCTGGCGTAAGCAATCTGCAGGGTCGTATTTCGCAGCAGCGCGTACTGCACGCTCGTATTGAATTGCTGGGTGTACGGAGTCCGCGCATTACGATCAATTACGGTGGCACTGACCGAGCTGCCGGTTTGAATCAGTGGAAAGCTGCTTTCCGGCGGCGCATTAGCAAAGGGATTGCTGAACGGTTGTCCGGATGTATCGGCAGCCAAGAAAAATGGCGGCGCAAAATATCCGAGCGCCAGATAGAAAAATGATGGGCGCGAATAGAAGATACCGTAGCCGGTGCGGATGGCCAGCCGTCCAGACTTCAGAGGCGACCACGCCAACCCGATGCGTGGTCCGAAATTGTTCGGATCAATGCTCTTCGCGATGCGCTTTCCAACTCTGGTTACTCCGGGCAAGCTGTATTGAGGGAGAGCGTTCCCCGCTTCAATGATGCCGGCGGCCGGTGGTCCCACGGGAATTCCATTGCTATCCACTGCCATGCGGGGCTGGTAGAGCGCTGGATCAAAGCCGCCGATGCGTCCCTCAGAATCATACGGGGGCAGGTCCAATTCATAGCGTAGTCCGAGGTTTAAGGTGAACCTGGACGAAACTTTCCAATCATCTTGCGCAAACAATTGGTAGTCAGTGGTAATGAAATCGCGATGAGTCAGCCCCGTGCCCAAGTGAGAGAAGCCGCTATCTCCAAGAACAAATTGCGACGCGCCGGTGTTTCCCATGAGAAAGTCGTTGAAGGTCGGGAAATCGATCTCCCCATATGAAAACACGGCGGCGCGCCCCCGCCATTCCGAGTGCCGGATTTCGCCGCCCAATCGAAGATTGTGTTTTCCGCGCTGCAGAGAGAGAACGTCGCCAATTGATAGTGACGGCGTGCTGCCGCGGTAAGTGATATCAGAAGTCCCGATGGAAGCGCCGCCCTGGTCGCGGGCCAGTAGAATCAGTGGCAAGCCGGGATACTGGCTTGCGGTTGAGCGCTGCATTCCGATTGCACTGTCTTTTACCGATTCCTGCGGCACCTCATCGTGGCGGATGAAGCTGTAGCCAAATCGCACCTCGTTCACGGCGGTTGGATTGAAGGTGTGGATCTCCTGCAAAGAGAGCACACGGTCGTCAATCGTTATCTTTGTGCCGAAGCCAGGCAGGCTGGCGGGCGTGCCAAAATTCGATCCAGCGAGCGCGCTGAACAGTGTAGCGTGAGCATAGAAGAATTTGCCGCTCAATGAGTCTCTCGTAGCGACGCGATAGTCGAGGCCAGTATTGAACTGCTCTTCGTGATAGGTAGAAACCGCAGTGCCGGTAACCAGGCCGTCCGCTGTTTGGGGTGTGGGAATCAGGAACAGCCCGTTGGGAAGTTTTTGGTCCAGCAGTTTCAGTGAAATCGGATCGATCGAGGAAACGCCGAACGTGTTCATGAGAGTTGCTGCGGAGCGGTCGTCAGTGAGTCCGGGCGCAATCATAACGCTCTTGTACAAGCTCTGATCTGTCGCGCCGTTCGCTTCACGCGTGCCTTGATAAGAGACAAAGAAAAACGCCTTGTTCTTGCGAAGTGGCCCACCTACCGTGGCGCCGTAAACGTTACGTCTCATCACCGGACGGCCCTCGCCCACTGCCTTCAGATTGGCGTCGTTCGCGTTGAGCGCTTCGTTCTGAAAGTATTCGTACATGCCTCCATGCACCAGGTTGCTGCCGCTCTTGGTCACTACCTGTAGGCTGCCGCCTGCGCCTGCGACTGTGGCGTCATACAGCGAGGTCTGTACGTTCACTTCGCTGATGCTCTCCGGCGCCGGAACGGCAACGTCGGCCAGGTCGTGCAGAGAAATGTCGTTGGCATCAACGCCGTTGATCTGGTAGCTGTTCTGTGTAACACGCGAGCCATTTACCGAAACATTGGGCGAGTTGCGCCCGATCGCATTGTTGTTGGTGAGGGGAGCAGTGACACCAGTTACGAGCGTCAGCAGTTGGAGAAAGTTGCGAGTCGGAAGCGGCAACTGCGTCAAGCTGCGCGAATCGAGCGTGTTGCTCAGTTCAGAACTGTCGCTGCGCAGTAGCGGCGGTGCGTCAGTCACAGTGACTTCGACGCTGGACGGGGAAACTTGCAGCGTGGCATTTACGGTGGTGGTTTCGGCCAGGCCGACCCACATGTTGTGGAATATGGCCGACGTGAAGCCCTTGGCCTGGATTTTCAAGTCGTACTTCGCTGGTGGGAGCAACGTTACTGAGTAATTGCCCGTGCTGTCGGAAGTGGTTGTGCGTTTGTCCGCCGTGGCAAGGTTTTCAAGGGCGACTTCGGCGCTCGCGATAACTGCGCCTTGTGCGTCGCGAACTGTGCCC
>WNFD01001992.1_pt1 | contig 20531 bp, 10 predicted proteins | sample 5400491 | NCBI WGS metagenome assembly WNFD01 (sample SAMN13153343, study PRJNA577476) | soil metagenome | isolation source: 120 cm saprolite under Douglas fir tree site 2 hole 2 replicate 2 | place: USA:California | collected 2015-04-18
GGAGGCCGACTACTGATCAAACGCAGGAAGCTGCACTGGTCAAAGTGCACGAAGCGAAGCGCAATGAGATCATTTACGGATTCGGATTCGAGGTCTCCCATCGTGGCGGGAACGTTCCCTCGGGAACTGTGGCCGTGCCAGGAGGGCCCCCGGTCCAACTCGGCGGCAACCAAGTTGCGCCCAGCCAATCCACATTTGCCAGCCCGCGCGGGTCCATCGAATTCAGTCGACGCAACCTGCGCGGACTGGGGGAAACCGCCAGTGCCTCGCTCCTGCTCTCCCGGCTCGATCAGCGCGCGCTCACCACTTACACCCAGCCTCATTTCTTCGATTCACAATGGAGTTCGCTTACCAGCCTTTCAGTAGAGCGCACGACCGAAAACCCCCTCTTCGCCGCCGGTCTAGGAGACCTTTCCTTTCAGGTCGAGCGTCTCATCAGCCGGAAAAAGAATACGCGCCTGCAAATCCGTTACGATTTCAATAAGACGTTGTTGTCGCATTTGCTGGTGCCCGCGCTGGTCCTGCCGCAGGATCGGAACATCCACCTATCCACCTTTTCCGGCACCCTTCTGCGCGATACCCGCGACAAACCTCTCGATGCCCACCGCGGCACTTTCAGCACACTTACTCTGGGCATTACACCGACGGCCCTGGGTTCCAGCGCAAGCTTCGCCAGACTTACGGGCCAGTATGCCTATTACAAGCCGTTTCGCTCCCTGGTCTTCGCCAACAGCATCCGGCTGGGCCTGGCGAAGTCCTTCGCAGGAAGTTTCGTCCCAACCAGTCAACTTTATTTCTCCGGTGGTGGCAATTCTCTGCGCGGTTTCCCCATCGACCAGGCGGGCCCGCAGCGGATTGTTCCGTTTTGCAATGTACTGGCAGGGCAGATCGGATGTACCAACATTACTGTCCCGGTGGGTGGACGCCAATTGTTCATCTTGAACTCGGAGGCACGGTTCCCGCTGGGCATCATGAAGGCCCTCGGCGGCGTCATCTTCTATGACGGCGGCAACGTCTATAGCGCAATCAGCCTGCCCAACTTCGTTAACAACTACAGCAACACAGTTGGCCTGGGCCTGCGCTACACGACCCCGATTGGACCCATCCGCTTCGATATCGGCCGCAACCTGAATCCAATTCCGGGGCTCAATCCAACTCAGTTCTTCATAACTTTGGGCCAGGCTTTTTAGGAGCAGTCATGCATTGGAAAAGAATAGTCGTCCGGGCGCTCGCAGCACTTGCGATCGTGTGCGTGATCACAGTCGTCGGGGGATATTTCTACCTCAAGAGCAGCACCTTCAGCCATTTCGCAATGCGCAAAATTATTGAGCAAGCCAACCAGGCCACCGGCGGCCACACTCAGATTGGGGCCTTCGACTTTGACCTGTCAACGCTGACTGCTCATCTTTATGGGGTTGTTTTGCGCGGCACCGAGCCTCCGGCGGCTCGCCCGCTTTTCGAGGTCCATAAACTAACGGTTGGACTGAAAATCCAATCGGTGCTCCGCCGGAAGGTCAGCCTCAGCGAATTACTGATTGACCATCCCGTGGTGCACATCCAGGTCGATCGGAAAGGCAACAGCAACATGCCTCAGGCGCCGCAGAGTAGGTCCGGCAGCAACATGAGCGGCTTCGACCTTGCGGTCGGTCACGTTGCGCTTACCGACGGCGAGGTCAACTACAACGACAAAAAGACGCTAGTCGATGCCGATCTCCGCGATCTGAGAACCGATATCGTTTTCGAGCTTTGGGCTAGCCGCTACCGCGGTTTGGTCTCCTACGACAACGGCCACCTTCGATACGGGCAGTACACGCCCCTGCCTCACAGCTTCAACGTGAAATTCAGCGCTACACCATCGCTATTCTCACTTGAGTCGGCTGTTCTGAAAGTGGCTTCGTCAACCGTTGCGTTCCATGGGGAAGTAACCAACTACAGCGATCCAAGTGTGTCGGGGGATTATGACATTCAAATCCATACTCAGGATCTGGCTGGGATATTGCCGTCGCCATCGCCATCACCCGTGAAGGCAGCAGGCGACGTGTTGCTGAGCGGCAAACTTCGTTACCGGGGTAAGAACAACCAGCCCTTCTTACAAAGTGTCGCGATAGACGGACAGATCGGAAGTGAGGCTCTCTCGGCGGTTTCTTCGGGACGTCGCCTTGATCTTCGGAAACTGCGGGGTAAGTATCAGCTAGCCAATGGCTCTTTGCGGGCCAACGGAGTTGAGGCGGAGTTGCTCGGCGGCCGAGTCAGCGCCGATATCGGCGTCCAGGATGTTGACTCGACGCCCAAGGCGAAAGTCCGAGCCGGTTTGCACAACATCTCGCTTCAGGCGGCCCAACAGGCCATCCATCGGCCAGAGCTCAACCGCATAGCGGTCTCAGGGACACTCGACGGCACAGCCGACGCCTCCTGGACGGGCAGCGTGAGCAATGTGCGCGCCAACTCTGACCTGACCGTGCATGCTGCTAAGAGCGCTGCATCCCCTTCCGCGAGGGATGTTCCAGTCGAAGGCGTTATTCATGCCGCCTATGATCAAGCAAAGAGTGTCTTAACTGTCCATCAAACCACTCTCCGGATTCCCTCCGCCAGTCTGACCGCAGACGGACAAGTCAGCAGGCACTCTAACTTGCAGGTTCAAGCTACTGCCACTGACCTGCATCAACTAGTCGCACTGGCTTCAGCATTCGGTTCCACATCGACCCCTCCGCCTCTGGTCTCAGGTTCTGCGATGCTAAACGCCACCGTGCAGGGGTCAACGGAGAAACCTCAAATATCTGGGCGCGTGAGTGCTCAAAATCTTGACGTCCAAGGCAGCCAGTGGAAGAGTGCGGAGCTCTCGCTCCAGGCCGACCCATCGCGGATCGTTGTATCGAACGGTAGTCTGACGAGTGCGCAACGCGGCAAGGCTTCGTTCGGTGCAACCATTGAACTACGCGACTGGTCTTATCTGCCTTCCAATCGTATTCACGCGAATCTCTCGCTCCAGCAGATGTCCCTGACCGCCCTTGAGCACATGGCCAACCTTCAGTATCCCGTCAGCGGAGAATTGTCGGCGAATGTTTCCGTGAGCGGATCGCAACTCGAGCCCCGGGGATCAGGTTCCCTCCAGCTTACAAACGCTCGCGCCTACGATGAGCCGATTCAGACCATGGCTTTAAAGTTCCGTGCCGAAGGCGGCTCGGTTGTTTCCACCCTGGACCTGATCACCAATGCGGGCTCTGCCAACTCGAGCCTGACTTACACCCCCAAAACCAAGGCTTACAAGCTCCGTCTCGATGCTCCTTCGATCGTTCTGCAAAAGCTGCGAACGGTGCAAGCAAAGAATCTGGCGATGAACGGAACCCTGACCGTTTCCGCGAGTGGAGAGGGCACCCTCGATGATCCTCAACTAACCGCCACGGTTCAGTTACCTAAGCTCGAAGTGCGACAGAAGGCAGTCAGCGGATTGAAGGCGGAAGTCCATGTCGCCAACAAGCGAGCAGATCTTACTTTGGATTCTCGAGTCGCCGAGGCGTCAATTCAAGCCCGTGGCCACGTTGATCTTACTGGCGACTACGAAACTGATGCATCCGTCGACACTGCCGCGATTCCGCTTGATGTGTTGCTGGCAACTTACGCAGGGAGCGTGCCCGATGGTTTCCGAGGCCAGGCTGAATTTCACGCCACTGTGAAGGGCCCGCTGAAAGATAAAACCAAGCTCGAAGCCCATCTGACGATTCCGACCCTAAACGCCAGCTACCAATCGCTGGAGATCGGGGCGGCGGCTCCCATTCGTGCGGACTATTCCCATTCCGTCGTCACCCTCCGCCCGTCCGAGATTCGCGGTACCGGTACCAGTGTTCGCATGCAAGGCAGCATTCCTCTTGCCGGAACGGCATCTCCTAACCTCATGGCGCAAGGATCAATCGACGCTCGTATCCTTCGCATCGTTTCCCCTGATTTACAAAGTTCGGGAACAGTCGCTCTAGACATTCGCACTTCTGGATCCGCCGCTAATCCTCAAGTCCAGGGGCAAGTACGTCTACAAAATATCGCTGTGACAGAGGCGGGGGCTCCCTTGGGTGTCGATAAACTGAACGGCACGCTGGACGTGAGCACCGGACGCGTACAAATCTCCAGCCTGACAGCAGAAGTCGGCGGAGGCCAGATCTCCGCCGGTGGTTCAATCACGTACCAGCCCAGTCTGCAATTCAATATTGCGCTTCAGGGGAACTCGGTCCGATTGCGATATCCCGACGGTATGAGAGCCATGCTGGATAGCAGGCTCACTTGGGCCGGGACCACCCAAGCATCGACCTTGACCGGACGGGTGCTGATCGGTGGGCTTTCTTTCACGCAGGATTTCGATCTCGCCACTTTCGGCGACCAGTTCAGCAGCAATGCGGCGGCGCCCGCACAGCCAGGCTTTGCCGATACGATCGGCTTGCAAATCGCAGTGCAGTCGAAGAACAATCTGAGTGCGACTAGTTCGCAGGTCAGTCTGGAAGGAACCGCGGACCTCCGCGTCGCAGGCACGGCTGCCAATCCGGTCATTACCGGCAGAACCGACTTCACTTCCGGAGAACTCTTCTACCGCAACGTCCGTTACCAATTGCAGCGCGGCATCATCGTGTCTCAGGACCCGAATGAGACCAAACCCGTGCTGAACGTTTCGGTGTCCACCACCATCCAGCAATACAATCTGTCGCTGACTCTGCGCGGCCCACTCGATGCGCTGACTACTTCCTATTCTTCCGACCCACCGCTGGCCAGCGCCGACATCATCAGCCTGATTGCGCGCGGAAAGACCAGCTCGGCATCGAGTCCAAGCACAGATTCAATGATTGCCTCTCAGGCTGCCAGCCAGGTCAGCGGCAGCCTGCAAAAGCTTGCTGGAATCTCCAGCCTGCAAATCGACCCGCTTCTCGGAGGTAATAATCCGAATCCAGCGGCGCGCGTCGCGATGCAGCAGCGCGTCAGCAGGAATTTTCTATTCACTTTCTCCACCGATCTTTCTCAGCCCGGGAGTGAAATAGTGCAGGGCGACTACCAGATCAACAAACGTTGGTCCGTAAGTGTCGCACGCGACCAGTTGGGAGGGGTTTCCATAGACGGCCGTTTCCATACCAAGTTCTGAGCACGCCTCGTAACTTCATTCTAGGTCCGCCCCCGCGTGCGATCAGGCGGCGCGGTCGAGAGAGTCGTCTGCAAGCGGTTGTTCCTTTGGAGGCAGCGGCCCTTTGGCGCTCTCCTTTGCCGCTTTTGCATTGAGTTCCGCTCCCACCAAGAGTGCAAACGAATTCCAATAACACCAAATCATGAATGCTATAAACCCTGCGAGCGTTCCATACGTCCGGCTGAAGCTGGCGACGTGTCGAAAATAGAATCCCAGCAAATACGAGAGTGCGATCCAGCACGTCACCGCAAGAATTGCTCCCGGTAACGTTGCCAGAAAGCGCTGCTTCACATTGGGTGCGAGGAAATATACCAGTTCCACCGCCACCAGGGTAAAAACGATGGCGACCGCCCAGTGGATTGCGGGCCAGAGCAACACAAACTCCTGGGAGACATGGACCCTGCCTGCGAGCCGTGCCCCGAAGTGAGTTCCCGCGATCATCACCGCCAGCGCGGACAACACCAGACCCCCGGTAATCGCTGCTAAACCGATCGCTAGAAGCCGCGTCCTCCAGAAGGGACGATCCTCTTTCACATCGTAGGCGATGTCGAGCGCTTCAATCATCGCGTCGAACGCTGCCGAGGCCACCCAAATCGTCCCAACTATGCCGAATGAAAGCCATGCCTTGTGATTGGTAGGCAGCACGTCCAACAACACCGACTGCACTAAGCGCATGGTGTCAGGCGGTAGCAACGTCCACATCAGGCGCAAGACGCTTCCAAATAGATCAGGTAATGGAATCGCCCCCATCACTGCGGAAAGAAACATCAGCCCTGGGAACAACGACAGAACCAGGTAGTACGAAAGTGCCGCTGCTGCCTGTGGCGTGTGATGCTGCAGCACGTCGCGATAAACGACTATGAGAGCTCGCTTCATCCCTGCGAAAGTCACGTTGCTTAGATGCGCTGGCCGATCAGGAGAGGTCTTGACCGGTGGGCCTTCGCTCGGGTCCCATTCGTGCTCTCGCGCCCCTCAAAATGAGGTGAGAAGACCCGCTCGCTGTCGTGGACATTTAGGAAAGCAAAGGGTTTGGTAGCGCGGACGGAGCGGCGGACTAGTAACGCAACGGGCCACCGAGGATGTTTGCCGAGCAATTCAATTTCTGCTTAGTGAAACGTGCGATTTGTAGGAGTGCCGCGCTCGGCATTTCTGTTGCGACCTACCATGCGATAACGCCCGGTTTGTCGCTAGCCTTGATCGGAAACGCCTCGGCACAAAAATTTCCAGGCAGACGAACTGGACCCGAGGCGTTTTCGATAAGGAGGCAAGTAGGAAGCCGCTGGCGTTCGCGGCGGACGCGGTTAGCTATGGGATTTGAATGGCGTTTTTCTTGACAATCGGACACTCAAGGTCAGTTTCTGTGCCGGGTAGTCTATATTTGCCATGGCAGCTAATCATACGGCGCTTCGAGTTGAGCGACAAGACTTATTCGAAGACCAACTTCGAGCCAGCAACACGCGTAGCGTCCGCCGCGCCAGCGGCTTAGTACTTGTCGTCAAACCGGAAACTATGCGGTTGACCGGTCAACTCAGGCGCAGGCTCTTGAGCGAGGCGCGGTCGGTTCCGCCACTCATATTCGGCACAACGATCAATTCGAGTACGGTCACATTTGACAGCTCAACTTGATACTCCTCGACCTCGCGTTTTGTTTCGGGCGGACTGAAATTCCACTGCTGGCGCACAATTTCTCGAAACGAGCTGCCACCTTCCAAAGACCAGCGCAAGACGAACTCTTGTGTGCGGGTTGTTTGGTTTTCTTCAAAAACAAGTGATATGTGTTTCAGCGTTTGAGGCTGGTCGAAAATCAGGCGAATCGTTTGCGGGCCTGGCGCCGCCGCGCGCCAGCCGGCCGCCTCTACCGAAACGAAGGCAGACTCGATTGGATAATCCTTGTCTTCCGACGTGACCTCGACCACGGCTGCACGCTCAAGATCGAGCCAGCCTTCACCGCGAGATGGAACAGTCTCTGGAATCGGAGCAGTAATAAGCCGCTTACGCATATCAACCCAGTTTACCTCCGGTGCGACTCTAGCGTTTGTCGATTTGTTCGGAGCGCCGACGCGGAGGTCCCGCACAAATCCTTCCCATATTCCCGATCCTCCCCGAGTTGACGAAGGCAACGCGATCTATCGGGGCGACCTCTCATTGCGCGAATTTGCCGGAACCTAGACGCCTTAGTAACAGGAGCTTGCTCGAACCGCGATGTGATAGGTTAAAGAACTCGTGGTGGTTCCACGCACACACCCTGGAAAACATACATTCTTGTCGTGCTTACGGTTCGATTGAACATTGCCTGCCCGGAGGCTTTGATGGAAGTAAACGAACTCGACAAAGATAATGGTGACAAACTGACTTTCGCGCGGCGAGTGGTTATTGAAAACGTCAGGCCGGAAATTCGAGGCGGTCGTTTCCCGATCAAGCGCACGATCGGTGAGCCTGTGGAAGTGGTAGCAGACGTCTATGCCGATGGCCACGATATCGTGCACGCCGTTTTGCTGCATCGCCCGCTTTCCCAGAGGAGTTGGGAAGAAGTGCCGATGCAGCCGCTGGTGAACGATCGCTGGCAGGCAAAGTTCATTGTCTCCGCGGAGGGCATACATCTCTACACACTTCAGGGCTGGGTGGATCCGTTCCAGTCCTGGCGCAGGGATTTCTCCAAGAAGTTGGAAGCCGGCCAGGACATCTCCGTGGACCTGCTCACAGGCGTGCAATTGGTTCAAGCGGCGGCAAAGCGTGCGAGCGGGGAAGGTGCCCAACGTTTGGTGGCCTGCGCGAGCGAGGCCTCGCGGCTCCGGAAACAAGATTTGAACGCCGCAGTGGAGAGGCTTTCAAATGTTGAGCTGACGACCTTGATGGTGTTGCATGCAGATCGCAGCCAAGCCACGATCTATGGCAAAGAACTAAAGGTGGTTGTCGATCGTGAAAGAGCTCGGTTTAGCGCGTGGTACGAGATGTTCCCGCGATCGTGCGGAGCAGAAGCCGGGCGAGACAGGACCTTCCGGGACTGTGAGAAAAGGCTGGAGTACATCTCGGCCATGGGATTTGATGTTCTCTATCTTCCACCTATTCATCCTATAGGTCGTGCGCACCGCAAGGGTAAGAACAATACCGAACAGGCCACACCCGAGGACATCGGAAGCCCGTGGGCCATCGGTTCGAAGGAAGGCGGGCATAAAGCGATTCACCCAGAGCTGGGGACTCTCGAGGATCTCCGCCGACTGGTAGCACGCGCGAAGGAATTTGGATTGGAGGTTGCACTGGATATTGCTTTCCAATGCGCGCCGGACCATCCCTACGTATTGCAGCACAAGGAATGGTTCCGCGTGCGGCCGGACGGCAGCGTGCAGTATGCCGAAAACCCTCCCAAAAAGTACCAGGACATCTACCCGCTGAATTTCGAAACTGAACACCGCCGCGAGCTGTGGGAGGAGTTGCGCAGCGTGGTGCTGTATTGGATCGAACAGGGCATACGTATCTTCCGCGTAGACAACCCTCACACAAAGCCTTTTGATTTCTGGGAGTGGCTGATTGCCGGCATCAAGACTAAGTATCCCGAGGTTCTGTTTCTCTCCGAAGCTTTCACCCGCCCGAAAGTGATGTATCGGCTCAGCCAGTTGGGATTCACGCAGTCATATACGTATTTCGCATGGCGGAACACGAAGCCCGAACTGATGGAATATTTCGCCGACCTTACGCAGACCGAAATACGGGAATACTTCCGGGCAAATCTCTGGCCCAACACGCCGGACATACTTACGGATTTCCTCCAATTCGGCGGGCGTCCGGCTTTCATGATCCGGTTGCTGCTGGCCGCAACTCTGGGCGCGAGTTACGGAATCTACGGTCCGGCGTTTGAGCTCGGCGAGAACCGGGCTATTCGCCCGGGCAGCGAAGAATACTTAGATTCCGAGAAATACCAGATCCGACACTGGGATATTGATAACCCCGATAGTCTCCGAAGCCTGATTGCACGCGTGAACCACATACGTCATGAGAACCCCGCTTTGCATGGTGATTGGAGTTTGCGTTTTCACCCAGTCGACAACGATCAACTGATTGTCTACAGCAAGACCACCGCAGATCTCTCCAACATCATCGTAGTGGTGGTCAACCTCGATCCTCATCACACTCAGTCTGGCTGGGTCGACTTGCCGATAGAGGCGTTTCAGCTCGATCCGCAGAAGCCGTATCAGGTGCACGATTTGCTGACCGATGCTCGCTATTTTTGGCACGGGATACACAATTACGTTGAGCTTAATCCGCAAACGATGCCGGCGCACATCTTCTGCATTCGGCGGCTGGTGCGGACTGAGCGCGACTTCGATTATTTTCTGTGACGGAAGAACAAAGAAACTTTGTGGGGGAAAGGTTCCCAAGGAACATGGCGAATTTAGTTGCGACGAATGCATTGTTCGCGAGCTTTGGGAAGAGTCTGCCGCCGATTCTCCCAGACTTTCTAGCGCAGCGTCGCTGGTTCGGAGGCAAGGCGAGAGTGATTCAATCCGTCGAAGTATCGGATATGGTGCTGCTTCTCTCCAGTGATCCACAGGTTTACCTTTTTCTGATTCACATTGAGTACGCAACGGGACTTGGAGAAACGTATGCGCTTCCTCTGCGATTAGCGATGGATGAGGAACAATCCCCCGGTGGAGAACCGACTCCATCCTTAAGAATTAGTTGGGAAAGCAGTTCAGGGAAGATTGCTTTGTATGACGCACTCTCTGACCAGCCATTCCTAACATTTCTGCTGGAGGCAATTGCGCGAGGGGACCGCTTTACCGGTGTTCGCGGTGAAGTTCTGGCGGTTCCAGGCGCTGCACTTCGCTCTATGTGGGAGCCATCGCAGGGTCCACTGGGGCCATCTTTGATGAAAGGAGAGCAGAGCAACAGCTCTGTCGTCTATGCCAACCGCTTGGTGCTCAAGTTGTTTCGCCGCTTGGAGGAAGGGCTCAATCCTGACCTCGAGATTGGCGCATTTCTGACCGAGAAAACTGAGTTCAAAAATGTGCCAATGCTTGCGGGCCATCTGGAGTACATAAGCAACGACGGAAAACGAATTACTCTGGGTATCCTCCAGAGCTACGTTCCAAATCACGGGGATGCATGGCATTACACTCTGAAGGCGCTCGCGGCATACTATGGACAGGCTCAATCCGCAGCCGGGATTCGCCTCGGAAAATTGCCACACGCCTCAATCCTGGCACTGGCTGACGGGGACATTCCGTCTGACGCAAAACAAGGGATTGGCTCTTATCTTGAATCCGCCCGGTTGCTCGGCGTCAGAACCGCCCAGCTTCATGTTGCCCTGTCCGCCGCCCAAGACCAGCCTGCTTTTGCGCCTGAACCCTTTACCGGCGGGCACCAGCGGGAACTAGTGGAATCCACGCTTGATCTCATCGCCCGGACATTTCAGTCGCTTCGCCAGCAGAGGGAGAGACTGCCACAGGGCATGCACGAAGAAGTCAGCAAAGTCCTGAAGCTCGAGGAACGATTGCGACAGCGCGTCAGTTTGCTTGTAAGGTTCAAGATTTCCGCGATGCGTACTCGCATCCACGGCGACTACCATCTGGGGCAAGTCCTTTTCACTGGCGACGACTTTGTCATCATCGATTTCGAGGGAGAGCCCGCCCGGCCTTTGCGCGAGAGGCGAAGCAAAAACTCTCCCTTGCAAGACGTTGCCGGAATGCTGCGCTCGTTTCACTATGCGGCCTACGCACCGCTTCTTGCAGAAATCAGTGGCCGACAAGTTACGCAGGCAGGACCTAATCCTTTGGATTTCTGGGCGCAATATTGGCAAACGTGGGTTTCTGCTACTTTCCTCAAGGCGTACCTGAGAACCTCGGCATCTGCGTCTTCTGTTCCTCAGAGCCGTGAAGAACTTGCCGTCCTGTTGGATGCCTATGTCATCACCAAGGCCGTATATGAGCTCGGGTATGAACTCAACAACCGGCCGTGCTGGCTCCGGATTCCATTGCAAGGTGTCTCAAAGCTTCTCGACGCTGCTTAGAGCTGGTTTCATAAATGCCTTGGAAGGGCAAGGCTTCTTAGCGACAAAGAGTAGTACCACTCTCTAGTGTTTCAGGTGAGGTCCCCAATTGCTGAATCAATCGGAATATCGATTTGTTCCTCCGACACTAATGCCCACAGGATTCCGGTTGCTTTCTATCCACTAAATTCAGATATCAACAACGCACCTGGAAAATTAGCGAACAAACGCGTTAGTGGGACGGTTTCGGTATTGCCGTGCCTCTCAGATTCGACTACTTCCCCGGTGAATAAATTCCCAAATCGAGTCTCGATGGTCGGGAGAAGCTCGAGGCTGGTATCTGCCCAAATCTCGCGATTGCCGAGCAGATCTAGTTTGCTTCCGAGTAGCTCGGCGCAGAGTCGCGGCACCGCAATTATCAACACCATGTCAGCTGACTTCCGCGCAAATGCGAGCACATGTTTCGCTTTCTCACCGGTGACCCGCAATGGAATGTATTCACCTTCGCGAAACAACTCGGGCCTCCGGTTGCGCAGGCCAAGGATTTTCCATAACGCGTACAACTTAATTCGACCATCTTCCATGTTGTGGGCCAGTTCACGAGCTTTCCGTCCTGTGGGCTGATGGCTTGATTCGAACGTGGTTTTGAGCAGTTGCAAGGTCCGACGGCGTGCTTTGTAATCCACAGGGCGGCGATTATCTGGATCTACCAGACTAAATTTCCAGAGTTCATTGCCTTGGTAAATATCCGGAACGCCAGGCACCGTGAGCTTGATCAAGGTTTGCGAGAGGCTGCTCAACATTCCAAAGTAGGCGGTCTTGCGTTGGAATGGCAGGAAGCTGTCCCGGAACTCTTTGGATTCCAGAACAGATTTCACAAAACGCGACACCGCCAATTCGTAGTCCTGATTTGGATTTGCCCAATTCGTGTTCTCCTTCGCCTCTCGAATGGCTTTGCGCATGAAGTCGCAAATGCGCTCAATAAAGTTCTCGCCCAGGCCTTTGTTGCCGGTACCGAACGGCCAGGCGCCGACGAGAGTTTGATACAACAGATACTCATCGTTTGGAGTCGGAGCTTCGATTTCAGCGCAAAGGGTCTTTTTGTCCCGGTTCAGCTTCCGCCAATTGCGCACATGCCGATGCCAGGCAAGCGGCGTCTCGGAAAGCACGTTGATGCGCGCACGCACATCCTCAGAACGCTTGGAGTCATGAGTGGAAGTTGCGACCATCTCGTTCGGCCATGCCTGGGATACGTGCTCCATCTTGCGATGAAACTCTTCTGGAGTGACGCCGAAGCGAAGTGGATCCCCACCAACTTCGTTCAGAGAAATCAGGCGGTTGTAACGGTAGAAGCTGGTATCTTCCAGCCCTTTCGCCATCAGGGCGCTAGTGTACTGTTGGAACCGCATTGCGAAGTGGTACACGGAGCGCTGATAGTACTGCGGGCGTCCCTCAAGTCGGCTGGTCAGAAGAATCTCACCAATGAAGTCATACACCGAAGACTCCGCAGCCGTGATTTTCGCTTTCGCCCAGGTCACAGCTTCATTGATGTAGGCGCGATCGCTGGCGGACACACGTTGCTCAGTCACATAGGTCCGGTACACGGGGAAACAAGCGACGATTTCGGTAAGTGCGTCGCGCAGACTTTTGAGAGTGAAGTCGCAGGTGTGGCGATCGGCAAGCGCGATGCGGCTTAAATGATTGGCCATGACATTCAACTCACTATTGAGCGAGCGATCCATGACCAGCTTCTTGCATTCGTACACCAATTCTTTGAAATCAGTGTGTTCGCCAATGAATAAGCGATAAATTCGGTCCATTTTTTGTTCACTGGCCGGATCAACAAACAAGCTGTTGACCAGATTCGAGAAGTTGTAGCCAGTTGTGCCGTGAATCGGCCAGTCCTCCGCGAGCTTTTCGTCGAATGTAAGGATTTTTTCTGCAACGATGTAGTAGTGCTTCGCGCTGCAACCTTCGCCGGCAGAGGAATCGCCACCGCACTGTAATCGCTTGAAGTACTGCTGCGGGTTATAGAGCCCGTCTGGATGGTCTATCCGCAAGCCATCGATCTTTCCTTTTCGCAGCAACTCCAGAACGAACTCATGGGTCTGCTTGAAAACGTTCTCGTTTTCCTGACGCAACGCGGCAAGATCGTTCACGTCAAAAAATCTCCGATAATTGATGTCATCGGCTGCCACTCGCCAGAAGGCGAGGCGATACGCCTGCGTTTTGATGAGCTCGTGAAGAGCATCGAATGAAGCAAGATCGCCGGCATTGCCGTTGATGCGTTCGACGACCTGTACCAGGAATTGCGCTATCTCACTGGAACGGGCACAAAGGGCCGCCAACCGGCGCTTGTGAATCTCTTTATCACGCAGGCGTTCCGCACGCTTTTCGGGAGCAGTTTCCTCCCGCGCAGGCAAATGATTGAAAGCCGAAATCAAGCTTTGGAGCTCCAGCAAATCTTCGTTTTCTCCACCGAGGCGCTGCTGCAAAGCTTCAAGGCCGTAACTGAGGATTCGTAGATATTCCCGGGGATTTACGGGAAAGCGGTGCTTGAAATAATGAAGGCTGAATTCGCCCTTCTCTTTATCAAACGTGAGGCGCAGTTCACCACGATCGAGGATGATCCCGTATTGGTCGCCGAGAACGGGAACCAACACTTTGCCCTGCAATTCGTCTTTGAGCGGATACCAGTCAATATCGAAGAACTCCGCATAGGCAGACGTTTCTCCATTCTCCAAAACATCAAGCCACCAGGCATTGTCACTGCCCATGATTCCCATGTGGTTGGGAACGATGTCGAGAATTTGTCCCATGCCATGCTGATGCAAGGCTGCAACGAATTTGTCGTACTCCTCGAGAGTCCCTATTTCTGGATTGAGTTGATGGTGGTCAACGATGTCATATCCATGCATGCTGCCGGGCCGGGCACGCAAATAAGGAGAAGCGTAACAATGCGAAATACCCAATTCAGCAAGATAGGGCACGAGTTCCGCGGCTTGCACAAATGTGAAATTGCGATTGAACTGCAAGCGGTATGTCGAAAGAGGTACCAGCGGCGGTTTCATGTCTTCAGGAACCACGCAGCTGAAAGTGGCGGCACCTGCTCCCAAGTTGGGATGTAGTTCGCATCCGTCGTGTAAAGCAACGTCCCGTCTGGTTTGTTTCGAAGAACCGTCTTGTCCTGACCGAGATTTGTGATTAACTCCAATCTGCCACCTTTCACAAGTCCCCAGCTGACATGAACGGCACCCGGCCCCAGCACATCATACTGCGCCAGTCCGGGTACGATGTCCTTGATTCGCGGAACGATCTTCTCGCCTCGGCAGGTCAGCAACTCTCTATAAAACTGCAGCCACTCGCGATGGTGGTGCTGCTCGAGAGAAGCCCAGTCTAGTTTCGAAGCGAGAAATGTTGCCGGATCATTGGGGTCGGGAATTCGGGCTTGCATCTCCGGAGAACGAAACTGTTTGAAACGCGCGAATTCGGCGCGGCGTCCATCCCTCACTTTATCCGCCAGTTCGGAAGCAAAGTCGCAGAAAAACAAGAACGGCGCCTGTGCTCCAAACTCCTCTCCCATAAACAATAAAAGAGGAGAGGGTGCGAGCAGTAGAATCGCCATCGCGGCTCTCGCTGCTGCAGCATTACTCAAGCTTACGATTCGCTCTCCCAGAGCGCGATTTCCTATTTGATCATGGTTCTGCAAGAACGAAACGAAGCACGCCGGAGGGAGGTCGCGGCTCGACTCTCCGCGCGCTGTACCGTCACGAAATGCTGATGGTTCTCCCTGGTAAGCGTAGCCTTCAGCAAGACAGCGACCCAAGCTTTGCGCAGGATTATCGGTGTAATCGGAGTAATAGCCGTCCGTTTCTCCTGTGAGCAGCAAGTGAAGAACGTGGTGGATGTCATCGTTCCACTGGGCCGTGTACCGGCAGGGATTGCCCAGGATGTCACGGCGTAAATAACGCACCGCGTTATCGTCATTTTCGAGAACGAGATGAATGTGGCGTTCATTCGCGAATTTACTACGAATTGTTTCCGCTAATTCGGTAAGAATGTGCGGACACGAGTCGTCTGCAATCGCGTGGACGGCGTCAAAGCGAAGACCATCGAGATGATATTCCTCCAACCAGTAAAGCGAGTTGTGAATAAAATAGTCCCGCACTATGCGGCTGCCGGGACCGTCGAAATTGATTGCTTGTCCCCACGGAGTACGATGGCGATCGGTAAAGAATTGTGGCGCATATAGCCACAGGTAATTCCCATCAGGACCGAAGTGGTTGTAAACCACATCAAGGAAGACCATCAAGTTCTTTGCGTGCGCGGCATCAATGAAGTGCTTCAGATCTTCCGGGCGGCCATAACATCGCGCGGGAGCGTAGGGCAAAACGCCATCATATCCCCAGTTGCGCTCGCCGGGAAAGCTTGAGAGAGGCATCAGCTCAATCGCAGTAATGCCCAGCTCAACCAGGTAGTCGAGTTTTGCTTCGGCCCCGGCGAAAGTCCCTTCGCGAGAGAATGTCCCGACGTGTAGCTCGTAGATCACCGCTTCTTCCCAGAGCCTTCCATCCCACTTGTTGTTATCCCGCCATTCGTAAGCAAGGGGATCGATTATCTCGCTTGCGCCGTGCACAGTGGAAGTCTGGAAGCGAGATGCAGGATCGGGAACACTGTGCTGGTTGTCAATCTTGAACTGATATTGAGCACCGGCGCGAGCTTCGGTCACAAGTTCGAACCAGCCGTCATGGAGTCCGGACATGGGAAAGTCGCGTTCCAATTCGGAGAGGCGTACGGCGACTGAAGCAGCTTTCGGTGCCCAAAGCCGGAAACGAACAGTACCGTCCAGACGGCATTCTGCCCCGAAAGGCATCTCGTGTTTGCGTTTCATGCGGCGGGGGTGCGCCTCCGGTCGGCCCCGCGCACCCGGTCAGAGGCACGTTCGACCAGCAGCGTCAACGATCGCGCCTGCAATGGGTAGGAAGCGCTGCCGAAAAAGAACCTGTTCGCGTCGCCGGATATTTGACACGAAGTATCAATCAAGGCGATCCAGCCGGCGCCCAACGGTGGCGCGGGCAACACGAAGGGGATTTCCTCAAAATGCGCATTCATCAGCAGCAGGAAGTTCTCGTCGTGTACGCGCTGGCCACGCTCGTTCACCTCATCGATAGCTGCGCCGGAGAGTGCGACCCCGAGGCAGCGTGCGAAATCTTGGTTCCACTCTTCGTCTGTCATTTCTCCGCCGTCAGGGCGGAGCCAAACGATGTCCTTAATCTCCGCGCCTTTTATTTTTCTGCCCTGGAAGAATTTGCGTCGCCGGAAAACCGGATGCTCCTTGTGCAACGCGATCAGCTGCCGAACGAAACCGAAGGTATTACGGTCCATGAGCTCCGGAGTCCAATCGACCCAGCTGATTTCGTTGTCCTGGCAATAGGCGTTGTTGTTCCCGCCCTGAGTGCGCCCGATCTCGTCTCCTGCGAGCAGCATGGGAACGCCCTGCGAAAGCAAGATTGTCGCCATGAAGTTCCGCTTTTGCCGTGCCCGAAGCTGCTTCACTTCAGGATCATCGGCAGGACCTTCAGCGCCGCAATTCCAGCTCCGGTTGTTGTCGGTGCCGTCGCGGTTCTCTTCGCCGTTGGCTTCGTTGTGCTTGGAGTTGTAGCTCACGAGATCGTGAAGGGTGAAACCGTCATGCGCCGTAACAAAATTGATGCTGGCGTAAGGCTTGCGGCCGCTGCGCGCGTACAGGTCGCTCGAGCCAGTGATGCGGTACGCGAGTTCGCCGATCAGACCGCCATCGCCTTTCCAATAAGAGCGCACCACGTCACGATACTTGTCATTCCATTCCGCCCAGCCAACGGGAAATTTGCCGACCTGATATCCACCTTCGCCAAGGTCCCAAGGTTCGGCGATGAGCTTTACCTGGGACAGAATCGGGTCCTGGTGAATGATGTCGAGAAATGCGCCAAGGCGATCGACTTCGTGCAACTCGCGTGCGAGGGTCGCTGCCAGATCGAAACGGAAGCCGTCAACGTGCATTTCCAAGACCCAGTAACGAAGGCTGTCCATTATTAGCTGTAATACGCGGGGATGACGCATGTTCAGTGTGTTGCCCGTTCCGGTGTAATCCATGTAGTAGCGTGGATCATCCGGAACCAGACGGTAGTAGGCCGGATTATCGATGCCCCGGAATGACAATGTCGGGCCCAAATGATTGCCTTCAGCGGTGTGGTTGTAAACCACATCTAGAATGACCTCGATTCCCGCCGAATGCAGGGTTTTTACCATAGTCTTGAAATCGTTGATGCTGTTGGTCGCGCAGTAGCGAGGTTCGGGAGCAAGGAAGCCAATAGAGTTGTATCCCCAGTAGTTGCGCAGTCCGCGCTCAATCAAATTGCGATCGTCGACAAATGTGTGCACAGGCATCAGTTCAACTGCGGTGATTCCGAGTTGGGTCAGGTGATCGATCACCGGTGCGGTCGCCAGCGCACCGTAGGTCCCGCGCAATCCGGCCGGGACCTCAGGATGTCGAGTCGTAAAACCTTTGACGTGCAGTTCGTAAATGATGGTGCGGTGCCAGGGCGTATGCGGCGCGCGATCTGCTCCCCAGGTGAAAGCAGGATCGACTACGACGCCCTTGAGCATGCCAGGAGCACTGTCGCGGCGGTCAAACGAGAGGTCCACGTTACGGTGACCAATTCTGTACCCGAAATGTGAGTCGTGCCACTTCAGGCCGTTTTGAATCTGCTTGGCATACGGGTCGAGTAAGAGTTTGTTGCGATTAAACCTGAAACCTTTGGTGGGTTCGTAGGGGCCGTGCACGCGGTATCCGTAAAGCACGCCAGGACGGGCTTCGGGCAGGTAACAGTGCCAGACCTGATCGGTTTGCTCGCGCAGCAGAATGCGGTGAATTTCACGCCGTCCAAATTGATCGAATAGACAGAGCTCAACCTTCTCGGCGGACTCGGAGAATAGGGCGAAGTTCACGCCTTCGCCGTCCCAGGTTGCTCCCAGGGGGTACGGTCGCCCGGGCCAGACGATTGGGTCGGTTTGCCTAGTCAATAGATGGCCTCAAGAAATGTGTGTTTCTTCCTTGCTCGCGGGATCAGATCTACATGGCCAGACCAGGTCAACGCTGTCGAAGCTCATCAGACGCCGACGGAAATGAGCTATTTGGCGGTCGCGATCAGCGCGGTTATGAGCGCTTCTCCGCCTACTGCTAAGGCGTCCTCCAAAAGCCCAACCGCAAAGCCGGGCATGTCCCGGCTGAGCCTCTTCCGAACGTGGTAACCGCCAAGGATCGCTCCCGCGGCAAGCGGTCGTTTCACAGCGCCGCAAACTAGGCTCTTTCCCACGCTCTGGAGAAATCTCTGATTCCGGGAATCCCGAGAAACGGCTTCTGAGCGTCCATGATCGTTACGATCCGGGGCTGGATCTCCTGCCCGTTCTCCCTGCTGAGCGGGCGCTTGCGGGAAGCCGGGCAAGGGCAGGGGAGTCAATGAGTGTTTACGCCCGATTGGCATCAGTGAGCTGAGATGGCAAATTTCACAGTAATCTGGGCCTCCGTTTCGACCGCTTGTCCCGACTGGTAATAAGGCTTAAAGCGCCATTGCTTGACGGCTTCGCGCGCGGCAGCAAAAAGCATCTCCGGCCCACTGATTACCTGCAAGTTCTGGATGTTCCCATCTTTGTCGATTCGGGCCAGCAACACCACCGCCCCTTCCATCGTCTGTTGTTTCGCCAGGAGAGGATCCAGGGAGCCTACCGGAGGCGATGCGAGTTCGGCGGCCCCGGACGAAAGGCGAATCCGTTCAGCAGCATTGATCTCGCCTGTCCCATACCCAGCGTTCGCATTGACGACGTCAGGAGCCGCAACACTTTTGTCGCGCAAATCGAGGTATATGGAGTCATCTCGGGTGCCGATTATCTGACGCCGGCCGCCGCCAGATATCACTTCCACTGCGAGTGGGGACCGGATTGCGGCTTCGGTGACGCCAGGAGCAAATGCCAACTGTGCCTCAGACGCCGGTGGAACGATGGCGTCGGCGCGCTGTTTTGAGCTGGTTCGTCGGGACCTTGCGGAGCTGCCGTGTCCCGGTTTTGCAGTCGTCTCGGACGTGCTCACACCCACTTCGTTCGATGCGCCACGCACGATATTTCGGAACCAGCCAGAGTACAACAAGACCAGAACGACAGCCCCGAGCACGGCCAAGGCAAGCAGGATACCGAGGAGCCTCTTCTGTTTGGGAGCAGTCTCGAAGGGAGTTAAATTGATCTGCGGTTGGTAGCTTTGCACTGTCATGCCGACTCCATCTCAGCGCTCGGCCAAGCCGCCACCCACTCTGCCCCGGGCCGTCGGCCGCCTGGTCCTGACCACTCTGCGGGAACACAAGTATCTACCTCTGATCAAGGTACCGTCAATGCATTAGATAGCGGCATGAGTACGGATTGATCTTCTCTCTGGTGAAACATCGCCGATACACTCATCGACCCTGCCGCAGGTGTTTTGAGTGTTAACGCCTGTTTCCGGCCTGGCGAGCAGATCAGATGGGTGTTGGTTGTGTTAATCCTTGTAAGATATTGAAAATAAACTAGATGGTGGAGGCGGCGGGAGTCGAACCCTAGCCAGTGTTGCAAACACGCAAGTTATTGATTCTAAAAACGGACAAAAACGATAAAAGGGATACATCGCCGATTATTGCATGCAAAATGCATACAAAAAGGTCGATGCTCTGAAGCTGTTCATCAGGCCATTTTTCGCATAGCCTACCACAAAGACAAACACCGGCTGGTTTAATACCGACCACGTAGAGGAAAAATGCGAGGAGTTTGTTCTACTTCAGAACGCAAGCCTGAGAAAGCAGTTCGAAAGATTTGGCCTCTTCTGGTGTGGTTCCTACCGAGTAGCCAGGCAGCCTTGCAGCCGCCTGGCCCTCTCAGAACTGGGCGTGAAGGTTTCCCTTCACCCAGCTCAAGCCCTTCGAACGCCTGCTGCTGACGAAACCCATAGGAGTTTTTATCCGCAGTGGTTTCCATAACGGGGGCGAGTGCGAGCAGATATAGTGCTTGTTGCGCTCGATCCCTCATTGTGGGAATTCCGAGCGGGCGCATCGTTTTGCCGTCCGACTTCGGGATGTAAACACGTCGAAGGGGCTGAGACTGATAACCCCTACGCTGTAGTGCATGTACTGCCTGTGTCTTCTTCTCTGGGGTGTCCCAAATTTCTTGGTCCACACCGGGGGTTTTCTTGCCATTGTTTTGCGTCACTCGTCGAACGGCGAGAACTTTGCCGCTGTAGGAGTGGGTCAGCAAACGTTGCAGGGCTCGCACCCTGCCCCATCTGCTTGCCTTCGTTGCCTGCACGATACGCACTTGGAGTCGGCGAAC
>WNFD01009844.1_pt1 | contig 20527 bp, 14 predicted proteins | sample 5400491 | NCBI WGS metagenome assembly WNFD01 (sample SAMN13153343, study PRJNA577476) | soil metagenome | isolation source: 120 cm saprolite under Douglas fir tree site 2 hole 2 replicate 2 | place: USA:California | collected 2015-04-18
GAGCCGGTGTGCGTTCCGCCGTTGCCGGTGCCCTTGTAGAACCGCACGCCGGCCACCCAGCCCGCCACGCTCGACTGGAACTTCATGCCGAGCTCATACGCCCCGGTATCGCTATGAGACGTGACAGCGGGCGTGTAGTCGTTCCCGAACAGACCGCACGGGCAATTGACGGTCACGGATACGCCCGCCCCGGGCATCTCGGTGTTGCCGCTGTCGTCGGTGGCACGCGACTTGATCGTCACCGATCCTGACCCAGCTGCTGACCAGGTGTAACTCCAGTTCACGCTGGTGCCGGCGTCGGACATGGTTGTCACCGGATGCCAGGTCGAGCCGCCGTCGGTTGACACCTCGACACCAGCGACCGCCCCTCCGCCCGAATCGGTGGCGGTGCCGCTGATCGTGACCGTGTCGCCGTTGGCGAACGTGGCCCCTGCCGACGGTGAGGTGATCGCGGATGTCGGCGGGGTGGAATCGGTGGATGCCGTGGCCGGCTTCAGGTTCGAGTCCAGCGTCGCTGGCTGCGCGCCCATGTCGGCGAGCAGGTTGACCGTCGCCTGCTGCATCACCGGGTCGGTAGGAGTCGAGTTCCCATCATGATCGGAGTTAAGGCCCCACGCCCATTGAACGGTGCCCGCGTCAAATACCAGCGCTCCGCTCGCAGCCTTATACAGCGTCATGCTATTGCAGGCGTGGCCAGGGCCGACGGTTGAACGGAGGTCAAGCAGCAACTGCGACACGTCCTCGCATGTCTTCGACATGTCGATCTCGCCGGCCGGCTGGAACCCGTTATCGACGGGTTCATCCCACTCATAGCCCAGCGTCTCACTCGGCATCGTGTAGGTGTGGCCGGAAGCCAGGTTCGCCACGGCGGTATTTCGCCAGATCCGCAAATTGGAGTACGCAGAGGGCACTTGGTCGGCGTACGAGCAGCAGTTGACCATCCACAGCTGGCCGGTCAGGGCGTTCTCCGGCTGCCCACCGTCGCCGGGCGGGCTGAACCGCGGATCCCGCCAGTTCCCGGTCCAGGTCGGCGGGTCAGTAGGATCACTCTGGGTGGTGTCGATACCTTCCTTATATGTGATCAGGGTCCGGTAGGCCTCATTACCGTGCTGGCTCGCCGTCCACCGGGTCTTCCACCACATCAGGTTGCCGGCGAAAAACGCCAGGTTCACCCCAGCGTCGCGGGCGGCGGTGACATTGGCCCGGTCACCGGCGTCCCAGTACTCCGAGTGCCCGGCGTTCAGGAACACCTTGTGCTGCTCCAGCATCGAGGCGGCACCAGACGCGGCCACGTCGGACTGGCTCACGTAGCTGACGTCATAGCCGTTCTTCTCCAGGAACCCGATCATCGGGAATTCGGCGGAAAAGAAGAAGTCCTGCCCGCCCGGGGTATCGAAGCGGGTCGCGAACGGGCGGTTGTAGCTGACCTGCACCGCGCGGCCAGGGTCAAGCCAGCTGCAGCACCAGGGGCTCCCGGTGGCGTGGCCCGCGTACAGGCTGTAGCCGCCCCAGTCGTTGTAGGCCTGCCAGGACTCGTCGGACGTCATGAATACGATGTCCGAGTGACTCGAGTTGTCGGTTACCACGAACGGGATCTGGTTCGCGCCGCTGGTGCCATCGGTCCGGTAGATGCGGGCGAAGTACACGCCGGAGACCGCCGTCGCCGGGACGTTCCAGGTAGCGGAGACGCTCCAGTTGCCGCAGTCCACCAAGCCGGTCACGGTGTCGGTGTCGGTGCCGGTGCCGGTGCCACAGATTGGCTGGCTCTGCGACACCGCAATGTCCGGCGTGATGCTGGTGACCAGGCGTGCGCCGTCTCCGCCGTAGTAGCCCATGCGGTAGATGTCTATCGCATAAGACGACGCGGGCGACTTGATCTTGAAATTGATCGACTGGCCGATGTTGACGCTGAACGGATCGGCGAAGCCCTCGATGGTGGCGCTGGCACCCGAGGTGACGTCCCAGGTTGACTGCGGAGTTCCCTGCTGCTGGTTCTCGCATGCCACCGGGTTGGCGCACGAGGAAGAGTCCTGCGCGGCCGCGGAGGACGCCGACGCGGCGGGCGCGCGCGCCGTCAGGGCGCAGGCCGCAACCAGGGCCATGACGGCCATCAGGCCAAGGAATCGCCTCGGGCTCAGGATTGCGATGCGTGCAATCGCTCTCCCGGATTTTGCGCGCGCTGCCGCCTTGCTCACTATCCCTCTATCCCTCCCCGCACCCGGCCGGCAAATGCGTCGATGCCGCAGTGCCCTTAAAAGCACCCCTTCAGCGCTCGTCGAAGGGGTGCAGCCAGATGCCTTCCCTATTAGACGCGCTGGTGCGCAATCCGGATGACAATAATGATGTGCTTCGGGTGCCGATTCCCGGCGCCCGTCAATCCACCGGGACGATGGCCCGGAGTTCGGCCGTCAATTGTTTCTCGATTGCGGGGACGCCCTTCAACGCCGCCCGCGCGCCCGACGCCGAGCCGGTGCTGCCGACCGCGGCGTTCACGTGCATCAGCAGGACGCTCCAGTACCCCCTCGGGTCGGCGCAGGCTGGCACCGGATAGCGGGTGGCCCGGGCAACGGCCGGCCGGGCCTTCTTCAGCGTGGCCGTGAGCACCTTGGCATTCCCGGCCGTGCTCGCCACGCTGACCGCATGGAGGGTGGCGACAAGCCCCGTCCCCCGGCTGTGCTCCCATGTCTGGTACTGCTGAGCGCAGCTGACGGGCACGGGTGCGTTTCCCGGCGCCGCGGCGGGCGCGGCACCGTTGCTGCACGCGGTCAGCCCGATGGCGGCAGCGCTCGCCGCGGCAAGGATAATGCGTTTCAATTCATGCTCCGTTCCTGTCGCAGCGCCCCGTCAAGGGGTCGAGTACACGACGTCGACCCAGTAGTTGGACGCGTTGAAGGTGCTCGACGGGAAGGCGTTCGAAGAGCCGTACACGTAGACACCGCCGTTGGCCAGCGCGGTCAGCGGCCCGTTGGTCACCGCCGACGCCAGCCCGTTCGAAGTGATCGCGTAGTGCCCGGTATCGGTGTGATACGAGGCCACGTAGGTCGTCCCCGCGGTGACCGCCACCGGAGTGGAGAAGTCCAGCTCCTGCCAGCCCGACGCGGTCTCGTTGCTGAACGTGCCCGTGGCGAGCAGCGAGCCGGTGGAGCTCCACAGGGTCCCGATATGCGTGCCGGTGTTGTCGGTTTCCTTGTAGAACCGGATGCCGACGATGTGCCCGCTGGCGCTCGCCTGGAACTGGATGCCCAGGTTCACCGCGCTGGTGTCGGCCGCGTCCACCGCGCCGGACGGCGCCGCGTTCTGCCAGATGCTGCACGGGCACTGAGACACCGCGCCGGTGGTGAAGCTCCACGAGAACGGGCTGCTCATCGCGACGCCGGAGCTGTTCTGCGCCCCAGACACCGTCGCCGTGTACCCGGTGCTCGCCGCCAGCGAGCTCGCGGGCGTGAAAGTGGCCACCGTGTTGGCGTTGTTGAAGCTCACCGAGCCGGCCACCGTGTTACCGCCCGAGTCCTTGAGCGTGAACGACACCGTGCTGGGCACCACCGCCTGGGAGAACGTCGCCGTGGGCGCGACGGAGACCGGGACACCAGTCGACCCCGCGCTCGGCGTGACGGTCGTCACCGCAGGCGGCGTGGCGCCCGCGGTCTGCGAGTACACCACGTCGACCCAGTAGTTGGAGGCCTGGAACGTGCTCGAGGGGAAGGCGTTACCCGAGCCGTAGGCGTAGACGCCGCCGCTGGCCAGCGCCGTCAGCGGCCCGTTGGTCACCGCCGACGCCAGCCCGTTCGAGGTCTGGGCGTAGTGCCCGGTGTTGGTGTGGTACGAGGCCACGTAGGTCGTCCCGGCGGTGATCGACACCGGGGTGGAGAAGTCCAGCTCCTGCCAGCCCGAGGCGGTCTCGTTGCTAAACGTGCCGCTGGCGAGCAGCGTGCCGGTGGAGCTCCACAGGCTGCCGATGTGCGTGCCGGTGTTGTCCGATTCCCTATAGAACCGGACGGCGGTGATGAACCCGCTGACGCTCGCCTGGAACTTCAGGCCCAGGTTCACCGCGTTGGTGTCGTTCGCGTCCACCGCGCCGGACGGCGTCCCGTTCTGCCAGATGCTGCACGGGCAGGTGGGCCCGGCGGTGGTGAAGCTCCAGGAGAACGGGCTGCTCATCGCGACGCCGGAGCTGTTCTGCGCCCCGGAGACCGTGGCGGTGTAGGTGGTACTCGACGCCAGCGAGCTCGCCGGGGTGAACGTGGCCACAGTATTGGTGCTGTCGAAGGTCACCGAGCCGGCCACCGTGTTCCCCGCCGAGTCCTTGAGCGTGAACGACACCGTGCTAGGCACGACCGCCTGCGAGAACGTCGCCGTGGGCGCCACCGAGACGGCGACGTTCGTCGCCCCCTGGCTCGGCGTGACGCCGGTCACGGCCGGGGCCGAGGACGGGGTCACCGCGTTGGACGGCGCCGAGGCCGGACCGGTCCCGTTCGCGTTGGTCGCCGACACCGTGAACGTGTAACTGGTGCCGTTGGTAAGCCCGGTCACCGTGGTCGTGGTGGCCGGCGGGCTGCCAGACACCGTCACCGGCGTCTGCGCGGTCGAGCCGATGAACGGCGTCACCGTATAGCTGGTGATCGCGCTGCCGCCGGTGGTGGTCGGCGCCGTCCAGCTCACGGTCGCCGAGGCGTTGCCCGCGGTCGCCGTCACCCCGGTCGGCGCCCCGGGCAGCGCGCTCGGGGTCACCGCGTTGGACGGGGCCGAGGCCGGACTGGTACCGCTCGAGTTGGTCGCCGACACCGTGAACGTGTAACTGGTGCCGTTGGTAAGCCCGGTCACCGTGGTGGAGGTGGCTGGCGGGCTGCCGGTGACCTTCACCGGCGTCTGCGCGGTCGAGCCGCTGTAGGGGGTCACCGTGTAGCTGGTGATCGCGCTGCCGCCGGTATTGGTCGGCGCGAGCCAGCTCACGGTCGCCGACCCGTTGCCCGCGGTCGCGGTGACCCCGGTCGGCGCCCCGGGCACCGATGGCTGGGAGAGCGTCACGTCGTCCAGGTACGTCCAGGTGTCATCCGGCGGGTTCGAGCCGTCCTGGTGCACGTTGAACCAGAGCACGACGTTCTGGCCCGCGTACGGCGTCATGTCGAAGCTGACCTGGGTCCACTTCTGCGCGTTCGAGTTGCTCTTGAACACGCTGGCCAGCGTCTGTCCGGACGTGCTGCGGATCTGGGCCTCCTGCCAGTCGAACGTGCAGGCGCTGCCCGAGCACAGGTCGTCCACCGTGGCCGGCCAGTACCAGAAGCTCAGGGTCGTCGTGCCCGACGAGGGGATGGCGACCGTCTGGGACACGTTGCTGTCTCCGGCGGGCGCGATGGCCGGCTGGACCATGCCGAGCAAGGCCGAGCCGCTGCCGGAGTGGACCTGGCTGGTGCTGGCGACGGGTGTAGCCGTGCCGCCGGCCGTCCACCCGGTCAGCCCGCTCTCGAAGCCGCCGTTGATGACATGCACGATGCTCGCGGACGGCGTGACCGCGTTGGACTGCGCGGACTCCGGACCCGAGCCCGCCGGGTTGGACGCGGTGACCGTGAACGTGTAGGTCGTGCCGTTGGTCAGACCGGACACCACGGCGGTGGTCGGCGCCGGGTTACCGGTCACCGTGGTCGGGGTCTGCGCGGTTGATCCGATGTACGGCGTGATCGTGTAAGTGGTCACCGCGTCGCCCGACGTCGGGGCGTTCCAGCTGAGGTTGGCTGAGGCGTAGCCCGCGGTGGCGTTGACGTTGGTGACCTGCCCGGGCGGCGTGGTGAAGTTCTGCGGGGCGAAGATGGGATCCACCCAGTAGTTCGAACCGTCACCGGCGCTGGTCGGGAAGGTGCTGCTGGCGGAGTGCGCAAACACCCCGTTGACGACGCCGTTGGTGCTCCTGAGCGCGTGGAGCGGCGGGCTGTCCACGTTGCCGATCGAGGGGGCCGCGAGCTCCGGGTTCGTGTAGAAGTACCCGTTGTCCTGCGAGTAGTGGCCCTTGGGGGCGAAGTAGGATGCGATGTAGGTGGTGTTCTTGTCCAGCGCCACCGGCTGGGCGAAGTTCACCTGCTGCCAGCCGGATCCGGTTTCGCCTGTGAAGGTGGCCGTGGCCAGCAACTGGCCGCCCGAGGTCCACAGGTTGCCGACATGCGTCCCGGTGTTGGTGCTGGCCTTGTAGAAGCGGAGCCCGGTGACGTAGCCGTAGGTGTCCGCCTTGAACTTGACGCCCACCTCGGTCGCCGAGGCGTCACCGGAATCGGCAGTCCGCGGCGTGTTGCTGGCGCCCCAGATGGAGCAGGGGCAGTTCACGTTGACCGTCGTGCCCGCCGCCGGGGTTTCCAGGTTGCCGCTGTCGTCGACGGCACGGGACTTGATGGTCGCCGAGGGGCTCCCGTGGGCGACCCAGGAATAGGTCCAGGTCACCGACGTGTTCGCCGAGGACATCGTGGTCACCGGATGCCAGGTCGTACCGCCGTCGGTCGAGACCTCGACGCCGGCGACCACGCCGCCTCCCGAGTCCGTTGCGGTGCCGCTGATGGTCACAGCCGTTCCGTCAGAGAATGTGGCGCCCTGAGCCGGGGCGTTGATCGTCGACGTGGGCGCGGTGGTATCGGCCGACGCCGTGGCGGCGGTGAGGCCGGAGATCAGCGTCGTCGGCTGCACGCCCATGTCGGCGAACAGGTTCACCGTTGCCTGCTGCATGGCGGTATCGGTGCTGGCCGTCGTCCCCCCGTTGTCCAGGCCCCACGCCCATTGCACGGTCCCTGCGCCGAAGACGAGGGCACCGCTCGGGGCACGGTACAAGGTCAGGTGATGGGTGGTGGTCTGGTTTGTGAGGTTGCCGCCGTAGTCGATGAAGACCTGCGCGTTGGAAAGGGTGGTCGACGACATGTCCATGAGCCCGGTGGGCCGGGACCCGTTGTCGGCGTCCACGTCCCACTCATAGCCGAGGTCCCCGACTCCCTGGTCGAGCGTGGTTGACTGCCCGGCCCCCAGGGTGGCCACCCGGGTGCCTCGCCAGAACCGGAGCTTGCTGTACTGCGCGGGCACGGTGATGTCGGTGGTGCCGGAGTTGACGACGAACAACTGCCCGGTCAGCGCGTTCTGCGGCTTCCCGCCGTCCGCCGGCGGGCTGAACCGCGGATCCATCCAGGTGCCCGTCCAGGTGGGCGGGTCCTGCGGATCGGTGGGGGCGTTGTAATGCGTCTCCTTGTAGGCCACCAGCGTCCGGCCCGCGGTGTTCGAGCCGTCGATGCTCGGCTCCCACCTCGTCTTCCAGAACACCTCGTTGCCGCTGAAGAACGCCAGGTTCACACCCGCGTTGCGGGCGGCCTCGACGTTCGCGCGCTGGTCGCCCGACCAGTACTCGTCGTGGCCGCTTGACATGAAGATCTTGTGGTTGACCAGGAGCGACCCGCGGGTTGCCACGTCGAGGCCGCTCGTGTAGCTCACGTCGTATCCGTTGGCCTCAAGGAAGCGGATCATCTGGGACTCGGCGTACGTCCACCAGTCGTGGCCCTGGTCGTCGAGCGGGGTGTGCCACGGCCGGTTGTAGGACACCTTGGCGGCGCCCTTGTAGGCGTCGGGGCTCCCGGGGGGACAGTTGGACCCGCACTGGTAGAGGCTGTTGCCGCCGTAGCTGTTGTAAGCCTGCCAGGTCTCATCCGAGGTCTGGTACAGGATGTCCGAATGGCTCGCGTCGTTTCGAACAACGAACGGTATGCTGCTGCTGCCACCCGTGTCATTGCGGACCAGATGAGCGAGGTACAAGCCGGACACCGCGGTGCTCGGCACAGCCCACGACGCCGACACGGCCCAGTTGCCGCAGTCGATGAGCCCGGTGGCCGCGGCGTCGTTCTTGCAAGCAGGCTGGGTTTGCGGAAGCGAAGCGGTCGGAAGCAGCCCTGGGACCACCTTGCGGGCGCCGTTGCCTTGGTAGTACCCCACGCGCAGGATGTCGATGTGGTACGCCTTCGCCGGGGTGTTGATCTTGAAGTTTTCGGTTTCCCCGACGTTCACGCTCATCGACGTGGCGAAGCCCTGGATCGTCGAGTCCCCGATCCCGTTCACCTGCCAGTCGCTGGCTGGGTCACCAGGCTGTGTGTTCTCGCAGGCGATCACGCTGGTCACCGGCGGCCCGCACGGGCTGGCCGCGGCAGCGGGCCGTGCGGTGGCCAGGGACAGCAGGCTCAGGACCACTGCAAGTAGGAGGCCGAGGACCAAGCGTGGCACCGCGATCCGGGATGCATGAAGCCCGGTGACTGACATTTCGGTCCCCCCACGGACAAATTTCGTTACCTGTGTTTTCCAGGTGAACCGCGAAGGGTCCTGGTAGATACGCAAATTAGGTAACGAACTGGTGACGCAGCCATCCCCTTTTCTGGCGCTTCGGGCATCCGTATAACGCCCAGGCTCGTTAGGGTTCGGCAGCTATGCGCCGGGTCGGCCCCAAGGACCCCAGGGACCCCAGGGACCCCGAGGGCCCGGTGTGGTCCTGGCCAGCTCGCGCCAGCCGCTGAAGAACGATTGTGGCGGTTTTGGCGAGCGCGAGGGAATGGCAGGGAATCACGGCGGCGATGCGTTCCAGCGCCTGGGCGGGGATCGCCTGGGCGGCGACGGCGTCGGCAATCAGCCCGTCCATCACGGGATTGGTTTCGACCGCGACCGAAAGCGCGGGAACCGCCAGACGCTCGATGTCGGCGGCCAGCGCGCAGGCCAGCAGCGGCACCGCGTCAGGGTAGTGGGGCGCGGCCCGCCCCAGCACCGTTAGCGCTTTCTTAGCACGGGATTCATCTAGCCCGGTAAACAGAGCCGGGATCAAGCCGGGTTGTGCGGCGAACTCGCCGACGATCAGGTGCTCGGCCACCCGGTCCGGGCGCATCGAGCCGAGCCATTCCGTCGCCCCGCGGCCGGCCGTGGCCTGTCCAGGGTAGAGATCCTGTAGCCAGCGGGCCACCTGGCCGTGCCGCTCGGCCGATTCGGCGAAGTCCGGCAGGCGGCGCAGCAGCCCAGCCGCGGCCGATTCGCTGTCGGCCCCGATCAGGCATGCTGCTGCGACCGCACGCCGTTGCACGCCGGGATCGAGATCGAGGCCGCATGCCGCGGCCGCCTGCGCGCAGTACCTGAGCTCGTGCCGCAGTAGGCTCTCCAGCACATCGGCCCTGCTGCGAGGATGCTCGTCGGCAACACCCTCGATGTGATCGAGGACGGCAGACAAGGCGGCCGCGTGCACGACCAAAACCGCGGCCTCGGGATCGGACAGAGTCAGCCTGGCGGCCGGGCGGGCGACGCCCAGCCTGGCCGCGAACTCGGTCACCGCCGCATCGAACACTTCGTCGGCGTTATCCACCAGCAGCACTATTGGCCGCGCGATCCGCCGAGCTGCGCTCACAGCTTCGGGTTCTGCCCCCGGCGGCCCCCATAGAGGCTGCCACCCGTCGTCCTCCAGGATCCGCGCGAGCTCAACGGCCAACCGCGTCTTGCCCGCCCCGCCTTCCCCCGTCACCAGCCGCACTGCGACCTGCCCAGGCGCGCGGCACCATCTGAGCAGCTCATCCAGTTCCGGGCGCGGCCAGAACGGCACCACGCGGGCCTCGGGACGCAGCAGTCCGGTTACCCTGACCACGGTCGCGGCCGGGATCGGTGCCGTGACGCTCGCTAGCCGAAGGAAGCGCGAGCGTCGCACTCGCCGACCCGGGCCGCCAAGTGCTGCCAGTGTTGCGCGTTCGGTGCCTGCCGCCCCTGTCGCGGTGCTCAGGTCCGCCGTTTATCGGTAGTCCCGCCATCCGGGCCACGGTGTCGTAAAGCCGGAAAAGGCGCAGCGCACGCAGCTTCTCAGTCTGCTTCTGACTGAGCAATACGGCAGCTTGCGGAGCAGCCGCAACCACATAAATCAGGCCACCAACGGCAAGGCCGGTCACCAGCTGTGTCAGCGGGCTGGCAAACTGCGAAGCCACGCTCCTAGCCGCAAGCGCCGCTGCGGATGCAGCCAGAAGCGGGAACAAGACCGCCTTTCCCAGCACGGTGAAACGAACACCGGTTGCCCTTCTCAAGGCGAACAGGTAACTGGGCAGTACAAGTGGCCCGATGACTGCTATATGAGCGATGGCAGCGCCGACAATGCCGTTCCGGTGTACGCCAAGCGCCATCGCGGGTACCAGCGCACCAAGCCAGGCTATCTGTACGACGAGAGTGAATTTCGCTTTACCGAGGCTTGTCAGCATGTTTGCGAACAATATGCAGATAATGGAAATCCCTCCGTAGAGGGAGAGGATCGAGAGCACCTCAGCTGAGGCCGCCCACTTAGCCCCGTACAAGGTCAAGACAAGTGGACGAGCGAGTGCAATCATCAGGCCGCACATCGGCATTAGGATCAGCGAGACCGCGCGCAACGCACTAGACAACGCATTCTTCAGGAGAGTGGGGTCGTGCTTGACTCGGGAGAAGGCAGGCATTGCTATGCTGTTGATCACATTACCGAGGAGCAGACCCGGCGAGGACGCTATAGTGAAGGCCAGTACGTATGCGCCGAGTGCAACCGCGCCCATCAGATGACCAACGAATGCGTAGTCGACGTTGATGAGTATGAAGTTGATGATATTCGCGCCGGCGAGAGGCAGACCAAACCTGAAGAGTACAGAAAAGGCACTGCGGGAGAAACCAGGCATATAGATCTTCGGCGCAGACGCAGCCATCACGCAGCCCATAACGAACTGGGCGATGACCCTGGACCACGCAAAAGCCATCGCTCCGCTCCCCGATTTCGCCAAGAGGAGGAGCGCAGCTGTGGAGGGCACCAGGCTTATGACGTTAGCCAAAAAGAGCTTATTCTGCTTGAAGTCCCGCGTTAGCTGGGCACCGGGTACCGCGAAGAGGCCATTGATAAGTACCGCGAGCGCCATTACTCTGACAGGTTCGGCGCCGTCTGCTGACCCCAGTGCTGTGGCAATGGGTCTTGCAAAGACGGCCATCGCCTCTCCAGATATTGCGCTTGTTACCAACGAGACGGTAACCATGGTTGGAGCCATGGCATCTATATCCAGGTCCGCCCGAACTAGGCAGGAAGCGACACCGAACTCACTAAGGCTAAATATAATCGTATAAGCGGTCAGGGCTACAGTAAACACACCGAAGTCGCGGGGAGCAAGAATATGAGCGACAACGGCCGTAATAGCGACATTAGACAAGCGCAGTATTAGCGTGCTCAAAATGCTCCAGAGAGCCCCCCGGCGCACGCTCGCAGACAGTGACGGCGAATCTCCCGGGGACGACCGCCTAAAACCAGATACCTTGCTGGATGAGGGCGTCGGCGCGCTGGACATCGGATGACTAATTCTCAGGCAGGGGCCAGGAGCACCTGCCTGATCCGCCGATGACCGGCGTTGACTGGAAGCACGAAGACGTGAAAGTCACCCAGCGGTCCCCTCCTGTCGCATCACCCATGACGGTACCTCAGCACGCAAAGGGGCGAAACACCTGCCAGGGACGGGGGGTGTTCGCGGGACCGAACCCAGTGATGCCTGCCTGACCAATGGCCCCGGCGTTGCTGACCTGGACAGCGGTCTCTCCGGCGCGGCTATCTGTACACCGGAGAGGGGCTGGCATCCGGTGACGCTGAGTGAAACATGGCCGGCCGGACGGCTGGACGTATCATGCATCAGCTGCAGAGGATCTAGTACTGGGTAGGCCTCGTTCACCGACCACTGCACCGTAGACGAGGGGGAAGCTAGGTCATGTCTTATATCGGGCTTGCGGTGATTGGCGCCGGCTACTGGGGGCCGAACCTCGTCCGGACCGCAATCGCCACTCCCGCGCTCCAGCTGGAGTGGCTGTGCGACCTCGACGAGGAGCGGGCACAGGCGGTCCTCGGGCGTTACACGACCGTTAAGGCCACCGCATCTTACGAGCGTGTTCTCGCCGACCCGGCGGTGGCCGCCGTGGCGATTGCGACACCCGCCGCCACCCATTTCGACCTTGTACGCGCCGCCCTCGAGGCGGGCAAGCACGTTCTGGTCGAGAAGCCGCTCACCTCATCGGTCTCCGAAGCGGTGAAGCTGGCCGGATTGGCGGAGCGTTCCGGGCTGGTGCTCATGTGTGATCACACCTACTGCTACACGCCGGCAGTGCGGCGGATCCGTGAGCTCATCCGTGGTGGGGAGATCGGCGAGGTCCAGTTCGTGGACTCAGTCCGGATCAATCTCGGGCTAGTGCAGCCCGACGTTGATGTGCTCTGGGATCTGGCCCCTCACGATCTGTCGATCCTGGATTTCGTCCTGCCGGAAGACGTGAGACCTATCGCGGTGGCGGCCCACACCGGTGATCCGATCGGCAACGGGCGTCAACTGGCTCAGTCCCACGAAGATCCGCACCACGGTCTTCGGCGGCTCACGCCGCACCATAGTGTGGGACGACATGAACCCGGCTGCCCGGCTCATGCTCCATGATCGGGGAGTGGATCGGATCCCGGGAAGCTCGCTGGCGCCCGACGACCGCAGGCAGGCCCTCATTTCTTACCGAGTCGGCGACATTCAGGTCCCTGCTCTCCCGGAACGAGAGGCGCTCAGTTCTGTGCTGGCCGAATTCGCCAGCGCGATCGCAGAGCGGCGCCCGCCGCTCACCGATGCCCGCGCGGGCGTACGCGTCCTTGAGCTTCTCGAAGCCGCAACGCGGAGCGCCGACGATGGAGGTACCAGGATTCCGGTGAATATGGAGGCAGGCAAGTGATCAGGGGACAGCGTTGCCTTGTCACGGGCGGCGCGGGCACCATTGGCTCCACCATCGTGGACCAGCTCGTCGCGGCTGGTGCTGGCGAGGTCGTCGTCCTGGACAACTTCGTCCGCGGACGTAGGGAGAACCTCGCCGGCGTTCTCAGCTCAGGCAAGGTGCGGATCGTTGAGGGAGATATTCGCGACCGCGGCCTGGTCACCGCTCTCATGTCCGGAACTGACCTGGTGTTCCATCAGGCGGCCATAAGAATCACGCAGTGCGCTGCCCAGCCTAGGCTCGCCCTTGAGGTCCTGGTCGACGGTACCTATGAAGTCGTCGAGGCCGCCGCGGACGCGGGCGTCCGCAAGGTCGTCGCCGCGTCGTCGGCCTCGGTCTACGGGCTCGCCGAGCAATTCCCGACGTCTGAGCGGCATCATCCTTACGCCAACGACACGCTGTACGGCGCGGCCAAGACCTTCAACGAAGGTCTGCTCCGCAGTTTCCACGCGATGCGCGGCCTCGACTAGCAGACGATGGACTTCGTCTTCACCGAGGACATCGCGCGCGCCAACCTGCTCGCCGCCTCGGCTGACGTGACCGATGAGGTCTTCAATATCGGCAGCGGGACCGAGACGAGCCTCACCGAGCTCGCCCAGGCCCTGCTGCGCGCGATGGGTAGTGACCTGCCGCTGGAGTTCGGGCCGCCCCGCGGCGTGAACGCGGTAACCCGTCGGCTGGCTGACGTGTCGGGAGCCGCTGAGCGCCTCGGCTGGAAGCCAGAGATAAGTCTGGACGAGGGCCTGCGGCGGCTGGTGACATGGTGGCGAGAGCAACGACGGGCGGAAGCCGAGCGGTGAGAGCGAGGCAGCGGCAGACGGTGACGGTGGTCCAGGTGCGGCTATCGCCGCGGATGTACGGTCCGCGAGGTCCACGATGATCCCGGTGTACGGTCCGCGAGGTCCACGATGATCCCGGTGATGCGCCCATGGCTCGGCGCGGAGGAAGCAGCGGCCGCCGCCGCGGCGGTCACCTCCGGGTGGATCGCACAAGGTCCCCGGGTGGCGGAGTTCGAGCAGGCGTTCGCCTCAGCAATGGGCGCCGACCACGCGGTCGCGGTCTCCTCATGCACCGCGGCCCTGCACCTGGCCCTCGTGGTTGCTAGGATCGGACCGGGTGACGAGGTTGTCGTCCCGTCACTCTCGTTCATCGCCACCGCGAACGCCGCGCGTTACGTCGGAGCCGTGCCGGTTTTCGCCGACGTTGACGAGGCTACCCAGAACCTCACGCCGGCCACAGTAGAGCCTTGTCTGACCTCTCGCACGCGGGCCGTGATCCTCGTTGACCAGGCAGGTGTCCCGGCCGATCTTGACGCGATGCGTGCATTTTGCGGGCCGCGCGGGATCACGGTGGTCGAGGATGCCGCCTGCGCAGTCGGCTCCGTATACCGCGGTCGGCCGGTCGGTGCGGGCGCCTACCTGGCTGCCTTCTCCTTCCACCCGCGAAAGCTGCTCACCACGGGGGAAGGCGGCATGCTCGTGACCCCCGACTCCGATGTCGCGGCCCGGCTGCGCCGGCTCCGCGAGCATGGCATGGATCTCAGCGCGGCTGCACGCCACGCCAGCCGCCAGCCGGTGATGGAGCATTATACGGAGCTGGGGTTCAACTTCCGCATGACCGACATACAGGCCGCGGTCGGTTTGGTCCAGCTCAGCAAGCTCGATCGGCTTATTGCCCGGCGCCGCGTGCTGGCGCATCGCTACCAGCAGCTGCTGGCTGCCATCCCGGGCGTTCGGACCATCACGGACCCCGGATACGGCACCACGAACTACCAGTCGTTCTGGGTGCTGCTCGCGGACGACTTCCCCGTCTCCCGCGACGAACTGTTGCAGCACCTGGCCGAGGCTGGTGTCTCGGCCAGGCGCGGCATCATGGCCGCCCATCTTGAGCCCGCGTACGAGGGTTCTGCGCGGCACCCGCTCCCGGTAACCGAGCGGCTAACAGCCCGGACTTTGATACTGCCGCTGTTCCACGAGCTGACCGAATCGGAGCAAGACATCGTCGTTTCGGTGATTGCCGCCGCTGGGCGGCATGCTGCCCGTGCTGGTGCCCGGTCATGATGTCAGCTTGCGGAGTCGTGGCCTTTACCATCCAAAAGGTTAAGTCGCGACTCTAGCAATTCGATCCTCGCGAGAAGATCGGCGGTGCCCAGGCCAAGCGTCTGCCTGGTTGATCCTATGAAAGCCGAGGCTGGCCCCGCAACGGAATCGCCCGCCACTACTTCGTGGATTCTGAGCACGCCATCGCCAGTAAGCACGTCCACGTGGCCGTTTTGGCGCGACCGGCCTACCACCCTCCCAGGAACGCGGCCGACATAACGTGGCGCATTCGCTTGCGGTGAGGCCCGGAGGATGGTAATGCGACGCCCTTCCAGATAGGTATGCGCTCCCGGATACGGCGGCGCCAGCGCCCGGACGAGCGCATATATCTGCCTGGTTGAGGATACCCATTTAATCTCGCCGTCACCAGGAACCCTGGTGCATCCATATGTGGCAGCCGCCTCATCTTGAGGTTCGCCCTCATACCCGGATATATAGCGGGCGACAGTTTTGCCGAGCACCTCGCGCTGCACTTCGTTCAGCTTGGCGTAGAGATCCCCAACAGTGTCATCAGCGCCAATGGGCACTGGATGCTGGTACAGTATGTTACCCGCATCCAGGCCTGGCGCCATAACGTGTATCGTGATCGCGGTTTTGGTTTCGCCGTTTATGATGGCCCAGTTAACGTTTGCGCGCCCGCGATATTCTGGCAGGGGGGCATAATGTACGTTCACAAACCGGCAACGGCCCAGAACCCGGCCGGGCAGGATCCGGTCATAGGATGACACGACCGTGCAATCCGGGCGGCCCTGGATAACCGCCTGCTCGACGCCTTCGATGCTGAGATCGGAAAATACCGGCACCTCCAGGGCGCGGGCGCGCTCCACGACTTCGTCTTTTCCTCCGGGCGACCCGCGGGCGTCGCGGACCAGACCGGCGACCCGGAATCTTGCCGCCAGCGATTCCAGGGCGCTCAGGGCGGTAGGTCCCGTCCCGAGTAGCAGAACCGTATCCATAGTTTTCTCCCCGCCGGACATAGGCATTGCTCAGAGTACCTGGACGAAGGCAAGCTCCTCCGGGGATGCCTTATCCAGACCCCGTGCCAGGATCTGGCCAACCTTGAGTCCTCCGGCCTGGAGCCGGACGATCGGCTCAGGCCCTATAGCGGACGGAAGAATACCCATGTGACCGGCACGGGGCGCTTCGGCTGGCCATACAGGTACCCCGGCGGCGGCAAGCGCCGCACGGTCCGCATCCCCCCAGTACTGGACCAGGACCGCGCCTGGCGCTTTGTGACTCAGCAGTCTCGCGTCACCGGCAGTGAATGCAGGTGCCTCTCGCGGTTGCATGGCCAGGATGACAGCGTCGCAATGCGGCGACAGCGCATCTGCGGTCAGCCGACGTCGCTCCGTGACATCCGCGCCGACGTTCTTGAGGTCGTGCATGATAAATGGCGCAAAAGAATTATCACACAGCAGGAGTATGTGACTTCCCCGCACTGCTATCCCTGCGTCGTGAAGTTGCATCACGGCCATCTGGCCCAGGAACGAAAATACGTCCACACCCGGGTGCCGCTCGTTGGTGCCAGCGACCACAATGTTGCGAGCCCGGCAGGCTTGCAGGTCGACGTCCGTGTGCCGGTATTCCCAGCTTTCGTACATCAGCGGGACCACCGAGGATGGCTTCATGTGAGCTACCATCTCCGCGTCGATAGGACGGACCTGGCCGCTGTTGGTGACGATATCGGCTGCGCCCACGATCGTAGGGTCTTTGCTATATACCAGCTGAATCCGGTCTATAACCATTCCTAGCCGGGCGAGCTCGACGGTCAGCTTCTGGATCTCCTCACTGGACGCGTAGGCCGTTCCCGCCGCAAGCGCGTAGACGTCTGCGCCCGCCATGGCCGCGAGGACGGGTGTTACTACGTATGCTCCGCTAGCTGCCTCAGTCAGAACTGTGAGTCCCGAAAGGTCTAGGCGGCACCGGTCGATAGCCGTGCTCATCAATCGGATGAGCCGCCGAGGATCGAGGCCGGGCCGCATATCATGCGTCATGTAAGCACCCCATTCGCTGGGTTGTCTGCGTGCTGCAACGCCATCCTCGCCCAGCCCCACGGGACGTCGTGGCCATCGCGCGGATGTCAGTCTTAGCGGCGACGGGTATAGCGCCGCATGGCAGCATTCTAGAGGGTGCCGGATGTCGTTCGGTCTTCCGGCCTGACCCAACCCCGGGGCCCCGGTACTCGCGCACCTCCGCGGGCCGGTACGGTGTAAGCGAATGGGGGTTATGGGCCAGGTCATGTACAATGAAGAAGATATTGTGCCACCTGCCGGACCATCTTGGCGCCCAGGGCCCGTGTCGTGTACTATCACGGGGCAGCGGTCATAAAGCGGTGGACATGACCGGGTGCCCAACGCAACGGGCCCAGAAGCCGTAAAGGGGCTCTGAAATGACCTCGATTCCGCTTGTCGACCTGAGCGCTCAGCACGCGGCCGTGGCTGACGAGGTTGCCGAGGGCTGGCAGGAAGTTCTTGCCCAGACGGCGTTCATTGGCGGTCCACAGGTGGCCGCATTCGAGCGCGAATACGCTGAATTCATTCTCGTGTCACATTGCGTGGCGATGGCGAACGGGACTGACGCGATCGAAATCGCGCTGCGGGCGCTTGGAGTGGGGTGCGGCGACGAATGCATACTTCCGGCCAACACGTTCATCGCGACCGCCGAGGCCGTTTCCCGCGCGGGGGCCACGCCGGTGCTTGTCGACTGCGCCGATGACGACACGTATCTAATCGACACCGATGCCGTCGAGGCTGCGGTGGCGCCGCGCACTGCGGCGATCATACCGGTGCATCTCTATGGTCAGGCCGCCCCGGTCGAACGACTGCTGCCGCTGGCGAGGCGAATCGGTGCTCGGCTAGTGGAGGACGCGGCACAGTCGCAGGGGGCCCGGCGGAACGGGACGCGCGCCGGGGCCCTTGGGGACGTCGCGGCCACCAGTTTCTACCCAGGCAAGAACCTGGGGGCCTACGGTGATGCGGGGGCGGCGCTTACCGGCTCAGCCGATGTGGCGGCACGGATGCGAATGATCCGGGATCATGGATCGCCAGCGAAGTACCAACACGAGGTGCTCGGCGTCAACAGCAGGCTAGATACCTTGCAGGCGGTCGTGCTGTCGGCGAAGCTCCGGCGTCTGGCCGGATGGAATGCCGCCCGGCGGGCCGCGGCCGCCCGTTACGACGAGTTGCTTTCCGATTGCGACGCCATTGTCCGGCCGCGCACGCTCGACGGCAACGAGCATGTCTGGCACCTTTACACGGTGCGGGTGCCGGACCGGGATCGCGTGCTCAAGGAGTTGCACGCGGCTGGTATCGGCGCGGGAATCCACTATCCGGTGCCGATACATCTCACCACCGCGTTTGCCGGGCTGGGGTATGCCCAGGGCGCGTTCCCCGTCGCCGAGCGCGCCGCGCGAGAACTGCTGAGCCTGCCACTCTTCCCCGAGATCACCGCGGCGCAGCAGGAGCGTGTGATTTCCGTGCTGATGTCGATCCTGTAGCGGCAGCCTATTAACCCGAGATCACTGCCGCGTCAAGTGCGGGTCTGCAGGTTCCACGGGTTCAACCCCAGATATCGCGCAGCACGTTGAGCACGACGCGCGAGCCGAGGCGATCCAGCTTCACCGGCAGTTCCCGCATGTCCGCCAGGCTCTGCCGCACGGCGCTCTGCTTCTCCATGGGGCAGATAACGAGCAGGAACCCGCCACCCCCGGCACCGGTCAGCTTGGCGCCCGACGCTCCCGCATCGAGCGCCCTGGAGACCGCGCCGTCGATCTGGTCGTTCGACACTCCCGACGCCAGCTTCCGCTTAACCTCCCAGCCCTCGCGCAACGCGGCTCCGATTGCGTCCACGTCACCGCTGCGCAGCCGGTCAACGGCGAAGCCTGCGAGATCACGCAGGAGGTGCAGTTGCACCTGGGTCGCTGCGATGTTCGCGTTCTGCTCGGCCAGGATCGAGTTCGCGCTCCGGGTGATGCCGGTGTAGAAGAGCATGATCTGGTGCTGGAGAGCCCGCCGCTCGGCAGCGGCGAGGCCCAGCTCCTCGGCGACCACCTCTTCACCCGGCCCGAACCGGATGTCGCGGATCCCGCCGAACGCGGCAATGTACTGATCCTGTTTGCCGATGGGCTTTCTGCACCGTTCGATCTCGATCGTGCATGCACGCTCGGCAAGCTCTTCCGCCGATACCTGCCGTCCCTGGTACGCGAACAACGCATGCAGCAAGCCGACGGTGACCGCAGACGACGACCCGAGACCGGAGCCCGCTGACGGGATGTCGGCCAGCGTGGTGATCTCGACGCCCTCGACGACGCCGGTCATCCGCATGGCCTCCCGGACGAGCTCATGCTCCAGGTCCTCGATCCGTGAGACGATCTCCTTCTTTGAGTAGTTGACGTAGATCTCGTTGTCGAAGCGCTGCTTCACGATGACGTAGATGTACTTGTCGATCGCGCAGTTGAGGACCCGGCCGCCGTGCTCCCGATAGTAGTCGGGCAGGTCGGTCCCTCCTCCGAGCAGGCCGATACGCAAAGGCGTCTGGGTGATGATCATCGTCCGGCCCTTACGGGCCACTCCTCACGTGCTAGTCGGTATGCGTCGGGCGTCCCTATGTCGCGGAAGTATCCCTCGACCGGCACGGCCCGGGCTCGGCCCACCAGCCGTGGCAGCAGGTCATAGCCGATGTCGTTCGGCGGCATGGCGTCGACTTCGTCCAGCACGCTCGGGTGGAAGGCGTACATGCCGGCATTCGTCAGGTCAGAAACTGGCTGGCTCGGCTTCTCCGCGAACCCGATGACCTGGCCGGTGGCGTCAATCTCCACGACGCCTCCGGCCGACGGGTCCGGCGAGTGGAACACCGCCAGGGTGGCAATCGCACCGTGTTCCTGATGAGCCTCGATGAGCGATCGAAGATCGAAATCCGTCAGGTTGTCGGCGTTGCACGCGAGGAAGAATTCGTCACCGTCGGCCCACTGCCGGTTGGCGATGAGCGTGCCGGCACTGCCGAGCAACTCCGGTTCGAAGACGGTATGGACCGTTGGCGACCTTGTATGCGCGGCAATGTGACGGCGTACAACGTCCGGCAGGTGATGAAGGTTGATCAGGACTTCGTCGACGCCCGCGCGGTCGAACGCCTCGAGCCAGATGTCGAGCAGGGGCCGGTCGTCGATGATGAGCATGCATTTCGGGGTGACATCGGTGATCGGTCTCAGGCGGCTGCCAACTCCCGCGGCGAGCAGGAAAGCCTTCACGCCTCCGCCCTGCGGACGACGCCGAGGGCACGCATCCTCGCGCTCGCTTCGGCCAGTACCCCGTCGAGACCGTCCATGCCATCGAGCCAGGCGGCGTAAGCAGCGACCGATTCGGCCGGCGTGCGCTTAGGCTCCCACCCCAGGGCCCGCAGGGCACTGATGTCCGAGAGGATGTGGCGGGTATCGCCGAAGCGGTAGTCGCCGGTCACCTTGCCCGGCTGACCGGAACCGTAGTGACGCATGACGATGTCGGCGAATTCCCGGGTCGTGACCGCGTTGCCGCCGCCGACGTTGAAGACCCGCCCGATGGCGCGGTCGTCCTCCAGCACCAGCGTATTGGCGTCCACCACGTCATCGATGTTGACGTAGTCGCGGATCGCCCCGCCGTCCTCGTAGAGGGTCGGCGGTACGGCCTGCA
>WNFD01007308.1_pt1 | contig 20526 bp, 24 predicted proteins | sample 5400491 | NCBI WGS metagenome assembly WNFD01 (sample SAMN13153343, study PRJNA577476) | soil metagenome | isolation source: 120 cm saprolite under Douglas fir tree site 2 hole 2 replicate 2 | place: USA:California | collected 2015-04-18
GCGAAGAGTCGCGGTATCCCCAGGGAGAGCCACTACATGATTCGGTGGCTCGAGCGAAGCGCTGCTCCTTTCAGGAGGAGGCGTTTCCATTGCCGGCCCGTGCGCGCAGCTCACGCAAGAATTCATCGGGTGGAACGAAGAAGGGGTTCTCCTGCAAAACGCCGGCGATCACGGCCATGGGGTGAGTGCGGAGGATGTCCATGACGACGTCTGCGCCAAACTTGGCGAGATCGTAGATTCAGAGAACGGGATCCGGGTACTTCGGGAGGATGTAGTTGAGGCGCGTCTCGTACTCCACCAGGTCATCCACGCCAGGTCTATCCTCCAACGCCCATTCCATGTGCGCCACCAATCGAGTCAAGGGAAACCCGCGCCGCTTGCCTTCGGTGAGTACCTCCTCGATCAGGGCCAGCATGGCGGCCTGGTCGAAGTGACCGCCGCGCAGATAGGCTTCCTGCCAGGTGCGCAGCTCCAACTGACCGCTCTTCTCGACGGCGGCGACGTCGACACCCGCGACCGCCAGCCGTTCGACGTGATCGCGGCGCAGTTTCGGATCCACGATGTGGAAAGCCTTCTCCCCTTGCGAGAGACCTTCCTTGATGAAGGGCAGGAAGACGCGGTACTCCTCGTCCCGGGTGTTGAAGAACGCGCACACGTGGCGGTAACGCCCGAGCCGCGCTCCCGCGAAGGTAATCGGCCGCTCGCTGTCTCCAGTCCTCATGTGTGCCTCCCATCAGTACGAGGTTCGTCGTTCATGCCCCTCGGAGATCATCGTATCGCGGGCCGCGTGAAGTAAAGGGTGGCCACGTGGGCCTCCGGTTGACCGCCGTCATCCATCGATTACCCGCGGCAACTGAGCTGCGCCTTTGGTGCGGCTAGTCCTTGACCGCTGCGGCTGCCGGCTCGTCAGAGACCAGATCGGGAAGGCGCGCGGCGGGACGAGCCGTTGCGTAGAGACCTATCGCTTGCAACAACCGCATCAAGTGGAGAAGCCTCCCAAGTCGGAATGGTGTGATGCGGCGAAGCAGTTGTCAACAATACCGCCTCAGGTAGGAACCGATCCCTACCAAAGTAGGGTCGTGGCCGATCCCGACCAACGTCGGGTAGCACTCTCCGCCCCGCGAAACTAGTCTAGTTGCAGATCAAGCCCGACCATCACTGAGGTCTTGAGGCGGAGGGACATGGCCATGACGACGACAGAGACACCGAGTGCAGGCTCCGCCGGGCACATGCGGGCAGCTCCCGTCGAGCCGCCCAGCGCAGGATGGGCCATGCCGGCCCGAGGGGACGTCGGCAACCTCCCCTCGTGCAGACTCCGGCGGGTGACCGAGTACATCCAGCTGAACCTCGACAAAGATCTGACGCTCGCCGAGCTGGCGGCCGTGGTCTACATGAGTCCCTACCACTTCGCGCGCCTCTTCAAGTACAGCACCGGGGTGCCGCCCCACCGATTCGTGGTCCGACAACGGATCGCCCACGCCCGAGCGTGCCTGGCCACGCCGGAGCTGTCGATCGCGCAGATCTCGCTGAGGGTGGGATTCCGGACCCCGAGTCACTTCGCCACGGTGTTCCGGCGCGTCACGGGCGTCACGCCGCGAGGATACCGAACGGGGCATTTGCGAGAAGACCGGCCCAGCCGGGAAGGAGGGTGAGATGAGTTCCACTGAGATCGTGGCGGAACGGACCTATGAGGCACCCGGAATGGTCGAGCAGCGCCCGCTCTTCCCTCGAAAGGCCATCGATCCGGACACAGCGCTCGTGGCGCAGCTGCGACGAGCGGACGCGGGGGCGACGGAGGCCCTCGTGGGCGCCTACGGGGTTCGCGTCTACCGGCTGGCCATGCGCATCACGGGCAACGCGTCGGACGCGGAGGAGGTCGTGCAGGACACGCTCTGGACGGTGAGTCGCAAGATCGACACCTTTCGTGGGGCGGCCGCCTTCGGCTCCTGGGTGTACCGGATCACCGCCAACGCGGCCTACCAGAAGCTGCGGGGGAGGCGGAGCAAGCGAAACGAGGTGTCATGGGAAGACCTCGCCCCGACATTCGATGAGCAGGGCCAGCATGCGGAGGTGGCGGTCGACTGGTCGAGGAGACTCAAGGACCCGGCGATCGAAGGGGAGCTCAAGGCGGTGCTCGGGGGCGCCATTGACGAGCTGCCGGCGGACTACCGCACGGCCTTTCTCCTGCACGACGTCGAAGGGCTCTCGAACCCCGAGATCGCCCAGACGCTGCAGGTCAAGCTCGGCACGGTCAAGTCGCGTGTGCACCGGGCGCGGCTCTTCCTCCGGAAGCTGTTGGCCGACTACATGGGCGGAACCTTCGACGTTGTTCAGGTGGCGGAGTCTTCCCTGAATGGCGTTGGAACCGAACTCGAGAGAAAAGCGGGGCGGGTGCACCACCGCCACTGTTCGCTTTTAGCGAGCGTGTGAAATTCGGAAACCATTGTCCATTCGAGGAGGGCCGCTGACGCTAGAGTCCAGCGAAGGCGAGATCCCGCCGGGGCCTTTCGGCCATCTCACGTGGAGGAGACGGGCATGCACATGACTGCCGCCACACTGGGTCTGGCCGCGGCCACATTCCTAGCGTCAGCCGTCGAGTTCGTCGAAGCGTTCACGATCGTCCTGGCCATGGGGCTCAGCCGGAGTTGGCGGGCCGCCCTGACGGGGACTGCCGTCGCTCTGTTGGCGTTGACCGCGGTGACGGCGGTGACGGGCGTGGCCTTGATCCACTGGGTCTCCGAGTCCGTGCTCCAGCTGGTGATCGGCACGCTCCTGCTACTCTTCGGCCTGCAGTGGCTGCGCAAAGCCATCCTGCGCGCGAGCGGCCTCGCGACCTTGCACGACGAGCAAGCGGCGTTTCGTGCCGAGCAGGAGACGGCCCGCCAGGCCGGACACACGAAGCGCCTGGGGCTGGACTGGGTTGCGTTCACCATCTGATACTTCGGTAGCGGCGTGAGCCTCACATGGCCGGGTCAGGACTGGGCGATCCTAGGGCTCGTGGTCGCAGGGCTCAGCCTGTCCCGGCTGGTCGTGGCGGGGCTGCGCCGCACGTCCAACACGCCACGCGCGGCGGGCTGATCAGGGAGACGACGAATCATGCGCTTCCTCGTCAGGTTCTTGAGATTCTGGTACGAGTTCATCGTCGGTGACGCGTGGGAGATTGCCGCCGGCGTGGTGGCCGTCCTCGGGATTGGCGTTGGGCTGCTCCGTATCAATGTGGTTCCCCGTGCCTTCATTCCGCTCGTCGTAGCGCTAGGCGTCGGCCTCGTCCTGGGAGGCAGCCTCCTGGCTGAGGTGCGCCGACGTCGTCGGGCCGGACGCTAGCGACCCGCAGCATGTGGCCCCGGATCTAAGATCGCCTGCGCGCATCCGCAATATGCAAACCGACCAGTCGGGCGACGAGGACAGCCAGGTAGAAATGACCGAGGACCGCCTCCACGATGACGGCCGCGCGTGCGGAGCCGCTGATCGGCAGGACATCTCCATAGCCCACGGTGGTCAAAGTCATGAAGCTAAAATACGTCAGGAGGTTCAAGGGGACATCTCTCGCGATGCCCTGCTCCTCCGCCGGCGGCCACCCCATGGGCAGATGGAAGGCCCCCGGGCCAAAGAGGTACATCAGCCCGTAGAGGCTGCCCCACATATACCCCATGAGGAGGTAGACACAGAGGGCCGCGCTGAGCGTGTCCATGGTCACGGTTCCTTCGCTGAAGACTTGGAGCAGAACCGTGGCTGCCGTGTAGAGCAGAAACAGCGTTAGCAGCACCAAGGCCACCCGGCTCAGACCGACCGAGGGAATGAGTTGTCGCAGCCACAGGGTCGCCAATGTTGGCAGAGCGAGGAGCCCTGAAATCAGGGCCTGGCCTCGCTTGATTCCGAGCATGTGGATACTGCTCAGCGTGACCAGCGTGAAGAGTAGCTCCCATAGGCCACGCCCGACGAGGTGCTCTGTGAGCCAAGGCCCGATGGAGACGAGGACCAGCAAAGACACCAGCAAGTAGACCGAACGCCCTTGCCCGAGGCCTTGAAGCCTCCCGTAGACGTCCCGCACACGCTTCATGGGCGCCGCCAAGCATACCCGAGCCCGGCGCGGCGGACCAGCGGGTGGGGGCTCCCCTCAGCTCGCCGGGGGCGTGATGCCGATTCCGGTGTCCTTCACCGTGATGAGGACGATCGTTCCCTTCGCATTCTTGCGAGGAATGCGGCGTCGATGAGGCCACCCCTACTCCCGCGACCGTCACAAGGGTGTGATGAGAAGCCCGGCGATTCCCAGGTCCTGGCTGTTCGTATTCTCGGTGGCCGTTGCCCTGACCGGTTGCACGTCGCTGGACGCGAAGACCGGGGCAGGCGGAGCCGCTCGAGGCTCGCTAGAACTCAAGGTGGGCTACGGCTCCGAGCCACCGCTCGAGCTGCGGGTACTCGCGCCCGACGTGAACGCGGATGTGTCTCAGGCCATCAACGAGATCGAGTCCCGGCGGAAGGGTGATCCTCTAATACGAGACAACCAGGAGCAGCTCGCCGGCCTTCCCAACCTCGATCATGACGTTACTCAGGGCATCCAGTCGCTCGCGAGGGCTAAGCCTGGCTCGACAGGCACGGGCCGTGGCTCATGGACGGAGAGACGGTGTATCGTCCCCTAATCGCGCTCGTCATCCTTGCCACGACCTGCTTGGGCCTCGTCTCCGTACGGTTACGGAGATACTTCTAAAGCCTCGGGCAGTCGTTAGGGCCGGCTCGAAGTAGGTCTCTCGCGGGGATTCAACTGCGGTGCCGTCCCTTGCCAGGATCGGTGCATGCCTGTTTGTCAAGGACTGTGTGCGCCTCCGTATGTGTACGAATAGCGCTGTCAGGGTCGTTTCGAGCAAGATCTGCGACGGTGCATCGGTCCAATCCGAGATGTTCCCGATGAATGACCCTGGGACTATCCTCATTGTCGAGGACAACCCCGCGACCCGCGAGACGATCAGTGACGCGGTCCGGATGCGGGGTCATTCAGTCGAAACGGCCGCCAGCGGGCGCGCCGTTCTCAAGCAAATCGCGCGTCGGCAATTCGACGCGGTAATCGTAGACCTCAAGCTACCCGATATGTCCGGAATCGAGGTCCTCAAGGCCATCAAGGCCGTCTCGCCCCGGACCGAAGTGATCTTCATCACGGCCTATGCCTCGTTGCCCATGGCGCTGGAGGCAATCAACGGCTCCGCCTTTGCTCTTCTCATAAAGCCTTTCGAGATAGAGCATCTTCTGACCACACTCGACAAGGTGTGTGAGCGTCAGCATCTGGCTGACGCTCTCCGCCAGTCCGAGGAGCGTTACCGGCTGATCACCGAGAACATCATGGATGCGGTCTTTCTTCTCGATCTGGACGCGCGGCTGGTCTTCTGCAACTCCCGCGCGGCGGCGCTCACGGGCTACGAGACGGAGGAGCTTCGCGGACGGTCGATCTTCTCCCTGTTCGCTCGCGACGGGCGAGAAAAGGCCGTCGCCCTGATGACGCAGGCACGGGCAGGTCAGGCGACGCAGCCATTCTTCGAGACCCGCTTGGCGAGAAAGGATGGCGGTCAGGTCTGGGTCGAGGCAAACATCGCGAACGTCATGAAGGATAACCGGCTGGTCGGTCGTCTCGCGGTAGCCCGCGATATCAGCGAGCGTAAGCGGGTCGCAGAAGTGGCGACCGCCCTATACGAAACTCTGACGACACGGGAGCGCGAGGTGCTCTTCCTGGCCGCTGAGGGCCACACGAATCCCAAGATCGCTCGCCGGCTATCCATCGGTGTGCGCACGGTCGAGAGTCATCGGGCCAACCTGATGCGGAAGCTTCGCCTGCGCAATCAAACCGAGTTGGTCCGGTACGCGGTCCAGCGGGGACTCCTGCCTCTCGACATCAGGAGGCCCTAATTCCGTGGCTTCCCCTCCGGTTCCCCACCGTGGCCCCTTCTGGCGGGCCGACGACCCCTGGTTGCGGGCCCGTGATTTGAACTTGCGGGCTATTGAAGCGGCCCCGGGCCGACGGAGATTCGAAGATTCACTATTGTGACGCTCCACCTTGTCCCATCGCCCCCTCCGGCTGTTGTGATCTTGCGAAAATGAATGGCCGGGAAACCTCCGGGCCCGCGTGAGCCATCGAAAGATCAGGGGAAATGTTTCGAGATCAACAACCGGGCTCGGACGGTGAAGGGATAGGCAATGAAACATGCCGACCGGGGAGGGTGTGGTACGCACGGGGTCGGGCAGGCTGATTCGTGGAGCGGGGTGATGACACCACAGTTGAGGAAGACGGGACTCGGCGTCCTGCGCGACATGCCTTGGGGAACCCACTCTTGTCTCTTCTACCAGACGCAAAGGGATCTGCTGGAAACACTGATCCCCTATTTCAAGGCCGGGTTGGAAGGCAAAGAGTTTTGCCTATGGATAACCGACCAGCCGCTCACGGAACCCCAAGCCAGGAGGTCGCTACGAGGGGCTGTCCCTCAGAGTGATCAATACCTGGCTGACGGGAGCATAGAAATTGTGTCGGCCCAGAAGTGGTATTTCGATGGAGGCGCATTTTCGCCCAAGCGAGCACTCCGCCGATTGAACGAGAAGCTCGAGCAAGCATCAGCTCGAGGCTACGCGGGGATGAGAGTGGCCGGGAACCCCGCATGGCTGAGGCGGAAGGACTGGAAGCGATTTGGGGCATACGAACAAGCACTCACCAAGTCTTTCGCACGGAAGGCTGTGATCATTCTGTGCAGCTATTTCGTCCCCACGTGGGGAGCGACTGATGTGTTCGATGTGGCGCGCACACACGGCTTTGCCATCGCCAGGCGACACGGAAAGTGGGAGATTCTCGAGCGGAGGACTCCGTCGGCCTCGTCGGGTCGCTACGAGACCCTGACGACGCGAGAGCGAGAGGTGCTTCTTCTGGCAGCCGAGGGCTTCTCGAACCCTGAGATCGCCCAACGGCTATCCATCAGCGCCCGCACTGCCGAGAGCCATCGGGCGAACCTCATGCGGAAACTTGGCCTGCGCAATCAGACCGGATTGGTCCGGTATGCGCTCGGGCGGGGACTTGTGGCCGCGGAAACAGGAGACAGTAGAGACGGCCGGGCGCCTGAGATACAGACGATCGCGAGCCGCCTCCCCTAAGAGCGTTTAGCCCGTCCGCTTTGCCCCCCAAGTGTCTCAGTGCAGCAGGGATAGGTGACTGAAATTCATCGTTATTAGAGCTCGATCCCGCTCGCTCCTCCGGATTGTGCCTCCGTACATGTACGAATAGCGCTCGCACAGTAGTTCTTGGAACATCGCAAGCACCGGTGGCTATCCCGCTCAAGGTGCTCATCCTCGAAGACCAGCATTCCGATGCCGAGCTCATGCTTCACGAGCTCCGGCGAGCGGGGTTTGCCCCGGCGTGGCGGCTTGTCAAAAGCGAGCCCGAGTTTCTCGTCAATCTGGCTCCCGACATCGACGTCGTACTCGCCGACTATCACTTGCCGATGTTCGACGCATCCCACGCGCTGGAGCTGCTCCAGGAGCGCGACCTGGACATCCCGTTCATCGTGGTGTCCGGTACGATCAACGAGGAAGCAGCGGTCGACTGTATGAAGCGAGGTGCGGCCGACTACCTCCTGAAGGACCGGCTCGCTCGGCTGGGACCTGCGGTCACGCGCGCCATCGAAGAGAAGCGATTGCGTAGGCACGCCAAGGCCGTCACTGATGCGCTCGCGCTGATCGGCGAGGAGCTGCTAGCTACACCCGACATCCAGCGCGTGAGCCGCCTCATCGTCGATTCAGTCTGGCGACTCTTTCCAACTCGCGCCGTCGCGCTTCGTGTCCTCGATGATCGCACGCAAGAGTTGCGTCAACTTGCCGGCGCCGGCGAGCCGGAGGCATTGCTGGAAGCCCCTAACGTCCTGGATCACGTCGGGGAAGGCGTGGTTGGTCTCGCCGTGACTGGGCGCCTGCTGATTTGGACGCCTGACTTCCTTGATGATCGCAGAGTCAGGCTGCCTGAAGAGCTTCGCGTCCCCGCGGCCGACATGAAATATCGGGCCGTGGCGGGCATTCCCTTGACGGTCCGCGATCGTGTTATCGGAGTGCTGTCGGTGCGGGACATCACCGGTCGCGTATTCGACGAAGGGGAACTTCGCCACATGACTCTCTTCGCGCACCAAGCAGCCATGTTGCTGGAGCAGGCTCGCCTCTATCGGGACGTGGAGCACCGCCGGCACGCGGCCGAAAGACTCGCCGACGTTCAGCGTGGCGTTGTCCAGTCGCTTGATCAGCAGGAGGTGGCGCAGCGCATCGTGGAGAGTGTCCTGTCTCTTCTCCAGGTGAGGGCGGTACGGCTGTTCCGCCTGGATCCGGCAAATGGTGATCTCGTGGCGCTGGCCGAAGCAGGTGACACGGTGCCCGACATGAGGCCCGACGCGTCCTCGCCCTTCGTACTTCCCGCCGGATCGGGGGTGACCGGGCGCGCGGCGGCAGAAGGGCGGCCCATCGTCTCCGCCGACGCTCTCGCTGATCCCGAGATCACATACGACCCGAAGATTCTTCCTCGTATCAAGCAGATACCGTACCGTGCCGTGCTGGGCCTTCCCTTGACCGCACATGGCCGCGTGATCGGCGCGCTGTGGGCCAGTGACCGGACTGGCCGGATCTTCGACAGCGAGGATGTTCGTGTCGCCTCTGCCTTTGCCGACGGGGCAGCAGTAGCCCTCGAGAACGCGCGCCTCTTCGAGGAAGCACAGTCGAGACGTCGAGAGGCAGAGCAGGCCGAGGCCGCCGCGCGGGATAGTGAAGCGCGATACCGCGGTCTCATCGAGCATTCGATTCAAGGCATCTTTATCCATCAGGATTTCGTCATCCGTTTGGCCAACCGCGCCTTTGTCCACATGCTTGGATACGACAGCCCCGAAGAGCTCATCGGCGAGGACCTCCGGCGATTTGTTGCTCCCCGTGAAGCCGAGCGCCTCCAAGCGTTCGCCGCGGCCCGGCTCTTAGGCGAGCCCGCACCCTCGCGCTATCAGTTCGAGGGGCGACGGCGGGACGGTCAAAGCGTATGGGTGGAAGTCCTGGGATCGCTCATTTCGTGGGGTGGCCAGCCGGCCCTCATGGGGACCTTGCTGGATGTCAGCGAGCACCGACGGACGGAGGCCGAGCTATGGCATAGCCAGGAGCGCTACGGCGCGATCATAGAGGGCTCGATCCAGGGCATCCTGGTGCAAGCCGATGGAGTGATCCGGTTCGTCAACTCGGCTCTCCTTCGGCTCCTGGGCTATGAGCGCGAGGAGGAATTGCTCGGCAAGTCGAGCATGTCTGTCGTGCACGCTGACGATCAGGAGCGGCTCGAGGGGCACCGTCAGGACCGTCTGCGCGGAGACCCCGCGCCCTCGCGCTATGAGTTCCGGGCGCTCCGAAAAGACGGCAGCACTGTCTCCTTCGATTGCGTCCTGACCTCCATGCAGTGGGAAGGCAGACCTGCGACGCTTGCCACCATGGCGGACATGACGGCCCACCGAGAGCTTGAAGAGCGATTCCGCCAAGCGCAGAAGATGGAAGCCATCGGCCAGCTGGCCGGCGGCATCGCCCACGACTTCAACAACCTCCTGACCGTGATCATCGGGCGCAGCCACCTCCTCTTGACGAGCGTCCCCCCTGAGCATGCGACCTATCGCAATCTCACATTGATCCACGATACCGCCCAGCGGGCCGCGGCTTTGACGACGCAGCTCCTAGCGTTCGGCCGCCGCCAACTCTTGCAGCCCAAGGTGCTGATTCTCAATGAGATCGTGGAGGGGCTGGAGAGCCTCTTGCGACGGCTCATCGGGGAAGATATCCGCCTGACGACGCGGCTGGATCCCTTACCTGGACGCGTCAAGGCCGATCCCAGCCAACTCGAGCAGGTGATTGTGAACCTGGTTGTCAATGCGCGCGATGCCATGCTGGCAGGAGGCCCGCTCACCATTTCGACGATTATTGCTGAGCTCACCGAAACAGATGTCCTCTCCCTCCCGGGCATTCGTCCGGGAACTTATGTGATGCTGGCGGTCACCGATTCTGGGACGGGCATGGACGAGGCGACCCGGCTTCGGATCTTCGAGCCCTTTTTCACAACGAAGGAGGCGGGGAAGGGCACCGGCCTGGGGCTGTCCACAGTCTGGGGCATTGTGCATCAAAGTGGCGGTGCTATCCAAGTACAGAGCCGGGTCGGGGAGGGCACGACGTTCAGTGTCTATCTTCCATGTGTCGACGAAGAGGTGAGGCCCAAGGATACGCCCACACCCTCGGCCCTCCCCGAGCGTGGCGAGACCATCCTGCTCATCGAGGACGACTCCGAGCTGAGAACGCTCGCCCAAGAGGTGCTCGAGGCGCGAGGCTACCGGATCCTTGCAGCTGGCTTGCCGAGCGAAGCACTGGAGATCGCTGTGGCGCATCCAGGGCCGATTCATCTGTTGCTCACCGATGTCGTCATGCCGGGAGCCAGCGGTCGTCAGATCGCCGATCGCCTTTCCGTGACGCGGCCCGAGATGAGGGTGCTCTATATGTCTGGGTACATGGAGGACACGGTCCTGCGTCACGGGATTTCGGAGCAGGAGCTCGCGTTTCTTCCTAAGCCTTTCGCGCCGAATACGCTCGCGCGGAAGGTCCGCGAAGTCCTGGACGGCTAAGCCGCTGCGCCGACCTCAGTAGCGAGAGGAGGGGCCCAGAACGCCGCCTGCTCAGCACTCCCATTTCCGCTGACATCGAACACCAAGGCCCTCGGCCTGACGATCCCGCAATCGGTCCTCGCGCGGGCGGATGAGGTGATCCAGCAGGACGGAGGGAGTTGTGACCAAATTGTGCCCAACTCAGGCCCATTCCTGATCATTCCAGCGCACTCTAGCGCACGAGGCTGTCGCGACCCTGTTGTTCCGTATCAAACAGTTACGCACACTTACGCAGACCGGGGCACAGGACTGAAAATCTTCCGCGCATTCCAGCGCATTCCTGATCACTCCAGCACACTCCAGCGCACACGATTCCGTTGAGGGTTGATGACTTAGGCGACTTCTACTCCCGTAGGGCAGGGCGGCAAGCAAAAGGGAGCACAGGAGTTTTAGTCCTCGGCCTTCTTTCTCAAAAAAATCCTCGTCAGCTACGCCATGCGATCGTCGTGATGGATCGCGAGCCCGCCTCCGCTTGACCTCCGGAGGCCAGGGGACTACCGTCGGGCCACCTGTCCGAAGGTTCCTAGCCCAGGCTCGCGGGGAGGCTCCAGCATGCAGTTTTCCCGGTGCCAGCACGAGAATCCCACAGGCATGAAGTTCTGTGCCGAGTGCGCCGCACTGCCTGCCTCAACTTGTTCGCCCTGTGTCGCGGCGAATCCGCCCGAGCATAGGTTCTGGCTGGGGAAAGCGGAAGCGGAGATGAAGGAGGGTCGATGAAACAGGGAGCCTTTTTGCTTGTAGCCAGCTCGATCTTCGCATTGATCGCGCTTCTGCACGCGTTGCGGCTCATCTACGGATGGAACGTAACGATAGGAGAGTGGGCCGTGCCGGTCTGGGTCAGTGCGCTTGGCTTTTTCATTGCGGGATATCTCGCCTGTCAAGGCTTCATCTTGAAGAACAAATAGGGATGACGAGCAAGCCGATCGCGCTGATCCTTGCTCTCGTCCTCGCCGCCCCGCTTGCCGCCGAGGCGCAGCCGGCGGCGAAAGTGTGGCGGATCGGCCTCATCGTAGTTGCACCCGCAAGCCCCCTGGACGCACTGTCTCAAGGCCTCCGGGAACTAGGGTATGAACTGCGGCGGCGAGCGGCAACGTACGTCGACAAGATCCTCAAGGGCGCCAAGCCGGCGGATCTGCCCGTCGAGCAGCCAACCAAGTTCGAGCTGGTCATCAACCTCAAAACCGCCAAGGCCCTCGGCCTGACGATTCCGCCGTCCCTGTTGGCGCGCGCGGACGAGCTGATCCAGTAGGCGCTCGATGGGTTTGTGACCAAATTGTGACCGACTCGGGCTCATTCCTGATCACTCCAGCACACTCCAGCGCACGGCGCCGTCGGGACCCTGTTGTTCCACATCAAACACTTCCGCGCACTTACACGGACTAGGGGATAGGACTGAAAATCCTGTGCTCCTTCCCAACCTCGGCAGGTAGTAGTGGCTGGTGACAGGTAGATAAGTCATTGATAAGAAGGGACCCTGGGTGGGGCTGTCAAGGCTGAAGCATGGGTCCAATGCCGTTCATGGCACTTCGTTGATGTTCGCATCCCTCCGGTTGCGAACAATGCTGAGCACCCTCCTGGATGCCTCTCCGATCACCAGGGTTATGGTAGCCGCAAGAAACCAAGCCCCAAACTCGTAGCGCGGCGGTTCCGCTGAAGAGCCGCTGAAACTCTTTTGCCTTTTTCTGCCCGAGCGGTCGAAAATGGTATGCTCCAGCGCGACTGATAGGAAACATGCAACGAGCCGTAGGCGCGGCGGGTCACGCACTTGCGCGGAACCTGCTGAAAGAGTGGACGTGTTGCGACGCCTTCGTAATCAGTAGGTCGCGGGTTCAACTCCCGCCCCCGGCTCCACCCTACTCGGCGATTCACGGTGCCAGGAGTTCGCGTGAGCTTCGCGCAGGTCGGCTACGAGGAGGCGATGCGTCGCGCGGGGGCGCTCGTCCCCGTGCTGCGCGAGCGCGCGGCGGGCGACGAGTCGCTCCGGCAGATGTCGAAGGAGACGGAGAGCGACCTGCATCGCGCCGGGCTCTTCCGCTTTCACCAGCCGCGGCGCTGGGGCGGCATGGAGCTGCCCTTCGTGGCCCTCTTCGACATTCCGACCGAGATCGGGCGGGGCTGCGCCTCCACCGCGTGGAATGTCGCCAACCTCGCCGTCCACCACTGGCTCCTCGCCCTCTACGATCCCCGCGCCCAGGACGAGGTGTGGAGCGAGAACCCCGACGCCCTCATCGCCTCCGGCATCGCCTACGCCCAGGGGCGGGGCACGCGCGTGGACGGCGGCTTCTCCATCAGCGGCTTCTGGAACTTCTCGAGCGGCGTCGACGCCTCGGGCTGGAACATGCTGGCCGTGATGGTGCGCGAGGGCGATCGCGTCGTCGACCACCGCATGTGCCTGGTGCCGAAGAGCGACTACGAGATCGTGGACGACTGGCAGGTGGTCGGGATGCGGAGCACGGGGTCCAAGTCCGTGCGGGCCACGGATGTCTTCGTGCCCGAGCATCGCGCCCTCTGCATGTACCAGACGCGCGGCGGGAGCGAGTTTCCCGGGGCGAGCGTCAATCCGGGCGCCCTCTATCGCGTGCCCATCGGCGCCATCAGCTCGCACTGCCTGGCCGCGGCCGGCGTGGGCAATGCCCAGGCCGCTCTCGAGCTGACCACGGAGGTGATCAAGGAGCGCAGCACGAGCTACACGGCGGCGCGCATGCGGGACTTCCAGGCCGTGCAGCTCCGCGTCGCCCGCGCGGGCGCGCAGCCCGCGCGGGCGCGCAGATCGACGCCGCGCGGCTCATCTGCCGGGCCGACTGCCTCGAGGCCCAGGGCGTGGCCGAGCACGGCCGGCTCATGACGATCGAGGACAAGCTGCGGTGCCGACGCAACGTCGCCTACGCCATGGAGCTCTGCACCGACGCGGTGGATTCCCTGCACGCTCTCGCAGGCGCCAACGGCATCTACGACCGCTATCCCATCCAGCGGCTGTTCCGGGACCAGCACGCGCTCGCCGCCCACATCGGCTTCAGCTGGGACGCGCAGGGCTCGCCCTGGGGGCTCGTCGCTCTCGGCGGCGAGTTCGTCAGCCCCACCCTCTGAGGGCACGCCTATGCGCCTGGCCGGAAAGGTCGCGCTGGTGACGGGAGCGCAGCAGGGCATCGGCAAGGCGATCGCCCTCGCCTATGGTCGCGAAGGAGCGAGCGTCGTGATCAACTACGTCGACGGCCGGGCTGCGGCGGACGAGATCGCGTCGAGGATCTCCGCCCTGGGGCAGAAGGCCGTGGCCGTCGCGGGCGATGTGTCCAAGGCCGCCGATGTGACGCGTCTCATGGAAGCGGGGAGAACCCTCGGCGGCATCGATGTCCTCGTGAACAACGCCGGCATATTCCCGCGCGTTGATTTTCTTCAGATGAGCGAGGCGCAGTGGGACGAGGTCCTCGACGTCAACTTGAAGGGCACCTTCCTCTGCACTCAGGCCGCGGCCAGAGAGATGGTGGAGCGCGGGCGAGGCGGAGCGGTGATCAACCTCGCCTCGGGCGCGGCCTTTCGCAGCTCACCGCGCGGCGTGCACTACGTGGCGAGCAAGGCGGGCATCGTGGGCGTGACCCGCGCCGCCGCGCTCGAGCTGGCCTCCCACAAGATACGCGTGAACGCCATCGCCCCCGGGCTCACCGATACCGCGCAGCCGCGCCACGGCATGTCCGAGGAGGAGCTCCAGGCGGCCGGACGTCAGGTGCCGCTGGGGCGGATCGGCACGCCGGAAGACGTGGCGGAGCTGGCCGTCTTTCTCGCCTCCGAGGAATCGCGCCACATCACGGGACAGACGATCCACGTCAACGGCGGGCAGTACCTCTCCTGACGCGTCGTCAGCGGAGCGGGACGGGAACTTCTCGCCCGCCCTGCCCCGCCGAGACATAGCCCGCGTAGAGCGCGGCCACCGTATCGCGCGCCACCTCGGCATCGGATTGCGGGCGCCGGCCGCTCGCGCAGCATTCCACGAAGTCCTGGATCTCCGCGTAGAACCCCTGCTGCCATTCCTCGTCGGCGGCGGGATGGCTCCATCCCTCCTTGGTGCCGATCTTCTCCACGAGGTAGACGTCGCGGAACTGCTCCGCCTCCGGATTGTAGGTGTCGAGGAGGTTCACGGGATTGAGCCGGCACGTCGTCCGGTGATTGTTGGCGAAGACCTCGAGCCAGTTGTGCACGCCCCCCAGGACCAGCTCGGTGGCGAACACGTCGGCCACGGTGCCGTCCTCGAAGGTGACGTGGAGCTGCCCGTAGTCCTCGACGTCCTCGTAGTCCGTGCGGAGAAAGCCGCGATCGCGGTAGCCGGGCAGGCGCGTGATCTCGTGCACGCGGGCCGACACCGTGGCCGGCCGGATGGGGCGCCCGCCGTGCGCGCGGCCCTCCACCACTTTCAGGTAGAGGCAGGCGGTGAGGGGATGGCAGCCCTTGCCCACGAGCGAGCCGCCGCCCGCGTGGCGCCAGATGCCGTAGACGGGCGAGTGCGAGCCGCTGTGCGACTCGCCTCCGAGCATCCAGAGGATCTGCGCGCCCGTCTTCCTCGACCATGCGGTCGGCGCTGGCCAGCGCGTCCCGGAGGAGGGCGGAGGCGTCGCGGGGCGGCCCGAAGGCGCCCGTGAACGGCTTCTCGATGAAGACGTGCTTGCCCGCCGCGATCGCCTCGAGAGCGACCGGCTCGTGGGTGGCGGGAGGAGAGCACACGTCGACGACATCGACGTGCGGGAGCATGGCGGCGAGATGGGGGTAGGCCTCGGCGCCCGTCTCGGCCGCGAAGGCCTTGCGTCGCTCCTCCGTGGGAGAGGTCACGCCGGCCAGCCGCACGTCGACGCCGTAGGCCCGGCGATACGCGAGCAGATGGAGATGGGCGGCGAATCGCGAGCCCACGATGCCGATCCGGAGCGTGCCCATGGCCGGCCGATTCTACGCCGTCGCGGGAAGGCCGGCCACAACGAATGAGCGGGATACGGTGGGGGTTGGACTACCATAGGAGGTGAGACACATCGATCGAGCTCGCCGCGTCATCGGAGGGAACGAGGGTGGCATCGTCATGAAGGCGCTCATCACGGGCATCACCGGCCAGGACGGCTCGTATCTCGCCGAGTACCTCCTCGGCAAGGGCTACGAGGTCCACGGCATCATCCGCCGCGCCTCCACCTTCAATACCAATCGCATCGACCATCTCTACAAGGATCCCCACGTCAACGGCGTGAAGCTCTTCCTGCATTACGGAGACATCAGCGATTCGACCAACCTGATCAAGCTCCTGTACCGGGTGCGGCCCGACGAGGTCTACAACCTCGCCGCCCAGAGCCACGTCCGCGTGAGCTTCGACATTCCCGAGTACACGGGCGACGTGACGGCCCTGGGCGCCGTGCGCATCCTGGAGGCCATCCACGAGACCGGGCTGACCGCGAAGTTCTACCAGGCGAGCAGCTCCGAGATGTACGGCAAGGTGCGGGAGACGCCCCAGTGCGAGACCACGCCGTTCTACCCGAGAAGCCCCTACGCGGCCGCCAAGGTGTATGCGTACTGGATGACCGTCAACTATCGCGAGAGCTACGGGATGTTCGCGTGCAACGGCATCCTCTTCAACCACGAGTCCCCCCGGCGCGGGGAGACCTTCGTGACACGGAAGATCACTCGGGCCGCCGCCATGATCAAGGCGGGGCTCCAGGACAAGCTCTACCTCGGCAACCTCGACGCGCGACGCGACTGGGGCTACGCCAAGGAGTACGTGGAGGCCATGTGGCTCATGCTCCAGCAGGACACCCCCGATGACTACGTCATCGCCACCGGCGAGACCCACTCCGTGAAGGAGCTGCTCGCGGAGGCCTTCTCGTATGTCGGTCTCGACTGGCAGGATCACGTGGAGATCGATTCGATGTACTACCGGCCCACAGAGGTCGATCAGCTCGTGGGCGACGGCAGCAAGGCCAAGGCCACCTTTGGCTGGGAGCCGACCACGCGCTTCAAGGCCCTCGTCCGGCTCATGGTGGATGCCGACCAGGCGAGCCTGCCGACGCCTCCCGCGAAGTAACCGTACGGGGGTGTGGGCTACCCCGGACGGACGAATTCAGATAAGCTTGGGTCCATGAATCCTGCCGAGACGATCCGCGGCCGAGCCGTCGTCGTACAGCCGGGAGAGGGGCCGTCGTACTGGCAGCCCGTGCCCGCCAACGGTCATGCCGACCCCGTGCTCTTTCCGGGCCGCACCGGCTTCGACGGAGTCTCCATGGGCTTTCAGACGGTGGCGCCGGGCGGGCGCATCCGCGAGCATTCCCACGGGGAGCAGGTGGAGCTGCAGATCTGCTTCCGCGGGCGGGGGCGCGTGATCGTGGACGGCGCCTCCCATGCGCTCGCGCCGGGGACGGCGTGCTTCCTGGGCTATGACGTCAAGCACGAGATCGTCAACGAATCGGACGACGAGCTCGTGATGCTGTGGATGGTGACGCCGCCGGGCCTCGAGAAGTTCTTCGAGGCCATCGGGCGGACGCGCGAGCCGGGGGCGCCCGCTCCCGCGCCCTTCGAGCGGCCGCAGGACGTCGTGGCCATCGAGCGCGCGCTGGGCATGAACGACACCGTGCGCTGACGCGCCGTGCCCACCGTCTCCCTGGGTGATGGCGACCTCTACTACGAGGAGCGCGGCGAGGGCCCCCCGCTCCTCCTCGTGCCCGGTCTCTCCGGCCTCGGCTCCTTCTGGGCCTCCCAGGTCGAGGCCTTCTCGCGCGACTTCCGCGTCGTCGTTCACGACCACCGCGGCACCGGCCGCAGCACCCACTCGCGCATCGAATACTCCGTCGAGCAGATGGCCGCCGACGTCCTCACCCTCATGGATCGCCTGGGCATCGCGCGCGCGCATTTCGCCGGCCACTCGACGGGAGGCGCCATCGGGCAGGTGCTCGCGCAGGATCGGCCGGAGCGGATCGCGAGCCTCGTCCTGTCCGCGACGTGGGCGGGGCGGGATGCCTTCTTCCGTCGCTGCTTCGAGGTCCGCAAGCAGGTCCTCCTGCAGTCGGGAGTGGAGAGCTATCTCAGGGCCTCGGTGCCCTTCCTCGCTCCGGGCTGGTGGGTGAGCGCCAACGACGCCGCCCTGGAGGCGCAGCACAGATCGCAGGTCGCCGCCTCGCCGCCCGTGGAAATTCTCGCGAGCCGGATCGACGCCATCGTGCGCTTCGACCGTCGCGCGCGTCTGGGCGAGATCGCCGCGCCGACCCTGGTGGTGGTTGCCGCCGACGACATGCTCACCCCTCGCTTCTACTCCGAGGAGCTGGCCGGCGCCATTCCCGACGCCAAGCTCCATGTCCTCTCGGGGGGCGGCCATTTCGCCCCCGTCATCGTTCCGGACGAGTACAACGCCGCGGTGGGGGCCTTCCTGGCCGGCCACCGCGACCGCTAGCACTGGGTCAGTTTGCTTCGCCGGATCCACTCAGCCCTCGCCTCGCGGCCGAGCCGCTCAGCTCGAACTGCCACGTTGCGAGCGGGCCGGCAAGCCGATCAACTCAGCCCTCGCCTCGGGCTGGCTCCTCGGCTCGAACGGCCACGTACACCCACGTACGCCTCGGGCTGCCGGCCCGCTCGCGCGTGGCAGTTCGAGCTGAGGGCGCAGCCCGAGGCGAGCGCTGGGTTGACCTGGCTCGCAACTTGCCCCAGTGCCCAGATTGACCCGATACCCGCGTGCCGGATCACTACCGTCCGGCCGGGTTTTTCGTGTAGGCTCGGAAGCGGGGTGGTGAGGTGAACTCGACGGGAGACCGGAGGGCGGCATGACACATCGATGGCTATGGGCGGTGGCGATAGTCCTGGTCGGGCTCTGCGCGGCGCCCGCCTGGGCAGACTACGGTGGCGTTGATGCACTCGAGCAGCCATTCGAAGCGAGGGTGACCGTCGAAGTGCATCCGCTCAACGCGGATGTGTGGGTCGATGGCGCTTACCTCGGAGGCTCCCGGGAGCTGACGAACCTCGAGGTCACCGTATTGCGGGGACGGCATCTCCTGACGATAGCCGCGCCGGGCTACAAGTCACGGTTCATCGTCGTTGATGCCACGACCGCGCGAACCAGCCGAGTGACAGTGGATCTCATCCCCGACCGCAAGCGCTGAGTCGAGCGTTTCGCGCGCTGGCCGCGCGGCCGCCACCGCGTCCGGTCAGCGCGCGAGGGCCTTTCGCATACGCTCGAGCCCGTCGGTCAGCTGGGCGCGCGGGCAGCCGAAATTCAGCCTGACGAAGCCCTTCCCTCCGCGTCCGAAGGTGGTGCCGTCGTTGAACCCCACGCGAGCCCGCTCGAGGAAGAACGTGTACGGATCGTCGCCGGGAATGCCCGCGCCCCGGCAGTCCAGCCAGGCGAGATAGGTCCCTTCCGGCACGCCCACCTCCACGCCGGGGAGGTGCGTGCGGACATACTGCACGAGGTAGTCACGGTTGGCTTCGAGGTAGCGCAGGAGCTCGTCAAGCCACGGCTGCCCGTCGCGGTAGGCGGCGAGCATGGCCGTGTAGCCGAGGATATTGGCCGATTGCACGAGGTCCAGCCGGGACGCGATGAACTTCTCCCGGAGCGCCTGGTTGGGGATGACGGCGACCGCGCACTTGAGGCCGGCCAGGTTAAAAGTCTTGCTGGGGGCCATGAGGGTGATGGTCCGGGCCTCGATGTCCGGGTGAAGCGACGCGATGGACACGTGCTGGTGCCCCGAATAGACCAGATCGCCGTGGATCTCGTCGGCACAGATCACGAGCCCGCGGCGGAGACAGATCTCGGCCATGCGACCGAGCTCTTCACGCGTATACACCCGTCCCACGGGGTTGTGGGGGTTGCAGAGCACGAACATCCGCGTACGGGGGGTGATGGCCCGCTCGAACGCGTCCCAGTCGACCGTATAGCGGCCATCCCCGCCTCGGATGAGATCCATGGCGTCGCGGGTCAGCCCCACATTGTCGGGCAGGCGCAGGATGGGCGGGTACACGGGCAATTGCTCGAGGAGCCCGTCGCCCGGAGAGGAGAAGGCGCGGCAGGCGACGTTGAAGCCGGGGATCACGCCCGGCAAGAGCACCAACGCCTCCGGTTCGACCTTCCAGCCCTGGCGCTTGAGCAGCCGCTCGCACATGACCTCGTGGAATTCGGGCTGCTCGATGCCGTAGCCGAAGACACCGTGCTCCACGCGCTCGCGGAGGGCCCGGGTCACCGGCTCGGGGGAGGGGAAGTCCATGTCGGCGACCCAGAGAGGCAGGACATCGGGGGGGAACTTGTGCCACTTGGTGCTCTCCGTGCGGCGGCGGTCGATCTGACGGTCGAAGTCGTACGCCATGGCTCCGAAGGATAGACGAGGCCAGGAACGCGGGCAAGCGCGTGGAGCTTGACTCAAGCTCGAAACATGGGCATAAGAGTGTGGTTGCCGCGGCGCGGCAGGCAATCAAATCCCAATGTTGGTCGAGGAGATTTGCTCATGAGCGGAGTGCACACCCTGCGCGGGCCGGCCCTGTTCTGCTTGCCTGCGCTCCTTGTCCTGATCCTCGTGACGGGGATGGCCGGCCCTCAGGCTGCCGAGGCCCAGGCCCCGACGGCGCCTGCTCAGCAACGGAGCGCTCAGCATCAGGCCGGCGGGGAAGCCAACCTCAAGATCCCGGATCTCGCCCAGGTCAGCTTCGGGGGGATGAGCGGTCGTGTCCTGCTCCAGTGGGGCCTGCTCGTGTGCCTGTTCGGCTTCGGGTTCGGGCTCGTGATCTACCAGCAGCTCAAGAACCTGCCCGTGCACCAGAGCATGCGGGAGATCTCCGAGCTGATCTACGAGACGTGCAAGACCTACCTGGTCACCCAGGGCAAGTTCCTGCTCGTCCT
>WNFD01002341.1_pt1 | contig 20523 bp, 18 predicted proteins | sample 5400491 | NCBI WGS metagenome assembly WNFD01 (sample SAMN13153343, study PRJNA577476) | soil metagenome | isolation source: 120 cm saprolite under Douglas fir tree site 2 hole 2 replicate 2 | place: USA:California | collected 2015-04-18
GGCTCCGGCTACCAGGCGGCGGTGCTCGCGGGTCTGGTGCGCCAAGTTTACACGGTCGAGATCATTCCGGGTCTCGCCGCCGGCGCGGCCGATCGGCTGCAGCGGCTCGGCTATAGCAATATCGCAGTCCGGCAAGGGGATGGTTATTATGGCTGGGAGGATGCGGCACCCTTTGATGCGATCATCGTCACCGCGGCGGCCGACCACATCCCGCCGCCGCTCCTCCGACAGCTGAAGCCGGGTGGTCGGATGGTCATCCCGGTAGGTGCCCCGTTCGCGCTGCAGCATCTCGTCCTCGTCGAGCGCGACGCCGAGGGTCGCGCCCGAACGCGCCAGCTCCTGCCCGTGCGATTCGTGCCGCTCAGCGGGCGGCATTAGCGATGCCGCTGCTCGCGGTCGCAGTCGTATCGGCCGGGGTGCTCGCCTACGAGGTGCTGCTGACCCGACTCTTCTCGATCGTCCAGTGGCACCACTTCGCCTATATGGTTATCAGTATTGCCCTGCTTGGCTACGGCGCCAGCGGCACCTTCCTCGCCCTCGCGCAGCATCGGCTGCGGCGCCACGTCGCCGCCGTTTTCGCTGGAAGCGCCGCGCTCTTCGGCATCTCTTCCGTCGGCGCCTTCGCAATCGCCGAGCGCTTGCCCTTCAACGCGCTCGCCGTGATCTGGGATCCGCGGCAGCTCCTTTATATTCCCATTCTCTACCTCCTGTTCACGGTGCCGTTCTTTTGCGGCGCCACCTGTGTTGGGCTCGCTCTCGCCGCTTTCCCCGACCATATCGGCCGGATTTACCGCTACGACCTGGTCGGCGCCGGGGCTGGCGCCCTCGGCGTCGCGGCCGCCTTGTTCCTCGTCATGCCGTCCTTGGCGCTCAAGTTCGTCGCCGGGCTCGCTCTTGTTGCCGCCGCGCTGGCCGGCGCCCGGATGATCGATGCCGCGAGACGATGGCGGGCCGTCCTCGTCACCCTCGCCGCGCTCGCCGCGCTTGCCGTGATGCCGCCGTCTTGGACGGAATTGCGGCTCTCCGAGTACAAGGGGCTGAGCCAGGCGCTCCTCGTCCCCGGTACCGAGGTGCTGGGCGAAGAGTCGAGCCCGCTCGGCCTCCTCACCGTCGTCCGCAGCCCGACCATCCCGTTCCGCCATGCGCCCGGGCTCAGCCTCAACAACGCGGTCGAGCCGCCGCCTCAGCTTGGCGTCTTCACCGATGGCGACGGGCTCAGCGTCATCACCGCCTTCGACGGCAGGACCGAGCCCCTCCGTTATCTGGACTACACGCCGGCTGCGGTGCCCTATCACCTGCTGGAGCGGCCCGCGGTATTGATCCTCGGTGCCGGCGGCGGGGCCGACGTGCTGCTCGCGCTTTATCACCGCGCCGCACCGATCGACGCGGTCGAGCTCAATGCGCAAGTCGTCCGGCTGGTCAAGGCGACCTATGCCGACTTCGCCGGCAAGCTCTACGATCGGCCGGAGGTCCGGGTCCATGTCGCGGAGGCGCGCAGCTTCGTCACCGGCAGCGGCGACCGCTACGATCTGATCCAGCTGCCGCTCCTCGACTCCCTTGCCACCGCCGCGGCGGGCACGCTCAGTTTGAGCGAAAGCTACGTCTACACCGTCGAGGCCTTCGCGCAGTATCTCGAGCATTTGCGCCCGGGCGGTTATCTGGCGATCACGCGCTGGCTGAAGCTGCCGCCGCGCGACAGCCTCAAGCTGTTCGCCACGGCCTTGGCGGCACTCGCGCGCAAGGGGATTGGCGAGCCGGGGCGGCAGCTCGCGCTGATCCGCAGCTGGAACACGACAACCCTGATCGTGAAGAACGGCACGCTCACCGCCGAGGATGTCGCCAGGATCCGGACCTTCGCTGCGGAGCGCTCGTTCGATCTCGACTACTACCCGGGCATCGAGCGGGCCGAGGCCGACCGCTTCAACGTTCTCGATCAGCCTTATTTCTTCGAGGGAGCGGCGGCGCTGCTCCGCCCGGACCGCCAGACTTTCCTCGAGAGCTACAAGTTCGATCTCTTTCCGGCGACCGACGACCGGCCGTACTTCTTCGATTTCTTCCGATGGCGCGCCTTGCCGGAACTGCTCGAGCGACGCTCCCTCGGCGGAGCGGCGCTGCTCGATTGGGGCTATCTCGTCTTGGTCGCGACGCTGGTCCAGGCGCTCGTGCTTAGTCTCGTCCTTATCCTGGCGCCCCTAGCCATCCGGCATGGCGGGCGCGAACCATCCTTCGCGAGGAACCGGGTCGCTGTCTATTTCCTGGCGATCGGCCTTGGCTTTCTCTTCATCGAGATCGCCTCGATCCAGCGGTTTGTGCTGTTCCTCGGCCACCCGGTCTATGCGATCGCGGTGGTGCTCTGCGCCTTCCTCGTGTTCGCGGGTCTCGGCAGCGGCGTTGCGCCCAGGCTCGAGGCCGGGCTAGCGGCGCTGTGCCGGGCGCCCCCCAGCGGATGGATCGGAGGCTGGCGCGGCCGCCTTCGATTGCCGACTTCCGCGATTTCCCTCGCTGTCGCCGGTATCGCATCGGCGGCGCTCCTCCACCTTATTCTCCTGCCGCCGATCTTCCGCTGGCTGATGCCGCTGCCGGATCCGCCGAAGATCATCCTCTCGCTGTTGCTGATCGCGCCGCTCGCCTTCTGCATGGGCATGCCGTTTCCCCTGGCGCTGTCGCGACTTGCGCAGCGGGCGCCGCATCTCGTGCCGTGGGTCTGGGGCATCAACGGCTGCGCCTCGGTGGCGAGCGCCATCCTGGCGACCCTCCTGGCGATGAGCATCGGCTACAGCGCCGTCCTCGTGATCGCGATCGGCCTCTACGTGCTTGCCGCGACGATGTTCGGCGTCACCGCGGAACCGCCCCGATTGACTCGGTCCGGCTCGCCCTGATGGACTCCGTGCCAGCTCAAGGTCAAGGCGTTGGCGCTGGCATGCCAGCAAGATGGCAAAGCGCAACAGGCTTCAATCGATCCCGGGCTCCGGACCAGGCCGCTGGCATCAAGGCGCAGGGCATCGAGCCGGTGTTCGGTGATCTCGACGACCCGGCGCTGGTGTGAATCGGGTCGGCGCCCAAGGGAGTCGGCGAGGTCTTGCAGCGCATTGATCGAGCGGGCGACCAGAACAAGGTTTATGCCGCGGCCCGCAAGGCCCTTTGCAAAGGCCACACCCAATCCCTTGGAGGCGCCGGTGATCATCGCAGTCGAACCCCTGAAGGCAAACATCGTCGGCTCCTTCTTCTCACCCCGTCAGTCATCTGCCTCAATCGGCAGCAATCATCGATCGGGGCACGCACCGACGATTGAGTTTCAAGCGCCGCCGTCTCGCTCCGATCCTCGGGTTAAGGACGCACCTTGGAACTTTTCGCCGGCAGGCCAGAAAGCCCGCACGATCTCGTACATGCCCGGTTCGAACTTCGCGATGGTGAGCGCCTCCTCCAGCAACGGCCGAGGGCCGGGATCCTGCCGCATGGCTTGATAGTCTTCCGCGCTGCGCCACTGGGCATACATGGTCACCTTTGTGCCGTCCATGCTGCGATGGAGCGTCGAAGAAATGAAGCCCGGTGCACGGTTGACCGAGCCGTCAGTTGCGTGAGTGAGAAGTTCGACAAGTCGCTGTTGATTGGGCGGCTCGACCGTGAAGACATTTATCAGCGTGACAATGCGGCCCTTTTCGGACCTTTGATTCATGAGGCAGCTCCTTTCGATGTGGAATCGGTTGCGCCGTCGCGTCGTCGCTGTCGAGTTGCGCGATCGTCGCGCGATCGAATGCGTGAACGACTTGAATCATCGCCGCCTCCATTCCTCTATGCTTGATTGCGCAATTCGTCGACCAGGACCCGCATGTTCTCGGAGTAATCCACGGGCACGCAGATGAGATGAACGCCGCCTCCGGAGAATGCCGCCTCGAGCGTCGGCGCCAGGCCATCGGCGCTCTCCACCCGACGGCCCTTTATGCCGTAGGCCTTGGCATAGGCGACGAAATCCGGATTTCCAAAGGTCATGCCGAAATCGGCAAACCCGTCCGCTGCCTGCTTCCAGCGGATCATCCGGTATGCATTGTCCTGCAGGACAAGCACCACGAGATTGAGTCCGAGGCGCGTCGCCGTTTCTATTTCCTGCGAATTCATCATGAACCCGCCGTCGCCGCACACCGCCAGGACGCGCCGGGTCGGATGGAGCATCGCAGCCATCATGGCGGAGGGCAGCCCGGCCCCCATCGTCGCGAGTGCATTGTCGAGCAGCAGCGTGTTCGCGACATGAGTCCTGTAGTTCCGCGCGAACCAGATCTTGTACATGCCGTTATCCAGACAGACGATGCCGTCCTCCGGCATCACCTGCCGCACGTCGTGCACGATGCGCTGCGGGGTCAGCGGATAGCGGGCTTCCTTCGCCCGCTCGGCGATCCGCGCGAGAATCTCCTCGCGCAGTCCCAAGAGGGCTCCGGCCCTCGGCAGCATGCCCTCGATACGGTCGGCCAGCAGCGTGAGGCTGGGGCCGACATCACCGACGAGCTCCGCATGCGGGAAGAATCCACACGTAACCGATGCTGAAATGCCCACCCAACAACATCGAGAGGAAGAGATAAAAGCCGCCGAGGAAGGCCAGAATTCGGCTTTGTCACGGCAACTCGACTGAGCTGCGACGCTTCTCAAGACGGACGACGGTTAGGCGGCCATCGTCGCTGCGTGCCACTGCTGCATCGCCTCGGCTCGAAAGAGACGCAGCGAGCGGCGGGAGATCAGATGGCGTTGAACATTGAACGTGTTGTGGGCGGCGGCATGCATGGCTGCGGATGAGAAGGCCCGCGGGAGGGCCGCTCGCCGGGTGGCGTGCTCGTTGGTCGGCGTGCTCGTTGGTCGCGGTGCCTATTCCGCCGCCTTCATGTGCTCCAGATGTCTGCGAAGCTTCGGCATCACCTGCTCCGCAAGGAGCCGCATCGATCGTTTATGCAGCTCCGGGCGGTCCCAATCTTTCTGCGTCAGCAGCAGCGTGCCGAATGAGCCGACCTCATCAATGAGAGCGACGAGCTGATCGAGCACGCGCTTCGGGCTGCCGTGGATCACCATCCAGTCGACGCAATTCCGAAAGGTGACCGCCTCGTCCGGCATCGCTTCGCTGGGCTTCATGATCTTCAGCAGCTTATAGGTGGCGAGGTTGTCGCGCAGATAGGTGTAGTACCAGCCAACGCTGCATTTCTCATCCGCGAGGTATTCCCTCGCCTCTTCATCCGTTTCCGTGACGAGGATGCTCCGCGCCAAGCGCCAATCGCCCCGATCGGCACGGCGGCCGGCCGCCTCGGCGCCGGCGCAATACTGCTGCCAGTGCGTCTTGGCATGGCCGACCGGCATGAAGTTCGCCGAGACGAGGCCCCAGCCGCGTTCGCCCGCCATGCGGGCAGTCGACGACGAGGGGCTCATCGCCGAGACGGCGAGCGGCGGGTAGGGCTTCTGGTAGGGCTTCAGCATCGGCCCAACACCGAGCCGCGGTTGATAGGAATCATCAATGGTGATGTCCCAGTACTTGCCGGGGATGCGGTACGGCGGATCAGAACTCCAGATCTTGTGAACCATGTCGATGGCCTCGACCATCATCTCCGAGCGGTTCTTGTCCATCACCTTGAAGAGCTCGAAATCCGAGCCGAGACCGCCCGGGCCGATGCCCATGATGAAGCGCCCCTCGCTCAGATGATCGAACATCGCGCAATTGCCGGCCACCACCGCCGGATGGTGCTGCGGCAGATTGAGCACGCTGGTGCCGAACTTGATGGTCTTCGTGATCGGAATGAGCGTCGCCATGAATTGCAGGGGATCCGGGATAGGCTCGGTCGTGCAGCTGTAGTGCTCGCCGACCCAAGCCTCGTCATAGCCCAGCCTCTCCGCGAGGAGGATGGCTTCGCGATCCTCCTGCAGGACTTGCGTGTAGTTCCTCTTCGGGTCGTGGAGGGGCATCATGAACAGACCGAGTTTCATCACAGCTCTCCTTCAGTAAGACCGGGATGGGTCCGAATGGTCCGGCCGGATCGGCTCATCGATTGACAGCGAGATAGAGCCCGTAGAGGTATGCGGATCCGATGGCGATCAGCGCGACGAAGAAGAAGATCGCGAGCACGATGAATCCGATGCGCACAACCGACCCGAGCGGCCGCCCCGGCTCGCAGAGCGGGAGCAGATTGTTGGCGAGCCCCGCCAGGATCACGAGGCCGCAGCCGACGCCGAAGAGCGTGAGGCTGAAGGGCTGGAAGATGAGGATGAGCGCGAAGAGACCGAGGCCGATGATTGAATATTCGAGGCGCGTCGCCGTGGCCACCGACATGCCGGGCTCCCCTGATCCCATTTCGCTCATGAGCGCACCGCCCTTCCGCTCTCGTCGAAGAAATGCGTCTGGCGCGGATCGCAACGCAGATGCACCCTCTCGCCAATTCTCAGGCGTCGGTCGCGCGGCACCACGACGCGGAGCTCCTGTCCGGCCTCGTCGCGCACGTGCACGAGCATCTCCGCCCCCATGGGCTCGACGAGCTCAGCCACCGCCGTGAGCGTATCGCCGGCGGCATCGTCCGCCGGCATGAAGGCGCGCGGCCTGATGCCGATCGTGACCTTCGAGGGGTTGAGGTGGCAAGCCGCGGCATCGACGGTGAACCGCGTTTCATTCCCACCCACGGCCAGCACGGCACGACCGTCCTCGAACCGCAGCAGCTTGCCCTCGATCAGGTTCATCTGCGGCGTGCCGACAAAGCTCGCGACGAATATATTGGTGGGCTTGGCGAAAACGTCATGCGGTGATCCGACCTGCTCGATGATGCCCTCACGCATGATGGCGATGCGATCGGCCATGGTGAGCGCCTCGAGTTGGTCGTGCGTCACGATCACGGTTGCCTTTGACAGCCCCGATAGGACCTCCTTGATCTGCCCGCGCATGGATTGGCGGAGCTCGACGTCTAGGCGCGACAACGGCTCGTCGAAGAGGAAGCAATTGGGATCGCGCACGATGGCGCGGGCGACGGCCACACGCTGCCTTTCGCCCTCCGAGATGTGCGCCGGCCGGCGGTCGAGGATGGTCTCGAGGTGGAGAATTTGCGCCACCCGTTCGAGGCGACGCTTGCGCTCTCGCGCGTCGATCCGCTCAGCCGACAACGGGAAGGCGATGTTCTGCCGCACGGTGAGCGCTGGGTAGAGCGCATAGAACTGGAACACCATCGCGACGTTGCGGCGCTCGGGCTTCAGATCGTTCACGCGCCTTCCGGCGATGACGACGTCACCCGAGGTCGCGCGCTCGAGTCCGGCGATCATGCGCAGCGTCGTCGTCTTGCCGCAGCCGGAAGGGCCGAGCAGACAGACGACCTCGCCCGCCGCCACGGTCAGATCGACGTCGCGCGCCGCGACGAAGCTGCCGAACCGCTTGGTGACCTTCTTGAGCGCGATGGTCGACATCGATCGCGCGCTCAGCGTTTGATCGTGCCGAAGGTGACGCCGCGCAGGAGATAATTCTGCAGCGCGAACGTGACGACGATGACGGGGACGAGGAACAGCGTCTCGATGGCCGCCAAGAGGCCCCAGCGGACGCCGATATCGCCGCCGATGGTCTGCGCCATGGCAACCGGCACGGTGCGCGTCTCGACGCCCGTGAGGAGCAGCGCGAGGAGAAACTCGTTCCAGGTGAGGATGAGGCCGAACACGGCCGTTGCGGCGAGGCCCGCAATCACCTGCGGCAGACAGATCTTGAAGAAGACGCTGCGATCCGACGAGCCATCGAGGCGCGCCGCGTCCTCGACATCGAGCGAGAGTTCGTCGAAGAAGCTCTTCATCATCCATATGGCAAACGGCAGATTGAAGGCGGTGTAGAGGAAGATGATGCCGGCATACGTGCCCGACAGGCCGACGACACGGAACATGAGGAAGATCGGGATGATGACGACGATAGCGGGGAGCATCCGCGTCGTCAGGATCACGAACAGATAGATGTCGTTGCCTTTGAGGGGATAGCGCGAGAAGCCGAAGGCGGCGAGCGTGCCGATGATCAGCGCGAGTGCGACGCTCGAGCCCGCGATGAAAATCGAGTTGAAGAAATAGAGGCTGAACCCCGTATTCTGCGCGGCGCCGCCGCTCGAAAACGCGCGGCTGAAGACGCCGACGAAGTTCTCAAGAGTAGGCGTGAAGATGAACTTCGGCGGTATTGCCAGCGCGTCGTTGTACGACTTGAAGGCGGTCAGGATGATCCACAGCACGGGTGCGAAATAGATCAAGCTCACGACGGCGGCAAGCAGCGTCCAGGCCCAGCCGGCCGCGCCGACGCCATGGCGGCGTCGCAATCCCAGCCGTTCGAGGAGCGGAGCGGTCTCGGCATCGCGCATGGCTTAGATCTCCTTGGCGCGACGGTTGGCGAAATAGAGATAGAGATTGGTCAACACGATCACGATAAAGAGGAGAATGTAGGCGAGCGCGGTCGACTCGCTGGTCCGGAAGTACTGAAACGCCATGCGGTAGACGTAGATGGCGATCGTCTCGGTCGAGGAACCCGGTCCGCCTTCGGTCAACAGGAAGACGATGTCGAAGAGCTTGAAGGCCTCGATCGTGCGGAAGAGCAGGGCGAGCATGAGAAGCCCGCGGATATAGGGGAAGGTGATCGACCAGAATCGCCGCCAGCGCGAGACACGATCGATCGCCGCCGCCTCATAGAGATATTTCGGCACGCTCACGAGTCCGGCGAGGACGAGCAGCATGACGAAGGGCGACCACATCCAGGCATCGGCGAAGACGATGCCTGCTATCGCGCCCCCCGTCGTCTTGAGCAGCACGAAGCGCTCACCCGTGACCAGAAGCACCATTTGGCTGAGCAGCCCGAAAGTCGGCTCGTAGTAGTAGCGAAAAAAAGCGCCGATCGCGACGTAGGAGAGCATCATCGGCGTCAACACGAGAATGAGCAGGTAGCGGCGGAGCGGGAAATCGTTGGCGAACAGCAGCGCGAGCAAGAACCCCACGACCATCTGCGTCGTGACCGTCAGGATGACGATGATCGCAGTTGTGTGCAGGCGGTTCCAAACGACCGGGTCCGTCATGACGCGCCCGTAATATTCGAGCCCTGCGAAGCTCGGCGGCGCCGCGCGATTGGCGCGGTAGTTGAAGAAGCTGAGACCGAAGGACCAGAGCAGCGGGAAGATGTTCATCACGAACAGGACGGCGAGGGCGGGCGCAACGAGGAGCCCGCCCTTATGGCGCCCTGCGGCGCGGACGACCAGCGTCAGGGCGACGAGCGCAACGCCAAGTCCGGCGATCCAAAACGAGAATTTGGCGGGCAGCAGGGTGACGGCGAGCGGGATCAGCACCAAGGCCGCGACAAGCGCAAGCGGCCAGTTCGACCATCGCAGCGCGAGGAAGCCGGAGGTAGAGGCGGTCATGCAGTCCGTTTTGGTCCTCGGTCCATCGCTGCTGTCGCTGGCCGTTGCAGGGTTTCAGAGAGGCAGCATGCGCCGATCGGATCCGGCGCGTGCTGCTCCTGGTGCCGAAGAGCTACTTGATCCGCCCGCCTTCTTTCAGGAGCTTTTCCTGAAATGCAGCAACTGTGTCGAGCGTCGTCTTGGCGTCCTGCTGGCCGGTGATCGCCTTGTCGTACTGCTCCTGCTGCTCGGTCAGGAGCTCGAAGAACTCCGGCACATGCCAGAAATCCTTCTGCCAGTCGAGTTGAGGCGCCCACGTTCGGTTCCACGGCCGGAACGTCAAGTAGGTTGGATCGGTATAGACCGATTTCAGCGCGCTTTGACCGCCCGCCTTGGCAAAGGCAATCTGCGTCTCCTTCGACAGCCACCACTTGCAGAACTCAAGCGCTTCCTTGTTCAAGTCTTCCGTGTTCCAGGTCATCAGTACGAAGGGTTGACCGCCGATCACCGACCACTTCACGTTACCCTTGTCGGTCTTCAAGCCAGGTATCTGAGCGAAGGCCACCTTGTCGGCAACCTTCGATGTCGCCGGCGTGATCGCGCTCTCGGCGAAGCCGATCCAGTTGACGTTGAGCGCGACCTTGCCCTCGCGGAACAGCTCGTCGGTCTTGAAGATGTCGAGGCCACCGGTCTTCACCACCGGAGGCATGTATTTCAAGAGCGACAGCATGTGCTCAAACGACTGGATCGCGACCGGTGAGTTCACGACGCCGACGGCATGGGCATTCGGTGCCTTGGTTTCGTCCCAGATGTCGCCCCCGTGCTGCCACAGGAACTCCAAGACGGTCGACGTTGAGAAGTCGTAGCCTTTGCCGGCCTGAAACTCGACACCGTAAAAATCGTCGTCGAGCGGCTTCCCGGCGAGACTCTCACCCTTCTTGCGCATGAAGAATTCGCCGTAGTCCTTGAACATGTCCCAGGTCGTCTGGTCCATCTCCTCGCCCGAGCACGGCAGCTTGTATTTGTACTTCGCCATGAAATTCTTCTGCTCGGTCTCGTCGCAGAAGATGTCCTTGCGGTAATAGGAGACGAGTATGTCAGGCATCTGCGGGAAGCCGTACAGATTGTCCGTCTTGTACGGATAGGTCGAATAGGAAGCCTTCACGGCCGGATGGAGATCTTTGAACACAGCCTGCAGGCCGGGGTCGGCGTCGACGTATTTGTTAATCTTGAGATAGTAGCCGCCCTCGATGAAGGCGCCGAGCCATTGGCTGTCCGAGACCGCCATGTTGTACTTCTTCTCGCCTGACGTGAGGGACGCGGCGAGGCGCGTGTAGTAGTCGGGCCACGGAATGAAATCGGGATCGAGCGTCACATGGTTCCCCGACGGTGCCTTGTAGGTCTTGTCGGTGAGATCCTTCATGATGCGCGTCGGTGGCCAGTCGGGGACGGCCATGCGCAGCACGACATCGTTGGCGAGCGCCGGAACGAGCGCGCCTTGGGCGATGCCCGCAAGGACCACCCCGACCGCCGCGGCGGTAAAAGTCACGAATTGGGTCTTAGCCATCGGTCGATTTCCTCCTTCTGGGTTTTCTCCTTCTCGCGGGCCCGACCGTCACTGCATGGCCGACCCGTCATGCGCGCGGAAGACATGAATTTTCGCCGGATCGATCGCGATCGCAAAGGGGTCGCCTGGATGCAAGCCGGCGGCCTGCTGCTCCGGCAGGATGAGGCGCAGGATGTGGCTTGCGCTATCGAGCGACACGACGGTCACATCACCGAGTGGTTCGAGGAGATGCACACGGCTCGCAACAGCGCGCTCGCCGGGTCTAGGCGCGCGTAGATCGCTCGGCCTGACGCCCATGAGCGCGCGTTCGCCGGCGCTTGCGCTCGCACGCGGTCGGCCGAGCCCGATCGTACCAAAGGGCGTCTCGAGACTGTCGCGGCCGGCGCCGATCCGCGCCTCGATTACGTTGATCGAGGGTGAGCCGATCTTGGAGGCCACGTAGAGATCGGCAGGGCGCTCGTAAAGCTCATCGGGTGTCCCGCGCTGCACGACGGCGCCATCCCGCATCACCGCGATCTCCTCGCCCATCGACAACGCCTCGAGCTCGTCGGGCGTCGCATAGACGATCGTCATGCCGAACTGCCGGTGCAGACGCTTGAACTCGGCCCGCATGTCGTGACGAAGCTTCGCGTCGAGGTTGGTCAGCGGCTCATCGAGCAGCAGGATACGCGGGCGCCGGATGAGCGAACGCCCGAGCGCCACGCGTTGCTGCTCGCCGCCGGAAAGCGTGTTCGGCTTGCGGTCGAGCCGGAGCGTCAGCCGCAGCATGGCGGCGGTCTCGCGGACACGCGCCTCGATCTCTCGCTTGGCGACGCGCTCCTCGCGCAGCGGGTAAGCGAAATTCTCCGCGACCGTCAGATGCGGATAGAGGGCAAAGGACTGGAAGACCATGGACACGCCGCGTCCCGCGATCGGCCCGTGCGTCATGTCGGCGCCCTCGATCTCGAGGCGCCCACCGTCGGGGCTCACGAGGCCCGCGATCGTGCGCAGCGTAGTCGTCTTGCCGACCGAGCTCGGACCGAACAGCGCGAAGAACGAGCCCGCCGCGACGTCGAATGACAGGTTCCGCAACGCGCTCACACGACCGAAGGTCTTCGTTATATTGGAAAGGCGCAACGCATGCTTAAGGGCTTCGGTCACTCCCGACTCCTCCCTCGGCAATCGCTCACCGCGTGCACGTAACCTTTGAGACGATCACTCTTCGTCGCACGATTTGACGTCTATTAGAGACCAGTTCGTGAGAGAATACCAGTCGCTTGGGGCGTTCATAGATGCGGCGCCGGCAGACCAACTACCCTGTGGTTAGGACCACGCGAACGGCAGCGTGCGCGCTTGGCTCATGATGCTCTGCGGACCGTCTCCCAGCGCCCGGATCGCGCCGACTGCAGGATCGCATCGGTAACGTAATCGATCGCGAGAGCCTCCCGGAATGTCGGCGCGGCCGGCAAGCCTTTCTCGATAGCCGCGAGCAAATCTGCGACCTGATGGATGAAGCTGTGCTCGAAGCCGATCCGCAGGCCCGGCACCCACCAGTGCTTCATCTAAGGATGATCACCGTCGCTGACATGTATCGAACGCCAGCCACGCACGCGGCCTTCACCCTTGTGGTCGAAATACTGCAGGCGATGCAGATCGTGCAGATCCCAGGAAATCGAAGTGTGCTCGCCGTTGATCTCGAGCGTGTCGGGCGCCTTGTGCCCGCGCGCATAGCGCGTCGCCTCGAAGGTCGCGAGCGAGCCGTTTGCGAAGCGCGCGTGGAAGGCGCTCGCGTCATCGATGCCAACCCTTTCGACCTGCCCGTCAAATTATGCATCTCCTTGACGAAGGTCTCGGTCGTCGCCGTCACCGTGTCGATGCGGCCGTTGAGCCGCATGGACGTGTCGATGCAATGGGCGAGGAGATCGCCGGAGACGCCGCTGCCTGCCACGTCGAGGTCGAGCCGCCGGAGCCCCGCACCGCCCTGCGGCACTTCCTTCGAGATCGTCCAGTCCTGCAGGAACTTGGCGCGATCGTGGAAGATCCTGCCGAGACGCCCTCCTCGACAAGGTGCGTCGCCAGTATCACGGCCGGCACGCGGCGATAACTGTACCAGACCATATTGGGCGCGCCGGCCGCCTCGACCGTGGCGAACATGCGCGAGGATTTGGCGCTGTTGCGCCCAAGCGGCTTCTCGCACATCACCATCTTGCCGGCCTCAGCCGCGGCGATGGCGTTCTCCGCATGCGTGTCGTTCGGAACGGCAATGTCGGTGAGGTCGATGTCCTTGCACTCGACGAGCCTGCGCCAGTCCGTTTCGACGAATTCATAGCCCTATTGGTCGGCGAAGGCCCGCGCGCTGGAGGTATTGCGTGCGCAGACCGCCTTGAGCACCGGTCTCAGCTTGACGTCGAAGAAATTGCCGACTTTGCCGAAGGCGTTGGAATGTGTGCGGCCCATGAAGCCGCAGCCCAGGACGGCGACATTGAGCTTAGCCGGGAGCTTAGCCTGATCGCGAGCGCTGAAGGTCACCTTTTGCATCCACTTGTGACCGCTTGATCGTCCTCCTGTTAAGCTCGGTCGGCAGTTATCGTATACTCCAACAACGGTGCCGCGGCGGACTAGCCGCCGGGCGGCCGAAGATCCGGGAGGAAGCGGCAAGCCATGAAGACGATCAAGGGGCCCGGGATATTCTTGGCGCAGTTCACGACCGACGAGGCGCCGTTCAACACGCTTGACGGCATCGCCGGGTGGGCGGCCGGACACGGCTATAAGGGGGTCCAGATCCCGAGCTGGGATGGAAGGCTGTTCGACCTCAGGCGCGCGGCCGAAAGCAAGACCTATTGCGACGAGGTGCGGGGCATCCTGGCGGGCCATCACCTGCAGCCGACCGAGCTGTCGACACATCTCCAGGGTCAGCTGGTGGCCGTGCATCCCGCCTATGACCTGGCCTTTGACGGCTTTGCGCCGGAGGCGGTGCGCGGCAGTCCGGCCAAGCGGCAGGCTTGGGCGGTCGACCAGCTCCTCTTGGCGGCGAAGGCGTCGGCCAATCTCGGCCTCAAGTCGCATGCGACCTTCTCGGGGGCGCTGGCGTGGCCCTACCTCTACCCTTGGCCGCAGCGCCCAGCCGGGCTGGTGGAGACCGCGTTCGACGAGTTGGCGCGGCGCTGGCGGCCGATCCTCGACGCCTTCGACCGCGTCGGCGTCGACGTCGCCTACGAGATCCACCCGGGTGAGGATCTGCACGACGGTGTCACATTCGAGATGTTCCTGGAGCGGGTCGGCGGTCACAAGCGCTGCAACATCCTCTTCGATCCAAGCCATTTGCTGCTGCAGCAACTCGATTATCTTGCCTACATCGACCTCTATCACAGCCGCATCAAGGTCTTTCACGTCAAGGACGCTGAGTTCAATCCGACCGGCCGACAAGGTGTCTATGGCGGGTTTCAGTCCTGGGCCGACCGGGCCGGGCGATTCCGCTCGCTCGGCGATGGTCAGGTTGATTTCAGCGCCATCTTCTCCAAGCTGACCCAGTACGATTTCGACGGTTGGGCGGTGCTCGAATGGGAATGCTGCATCAAGAGCAGCGAGCAGGGAGCGGTCGAAGGGGCGCCCTTTATCCAAGGCCACATCATCGAGGCCGCCACACGCGCCTTCGACGATTTTGCGAGCTCGGGCACCGATGAAGCCATGAACCGTCGGGTTCTCGGCCTCTCCTAGCGCGAGGATCCGACCATGACGGCAAAGGCCCCTCTCCGCCGCATCCGCCTCGGCATGGTCGGCGGCGGGTCCGGGGCATTCATCGGCGCGGTGCATCGGATCGCTGCCCGTCTCGACGGCCATTACGAGCTGCTCGCCGGCGCTCTCTCTTCGGATCCCGAGCGCGCCCGCAGCGCCGCTTTGGAGCTCGGCATCGCCCTCGACCGGGCCTATGGAAGCTTTGCCGAGATGGTGGAAGCCGAGACATCGCGACCCGATCGGATCGATGCCGTCGCCATCGTGACGCCCAACTACAGGCACCATGCGCCGGCCAAGGCGTTTCTCGAGGCCGGCATCCATGTCATCTGCGACAAGCCGCTGACGACGACCCTCGCGGACGCGCTCGATCTCGCGGAAGCCGTGCGCCGCACCGGATTGGTATTCGGCCTCACGCACAACTATACCGGCTATCCGATGGTCCGCCAGGCCCGTGCCATGGTGGCATCGGGTGAGCTCGGACGCCTCCGCGTTGTGCAGGTCGAATATGCACAGGATTGGCTGACGGTGCCGCTCGAGGAGACTGGGCAGAAGCAAGCCGCATGGCGCACCGATCCGGCGCAGAGCGGGCCCGCCGGGTGCCTGGGCGACATCGGGACCCACGCCTACAACATCGTCCGGTTCGTCACCGGCCTCTCATGCGAGGCGGTCGCCACCGAGCTCACGACCTTCGTCGCGGGGCGCCGCCTCGACGACAATGTCAGCATGCTGCTGCGCCTCTCCGACGGCGCGCGCGGGATGCTGTGGGCGAGCCAGGTGGCGCCCGGAAACGACAACAATTTGCGGCTCCGCGTCTACGGCGAAAAGGCCGGGCTCGATTGGCGCCAAGAGGATCCGAACACCCTCTGGTTGTCACCGCACGGCGAGCCGCCGCGCCTCATAAGGCGGGGGGGCCCGGGTGCCGACGCCGCTGCTTCCTATGCGAGCCGCATTCCGGCGGGACATCCCGAAGGCTATCTTGAGGGGTTCGCGCAGCTTTACGTCGATCTCGCAGAGCAGATCGCCGCCCGCCGCGATGGCCGTGCCGCCGACCCCGCCGCATTTCTGGTGCCGGGGATCGATGACGGGGTGGAGGGCGTGCGCTTCATCGCCGCCGCCCTCGAGTCTTCGCGCCACAACGCGTCATGGGTGGCGTTGCCGTTGACGTGAGGGTCGGACACTAGATCTTTAGTCCCGGCATTTAATGGGTTGGATCGGTCGTGAAGCGTTGGGGCTCTTTCGTCCAAGCCTTGCAGATGTCTTCGTTTATGGGGATCTACCCTTCTATGGACAGGTGATGAGGAAGACTGACAAGGCGTTACATTGGCACGTGGGAAGCCTTGGCATTCTGCCGCTCGGCGCGTCAGCGTCCGATTTTTGCCGCTTCCCTGAGCAGCCCGACGACAGCTGGGTGGGGCGCGAAGCGGCGGCTCCTGAGCTCCGGATGGCCCTGGATGCCGAGGAAAAAATGCCGGCCCGGGACCTCGGCGGCTTCAGCGACCCCGGTATCGGCGGTGGTGGCGCTGACTGTGAGCCCCCGCTGTTCCAGCACCGGGATCAGGTCCGGGTTGAGGTGGTAGCGATGGTTTAGGCGCTCCACGGCACCCGGCTTCTGATAGAGAGCAGCAAGTCGCGTGTTCGGCCTGACCACCATCTCACGCTCACCGAGGTAATGAAGCGGCCTGCCGTCGCTGTCGCGCAGCCGGATGAAGGAGAGAGTTGGCGCATCGGGCGTCGTTTCCTCCAGATGCGTGCCTGTGAGACCACAGCTGCGCCGGAGAAAGGCCGTGGTCATGGTCTGCATGCCGAGGCAGAGCCCGAGGGTCGGCAAATCCTGCTCGAGTGCGGCCGTGGCCGCGGCGATCTGGCCCTCCACTTGCGACATGTCGGTGCCGCCTGGCAGGACGAGACCATCTGCGTCTTTGAGGACGCTCGTCCAGCCGCCATCGGCAATGTCCTGATGCGCCACGCACGAGACCGCGGGGGCCATGCCGAGTTGATCGGCGGCGTCACCGAGGCTGGCAAGGACGGCAGGGTAGATTTGGGCAAAATGGGCTTTGTGCCCGACGACAACGATGCGCGGCTGGGGGCCGACGGGAACCGTCGGCGCCATCACGGCGAGACCCTGGAAGATATGAGCGACATCCGGGACGAGGTCGCCGACATCGATCGGCGGCAGGCGACCGTAGGCGTCGCGAACGAGAAGGCGCTTGATCAGGCGGCGGCCGTCGCTCGGCGGTCCGAGGTAAACATCGAAGCCCGCTGCAACCTCGACCACCGTAGCCCAGAGTGCGCCGCGCTCGCGCACCCACCGGTGCAGCGCCTCTACGTGCTGGCCGTCAAGGATCGTGAGATTTGCGCTGACGACCGTAGCGGTACGGAGCGCCGCTCCAGGCAGCCGGTCGAGCGTGGCGACGCTTCTCCCCGCGCGCTCCAGCCAGAACATGCCATTCGCCTGGAGGGTACCCTCCTGGGTCGCGTGCTCGGTGCAGCCGACGCTGCGGAAGGTCGCACCAGCGGGGGCGAGGCGAAATAGAGAGAGCTGAGTTCCGCCGGCGAGCGCTTCTCCAAGTGCCCCCGCGACGAGACAGTCGGTCCCAGGCTGGTCCGTTGCATGCACGACCACAAGGAGCGGGGGCGCGGAAATTTCAGCGCTCCCAGAGGCCGCGCGCGATCGTGCCGAGCTTGCGGCAGCCGGTTTCGGTGATGACGACCGTCTCGCTCGCGCCCACCGTAAAGGCCTCGTACTCGCGGAGCGCTACCGGCAGGTGGAAGGCCATGCCCGGCTGCAGCGGCTCGGTGATCCCGGTGAAAAGGCTCAGCACCATCCACTCGCCCCAATCGGGCGCGAACGAAATGCCGGTGCTGTAGCCGGTGCGCTTGCGATAGCGCTCCGTCATGCCGGCACGGTCGATCACGCCCTGGGCGGCATTATGGACCGCTTCGCAAGTTACACCAGGCCGCATCGCCTCCGTGGCCGCCTGGAGAGCCTCCTCGGTAACCGTGGCCAAGTCGCGCGCCAGGGACGGCGGCTTGCCGAGCCAGGCCGTGCGCAGCAGGCCGACATGGTATCGGTTGTAGCAGCCCGCCATCTCGAGGAACACCGGGTCGCCTTTCTCGAGCTTGCGGCGGCGCCAGGTGGCATGCGGCACGCCGGCGCGAGGGCCCGAGGAAACCAACGGCTCCATGCCCATGTATTCCGACCCGGCGCCGATCGAAGCCGCCATCATGGCGGCAACCAAATCGTTCTCGCTGATGCCGGGCTTGATTGCCGCGAGGCCGGCGTTGATGCCCGCATCGGTGATCCGGGCCGCCGCCTCGAGCATGGCGAGCTCGAGCGACGATTTGACCATGCGCAGGTTTTCGACGATCCCCGAGCCGTCGGCGACGCGCCCGAGGCGCTCGGTGAGCAGTTCGTAGAATTCGATCGAGAGGAACCAGCCGCGCTTCTCGATGGCGATCCGCTTGCCCTTGAGGCCCATCCGCTCAAGCGCCGTGACGAGGATCTCGGCGGGCTTCCCGTTGTCCTGATAGACCTCATGGCGGTCGATGAAGGTGTTGCGCAGGAAATTCAGGAGCTCCAGCTGGCGCAAGAGGAACAGCGGCTCCCCCTCGAGCGGCAGAATGAGGCATTGGAACGTGTAGTAACCGGGCGTCTGCTGACCGGTCAGGTAAAAGATGTTCTCCGGTCCGGTGAGCACCAGCGCATCGAGGCCGCGTGCCGCCAGGGTGGCGCGCGCCGCGGCGATGCGATTGGCATATTCCTCGCGCGGAAATGCCGATTCCGAGCCGCGAACGATCGCGCCGAGTTCCTTCTTCATAACGTCTTCTCCCAGAGGACAGGCAAGCGAGCGGGGTCAAGGTCGACGCCAAGGCCGGGTCGCGCCGCGAGGACGACCGCGCCTTGGCGATAGGCAAGACCGCTGGCGGGGTCGTCGACGAGCCCATAAGCGCCGTAGAGTTCGGCATAGACCGGCTGCACCACCAATGCCGCGTGCGCTGCCGCCGCCGTGGCAAGCGCGCCTTCATTCATCTGTCCGACCATGATTCCGATGCCGGAAGCGGTGAGCAGCCGCGCGGCAGCGACAAGCGGCGTGATGCCGCCGAGCTTGACGAGCTTGAGATGGGCAAGCGGCGCCGCGCGGCGGCTTGCGAGCATCGCGATATCGGCGGGCGAGGCAAGGCTCTCGTCGAGCATGATGGGGATTGGACTGGCGGCGGCGAGTGCGGCCATCGCGTCCCAGTCCCCGGCTGCGATCGGTTGTTCGACATAGTCGATCTGCAACGGAACCAGCGCCTTGAGATTGCCGCGCGCCTCCGAGGCCGACCAGGTGCCGTTGACATCGATCGCCAGCGTGACCGTCTTGCCGGCGATCTCGCGTACCAGACGCAGGCGGCGAAGATCGTCGGCAAATGTCAGCTGGTCATCCGAGCCCCAGAACAGCGTCTGGTTGGTCGCACAGTCCGGGCGGAACGCCGCACCCAGATAAACCGCCAGCGGTTTGCCTTCCTGTCGCGCGAGGCCGTCGAGCAGCGCACAGTCGAGCAATGCGCGCGCGGCGCCATGCGCTCGGTTCTCGAACACCGAAAGATCGCGATGCAGATCAATCAGACTGCGCTTCCAGTCGAGGGCGTCGACGAGAGTTACGATTGCATGGTGCAGGTGCGGCTCCGGGACGCCGGTGAGATAGGTGATGTTCGTCCTGACGCCGCCCGCCGCGAGAACCCGACCGTCTTCCTCGACAACCAGATAAACCTCGTTCAGCGCATCGATCGCGCCCGACGTCGCCGTATGGAGCCGGATCCCGGCTTCGTAATGGAGCTCGGCCGCGTAGAGGCGGACGCGCCGCGGCATCAGCGCGTGGCTCCCCGCTCATGCAGCATCTGGAGCGCGATATCACGGTAGATCAGGCTCGCATCGACGAACTCGCCGATGGGCACGAATTCATCCGGCTTGTGCGCCACCGCGAGAGTGCCGGGACCGAGCACGATGCCTTGCGCTCCCACTGAGCGGAAATGGACGAGATCGCAACCGCCTTGAAAGCCGGCGGGGTGGGGGTCGACCACCCCGTGATTGGCCGCGGCAAGAAGCGCCGCTCTGACGATCGGATGATCGGACGTCGTCTCGGTGGCGCCGCCAGTGGTCGGCTTGAAGCTGGCGATCGTGGCCGCCACGCCGTGTTCCGCCTGGGCGCGGGCGAGCAGCGCTTCGATCTCCTGGATGACGGTCGTCTCGTCCTCGCCCGGCACCATGCGGCGGTCCATCATGAATTCGCAGCGGTCGGGAACGACGTTGTCGGCGTGGCCGCCCGAAATGCGGGTGACGGTGAGGCTCGCCGAGCCGACCAGCGGATGCTGACGCTGCGCGACGATGTGATGATGGTCCTCGATCATGGCGAGCAGACGCGCCGCCTTCAGGATGGCATTGACGCCGAGCTCGGGGGTTCCCGAATGAGCGGTCTGCCCGCTCACCCGCACGATGGGTCGCAAGCTGCCCTTGTGGGCGGTGACCGGAATATTCGAGGTCGGCTCGCCGATTACCGCCAAGTCGATCTGCGGGCGAGATTTGACATAGGCCTTGGCACCGCGGCTCTCCACCTCCTCGTCGGCGACGAAGGCAGCGAGCAGCGTTCCGCTCCAGCGCCGCCGCTCGGCGACGAGCATCTCGATCGCCTCGAGCATGGCGGTAATCGGTCCCTTGGCATCGCAGGAGCCGCGTCCATAGAGTCGACCGTCGCGTTCGACGAGAGAGAATGGATTGGATGCCCAGCCGTCGCCGGCCGGGACGACGTCGATATGCGAGTTGAAAGCGAAGACCGGGCCGTTGCCGTTCTCGAGCCGGCCGATCACATTGGCCCGGCCGGCCTCGATCTCGTCGAGCTCGAC
>WNFD01004215.1_pt1 | contig 20523 bp, 20 predicted proteins | sample 5400491 | NCBI WGS metagenome assembly WNFD01 (sample SAMN13153343, study PRJNA577476) | soil metagenome | isolation source: 120 cm saprolite under Douglas fir tree site 2 hole 2 replicate 2 | place: USA:California | collected 2015-04-18
GTCGGCATGAACCAGTCCTGGCTGACGAAGCCTTCCGGCGCCGTGCCGGTGGCAAAGCCGACACTGAGCTTCTTGCCGAGATCGCCGAACGGAAACCACTGGAAATCGACGGTGACGTTTGGATTCTTCTCCATGAAGAGCTTGATGCGCTTGTGCAGCCAGGGGCGCTGCTGCGGATTGTCGAAGGTCCAGAAGGCGATCTTGACCGGCGCCTTGGCTTGCGCCATGACCCGCCGCCCCAATGGCGCTACTGCGGCGGCACCGATTCCCGCCGCGCCGAGACTGCGCAGCATGCCGCGCCGCGTCTGTCCTGCGGCGCGTGATGCGGCGCTGTTTGTCACGGATTTCGTCATGTCCGCCTCCCGTCAGGCTCGATGTGATGTCGGAGAGACCATCGCCGCGCTTCTTCCCACGACTGCGAAGCCTCGTTTCGCGTACGGCCGCTCGCCGCCTGCGCCAAGGCCTCTTGCTTGTCTGCGGCGACGGTATTTTGTACGGACAAACTAGTCAAGTTGTCCGAACAAGCGAGCCACGCTTGGCCCTAGAGACGATAGAGCCTCATGGCATTGGCGCAGAACACCGCGTCGCGTTCGGCGTCGTTCAACCCGGAAATCGCCCCGTTCACCGCCGAGACGATCGATCGATAGTCGGTCCACAACTTCTCGATCGGGAAATTGCTGCCGAACAGGCAGCGCTGCGGTCCGAACAAGGCCAGCGTCTCCTCTATCACCGGCCGCCACAACGCGGCATCGCAGCGATGCGAGAATGTGCCGAGGCCCGACAGCTTGACGCTGACGTTCGGGCAGGCCGACAGCAATTTCATCCCGGCCCGCCAGATCGACCGGCCTGCCGCGCTGGTGTCTTCCAACATGCCGGCATGGAGCAGCACGAATTCGAGATCGGAAAAATCACGCGCCAACCGTGCGCCGTCCGTCATCTGGCTGGCGAAGATCTGGAGCTCGAACAACAGCTTCCGCTTGGCGACCTCGCGCAGGCCGCGCCGCCAGCTGCCGTCGTTCATCAGGTCGGGCCGTGACGCAAAGCGATAGGCCGCATTTTCATGCCAGTGGAGCTGCTGGCGGATGCCACGCAGGCCGCGGTGCTTCATCAAGGCGTCGAGCGTCGCCTCGAGGGCAGGCGACGCCAGGTCGGCATAGCCGACAAAGGCCTGGGGCAAACCGTTCTGATCCGAGACGGACTGGATCCATGCCGCCTCGTCGGTTTCGCCGCCTGGCGGCCAGTTGGTCTGCACATAGACCGACTTCACGACGCCGGCAGGTCGGGCGTCGGCGAGATATTCCTCGATCGGGTAGTCGCGACGGATCGGCTCGTAGGGTCCAAAGATGCGGGGCTGCATCGGGCCGGATAGCCAGGCAAGATCGGACCGCCGCCAAACGTGATGATGGGCATCGATGATGCGCGCCGGGGCCATCTCCTTGCTTGAGCTCTTGGTCGGCTTTGCCATGCCCGCCCTCACCGTTTACCGAAACGGCTTGAATTCGCGGTGCAGGTCCATCGTGAAGGTATATCGGTTCTCCGGGTGGATGGTGACCGTCGTCTCGAAATTGTCGCCGCGCGGTCCAATGTAACGCCGAATGATTGTCATCGCCGGCGAGTGGGGTTCGACCTTGAGGGCACGCGCGTGCTTGGGTGATACAGCGCTTGGAAAGATCTCGAGCTGGGCTCGCCCGATCACAACGCCAAACATTTTCTCGATCTGCTGATGGACCGGCGTCCGGCCGTGATCCCGACGTTTTACGACGGAGGCGTATTTGGGATCGACGTAGATGTCGGTCCAGGCAAGCGGCATGTCGAGATCGTGGAACCGGCGGATCGAGCTGATGCAGTACCAGCGCGTATCGGCAGAGCACTTGAGTAGTAGCGAGAGTTCGCGCCCCGCCACAATCTCCTTCGCCTCGAAAGTGTCGCGGAAGGTGTCGTTCGGGTAGCTCAACCACTCGCTCAGGGAGCCGACGCTGTGCGTGAACACGGTCGGCTGTTCCGACGCGATGACCAGTGATCCCGCTCGCGGCCGGCGAGTGATGAGGCCCTTCTGCGTGATCACGCGCAGCGCCTCCCGCACCGTATGGCGGCTAGCGTCGAACCGCTTGCATAGCTTGGCCTCGGTCGGCAGCAGGCTCCCTGGCGGGTAGCGTCCCTTTCCGACCTCTTCGAGCAGCACGTCGGCAATTACCCGGTAGCGCGGGGCTGATTTCTTGGCAGGACGTCGCTCCATTTTCACCTTACCGGACGCACGGCAGCTATTCCCCGCTCTGGCCGCCCGGATTTCCGCTCGACGCTCCCAGCACCTCCAGCGCGGCATGATGGGCCTGCAGCGAGGCGGGAATGCCGCAATATAGGGCGACCTGCAGGAGCACTTCGCGAATTTCCTCCGGCGTGCAGCCGTTGGCGAGCGCGCCACGGAGATGGACTCGAAGCTCCGCCGGATGGTTGCTCGCTGCCATCATTCCGATCATGACCAAGCTGCGGATCTTGAGGGGCAGACCGGGCCGGCTCCAGATATCGCCATAGGCATAGCCGTTGATGATCTGCTGCAGCGGCTGGCCGAATTCGCCCAGCGCCTTCATGCGCTGCTCGACAGATGCGCTGCCGAACATCTCCTTGCGCCGCTTCAGGCCACGTTCATTGAGCTGCTCGGTGTCCATCAAGATACCTCGCGTGAATTGCGCCCGAGGCAATTTTAGACTGGGCCTTGCCGACGATATTTTGTTCGGACAAACTAATCAAGTTGTCCGAACATAACTCGAAGCATCATTAAAGCCAGGCGAACGGCGGGTTCATGATCAACGCAGCAATAGTCGGCCTCGGCTGGTGGGGCAAGAATATCGTCAACGCCGTTCAGGGAAAAAGCGACCGCGTGCGCTTCGTACGGGGCGTCAGCATTGAACCGGAGCCCGTGCGCGCCTTCGCTGCCCAGCACGGCTTGGATTTGTCGACCAACCTCGCCGACGCACTACGCGATCCCAACGTGCAGATGGTCGTGCTGGCAACGCCGCACTCACTCCATCCGAGCCAGATCATTGGCGCTGCCGAAGCCGGCAAGGCCGTATTCAGCGAGAAGCCGCTTGCCCTCAACCGCGCCGACGCGATCTCTGCCGTCGAGGCCTGCCAGCGCGCCGGCGTGCCGCTGGGCCTCGGGGCCAATAAGCGCTTCTGGCCGTCGATGCGCGAACTGAAGCGTGTGGTAGCAGGCGGCGAGCTGGGCGAAATCCTCCACGTCGAAGGACACTACAGCAACCAGAACTCGAGCAAATTCTTCGCCGCTTGGCGCGATTCTCCCAACGAAGCGCCGGGCGGTGCGATGACAGGAACGGCGCTGCATGTCCTCGACGCTTTCGTAAATTTGCTTGGGCCGATGCGACGAGTAAATGCCCAGTTCGTTTCGCGCCGCCCGCCGCCTGATCCGCTCGATACGATTTCCGTCCTGGTAGAATTCGCCAACGGCGCCAGCGGTGTGCTGGCCTCGATGAGAGCCACGCCGTTTTATTGGCGGGTGCATGCCTTTGGCACGGCGGGCTCCGCCGAAGCGTTAGGGGAAAACGTGTTCATCATTCGCCGTGGAAATGGGCACACTCGACAAGAGACACTTCCACCTGTCGATTCGCTACGCGCTGAGCTGGACGCCTTCGTCGAGTCTATCGTTGGACAAAAGCCACCGCCCATTCCGGCAACACAGATGATCGACACCGTCGCGGCGTTCGAAGCCGCGATTGCATCTATAAACAGCAGAATGCCGACCATGGTCGGTGCCACGAGCTCTGCTTAGCGTCTGCCTTGTGCCCTGTGCTGGATGGCCTTTTGGAAGCCAAGCATGCCGCGCGTTTCGGCGCGAGAGCGACGCTTCACAATCGAGAACGGTGCGGATGCGTCTCCGACCTTTACGGAGAGAACTCGAATCGCCGAGTGCACCGGGAGGACGGCATTGGCGGCCCGTCGACCGTTCATTACATAGTTTCCATATTGACGGTTATGCAAAATCGCTTCCACAGCCAGCTTCCGGATCCGGCAGAGATGCAAAGTCGCCGCCGATCAAACTTGAAGGGACATAGGCTCAGCTTTTACGCACAGCTTCTATCTAGTCCAGCGGCGATGACCGTTAATCGCTTTCGTTTGAAATGATGTCGCCAAACAATTCCCAGGTCTCGCCCTTGAAGCGGGCGAGCCGAAGGGATTGGATGGGATAGAAGTCCGTGGGACTGGTGTTAATGGTGATGCCCGGCAGGAGCATCGGAACATGCAGCCCCCGCAGATTGGAAGCCTGCTTCATGACGTTGGCGCGGGTCAGCTCGTCGCCGCACCGCTTCAGCACTTCAACAAGCGTCGCCGTAAGGGCATAGGGATAAACGTTCAAGGTGTCCGCCAGGCTCGCGGTCGGATTCCACTTTTCCATCCAGCGCTTCCACTCGAGGAATTCCGGATCGTTGGCCCACTGTGGATCCGTTGGATCCTTGAGATAGGCGATCGTCATGATGTCTTGGCCGGCCTCAAAGCCCGCGGGCTTCATGACCGACTGCACGGACGCCGATGGGCTGGTGAGATAGTGCACTGGACGCCATGCCAGATCGTAGGCTTTTCGGATCCCTTGCGCGGCAAATTTAGGAGACGAGAGATTGAGGAATACATTGGCACCGGCATTCTTCAGTTGAATGATTTGCGAATCGACCGTCGGGTCGGTCACCTCATAGGAAGCGATTGCCACGATCATTTTCTCATTTTGCTTGCCCAGCGCCTTCTGAAATCCAATAACGCCGTCCTTTCCCGAGTCGTCGTTCTGAAAGAGAATGCCGATCCTGGCATCCTTTACCGAGGCCAGTATGTGCTTGGCGTACACGCCGCCTTCGGTCGCGTAGTCCGGCTGCCATCCCATGGTCCAGGGATAGTTTTTCGGATCACCAAACCTCGACGCGCCTGAGAAGATGAACAGTTGCGGTATCTGCTTCTGGTTCAAATACTTTTGGATGGCGCTGTTCGTCGGCGTGCCGAGCAGCTGGAAGATCATGAGAACTTCATCGGATTCGACGAGCTTGCGCACCATCTCCACCGTCTTCGGTGGCTGGTATCCGTCGTCATAGCTGATGAATTTGATCTTGCGGCCATTTATGCCCCCCGCCGCGTTGATCATGTTGAAGTAAGCGGTAGTCGCCTTGCCGGCGACGCTGAAGGCGCTCAACGGGCCGGAATATGGGCTGGTATGACCGAGCTTGATCTCGGTATCACTGGCGCCGGGATCATATTTGCGTTGAGCCGAGAGTTCGGAAGAAGCGAAGGATGCGGCCAGCGTCGTTCCGGTCGCAAGTATCCGTCTACGCGTAAAGTGGGTCATGTGCGTCCTCCCAATTGCAGCTTCCGCTCTTGTGGCGGGTGTCTGACAAGCAGTGTTGATCGTGCGGTCTCTCTCGTTTCCCCTACCCAGCGCCAATCGTTTGATCGGCTACCATTCTTCACCATACTGAAGTCGACGCTCAATGCGGCGCTGTGGTTGGAGCTGAGCGACCGCAACTTGGTTTTTTGGATTGATCAACTACCATACCACACCATACTGATTGCGACCGGCCAAGTCCACAGTCAACGAATGTGAGGACGATGGAGTTCGTTCACGCGCCGTCATCGCTCGGGCGTTGGAACACCGCGAGCCACCAAGCGCAGACTTTTGGCGCGCAAGCGGCTGCGCCTGCAGCGCGTGTCGATATCGGCGCGAGCCCCAAGTACCGCGCGCCAAGTCCCGCGTCTTGACATGCAATTGGAAACGACTGAGCGTTTGATGCCTTATGATTTTCGTATTCGAAAGATGAATAACGTCTTCATGCCAAGAGACGCAGACGAGTCCGGCACCGGCTGAAACGAAGAATAACAAAACCAGAAAGGGAGAGGATGACGAACAATATCAAAAAGCTTCTGGCAACGGGCAAACCCGTGATGAACGGCTGGCTGATCATCCCTTCGGGCTACTCGGCCGAACTGATGGCACTATCCGGCTACGATTCGGTCACTGTGGACCTGCAGCACGGCGTGCAGGACTACCACTCGATGGTGGAGTGCTTCCAGGCCATGCAGGCGCATCCCGTCACGCCTCTGGTGCGCGTGACCTGGAACGAACCCGGCAATCTGGGCAAAGCTCTGGACAGCGGTGCCATGGGCGTCATTTGCCCGATGATCAATACCAAGCAGGATGCCGAAGCGTTCGTTTCTGCCTGTAAATATCCGCCGCTCGGCTCGCGCAGCAACGGGCCAGTCCGCGCTAGCCTGTACGGTCCGCCTGGCAGCTACCAGGCCACAGCGAACGACGAGACTCTTTGCATTGCCCTCATCGAGACCAAGACCGCCATCGAAAATCTCGATGCGATCCTCGATGTCGAAGGCCTCGCCGGAGCCTACATAGGCCCCTCCGACCTCTGCTTCACCTACGGCCTGCCTCCCGTGCTCGATGTCGAGCTGCCCGAGATCCTGAAGATCTATGAGGACCTCATCGAGAAGTGCGCCAAGAGGAAGCTGTTCGCCGGAATTCATACCGGCAGTGTCGCCTATGCGACGCGCGCCATCGGCATGGGCTTCCGCATGACGACGGTGCTGAATGACGCCCGCATGATGGCCGCCTACGCCCGAAGCGTGGTGGAAGAGATGCGCAAAGTCACCGGACGCGTCGCCTGATGGTCCGGGAGCGCCGCAGGCCGGCCGTGTCTGCAACGATCATGCTCTAAACAGGTGTTTGAACACGCAATCGCTACATCTCTGAACGCGCAATCGCTGCATCAAAGGGAGGAACAAAATGAAAAATGCCAAGCTGGAACGCCGCACATTTCTTGCCGCAGGTGCTGCAACGCTCGCTGGCCCGGGTCTCGCCGCTCCTGCGGTCGCCCAATCCGCCAAGACGGCCACCCTCAAGTTCGTTCCACAGGCAAACCTGACGCTGCTCGATCCGATTCTCACGACGGCCCTGGTCACCACCAATCACGCCCATTACGTCTTCGACACACTCTACTCGGCGGCGGCCGATGGCGTTCCCAAGCCGCAGATGGCCTCCGGCGCCGACGTCTCTGCCGACGGACGAGCCTGGAAGATCGGTTTGCGCGACGGACTGAAATTCCACGACGGCACCCCGGTTCTCGCCCGCGACTGCGCCGCCTCCATTGCCCGCTGGGCCAAACGCGAACCCTACGGCCAACTCCTCGATAAGGTCGTCGACAGCTACGGCACCGCCGATGACAAGACCGTCGAGATCAAGCTCAAGAAACCGTTTCCGCTTCTACTCAACGCCATCGGCAAGCCCGACAGCTCTCTCGCCTTCATCATGCCCGAGCGGCTGGCCCAAACCGATCCCGGCAAGCAGGTCACGGAGATGATCGGCTCCGGCCCCTACAAGTTCGTGGCCTCCGAATTCAGCACCGGCAACCGCGTCGTCTATGAGAAAAATGAAGCGTACGTGCCGCGCAGCGAGCCGCCGGTCTGGGCCACCGGTGCGAAGGTCGCGCATTTCCCGCGCATCGAGTGGCGCATCATTCCCGATCCCGCCACAGCCGCGGCCGCCTTGCAGAGCGGCGAAGTCGATTGGTGGGAACAACCGCTGGCGGACCTGCTTGCCACTTTGACGAAAGATCGCAACATCACCGTCGCCATCGACAATCCCCAAGGACGATATTCCCTGATCCGCTTCAACACCCTCCAGCCGCCGTTCAACGACGCTCGCATCCGTCGCGCGGTCCGCCTCGGCGTAAAGCAGGAGGATTACATGCGTGCGACGTTCGGCAACGATCGCAGCCTGTGGCGCACCTGCCCGTCGATGTTTCCCTGCGACACCGCGTACGAAACCGACCAGCCCGAAGCGATGCCCGGCGACTTGGACGCTGCCCGGAAGGCTTTGAAGGCGGCTGGATACGCGGGCCAGAAAGTCGTCATCATCAATCCGACCGACTTCCCCGCCATTCATCCGATGGGCCTGGTGACAGCCGACCTGCTGAAGAAGATCGGCGTGAACGTCGACCTCCAGGAAATCGATTGGGGCACGCTGGTTCAGCGCCGTGCCAGCCGTGAACCGGTGGACAAGGGCGGCTGGAGCATCTTCTGCACGTTCGGACCCTCGTTCGGCTACAGCAGTCCGGCCACCAACGGCATTATCCGCGGACAAGGCACTGCCGGCTGGTTCGGCTGGTGGGAAAGTGCGAAAGCCGAACAGCTGGTTCAGGATTGGCTCGATGCACCGGACGCAGCGCGGCAGAAAGTGCTTGCGGCCGAACTATCGCGCTACGCCATGGAAGAACTTCCCTATGTCGGGCTGGGCCAGTGGTTCGGCAGGACCGCCTATCGCAAGACCATCACCGGCGTCCTGCAGGGCCTCGCGCCCTATCCGTGGAGCGTCAAACCGGTCTAAGCGCTCCGCCGTTCTTCGAGGCTGAGACGGGGATTTGCTGTCGGGAGCGCTATTCGAAGAGGTCGGCGCGGTCGGTCAGCACTTGAGGCAGCGCGCGCAAGATTTCCGTCAGGTGGTGACGCATCGCCTTGTCCGCCGCCTCTGCATCTTGCGCGTCGATAGCGGCCATGATGGCTTCGTGCTGGGTGATGATCCTCAGCATGGACGTCCGATCCAGAAGGGTCAGGTGGCAGACGCGGTCCATGTGGCACTTGATGTTTACCACGGTCTGCCACGCAAGTTCGGCATCGGCACCGGCAGCCAGTGCCGCGTGAAAGCGCTCATCGTGCTCCTGGAACGTGGCGTGATCATTGTCGCGCGCAGCCCGTCGCTGTGCCGTGATCATCGGTCCGATGCTCGAGCGAGTCATCGGGTCGAAGCGCTCGCAGGCGCGGCGGACGATCGCTGTCTCCAGCGCCTCGCGCGCGAAACGCACCTGCATCATCTGCCGCGCGGAAATTTTCACCACGACGGTACCGCGCTGCGGCAGCACGCGCACCAGTCCGAGCTTGGCGAGGGCGATCATCGCTTCGCGCGCCGGCTGGCGCGACACTCCGTAACGCAGCGCCACCTCATTCTCCGACAGCGACTTGCCGGGGGGCAGTTCCAGCGTGACGATAGCGCGTCGCAACGCCTGCTCGATCTGTTGCGCTGCCGAGTCCGACGTCGGCTGAAGGCGGGAAGCGGATGCTGTGGCGCTTTTCATGGATGGGGAACGTAAACTGCCATACTGCACCGTACTTCGGTTGCGCCCGATTTGCCAGTTCTGCAGCCGCCGATTGCCCGCGACTCAAAAGCAATGACGTGAACGATGACACGGAACGGCTGTGCAGCCGTCACCGGCCCGCTTCAACGAGCAAGCATAGGTTTCACACGCTTGGCAGCGTGAATGGACGAAAGTATGGTGTGGTATGGTAGTTCCTCCCGACCGGCGACGCGCAGCGTGAGCGAGGTCAATCGGCCCGCCATCGTGCGTGCTGACCGGCAGTCTCTAGGCTGGCGCTCAAGGCATATTCAGCTCGATCGTTATTTCGTGCAGGCCACGGTGCTGCCGGCGTTGCTCGTCATGGTCTGCGTGTTCGGCCTACCGTTGACGTTTTCCCTCTACCTCAGTTTCACCGGATGGGCGCCGGACCAGGCCCTGTTCACCGGGCGCTTCGTCGGCCTGGCGAACTATCACGACCTGCTGACCGATCCGGCATTCACCGGCGCGCTGGGCAAGACCTTTGGCTACACGGCCGCTGCGGTGGCCGCCCAGATGGGTCTGGGACTGGCAATCGCTCTGCTTCTGAACGTTGACCTGCCTGGGATGCGCTTCTTCCGCACCGCATTGATCGTGCCGATGATGATCACACCGATCGTCGGGGCGCTGTGCTGGAAGCTGCTGCTCGATCCGAGCCATGGCGTGTTCAACCTCTGGATCGGCCAGCAGATCGTCTGGCTCGGCCGGTCCGACACGGCGCTTGCCGCGATCTGGGTCGTCGCCGTGTGGCAGAGCACGACCTACGTCACCCTGATCCTGTTGGCCGGGCTGCGTTCGCTCCCTTCCGAGCCGTTCGAGGCGGCCATGATCGATGGCGCCAGCCGGCGGCAGGCGTTCTGGCATGTCACCCTTCCGTTGCTGCGGCCGTATCTCCTGGTGGCAATGCTGCTGCGCACCATCTTCGAGTTCCGTGCGTTCGACAACATCTACGCCATGACCGGTGGCGGGCCGGCGAACGCCACGATGGTGCTGTCGATGTATACCTACCTGATGTCGTTCGTGCAGTTCGACTTCAGCCTCGGCGCGGCCGCGTCGTGGCTGATGTTGCTGATGGCGATGTTGATGTGCCTGTTTTTCATCGCCGTGATCCGTCGGCGGGAGGCGCTCTGATGGCGGCGGTGGTCGGTTCGAGGCGCATGCGGCGGCTGGAGGCGGTACTGATCTACATGGTGCTGACCGGCCTTACGCTGGCGTTCCTGTTTCCGCTGGTCTGGGTGCTCGGGCTGTCCCTGAAGACGCGGCTGCAAGTATTCGCGACACCGCCGCTCTACCTGTGGTGGCCGACTTTCGAAAACTATGTCGACGTGTTGACGCGCGCCGATTTCGGACGGGCTTTCCTCAACACCATGATCGTTTCGACGAGTGCAGTAATCCTGTCGTTGTGTGTCGGCGCGCCGGCGGCGTATGCGTTCGCGCGTTTTCCTTTCACGGGACGGTCGTTCCTGTTCTTCGCGCTGCTGGTGATGCGCATGCTGCCGCCAATTGCAGTGCTGGTGCCGATGTATGTGCTGTTCAGCAAGCTCGGCCTGGCGACCACGCGGTTCAGTGTCGTGCTCGCGTACACCACCTTCAGCTTGCCGTTGGTGGTGTGGATCATGCGCGGGTATTTCGAGGATCTGCCCGTGGAGCTGGAGGAGGCCGCGTGGATTGACGGGGCCAGTCGCATCGGCACCTTCCTGTATATCATTCTGCCGCTTTCGCGGCCTGGACTGGTGGCGTGCAGCATCCTGTGCCTCCAGCTCGCGTGGAACGATTTCCTGTTTGCGGCAGTGCTGACCAACAACGCCTCGCAAACGCTGCCCGTGCTAATGGCGGCGTTCAACGCCGGCGATTCCGGAATGGATTGGGGTGGGCTCACCGCATCGGGGATGCTGGTGATCCTGCCGGTGGTCGTCTTTTCGTTCTTGGCTCAGCGCCATCTCGTGGCCGGATTGTCGTCCGGCGCGGTCAAGGGATGATGCGCCGCGCCCGACGCGAAATTGCCGATCGCATTGGCAAGGCTGCTGCAGGTAAGTATGGTGTAGTATGGTAGATACGCTGCGGCGCATCCGGGCGACTGCACAACAAAAAAATGGAGGGAACGCCATGGCTGGTTTGAAGAGACGGCATTTGTTGCAAGGCTCGGCGGGCGGCGTGCTTGCCGCCACGACCCGAACGGCTTGGGCCCAGAGCAAGCCGGAAAAACTTGTCCTCGTCGGCGAGAACCAGAGAGCGTGGAAGCGCACCCTGATCGAGGAGGTTGCGCCTGCCTTCGAGAAGGAGACCGGCATCAAGATCGAGTTCACCTTGCTGCCGGTGGATGCCTGGCGGGCGCGGTTGAAGGCCGAGCTCAGTGCGGAATCGACTGGCATCGACCTCGCGCTCTTGTCGGTTCAGATGGCGGGTTGGATGTCGCCGCATCTGTTGGACCACAACGAGGTCGTGGCCAAGATAATGGCGCGCGATCCGAGTTTCGAATGGGACGACTTCCTCGCCGGCGGCAAGGTGGCGGGGACCTACGATGAGAAGTTGGTTGGCATACCCTACCGTCTCACCGCCGGCATCCTGCACTACCAGAAGGAATTGTTGGAGAAGGCGGGTTTCCCCCAGGCGCCGGCCACCTTCGCAGAGTTCGAGAAGGCAGCCCTGGCTGTGAACGCACCGCCCTCGCGATACGGGTTCGGCCTCATAGGCAAGCAAGGGGCGGGTACCTTTACGAACTCGATACCGTGGATGTTTTCCGCCGGCGGACAATTGCTGGATTTCAAGACGGGCGAGATCTTCATCAACGACGACCGCGCCGCGGCCGGGTTGCAGTTCTATGCCGACCTGGCGTTGAAGGATAAGGTGGTGCCACCGGAAGCGATGACCTGGGAGTTCGACGAGATCATCGCCGGGGCGCAGAAGGACCGATACGCGATGTCGGTCACCTTCTCGTCGTACGGGACGCTGTTCAACAGTCCGGCGCTGTCTCAGACCGGCGGCCGCTGGGCCTGGGCGACGATGCCGGGACATACCGCGAAGGCGCAGAGCCGAACCATTGTCGACGGTCAGTTCATGGCGATATCGAAATATTCCAAAAACGCCGCATGGGCGACGGAATTCCTGCGCATGGCCTGTAGCAAGGAAGCGATGCTGCGTTCCATGGAGGGCGGCAATGCGCCGCCACGCGGATCGTCGTTGCGAAATCCTGCAATGGTCGCCAAGCTCGGCTGGCCGGCGGCGGCCGCGGAGGCAATCGAGACGGGAATTCCGACGCCGTCGAACCCGGCGTGGGACGGGCTCGAACTGTCGCTGCGCGCTGGCGTTTCCCAAACTTTGCTCGGCCAGAAGACCGCCAAACAGGCGCTCGACGACGTGGCCCGCGAGTGGCAACGCAACCTCCGCCGCGCCGGTATCATCAAGTAGAGAACGGACACAAGAGTGGATCCGCTTGGGTCGGCACCGACTGTTTCTCGATGCCGGCGCTCAATGAAGGACTAGTTCATGCCGCGGCAGATGTGGACATTGACCCAGGCGGACACCAGCTTTCTCATCGACCATACGATCAAAGCCGCCAGAGGCATGGGCGTCACGGTCACGGTCGTGATTGTCGAGGGGGGCGGAAACACCGTCGGGCTGCTGCGCATGGATGACGCAAAGCTTGCAAGTATCGGTGTTGCCGAAGGCAAGGCGTGGACGGCCGCGTTGTTCCAGCGCGCGAGTGTCGACTATAACGCGCCTGCCGCTCCCGGTGGCAATTCGTATGGGGTGCTGAACGCCTATCCCGGCAAGTTGGTGCCGCTGCCGGGCGGCCAGCCGATCTTCGTCGACGGAACCTGCGTCGGCGGTATTGGCATCAGCGGCGCTTCGGGAGAACAGGACGACAGCCTGGCCAAGGCGGCAATCGCGGCCCTAATGAACAGAGATGTCGCGTGAAGGCGGAACCACACAGGGCAGCGCATTGGCTGCACAAAAGAGATGAGGGAGCCCGATGAAGATCGTCAAATTTGAAGACCTGCACTGCGATGCGGGATGGCGCACATTTTCGTTCTTGAAGGTGACCACCGACGACGGCCTGATCGGCTGGTCGGAATATACCGAGGCCGATGGCAGCACCGGACTGACATCGGTGATCCACGGCATGGCAGAGGCCCTGATCGGTCAGGACCCAAGACCTGTGCAGGCCATTTCATCGCTGCTTTACGTCAAGACGCAGCAGGCGCCGAACGGTGTCAACCAGCGCGCCATCGCGGCCATCGAGAACGCGCTGCTCGATATCAAGGGCAAGGCCCTGGGGGTACCGGTTTACGAGTTGTTTGGTGGCCCGGTGCGCACACGCATCCCCGTCTATTGGTCGCATTGCGGCACCTACAGGGTACGCAACCATGTTCTGGTTGGGGAACCGCCCGTCCGCACCTACGACGATATTGCCGCGCTTGGCGCGGAGGTGAAGGCCAAGGGCTTCAAGGCGCTGAAGACGAACATCTTGTCGTTCGATGGCGAAAAGCTGATCGGCTTCGGCCCTGGCTTTGGGCGCACACCGGGTTGGCCGGCCCTGAACGTCGACCGGCAGACCCTTCAGGCCGTGCGCGATACGCTTGGCGCCTTTCGCTCCGGTGCAGGCCCTGAGATGGGCTTGCACCTCGACGTGAACTACCACTTCAAGACCGAAGGGTTTCTGAAGGTCGCCAAGGCCGTCGAACCCTACGATCTGACGTGGCTGGAAATCGACACATGGGACCCGTGCGCCCTGTCGCTCATCCGCAGCCAGGCCCCCTGCCCCATCGCCTCCCACGAATCGGTCACGGGCAGACGCGCCTTCCGGCCTTTCCTGGATGCCTATGCAGCGGATGTGGCGATCATCGACGTAATCTGGAACGGTTTTCTGGAGGCGATCAAAATCGCCTCCATGGCCGAGGCCTACGAGGTCAACGTCGCACCGCATAATTACTACGGCCATCTCTGCTCCGCCGTCAGCGCCCATTTTTGCGCCGTGGTGCCCAACTTCCGGGTGCTGGAAGTCGACATCGACAGCGTCTCCTGGCGCGATGAACTGTTCGTGAATGCGCCCGTGATCGAGAATGGCGAGCTGCTGCTTCCCACGGGGCCAGGCTGGGGCGTCGACGTCAATGAAGCCGCCGTACGCGCCCATCCGCCCAAGTGACGGAGGACAGGTACTGTGGATTTTTCCGGCAAGGTCGCACTGATCACCGGCGGCGGCGGTGACATCGGACGGGCGAGCGCGCTGGGCTTCGCCGCGCGCGGCGCTAAAGTCGTTGTGGTGGATCTCGACGAGGACGCGATGCCTATGGCACCATCGACTGCTTCTTCAACAATGCCGGCACCGAGGGTGGCATCGCGTCAACCCAGGACTATGACGAAGCGATGTTCGACAGGGTCATCGGCGTCAACCTCAAGGGTGCATTCCTGGGCCTGCGCCACGTTCTCCCGGTAATGTTGCGGCAGGGTGCGGGAACGATCGTGACCAGTGCGTCGATCACGGCGGTGTTCGGGGGACCTGGCATGCCCGCCTATGTCGCCTCCAAGCACGGAGTCCTCGGACTGACGAAGGCGGCCGCGGCAGACGTGGCGCGCTTCGGCATCCGGATAAATGCTGTCTGTCCCGGCCCGGTCGAGGGGCGGATGATGCGCTCGCTTGAAGCTCAGCGAAATCCAGCCGACCCGGCAGCGCTGGCGGCAACTGTTCGCGCCGGCATTCCGACAGGCCGCTACACCACCGTCGAGGAGGTGGCGAACGCCGTGCTCTATTTTTGTTCGCCGTTGTCCGGCAATGTCACGGGCACCCATTTGATGCTCGACGGCGGTCGCTCCGGCACGGGTGGAGCGCCCTCCCCTAGTTCTCGCTGAATTCCGGCTTCGTCATCCCGAGCAGCGGATGCGGAGCCACAACAAAAGGAAAACTCAATGGGCGTGCTTGATGGGAAGGTCGCGATCATCGCCGGCGGCACCAGTGGTATTGGTGCACGAACGGCTGAGCTCTTCGTCGAGGAGGGCGCAACCGTGGTCATCGCTGGTCGTCGTCGCGACGCCGGCCAGGCACTTGCGCAACGGCTTGGTCAGCCCGCCAGTTTCGTGCAGACCGACGTTGCTCACGACTCCCAATTGAAAGCTCTGATCGAGGGCACTGCGACGCGATTCGGACGGCTCGACTGCCTGTTCAACAATGCCGGCTATGGCATCCTTCAGCGCAGCATCGTCGACCTCGACATAGCCGAATACGACGCCATGATGTCGGTGGTGTTGCGCGCCGTGATGCTCGGCATGAAGTTCGCGGCGCCGATCATGTTGCGCCAGCGTTCGGGCTGCATCATCAACACCGGCAGCATCGCGGCCCATCGCTCCGGCCTCAGCTCACAGACCTACTCGGTAGCCAAGGCGGGAGTGGTGCACGCGACGCGTTGCGTGGCAGCCGAACTGGGCGAAAGCAATATCCGTGTGAACAGCATTTCTCCCGGTGCGATCGTTACGGGCGTCTTTGCCAAAGGCATTGGCATCGACAGCGACATTGCAGATCGCCACCTCGCAACGGTGACCGAGCGGTTTGCCCAGGCGCAACCGATCCCCCGTGCCGGCTTGCCCGAGGACATCGCCCGGGCTGCGTTGTATCTCGCCTCCGATGCCGGAAGCTTCGTCAACGGCATCGACCTGGTGGTCGATGGTGGAGTGATTACGGGCAATCGCTTCTCCGCTGGTGCCGCGGCGCGAGCCGAGCTTGTAAACGCCGTGAAGGCGGAGATCGAAAGCTAGCCACCCGGACGTCAAAGAGCATGTTCTTCTACACTGTCCGACGCATTCTGGCGACGCTACCCGTCATGGCGATCGTGGCGCTATTCGTGTTCAGCCTCCTCTATCTGTCACCCGGCGACCCCGCAGAGATCATCGCCGGCGATCAGGCCCGTGCCGAAGATGTCCAGCGCGTCCGCGTTTCGCTCGGGCTCGATCGCCCATTGATCATGCAATTTGCCGAGTGGGCATGGCGAGTGGCGCAGGGAGATCTTGGCAGGTCGATCTTCACCAATCAGCCGGTCAGCCACATGATAGCGCAGCGTGTCGAGTCGACGGTCTCGCTGTTGGTGCTGACGCTGACACTGTCGATCGTGATCGCCGTCCCGATGGGCGTGCTGGCCGCGTGGAAACACGGTACGCTGATCGACAGCGCCGTCATTGTGCTGGCCGTGCTCGCGTCTTCGATTCCCGTCTTCGTGATCGGCTATGTCCTCGCCTACAGCTTTGGCCTGGAATTCGACTGGTTTCCCGTCCAGGGCTATACGCCGATCAGCGAGGGCGTGGGCCCGTGGCTCAACAATCTGGCTTTGCCCGTTATTGCGCTGGCCAGTGCGTACGTGGCCTTGATCTCGCGCATTACGCGCGCGTCGATGCTGGAGGTCCTCAATCAGGACTTCATCCGCACCGCAAGGGCCAAGGGCATGGGGCAGAGCCCGATCCTGTTCGTCCACGCGTTGAAGAATGCCGCCGTCCCCATTGTCACGGTCATAGGCCTCGGCGTCGCCGGGCTCATCGGCGGCGCGGTGGTGACAGAAAGCGTCTTCGCCATGCCCGGCATCGGGCGCCTCGTTGCCGATGCGATCTTGCGGCGAGACTATCCCGTCATACAGGGCGTCGTCCTGATCTTCAGCTTCCTCTATGTGCTGGTCAATCTCGCCGTGGATTTGACGTATGCACTCCTCGATCCGAGGATCCGCTATTGAACGATCCGATCATCGCGACGCCGGTCCTTCCGGAGGTGCTGCCGCCGCGCAAGCGACGCGGACCTGTCGCACTCTTCATCCGCCGTTATCCGAACATCGCCATTGGCGGCTTCCTGGTGTCGATCATCATTGGCATCGCGATCTTTGCGCCGCTGCTCGGGACCATCGATCCCACCGCGCTCTCGCCGATCCAACGAACCCAACCGCCGTCTGAAACCTTCTGGTTCGGCACCGACATGCTGGGGCGGGATGTCTATTCGCGCGTCCTCTACGGAACCCGGATCTCGGTGACCGTCGGCATTTCGGTTGCCCTGCTCGCATCGATGATCGGACTGGCGATCGGACTCATCTCTGGCTTCATACGCCGCCTCGACGAAATCGTCATGCGGATCATGGACGGCCTGATGTCGATCCCGCCGATCCTGCTTGCCATCGCGCTGATGGCGCTGAGCCGCGGCAGCGTGCAAAATGTCATCATCGCCATCACCATCACCGAGATACCGCGTGTGTCGCGCCTTGTGCGCGGCGTGGTGCTGACGTTGCGCGAGCGACCTTATGTCGAGGCCGCCATTGCCAGTGGCACGCGGCTTCCCGCCATCGTGCGCAGGCACATCCTGCCCAACACCCTGCCACCGCTGATGGTCCAGCTCACCTTCATCTGCGCTCAAGCGATGATCATTGAAGCTGCCCTGTCCTTCATCGGCGCCGGCACGCCGCCGAGCATCCCAAGCTGGGGCAACATCATGGCGGAGGGTCGTGCCCTGTGGCAGGTCAAACCCTACATCGTCTTCTTTCCTGCGGCTTTTCTCTCGGTTACGGTCCTAGCCGTAAACCTCCTCGGAGATGGCTTGCGTGATGCGCTCGATCCACGCTTGGCCAAACGGACCTAAGGTCCATGGCACTCCTGAAGGTCGATTGCCTGCAGACGCACTTTGGGACCTTGGACGGCGTCATTCGGGCGGTCGACGGACTCTCCTTTCACATCGACCACGGCGAGACGGTAGCGATTGTGGGCGAAAGTGGCTGCGGCAAATCGGTAACGTCGATGTCGATTCTGAGATTGGTCCAGGAACCACCCGGCAAGATCGCCGGTCGAATTCTATTCGAGGAACGCAACCTCCTCGCTCTCTCCGAAGTCGAGATGCGCGCCATACGCGGCAAAGACATCAGCATGGTCTTCCAAGAGCCGATGACCAGTCTCAATCCAGTCCTGACGATCGGCCGCCAGATCGGAGAAGCCTTTCGCCTGCATGAAGGGCTGTCGAAGCGGGAGGCCCGCCATCGCAGCATCGAGATGCTGGCGCTGGTCGGCATTCCCGAGGCGGCGCGGCGCATTGGCGAATATCCTCATCAATTGTCGGGCGGCATGCGTCAGCGCGTCGTGATTGCGATGGCGCTTGCCTGCAATCCACGGCTTCTCATCGCCGACGAGCCTACGACGGCGCTGGATGTGACAATCCAGGCGCAGATCCTCGAGTTGATGCGCGACCTTAAACGTCGCGTCGGTGCAGCCATCATGCTGATCACCCATGATCTCGGCGTCGTCGCCGAGATGGCCGAGCGAGTCATCGTCATGTATGCCGGACGCAAGGTCGAGGAAGCGCCAGTTGACGAGATCTTTTCGAGGCCGATGCACCCCTATACGCAGGGCCTTCTCGGGGCAGTGCCAAAGCTCGGATCGTCCCTCGTCCTCGACCGGCGAACCAAGCTGACGGAAATCCGCGGCCGCGTGCCGAGCCTGAGCGAGAAGATCGTCGGCTGTGCCTTTGCCGATCGCTGTCCGATTGCTACGCAGTTGTGCCGCGAGGTAGAGCCGGCGGTGGCACCGAAGCGAGACGGCCATCTCGTCGCCTGCCACTACGCGCAGGTACTGGCCTCATGAACGAGGGGCGTCCGCTGCTGGAGGTTCGTGATCTCAAGAAGCATTTTCCGCTGAGATCCGGGTTGTTCGGCGGCGCGAGCGGTTATGTCTATGCCGTCGACGGCGTCACGTTCGCGATTCGCAGAGGCGAGACTTTGTCCCTCGTCGGCGAGAGCGGGTGCGGCAAGTCGACGGTGGGAAGGGCCATCCTGCGCCTCCTCGAGCCGACCGCCGGGGAAGTTCACCTCGACGGCGAGCGCATCGACAATATGCCGTCCGCCAAGCTGCGGCTGATGCGGCGACGGATGCAGATCGTTTTCCAGGACCCCTTCAGCAGCCTCAATCCGCGCCAGCGGATTCGTGACGTGATTGCCGAGCCGATCGCCAATTTCGGCCTGGCGCATGGCGCCGCGCAGATCGACGACCTCGTCGCGTCACTTCTCGACAAAGTCGGTCTGCCGCGCGACGCGATGAAACGATTCCCGCACGAATTTTCAGGTGGTCAGCGGCAGCGCATTGGCATCGCACGCGCGCTTGCCCCCGGCTCCGATCTCGTCATCTGCGACGAGGCGGTTTCGGCGCTGGATGTGTCGGTTAAGGCGCAGATTGTCAACCTTCTGTCCGACCTGCAGGACGAGCTTGGGCTGACCCTTCTGTTCATCAGCCATGATCTTGCGATCGTGGAGCATCTGACGCATCGCGTCGCCGTGATGTATCTGGGAAAGATCGTCGAGATCGCGGATCGGCGTACGTTGTTCGCGACGCCTCATCACCCCTATACAAAGGCGCTGCTGTCAGCGGTGCCGGTACCCGATCCGAAGATCAAACGCGAGCGCGTCATCTTGCGTGGCGATGTTCCAAGCCCGATCAAGCCGCCCGCTGGCTGCAAGTTTCACACGCGCTGCCCATTGGCATTCGACCGCTGCCGGCGCGAGGAGCCGCTGCTTCGCAACGTCAGCACCGGCCAGCTGTCCGCCTGTCACCTTGACGACACATCGATGGTCGGTGGGGACCGACACGATCAAGGTGATTCAAAGCGAATCTGAAGTTTCCCGACGCGCGAGCCGCGGTATAACCCGACGATCGCCTCGGGAAGTCGCTCGAATCCTTCAACGACGGTGGTGATCGCCTTCAGCATGTCCGCGAGCTCCCGTCATTTTGCACTCGCCTTGCGCGCCGCGCGTTCAGCGATGGCGGGTTCAGAATGTCGGCGCCGCACAGCCGGGTGAAGCGGTCGACGAAACGCTGCTCATCGGGATCCCGTAGGGTCAAAAAACTGAAACGGCCGACGCACCATCACGCCGCCTCTTGATGATAGTAACGCAGAAGCCCACCCAATCGCTCTCGGCACCGCTGTCCCTGCTCAAAACTCCGAAATGCCGAGAAAGCCTAGCGATTAGGGGGCCGCCGCCATACCGTCATCGGCATGATTGGCATTTTTTCCGCATTGGTTTCCCTGCTCTCTTTTCGCTTCCGCAGCCGTACTTCGCTCGAACTTGAGCTCATCGCGCTTCGCCACCAGCTGACCGTTCTGCGGCGCCAGCGTCCAGGCCGTCCGAAGCTTGTCGGCGTCGACCGGCTCCTCTGGGTCTGGCTTTACCGCATTTGGCCGCAGGCCCTGCACACCTTGGTGCTGGTCAAGCCGGCAACCGTGATCCAGTGGCATCGCAAGGGCTTTCGGCTCTATTGGCGATGGAGATCAAGATCTGGCCGTCAGGGACGGCCCAAGGCGAGCGCGCTGCTGTAACGACCTCCTTGATTTCCATCGCCTGGAGGCGATTAC
>WNFD01004553.1_pt1 | contig 20507 bp, 14 predicted proteins | sample 5400491 | NCBI WGS metagenome assembly WNFD01 (sample SAMN13153343, study PRJNA577476) | soil metagenome | isolation source: 120 cm saprolite under Douglas fir tree site 2 hole 2 replicate 2 | place: USA:California | collected 2015-04-18
CGAGAGTACGTTGGTGTAGTTCAGGATCTTGTCCTTCTTGACGGCCACCAGCAACACGTCCATGTGCGGCTGGCCTTCGTCTTCGGAAAGAATCTGGAAGTCGAGGTTGACGTCGGCAAGGTCAAACGGGATGTGCTGCGCGGCTTCTTTTTCGATCGTCTCCGCCAGCTCCTGGTCACTCATGGAGGGCAGAGAAATCTTTTTCACGATCACCGAATGGCCACTAACGGCGGTCGCCACCAGCTTGGTCTTGATGGCATTTTCGGAGAACAGTTTCGAGATCGCGCTCGAGACCGTGCCGGAATCCACGATCATGGAGTCCACCACGATGTCCGGCGCCAGCGCTTCCAGACCGAGATGCGCAACCTCAATGCCGTTGCGGGTTTTCTTCAATTCGACTGCCTTGATGCTGGAAGATCCCACATCCAGGCCAACGATCGACTTTGATCCGAATCCAAACATGTGCCCGCCTTTAGGTGGCAGCCTGACTGGCCGCCTTCGCTTTCTTCGACTTCTGTGCATCCATCTCGCTGGACTTTTCTTCCATCCACTGGTCCAGCCGCGATTTCTTAAAGCGCCAGCGATTCCCCAGTTTGAAAGCCGGAATCTTCTGCTCATTGACGTATTTGTAGAGCGTGTCCGGGCTTACCCCCAGGTACTGCGACGCCTGGCGAATATTCATCACTTCGCGCGAATCTGCCATAGCCTTCCTTTTCACAGAGTTTTCTGTCCTGACATGCCCACCCATGCCGGACTCATTTGGGAGAAGAATCCACTACAAAGCTGCTTGCAGTGAATTAAGTGGACTGAGCATATATCAACCGGGAAAAAAGTCAGGCCAAGGCGAATATCCGTGTTTCCTGGGGTTTTATGCCTGTTTTCTGGAAATCAGTTTCGGCGCAAATGCACTTTGCATCTATATATTGGGTTTACTGTAGGTGACTATTCTATTAGTAGTGGTATTGATAGAAGAGATGCCGGATTGCACGTCGGGTAGATAACCGAAGTGCTATAGACGGTACCAAGGTCGGTGTACGGGAGAATGTAGGCTAAACGCTAAAGGACGAAGTGCAAATGCAGAAGTGGCAGGGGATTCCTTCTGCGTTCTGACTTCTCCATTCCGCAATTGCCGCGTTATTGTTGGTATTTGGAGGAGATTTGCGCTACTTCGACCGGCTCCGGTCTGTTGTACTTCCGGTGAGATTTCGATTGGCGGACGACACGCGCCTGAACTGAGCACCAGTAGAGCGAAAGACAAAAGCCGCGTGAGCCTTCAGGATCGGAGACTCTCATCGGACTTTGGCCCAGATCTCAGTATTCCGCCAGTTCTTTCATCGCCAAATACAAATCCTGCACCTGTGGCAGAATCGCACTCTCCAGCACCGGCTGATAGGCAACGAAAGTATCCTTCGCGGCGACGCGCTTCACGGGCGCGTCCAGATGCTCGAAGAGTTCATCCGCGATTCGCGCAGCGATCTCGGCGCCGTAGCCCCAGCTCAGAGTGTCTTCATAGGCGACTATGGCGCGGCTGGTTTTCTGGACTGACGTCGCGATGGCGTCCCAGTCATACGGATTCAGCGAGCGCAGATCAATCAGTTCGACCTTGATGCCGTGCTCGCGATCAAGCCTCTGCGCCGCCTGCAGCGCGCGCGGCACCACTGCGCCGTAGGTGATGACCGTGACGTCGGTCCCGGGCTGGACGACTTTGGCTTTGCCGAAGGGAATCATGTAATCCGGTCCGGGATACACTGCGCGACCGTAGGTCTCGCGGTAAAGGCGCTTGTGCTCGAGGAAAAGTACGGGATCGTCGCAGCGGATCGCGGTCCGCAGCAACCCGGCTGCATCCAGCGCATTTGACGGGAAAATAACGCGCATCCCCGGCGTGTGGGTGAAGATGCTCTCGCCGCATTGCGAGTGATAGATGGCGCCGCCGGTCAAATATCCGCCGATGGCCACGCGAATCACGCAAGGGGCTGAAAATCCATTGTTCGAGCGCCAGCGCATGACCGGCAGTTCGTTACGCAACTGCATCATCGCCGGCCAGATGTAATCAAAAAACTGGATTTCAACCACCGGCTTCAGCCCGCGCACCGCCAGTCCGACGGCGCGTCCTACAATGCTGGCCTCCGCAATCGGCGAATTGAAGACGCGGTCCGAACCAAATTCCGACTGCAGACCTGCAGTCAGCTTGAAGACTCCGCCCTTACCCTTGACCATTTTCTGCCGCAGATATTCTTCACGGCTGCAATCGGCCACGTCTTCGCCAAACATCACGATGCGCTCGTCACGCTTCATTTCATCGCGCAGGGTGAGGTTGATCAGGTCGGCCATGGTTTTCGGGGCATGCTTTTTCTCGTGCGCAGCCTGTTCAGTTGAGGTACGGCCTTCCCCGCCCGTACTTGCTGCGCTATTGTTCTGTGTTGCTCGGGTATCGAAAGCCGGCGAGGTGGGATCGAGATCCGGCGAATACAAATATTGTTTGATGGTCTCGGGCGCGGACACCGGAGCCGTGAGCACCTGGTCCACGGCAGCCTGTAGGCCGTCGTCAACTTCCTTCTCCAGTTGGTTGATTCCCTTTTCGTCAAGAATGCCTTCACGGATCAGGAACATCTGCATGCGGGAAATGGGATCGCGGGCAGCGTCGCGCTGGCGTTCGATATCCGGGCGGTAAAGCTTTTCGTCATCCGAAAGCGAATGCGAATATGGCCGAATCACGTGCGCATGGATAAACGACGGCCCGATGCCCGCACGGCAATGCGCTACTGCGCGCGACAGAGCGCCATAGCTGACCACCGGATCGGTGCCGTCAATTTCCTCGAAGTGAAAATTGGGGAATCCCGAAACCAGCCGCGAAATATTTCCGCCCGCGGTCTGGACTTCGACGGGCACTGAGATGGCGTAGCCGTTATCTTCTACAAGAAAAACCAACGGCAACCTCAAATTCGCCGCGGCGTTCATTGCTTCCCAGAACTCGCCTTCGCTGGTGGTGCCGTCGCCCAGCGAAACATAGGTCACTTCGTCGCCGTGGAACTCCAGGTCTTTGAATTCGCGGTAATCGCCGCTGGCTTTCTGCGCCGCATTGGGATGCAACGTCCAATACCGGCTAGCTTCCGCGCAACCCACCGCATGAAGAATCTGCGTACCGGTGCAGGACGATTGCGTGACCACGTTCAGCCGCTTGTATCCCCAATGCGACGGCATCTGGCGTCCGCCGGAACTGGGATCGTCGGCCGCGCCGACGGCTTGCAGCAGCATCTCGTAAGGGGTAGCGCCCAGCGCCAGGCAGAGCGCTCGATCGCGATAGTAGGGAAAAAACCAGTCGTAGCCGGACTTCATGGCGAGGCCCGCGGCCACTGTGACCGCTTCATGTCCCGCGCCGGAAATCTGGAAGAAGATCTTCTGCTGTCGCTTCAGCATGATCTCGCGGTCGTCGAGGCGACGCGAGGTGTACATCAGGCGGTAGGCTTCGATCAGTTGCTGGCGCGATAGGCCTTCGTAGGTCTTGCCTGCCTTGTTGGCCTCAGCAACAGCGCCGGATTTTCCGTGGGTTCGGGTCGGCATTTCGCTGGCGGGCGCTATTCCGGCGCCGGAGGGTATTGTAAACCAGCTTTCAGCCGTCAGTACATTCTTGAACCTCATACGGCGATCCGCTGTCATTCCGAACGGCTTCGGCCGTGAGGAACCTGCTTTTGGCCAACAGCGGCCCGAAAGATCGCGGAATGGAACCTGAATCCGAAAGCCGGCTTTGCTATCCTTCATCCATGCCCCGTTTTAACCGCACGTTTGACCCGCGTTCTATGAAGTTGGTGATTTTTGATCTGGACGGAACTCTGATCGACTCGCGCCTGGACCTGATTCACTCCGTCAATGCCATGTTGCGGCGCTTCGTGCGTCCCGAGCTACCCGGCGAGGTGGTGGCTTCTTACGTTGGGGATGGCGCGCCAATGCTGGTTCGGCGGGCTCTCGGAGATCCGGAGGATGAAGCCTTCTTCAAGCAGGCTCTGGAATATTTTCTGGCCTATTACCGCGAGCACAAGCTGGACCACACCGTCGTCTACGAGGGAATACCCGAGGCACTGAAACAAATTCAATCGAATGGAACGGAACGAAGAAGCGCAGAACGAAGAAGCACAGAGCGGAAAATGGCCGTGCTCTCCAACAAACCCGTACATCCCTCGCGCGCGATCGTGGAAGCGCTGGGGCTGGCGGATTTTTTCGTATACGTTTACGGCGGGAACAGTTTTCAGACCAAGAAACCCGATCCGCTGGGCGTTCAGACGCTTTTAAGAGAAACCGGCACTGCGGCCATGCAGGCTATGATCGTCGGCGATTCTTCCATAGATGTTTTGACTGGACGGAACGCCGGCATCGCCACCTGCGGCGTCACCTACGGATTCGCTCCGCACACGTTGTGCGAAGCCCCGCCGGATGTGACGGTGGCCTCGCCTATCGAGCTCGCCGCATTGTTTGCATAGTTGGCGCAAGATCCGGGCACGAACTTGCCTAATACCTTATGCCGGTGCGAAAATTCCCAGCTCTGAGAGAACGAGGACCCATGAAATCCAGATTTGCCTTTCTGCTTCTATTTTGTTTCGTCTTGTGCGCTGCCGCCCAAAGCACGCCTCCCGCGAGCTTCGATGGCAAGACTTGGTGGGACCACGTGAAAGTGCTGGCCGCAGATGATATGGAAGGGCGCGAAACCGGCAGCCCGGGACTGGCCAAAGCGGCGGCCTATATCGTGCAGCAGGCGCAAAAGGACGGATTGCAACCAGCCGGCAGCGACGGCTTCTATCAGCCGGTCAAGTTGCGCAGCAAGCAAATTGACGAAAGCCAATCCAGCCTGACGCTGGTCCGCAACGGTCTGGAGGAACCTCTGGTGTTGGGTGAAGACGCCATGTTCAGCACCCGCGTTGACCTGGCGCCCGCGGTTGATGCTCCACTGGTGTTTGCCGGTTATGGACTCCAGGTGCCTGAGAACCGGCACGATGACTTCGCCGGCCTCGACCTGACGGGAAAGGTCGCCGTCATTTTCAGCGGCTCTACGTCGGACATGTCCGCTGCCCTCGCCGCCCATTCCCAGTCCCTGGCGCAACGCAAGAAGGCACTGCTTGCCGCCGGAGCCCTCGGATACATCTCTATTCCAAACCCAGCTTCGATGGATATACCCTGGAGCCGCGTAACTTTAGCCCGGAAACGTCCCAGCATGGTCTTGGCCGACGCGGCCCTCGATGATGCCGCTGGCATTCAGGTCGCAGCCACGTTCAACCCAGCGCACGCGCAGAAGCTCTTTGAAGGCTCTGGCCACAGCTTTGAGGAAATAGCTGCATTGGGAAAGGACCGCAAACCGCTTCCAACTTTCCCACTCACGGTGAGCATCAAAGCCCGCGCCAAGATGGTGGTGACGGAAGTGAACTCCGCCAATGTGGTGGCTCGCTATCCCGGATCCGATCCCCAACTCCGGGACCAGTACGTAGTTCTCTCGGCACACATGGACCACCTCGGCATCGGCGAGCCCATCAATGGCGACCGCATCTATAACGGCGCCATGGACAACGGCTCAGGTTCTGCCTTGCTGCTTGATCTCGCGGCGGCGCTGTCGCACCAAAAAATCAAGACCCGGCGTTCTCTCCTGTTCGTGTGGGTTACGGCGGAAGAAAAGGGCCTTCTCGGCTCCAGATACTTTGCCGCCAAACCCACGGTTCCGGCAAGATCTCTGGTTGCTGACATCAACACCGACATGTTTCTGCCTATATTCCCGCTCAAGCTGATCACTGTGTATGGATTGACCGAGTCCGATCTAGGCGACGCTGCCATCCGTGCCGCGAGAAAGGAAGGAATTGGAGCGCAGGCCGATCCCGAGCCACTGCGTAACCTTTTCGTTCGCAGCGACCAGTACAGCTTCATCCGCGAGGGCGTGCCGGCGCTGGCGATGAAAGTAGGCTTTGAAAAAGGCTCGCCCGAAGAGGCCATTGAAAAGAAGTGGCTCACCGATCGCTATCACGCCCCTTCCGACGATCTTGATCAGCCCGTGGACTTGGCCGCCGCCGGCAAGTTCGAGGACATTGTTCGCGACATAACGCTGGATGTGGCGAACGCCGACTCTCCACCGCATTGGAAGGCGGACAGCTTTTTCAGACGCTTTGAAAAATCGCAGTAGATCTGACGGTAACTTTGAAACCTAGGTAAGGTGTTCCCTGTGCCCTCTGTGGTAACGGTTTTGCCCGAACCTTCCGTTAAACTCGATCTCAATGAAAAATTCGCAATCGGGCTTCACTCCAGTGGAACTCCGCAAGCTGCGGAGCCTCAAAGACCCGCATGGGGTTCAGCGATTTCTCGATGACCAGCCGTATCACCTCGCCGATACCGCTTGGTCGCCCCGTCGTGTGCTGCGAGAGAACACTTCCCACTGCTTCGAAGGCGCGACATTTGCGGCAGCCGCGTTGCGGGCGAATGGATTCCCGCCGCTGGTAATTGACCTGGAAGCTGTGCACGACACCGATCATGTGATCGCGGTTTATAAGCAGCACGGCCAGTGGGGAGCGATCGCCAAATCCAACTACACCGGATGCCGCTACCGCGAGCCGGTGTACCGGACGCTGCGCGAACTAGCGATAAGTTATTTCGATGTTTATTTCAACCTGCGCCGCGAGCGTTCGCTCAGAACTTTTTCGAATCCGGTAAACCTGGCGCGCTTTGACCGCCTCGACTGGATGACCACCGATCAACACTTGCGGAGAAATAGCGTCGCGGTTCACCTGCTAGGGCGTCAGCTCTTCGCGCACATTTTTGGAAAGCTTTTCCATGCGCCTCAACTTTTTGTCGATGTCCTTTGGGAGAAGACCTCGTTGCACTTGGTCCATGTCAGCCGGGATAGAGGAACAGAGTTCGGCGAGCTCCTTCGAATCTTTCTGAAGCTGAAGCTTGGCGGCGCGGGCCCTGAGGTCCTCGGGAGACGGGTGCTTCTGGACCTGGATGTCTCCCGGGTGTTCCGTGTTGACGTTCTGGCTGGGGGCGGGAAGAACAATGAGAAGCCACCCCAGCGAAAGGCAGAGCAGCGTATTGCGCCGCACATTCACCTCCACCGACATAAACTGACGCCAGACGACTGACTACTAGAACGTAATCTTCGCGGAGAACTGCACTCCGCGCGGCCCACCTCCACCCAGAAATGGATTGCCGACGCCTACATCACCGGTGGCAGTGAGCGGGTAGTATGTCGGCAGACCGTTTACGACGTACCCACCAGTGAGATAATTCGGCGTGCCGATATTACCGATAAAGTTCGGCAACAACGGACTGGAAAAGTTCGGGTGGTTGAATAGGTTGAAGAACTCCGCGGTCAAATGCAAAGAAACACGCTCGCCGATTGCCGTATTCTTGAAAACCGAGTAGTTGAACTCCTTGAAGCTGGGTCCGCGCAGGGAGTTGCGGCCTTCATTTCCGAAGTGCCGGGTCCCGGGGACACAGTTAGCTTCGCTGCTGTCATTGGATTTATTGAGCGAAGCCCACTGACAAGGCGCAGCGAACGCCGACAAATCCAAATACTGCGCCGGATTACTGGAGTAGTGGATTGGGCCGATGACGTCCGGCCGATCAAATCCCTCGCCCGCACCCGAGTAATCACCCTGAAATTCATAGTTCAGGTGCCAGGGTTGGCCATCCTGCAAGTTCACAATGCCGTTCATACCCCAGCCGCTTTTTAGCTTCGCCAACGATCCGCCGCCCCACTTGGGGAACTGGTAAGTAAAGTTCCAGGTGAAGCGGCGGCGGATATCGAAGCTGGAGTTTCCACGGTCTCCGGCTGGGTTGGTGCTGTTCGTGGGCTGTGACTCGTTCGGCTCAAAATCTTCCAGGTCGCTGGCGCTGTCAATCGAGTGCGACCACACAATATTGGCTTGCGAAGACAGCCCGTGCCAGCCGCTGGTATGCAGGCTGGCTTGTAACGCGTGATAAATCGAGTTAGCAGAGGACTTCTCCTGGTTGATATAGAACAGGTTGGAATACGTTCGCGGCACTCCGTACGAGGTCACGCCATTGGCCAGATCCGCTGCAGTAATCTGCGCCTGACTCGGCTGGTTAATATCGCGGAACTGAAACAGCTTGGTCCCCTTCGATCCCACATAACCGATCTGTGCGACGACTTTGCTCCCGAGCTGCTGTTGAACATTCAGATTGAAGTTCTGAACGTAGGGAGTGCGCATCTTGGGATCAACGGAAAAGAAATCGCCTTCAGCTCCATAGCCCGTATAGACCGGCTGACCCTGGACGATTGGTCCGGCGGCTCCGGTAGCGAGCGCTTGCGCCCCCAAACCAGGGTAGGCCGCTCCGGGGCAGAAAGTACAATTCCACGGCAGATGGCCAAGGAATATGTCCGCTGAATAGGCGTCGTAGAACAATCCCCATCCGCCACGAACCACGGTCTTTCCCTTACCTGTAACATCGTAGGCAAACGCCAGGCGGGGAGCAAAGTTGTTGTAATCCTTGGCATACAACTGCTTGGTTGGAACATTGTCCCCGCCATTAGCAGGGTCGAACGTCCAGAGCAATCCGTTCTTTTCTCCGGTCACCCCAAAGTAGTCCCAGCGCATTCCGTAGTTCAGTGTCAGTCGCGGCGTCCAGCGGAAGCTGTCCTGTACGTAGAAGCCGTGGCTGTTTTGGAAAGTGTGTCTTCGTGAGTCGCCGATGACCTGTTTGCCGCCGTCGGGCACTCCCTTCAGGAAACTGGTTAGATCGGCAAAATTAAGAGTTCCCCGGAAATTGTGGTCAATGACATGCGTGATTGTGGTGCGCCGGAATTCGTACCCAAACTTGACCTCGTGCTTGCCCGACTTCCAGGAATAGTTATCAACCAAGTGCCAGTTTGCGTCTACGCGATTGCGCGGTACCGAGGTTGTTGCGCCGATTTGCGAAAAGGAGAGTTCACTTGACGTTGCGCCGTCAAAATTGATCGCGGGGAGACCGCCGTCGTAGGCTCCAACCCCTGTATCCAGCCCGATCGAATTGGGATTGAAACTCTTGTCCTCAGGAAAGAACCCTTCATTGAAGCGGTTCCATCCCAAGCGGGCCTCGTTTACTTGGCTGGCATTTACCACCTTCACCCACGATAACGAGACTAGTTGGACTCGAGTCGGAGTAACAGTGTTAAAGCCCGGCAAGAGTCCGCCCGCCAATTGAGCGAATGGGAAACTCTGGTTGCTGTCGCCAAAGTAATACCGCCCCGTTACAAAGTTCCTGGCATTAAAGTTGTAATCGACCTTGGTAATCAAGCTGTCAACACGGTTGAAGAAGCCGGTGGAAGTGGAAAGATTAGGCGACGAACAACCAGTATCGTCGCTAATTGCGCCGGCAATATTTGGCTTCGGCCACGGGTTCCGCGCCAGGAGTGCCGCAATCACCGTGTTACTCGCACCCCCATCGGCAGCGATCTGCGCCGGATCAGGCACACAGGTGACGCCAGCCTGCGCCCCATTTTCGCGCTGGCCTTCGTAATCCACATAGAAGAACGCTTTGTCCTTAACGATGGGCCCGCCCAGAGCGCCGCCGTACTGATTATTGTTAAATGGACTCTTCGCAACGGAGGCCAAGTTGAAATAGTTGCGCGCTCCCATCTTGCCACTGCGGAAAAACTCCAGCATTGAGCCGTGCAATGCGTTGGTGCCACTCTTGGTGACGATGTTAACGATCGCTCCGCTGTTGCGGCCATATTCTGCCTCGTAGTTGGAAAGAGTGCGCAGTTCGGCTACCGCGTCAATGGGCAGAATCGTGGCGGGTGTACCGAACACTCCAGCCTCATTGATCGCCGGATCGTTACGGTAGCCGTCGTTCATGTCGGTGCCGTCGAGCAGGAAGTTGTTCGAGCGGCCTCGGGAGCCATTCATCGAGAAAACGCCGTAGGAGCCGGGAGAATCAGTGATCTGATCAGGCGAGCCAGCGATTCCGGGATTCAGGTAAATCAGTTTGGTGTAGTCGCGGCCATTGACCGGAAGATTCTCGATGGTCTCGGTCGTCAGGGTGCCTCCTAGCTCTGCTGACGTGGTTTCCACCATAGGCAGGGCTTGACCAGAAACTTCAACTTTTTCCGAAACCGCACCCGTCTTCAAAGCTATGTCCACCCGCTTCTCCGCGGCAACGTCCACGGCGATGTCCGTGACGTAGGAGGTCTGAAACCCGCTCTGGTTTATCGTTACCGTGTAAGTCCCAGTTGGCAACTCTGGTACCGAATAGCTGCCATCGGAGCTGGTTTGGGTGGTGCGCTCCAAGCCGGTGTTGACGTTGCGCACCGTTACCTTGGCGCCGGAAATCACCGCTCCCTGGGGATCGGTGACGGTGCCGAGAATTGTGCCGCGGAAAGTTTGCGCCAATAGCGAAGTTGCGCAGAGAAGTAGGAAGAAAACAAATCCTGACCGCAGTTTCATGACGGCCCCCTTGCAGTTTTTGATGTCGACGGGGATTGTAGCGCAGATGAGCGTGCACCTTCCAGCCAGTAAATCCGGCTTCGGATCCAGGCTTCAGGCTTGAGATTCGATTTCTGCGGCTAAAACGTTATTGTTCAGCCCAACGCACCGTAGCGAAGCAGGTTCCTCGGACCTGAAAGCCTCTCGGAATGACAGGTGTGACGGGTGAGGACAAAGCGGAAATCAGCGGGGCCGGGGTTTTTCGTGCCTGCTGATGGCTAGAAGTTAAACGCGACGCCGCCGCGGACTGCGCGCGCCGATTGCACCAGGTAGACAGTGCGCCCGTCCTCGCCGAAGACCGGGACATATCCCTGGGCCAGCAGGTTGCGAATTTCAAGTACGATGTCCATGTGTCCGGCCAAAGAACTGGTGCCCGGCATGGGCTGGCGGACGAAGAGATTGAGGAAGGGATCGGCCTGCCCTGCGGAGGCGTTAAACATATCCACCGGCGTTAGAGCGCGCCCGCTCGTCCATCCATAGGAAGCGATCCAGCGCGTCTTGGTGCGCGGAGCGGTGCCACTGAGCTTCGCCGAAAGAACCTGGTGGTTTCTGGTCACGCTATGGTCGCGCACATCCTGCAGATTGATTCCGTCGCGATCCAGAACCAACGCGCCGCCGTAGCTGTAATTCACCGTGGCGGAGACATCTGACGCCAGCTTGTGCTCCAGTACCAGCCGCATACCGCGAGTTTCGAAATCGCGGCCCTGGTAGGTGAAGGTTCCCGAATACACGTCGGGCAGCACTTCTCCGCTGATGGCGGAGATATCACCGACTCCGGTCAGCGCGGGATCGGCGAGACGATCGGTGTAAAGCGCCACCTGCATGCTGGTATCGCCTTCGCGATGGGAGAGCGCGACTTCCTGGTGATACGCTTTTTCGAGCGCCGGCGAGAACCCGGCCAGGCTGATCCGCGGGTCGGACTCGCTTAGATCCGCAGGCGCCGATTCAAAGCCCTTTTCGGCGCGGCTGCTGGGACGGGATGTCGAATAGCGGTATTCAACCTTTGTGTTCGGCGAAAGATGGGCCGCAATCGAACCGAAAGGTCGCGCCGCTGTCACCTTGCCCATGAACTGAAGGCTCTGCAGTTCGCTGCCGAATTTCAATTCCAGCACGTCGCCCACGGCAATATTGTCGGTCACGGTCAAGGCCAGCGCCTGTAAATCCGCATCGCGCAAGCCCAGATCCGGAGAGGACAGCCGCCGCATGGTGAATGCAACTTCCGGCGTGGAACCGTTTGGCAACTGGTGCTTGTAGGAAGCTCGCAGTATTGCGTTGGGAAGCCCAGGACCGTATCCCACATCTCCGCGGAACTTAATGGTGTCGGCGGAGAAAATGGACTTCTCAACCACGAACGCAGTGCTCCTGTCGGAAACCGAGCCGAAGCCTTGCGACGGCGATCCGGCGACGAAAGAGAGAGTGCCCTTCAGGGCGGACCCGGACGGCTTGCCTTTGGCCACAATCACCGAGCCATCAGGGAGGACGCGAAGCACCGGACGATTCGCCGTGGAGCGGAGCACCCAATCCCAGTCTCCATCGTCCTCACCGCCGCGCCGGGGGGCAAACTGAACCGTGTCAAAGAGTGTGCTTAATGTCAGATTCAGGAGGACGCTGGCGCCCGCCCGCACACTGATTTTTTCCCGCAGTGTCGGCAGGAACGCGGGAGCCGAAACCTTAATGCTGTAGGTCCCCGGAAACAGGCCGCTGGCAGTGAAGAAGCCCTTGTCGTCGGTGAAGACCCGCAGGCCATCGATCGCCGGGCCCAGCACCTCCACCGCGGCGCCCATTTGGGGCACACCATTGGCGTTGTGCACGTAACCCGAGATCGAGGAGGAACGCTCCGCACACCACACCGGGAGCGTCAAGCCAAGAGCAACGACGAGATAGCCGAGCTTACGCAAGATCAAGTGACCTCATTATTCGACAGCAAAAGGGGCCGAAGGATCTACCGTCTGCTTAGAGATGTTGTCACTCACCTTAATCTGAATACGATACATTCCAGGATCAAGATTGGCGGCGGCCACCTCCTTGTGCAGAGTGACCTGATCGCCGACGTTCCCCATCTTATCTGAGGACTCTACCGCATGCACAACAACTTTGTTGGAGGCGGCGTTCACAATCTCGTACTCGAAAGTCGCCGAGGGTTTGTGGGTCTTGCCATCCACGGTGAGATTATAGACCTGCATCCAGAAGTTCACCTTCTGGCCGCGCTTGAACGACGCCGGCTTGCCATCCGCCGCCCCGACCCGGGGACGTACTTTAGTGGTGCCGATCACGAACATTCCGGTTCCGATGCTGTTGGTTGGCACCGGCTCGACCAAGTCCGCCAGAATCAAGGAAGAGTTTGTCAGCTTTTCGTCTGAGAACTCCGGGACAATGATGCCCTGGCTCTTGGTGCCCATGCGGTCTCCATTTACGTCTTTGACCACAACATCCAGTTTGTAGCGGCCGGGACGCAGTGGAATAGATTTCGAGTAGATCTTGGAGTATTCGGCTTCGCGCGCCAGCAGTTCTGCCGGAACATCTGCCACCACCGGGTCTTCGAAAGTCTGGACAACCTTCCCCGACAGGGTTGTGAGCCGCCCAAAAATATTTACGACACCATGCTGCACCCCTTCTTTGTTGGCGAAGGTGATGTCGCGGTTCTTGATCTGCACTGTGACGGGAACCAGGACCATATCGCTGGTGATCCTCACAAAGTCGACACGTACATCAAACGGCATTGGATTGTACGTAATATGGTGTCCAACCGCTTCTTGGAGGTCTTTGAATTTGATGGCGGGAGCCGAGTTCAGTTTTGTAAACTGCTCCAGGCGGTCAAACTCCTTGCTTTGCAAGCTCGCGGAGATCGGTCCCGGGCCTATACTTTCAAGCCCTCCGTTAAAGCGCTGCGACTGCTTGGCCATGCCCATCTGTTCGTAAAGCGTCTGACCGCCGCCCGGAGTGTGCAGGAGCGCGTCTTTCTTGCTGCGGTCTATGGTCATCTCGTACGCACCGCACTGGCAATCATCCACAAATTCGATGATCACTTCCTGACCAATTCCCTCGATGTAGCGGTATCGCCATTGCTCAAAGGGAAAGGTGGAAGTACTGCCCCCACCTTCCTCAAGGGGACGCTCATAAGTGCCGCCGGAAGGGTGGGACTCGATTTCATCGGGAGGGCCGTAAACGATATACATGCGGCCGCGGTCAGTCATCCAACCGGGCATGCCCGCCGGGAAGTGCTCATTGGCGTACTCAATGCGGCGATAGTGCTCGTCCTTAAACTCATTATCTTCGCTGTCCGGATTGGGATTGCGGCGGTCCCAGAAGGACTCGATAAACTGTTCGCGCTCCTCTTCATTGGAGAGCTGCATGAACGCCTTTTTCTCTTCGTCCGTAATGATCCAGCGCACGTCCTCGTTGAGCCACTTCTTGTCGTCTGCGCTGAGCTCGTGCCTCATCGCCCTGGCATTCTTTTCCTTGCGCTTTTGCTCGACTGGGCGCTTCAGCGGGTCCGCGGACGGGTCTTCTGCCTGGTCGACCTTAACCTGGTTCGACTTAGGCTGATCGGCAGTAGGCTTGTTTTGATCGTCGGTCGGATTGCCGCCATTGTCGGCCATCGCGAGTGGGCCCAGCCCAATCGCCAGCAGGAAAACAAATGGCGAAACGATACGACTCAGTGAACCTGTACGGGACATAAGACCACGGCTCCTTCAGACAGACACACGCTGGGCCGCCTCATTTTATGACTTTGGCCCGGGGAATACAAGGCAATGGGGTGTAAGGACATAGACGACCGTGGACAACCCCTAAGTGCCAAGATTCCACACCTGGCCGCCGGGTTGTCTGCACAAAATAAAAACCTTGTCGCCTGGGTTGGCCGGTCTAGGACCCTGCCGATTGGTTTTTTGCAAATCGGTCGCCCGGCGCATCCAACGGTTGAGGTGGGCAAGTTATAATCACGGAGGCTGCGCGGGCAATTTTTTCAGCCTCACGATCGGGCTGCCTGACAAATGGAACTTTCGGCCCAAGTCAGCCGTACTCCCTAGGGCAAGCCGCTGGGATGTGGATCGCTGGGTACAATCGGTAGCTTTTTTCATAACCAACGCCCGGGTGGCTCGTCCAATCGAACAAGGGACTCGGAGCGCATAGGTGTCCCATTCGGAGCAGGAGAAAACGATGGCGACGGCAGAAGTGATCAACATCTCGCAGCCACAGGTATCGGCCCCCCCTGATTCGTGCATGATTTACACCTCGGACCTGTGGAAGACCTACGACATGGGCTCCGAGCAGCAGGTGCACGCGCTACGCGGGCTAAATCTGCAAATCCACCGCAATGAATACGTCGCGATCATGGGGCCTTCGGGATCGGGCAAGTCGACGCTGATGAACCTGATCGGCTGCCTGGATTCTCCCAGCCGCGGCCAGTACTGGCTGAACGGTCAACCGGTGAGTGAGTTGAACGACGATGAACTGGCTCGAATCAGGAACAAGGAGATCGGGTTCGTCTTCCAGACCTTCAACCTGCTGGCACGGGCAACCGCCTTGCACAATGTGGAATTGCCGCTGATCTATGCCGGCATGCCCGCGGCCGAGCGTGTGGAACGCGCGAAGGAAGCTTTGACCGCGGTGGGCATGGAATCCCGTATGACCCACAAACCCAACGAGCTCTCAGGCGGACAGCGCCAGCGCGTCGCCATCGCCCGTGCCCTGGTGAACCGGCCTTCCATTATTCTTGCCGACGAGCCCACCGGAAACCTGGACTCACAAACCGGAAACGAAATCATGGCCCTGTTCGACCGGCTCCACTCCGAAGGCAACACCATCGTGCTGGTGACTCACGAACACGACATCGCCGAGTATGCCCACCGCATCGTCCATATCAAAGACGGGGTGGTCGAGCGCGACGAAGTCAAGCGATAGTCCCAGTTCTCCTCCACAAAAACGCCCCCTCGCAGGAGGGGCCAGTTTCGCCAATGGAAGGGTACGAACGACTAGTCTGGATTGCTGTTCGCGCTGGAGCCCATCGGAAGCAAGGGCCGGGCCAGGAAAAAATCGTGATCGTACAAGTTGCGGTACATGCGCCCAGCGATCTCCGCAGCTTTGGGACCAAAGGTCGGGCGACCGCCTTGCAGAAAAACAACCACCACAACGCGGCCAGAATCGGTATTGGCATAGCTGGCAAACCATCCGAAACGGGTGCCTGCACGTGAGCAGGTGCCTGTCTTGCCTAGAATCTCTTCTTCACTGAAATTCACCCGCAGACGGCGGGCGGTGCCGTAGTTGACCGCGCCGGCCATGCCGTCAGAAATCTCAGGAATCATGCCGGCGATATCAAGGTGCCGTTTTACAATCGGCTGGAAATTCGATACCTCTGCGGGCGTCGTTGGGTGCTGCAGGTAGTACATAGTGCCGCCATTCGCGATTGCGGTGACCAGCGAGCCCAGTTGCAGCGGCGTCATCGAAATTCCTTCGCCAAAGGAGCACATCTTCCCCACGCCGCCTAGCTTGGCCGAGATTTCTTCTTCCGGATAGACTCCCGCCTGCTCGCCTTGAACGTGATATCCGGCAAGCTCGCCGAGTCCAAACTGATGTGCGTAGTACGCGACCTTCTCGAAGCCAAGCTGCCGGCCCAGAGCCTCAAAATACGCATTGTTGGAGTGCGCCAGCGCCAGCGTCAAATTCATATGGCTGCGGCCGCCCAGTCGCACTTCTGTTTCCTTGGTGATGATTCCTTCGCTCAAAGCTGCCAGCGCAACCGACAGCTTGATGGTGGAGCAGGGTTGGTCGCCGCTGGAGAGCGCGAGCTTCTGATTGACCATGGCGAGAATGCGGCCACTGGTCGGCTCGATCGCCAGAACTGTGCCGTTCATGCTGCCCAAAGCATCAATCGCGGCCTGGCGCACCACCGGATCCTCGCCCGAAGTAACGTCGCCGTCAGTGATGTCACTCGAAAAGGAACTCTTGTAGAAATGCTCGTAATAGTGCTTGCGGCGGAGCGTCGCCACGGTGCGTGACCGCACTCGCCGGCTGCGCGCCAGATGCCGCATGTGGCGGCGGGCGCGTTGATTCTCCGTTATGGTGCCGGATTTCGTGCGGCTCGCGGTGCGCGGCTGCGGATTAATCGTCGCAGCTACGCCCGCCTGGGCCAACAGAATGATGGAGGCAAAGAAAAGAATGAGGCGCGGAAAACTCGGTCCCTTAACTATCACTTTCGCTGTACCTTCCCCGGAGTTCACATTTGGTTAGAGTGCAAGAAGCTTGCCAGCGGTTCCAAATTCAGCTAACTTTCTGCAATTCATTGATCTTAAGGGACTTCCCAAAATATAAGCAACTACAAACTTTTCACTTGGTAACCGTCATCATTTCTTGTAAGTATCTTACGATTGTGGCGCTTACAGCCGCCCAGTTCGAAGGACGTGCACTTAGGTAATGACTGGCTTGGTTACTCGGAAGATACTACGCTTGGAAAAAGATTTCCCAGGCTTCGCCTTTCACCGGCTTTTGTGAGTCCTCGGCGTCCTTTGGGACTGGAGAATTCGGAAAAGCACTCTAGAGCTCATACCGCGACCCGGGGCCCATTTTCAGCGATAGAGCGCAGCAGGAGGTCGCGTAGCGAGATCAGCCCTTTGATCTGTTTGCCATCTGTAATCGGTAAATGCCGGAATCCGAACTCTCGCATCAGGAATAGGCAATGCTCCACTGTCTCGTCAACGCTGACCGCCTTGGGGTTCGGCGTCATCACTTCAGAGATCTTCGTCGTACCCGGCATGCGGCCGACGGCGACGACCCGATTCATGATGTCGCGCTCGGAGAAAATGCCTACCAGTTCTCCATTGCGCAGTACCGGCAAAGCGCCGATGCGGTTTTCCATCATCAGACGGGCGGCCTCGAGCACGGTGCGGTCAGCTTCAATGGAGTACACCCGGCGATCCTTCACCAGATCGTAAATCGGCGCCATAGAAAACTCCTTCAAATCGGGTATTTGGAAGCTTGGCACGGGAAATCCCCTCCGCTAAAAACAATTTTAGCGGAGGGAAATGAAACCAGTGTCCGGTTTATGGCTTGGCGGCGGCTGCGATCGGCTTGGCCGCGGGCTTGGCAGCGCCGACCGGAATCATCGCATGCTCATACGGCGTGCCCGCCCACATCATGTAAGGCTTGGTGGGATCGGCATCGGCGGTCTCGCTCAATCCCAGCGACTTGGCTCCCGGTCCGACGATCATGACATGAGGTCCGGTCACCACCCAGTGGTTGTCGGCTGTTTTTTTCTCCGCCGTGGGATCGGTGTTGCTGGCGCCCTTGTCGCCAGCAAGCATGTAGCTGAGGCCCAGCTTGTCGGGCGGAGTTTCCTTCTTCATCATCGCGTCGAAGAAAGCCATGCTGTTAGCATCGGCGCACATGGGAGTGTCCGTGATTACCATGCAGGTGAAGCCGTTCTTGCTTTCGCGAAGCGTCTTCATGGTGCCGTCTTTTTCATAGCGAGCAACGCCAGCGTCTTTGGCGATGGCCTTCGGCGCGGCCGCAAGGGCTTTGGCGGTGTATCCGGCGTCGGTAGCGCCGGTTTTCTTGGGAGCCATTTTCGCCATATCCATATCCTGCGCAGCGGCGAAACCGGTGAGGGTGAGGAGCGAGAGAGCGAGAGAAATTCGAGGGAACCGCATGACCACCTCCGTCGAGTTGGTGAAAATTTGTCTCTGGGGTTCGAGCAGCAGCATTCTACCGCGTTCTAGTTCGGGTTGGTAAGGTCTCTCCGTTCGGACTGCCCGCTCAATCGGGAAGGGCACGACTTAAAGTCGTGCCAGTCTCCGCGCGGCAAGGATTGGCGGCTTTAAGCCGCTGAGGTCGGCTGTTCAATCCCTGTGCTGGAAAGCAAACTCCAGCGGTTAAAAGCCGCAAATCTCCCCAAGCCTGTCGGCACGAGTGGAACTCGTGCCCTTCCCGATTGTGGATCACGCGATTCCGACACTCTGATTTTGTCCGTCATTTCGAGCGGAGCGGATCGTGAAACGATTCTCGTAGTCGAGAGACCTGCTGTTGGGGCCAACCCGCCCTTCGAGTCTAGGTTAGGATTGATATGTTATTCGACATTCGGTGCGTCACTTGAATCTTAGTTGGCGGACGGGTGGCAGGTAGAGGGTTGGATTCAATGATCGAAAACGGCGACCAGTTCAATGTTTACAAATATATCGACCCACGAAACTTTGAGCCTTTTTACTATGGCAAAGGCCAGGGTTCCAGGCAGTTCTCACACCTCCTAGATGCTTCGGACTGTGAGAAAACGACAAAGATCAATGAAATACGGAAAGAGGGGCTAGAGCCAATAATACGCGTGGTCGCCAAAGGGCAAACTGAAGAGCAAGCCTTGCTGGTTGAGAAAACGTTGATCTGGCATTCTCGCGGACTGACGAATGTTGCAACCGGTCACTTCAGTGGGAAGTTCCGACCAGCCAACACTTTTCATCGGAGACTTCCGGACTTCGACTACGCAAACCAAGTGCACTATTTCAACGTTGGTGACGCCAAACATCGACGTTGGGGAGACAACGTAAATTACGGCTATTTGGGGGCTGGTCAAGGCAAGGCTTTCCGCGACGCGATAAGGGGGCTACACGGAGGAGACATAGTGGTCGCCCGCATGAACGGTGTCGGCTACGTCGGGATCGGCCGGGTGATGTCGGAAGCGACTCCGGCGAGGGATTTTCGAGTCCCGAATTTTGCATTAAATCAGGAAGCTCGCGGAAAACTGCTCATCGACATCGGGCTTTCAACTGCCGTCGACGATCAGTGGGACGACGACATCCGATGCGAATACATGGTTTCGGTAAAGTGGATCAACACAGTGGGCCGCGAACAAGGCGCACTGGAAAAAGAACGCGGGCCTCTTTGCGCAACGAGGAACAACCCGCGCCAGTCTTGCCAACCGGCCAAACACGATTGCATATATTGAGCGTTGTTTCGACGTCAACATCGAACTGCTTGCGAACGACAAAGAAGAGGGCCTTTAGAGACCGCGAACCTCCTGCCATTCCCCGAAACCCCGACAGCAGGTTTCTCGACTGCGCAGATCGTTTCACGATCCGCTCCGCTCGAAATGACAGACAAATTTATGGCGCCGGGAATCAAATGACCTGCTCCGTCAGCCCGACCGGTCCGCTCCCAACCTCACGACTTACATCGCGTCTCCTCTTTTCCGCAGAAACGCGGGCACATCCAGATCCGCCTGCTCGAAATTCGCGATCATGGCGTTGCGCATGTTGTCGAGGGAGACGACCTCGGCTGGCGCTGCCATCTGCGAAGGCTGATGCGATTCCATCACCATCGGCGAAGACGCCGGTTCTGAGTCGAAGTCGTCGGCCCCGGTATTGACCGTGAATCCGGCTGACTCTGTTTTCCGGCGCGGTCGCTCCGACTCCCTGAATCCCGTCGCGATAACCGTGATCTTCACCGCGTCTTTCATCTTTTCATCCAACACGGCGCCGAAAATGATGTTGGCGTCTTCGTCGGCGGCGCTTTGGATGATGCTGCATGCTTCCTGAACTTCGGCCAGCTTCAGCGACGCTGAGCCGGTGATGTTGATCAGGATGCCGCGCGCACCGTCAATTGCTCCCGCTTCGAGCAGCGGCGAGGCAATGGCTTTTTGTGCGGCTTCGGTGGCGCGGCGCGAACCGTTGGCGGTGGCTGTGCCCATGACCGCGTATCCCATTCGCGCCATGATCGCTTTCACGTCGGCGAAGTCGCGGTTGATGATGCCGGGGATGGTGATGATGTCGGAAATTCCCTGCACGCCCTGGCGAAGAATGTCGTCGGCGACGCGGAAGGATTCGAAGAAGCCGGCGTCTTGCGCGACGGCGAGCAGCTTTTCGTTAGGGATGACAATCGTTGTGTCCACCGAATCCATCAACTCGGCGACGCCACGCTCGGCTTGCTGCATCCGGCGCTTGCCTTCGAACGCGAATGGCTTGGTCACAACCGCGACGGTGAGCGCGCCCATTTCGCTGGCGAGCGAGGCAATAATTGGAGCCGCGCCAGTGCCGGTGCCGCCGCCGAGGCCGGTGGTCACAAAGATCATGT
>WNFD01006488.1_pt1 | contig 20496 bp, 22 predicted proteins | sample 5400491 | NCBI WGS metagenome assembly WNFD01 (sample SAMN13153343, study PRJNA577476) | soil metagenome | isolation source: 120 cm saprolite under Douglas fir tree site 2 hole 2 replicate 2 | place: USA:California | collected 2015-04-18
TCCTGACCGACTACGACGAATGGAGCGAGGACCTGGCCAGGCAACTCGCTAGTCAGATCGGCATCGAGCTGACCAACGCGCACCTCAGCGTGCTCAGGTTCCTGCGCGCGGACTACGCCGAGCGAGGCGAGACGGCGACGTTGCGAGGCGTCTCCACCCGGGCCGGAGTTCCCGTCAAAGAGCTTTTCGCCCTATTCCCCGGCAAGCCTGCCAAGAAGATGGCCTACATCGCCGGGTTGCCCAAGCCAGTCGGCTGCGTATAAGCGCCGCCGGAAAGAGAGGTGTGTCATGACAACCACGCAGACCGCGCCGGCCATCGTTCCTGATTTCGGTGACAGCGCGCCGGCCGGGCGTAAGCTCGCGATTATCTGCTCAAAAGGTAACCTTGACATGGCCTATCCCGGCCTGATCCTGGCTAACGCCGCGCTTGGCGAGGGCGTCGAGGTTGACCTGTTTTTCACCTTCTGGGGTTTCGACATGATCACCAAGTCCCGGATGGGTGAGCTGAAATTCACCATGCTCGGCAATACGGCTACGCACATGCCGCAAGGCCTCGGCGGGTTGCCCGGCATGACCTCCGTGGCGACCCATCAGATGCGCAAGCAAATTCACGACGTTGGCGTTCCTGACGTGCCCGAGTTCCTGGACCAGATCGCCGACTCCGGCGGTCATCTCTGGGCGTGCCGGCTGTCGGCCGAGATGATGCAGCTGGACGAGAGCGATCTCTACGACAAAGTCGAGGGAATCATCAGCGCTACGGACTTCATCGAGAAGACCGCCGGAGCACAGCTGCTATTCATCTGATGCCGGCATGCTGCTCGGTTCGCCCAATCCACTCTGCGGCGATCCCGGAGGTGAGCCAGTTGACAAGCAAGGTGAGTTATGCGACCGCGGGCTGCGCCAATGCCGGCTATCTGGCGCTGCAGTGGCTCGGAAGCAACTATGGCGCCACAAAGGCCGAACGCCGTCGCAGTCTGCGAGGCGATGAACTGATCGCTGACCCGATGGCGGTGACAACGCATGCCATCACCATCGATGCAACGCCGGAACGGATCTGGCCATGGCTGGTGCAGATGGGCTGGCATCGCGGCGCGTGGTATACCGCAGAGTGGGTCGATCGCCTCCTGTTCCCGCCGAACCTCCCGAGCGCCGATCAAATCCTTCCGGAGTTCCAGCGCCTCGCGGTTGGCGATCACATCCCGGACGGCCCTCCGGAAGCCCAGTGCGACTTCATCGTCGCCGAGCTTGAGCCGAACCGTCACCTCGTCCTGCATTCGGCAGATCACCTGCCGCCGGGATGGAAAGAACGATTCGGCGCATGGATCGACTGGACCTGGGCGTTCATTCTTGACGACCTCGGCAACGGGCGGACCAGGTTCATATTCCGCAGCCGTGTGCGCGCCGGGCCGACATGGGTAGCGGCCGTTTACATGATGGCGATCATTCCTGCTGACTTCGTCATGTCCCGTCAGATGCTCCGCGGCGTCAAAATGAGGGTCGAAAGAACCGCCCCGGCCGACCTCGCGCAGATTCGTTGAGTAATTGCAATTAAATGACGCTCGGGCTAAGAAACGTGACTTTAGCCTCTATGTCCTACCAGCCCTATAAAGCGACGCTGGTAATGGTATAGGCACCATCTCGGCGGGAGCCGAGATAGCACTCCAGAAGGACGTGGTTCTTATGACTGACGTCACACACACGCAAAGAGCTCCGGCCGCACCACCGCCGGCTCAGGGCTCACCAGGCGAACTGAGGCACCTATCCTCGCGCGATCGGCAGAAAGCCAGGGCTCTTGGCATAACGTCGGCGACCGGCCTGGTAGTGGGCAGCATCATCGGCACGGGCGTCTTCACGATGCCGGCCGTGCTAGCCGGGGCCGGTACCGTGTCGCTACTTGTCCTCGGCATCATCGCCCTGGGCGCGATGATGCTCGCGGTCCTATTCGGCCAACTGACCAAACGGGTGCCGAGCGCGGACGGTGGCCTGTACGCCTACGCCAGGCACGAGTTCGGGGACTTTGCGGCTACCTGACCGGCTGGTGCTACTGGATCCAGGCCTGGGCTGGCAATGCGGCCATCGTGTCCGCATGGGTCTTGTATGTGGATGCCCTGTTCGGAATTCATCCGTCGGGCCTCGGCAACTGGGGCATTGCCCTGCTGGGGCTTTGGACTCCCGCAGTGGTCAACCTCGCCGGGGTCAGGCAGATGGCCTGGTTCCAGAACGTCACTGTTGTGCTCAAATTCCTGCCCTTGCTGTTCGTCGCCGTCGCCGGCTGGTTCTTCGTGACCTCCGCCAACTTCGGGGCGTTCAACGCCTCGGGCGGAAGCTTGTACAGCGCGATCGGGATCGCGGCCGGGGTGGCGCTGTTCTCCTTCATTGGGGTGGAGGTAGCGGCGATGACGGCCAAGCGGGTACGGGATCCGAGGAAGAACGTCGGCCGCGCATCACTGCTCGGCACCGCAGCCAGCGCGATCCTGTATGTACTGGCGTCCGCTGCGGTCATGGGCTTGGTGCCGCACCACGCCCTGGTCAACAACGGCGCGCCTTTCGTCAATGCCTTCGAGGCGATCTTCAACCATGGCGCTTGGGCAGGCCATCTAGTGGCTGCGCTCGCTGTCGTGTCGGGTATCGGCGCATTGAATGGCTGGACGCTGGTCACGGCCGAGGTGTCACGAGCGGTCGCGGCTGACGGACTATTTCCGAAGGCATTCAGCTGGACCGACCGCAAGGATTCGGCTTGGTTCGGCATCGTCCTGGCGGCCGCGTTGCCTTCGGTGCTGATGCTCTGGAGCTACACAACCGCGACTGGCCTCACGGTGTTCACCGACCTGGTGTATCTCACGGTCGTGACCGTCGCCATCCCGTACTTGTTCTCGGCCTGCGCACAGCTCACCTGCCTGGTCTCCAGGCGCCGTCGCGTGCAAGGATGGCGGCTCGGCCGCGATCTGGCCGTCGCCGGAACCAGCGTGCTGTTCTCGCTCTGGGTTACGTTCGCCGCCGGGTATCAGGCCGTCTACCAGGCCCTGATCCTCGTGTTGGCCGGAATAGTTCTGTACGCGTTCGTGGCCGCCCGCCGTCAGCCGGCCACACAGAGCTAGCGCGCGGACCTGCCGTGCCGGCCCCGGAGTCAGCGTGTGGCCGGCACGGCAACCAAGCCCGGTCGCGACGCCGAGGTCGCGACGCTAAGGAGGCAGTGTCATGACTTTGAATGTCCAGTCCGAGGTAGGAGTGCTCCGCCAGGTCATCGTGCACCGGCCCGGCCTGGAGCTGTCCAGGCTCACCCCGAGGAACGTCAGCGACCTGCTGTTCGATGACGTCATGTGGGCCAAGAAGGCCAAGGAAGAGCACGACGCGTTTGCTGAGGCGCTGCGCGACAAGGGCGTGAGCGTGCATTACTTCGGCGAGTTGCTGGGCGAGACGCTCGCCCTGCCCGATGGCCGTGCCTTCGTGCTTGACCGGGTGTGCACGCAGGAGATCCTCGGCCCGAATCTCATCACACCAGTTCGCAGGCTATTCGATGAACTCGACGGCCCAGCCTTGGCGCAGTATCTCGTTGGCGGCGTGCTCAAAGCGGACCTGCACCCGAGAGGGCTGCATAGCCTCAAGTGGGACATGCTGCGATCGGACGACTTCGTCCTGCCGCCGCTACCTAACCACCTGTTCCAGCGCGATAACTCCTGCTGGATCTACGGCGGAGTCTCGATCAACCCGATGGCCAAGCCGGCCCGGCAGCGCGAGACTCTGCACAGCCGGGCCATCTACCGGTATCACCCGATGTTCGCCGGTCAGGACTTCGTCAAATACTACGGCGATGACGATGCCAGCCACCTGCCTGCCAGCATCGAAGGCGGCGACGTTCACGTGCTCGGCAACGGCACCGTGATGATCGGGATGGGCGAGCGCACCACGCCAATGGCGGTGGAAATGCTCACCAGCGCGCTGCTGCGCTCCGGTCAGGCGAGCACGGTGATCGCTGTCGAACTCCCGGCGTCCAGGGCGATGATGCACCTCGACACGGTGATGACGATGATCGACACGGCGACGTTTGTCCTCTATCCCTACCTCGACCGGCATCTGCGGTCCTGGTCGCTGACCGCAGGCCCCGGCGAGACTGGGCTGACCGTGGTCCGCAACCATAACCTGTGGGACAGCCTGGCCGAAGCGCTCGACGTCGATAAGGTCACGGTGCTGACGACTGACGAGGACATGCGGGCGGCGGAACGCGAGCAATGGGACGACGGAACCAACTACCTGGCTGTGGCTCCGGGCGTGATCTTCGGTTATGAGCGCAACGTGCCTACTAACACGATGTTGCGCAAGCACGGCATCGAAGTCGTAACGGTGGCTGGCAGCGAACTGGGCCGCGGACGAGGCGGACCGCGCTGCATGACCTGCCCGATCGAACGCGATCCCGGGTAAGACGGCATGCCCGCAGGAGATTCCCGCAGGAGGGAGCGCCATGGAACCGAATGACATGGACCTAAACGGACGATGCCTGCTGAAGGAGACCGATCTGACGCAGGAGGAGTTCGGATATCTGGTGAACCTCGGTGCCCGGTTGCGTTCAGAGAAGCGGAGGGGCCAGCAGGGCAGCCGCCTCGCCGGACGCAATATCGCGCTGATCTTCGAGAAGACGTCGACCAGGACCAGGGCAGCCTTCGAGGTTGCCGCACACGATGAGGGTGGTCACGTCACCTACCTGGGACCGCAGGAATCGCAGCTGGGGCACAAGGAATCGATGAAGGACACCGCACGCGTGCTCGGCCGGATGTTCGACGGCATAGAGTACCGAGGCTCCGCGCAGGCAGCGGTAGAGACCCTTGGCGCTTACGCGGGAGTCCCGGTCTGGAACGGCCTGACCGACGACTGGCATCCGACCCAGATGCTGGCCGATGTTCTCACCATGCAAGATCATGCCAGCAAGCCGCTCACGGCGGTTTCCTACTGCTACCTGGGTGACGGCAGGAACAACACAGCGAACTCCTTGCTCGTCACAGGCGCCTTGCTTGGCATGGACGTCCGAATCTGTGCGCCCGGGCAACTTCAGCCTGCAGACCGGGTGCTCGACATCGCCCGCGACCTCGCTAGCCGCTCTGGCGCCAGGACGAAGGTCACTGACGACATCACAGCGGCGATCGCCGGGGTGGACTTCCTCTATGCCGACGTCTGGCTCTCGATGGGCGAACCGCACGCCGAATGGGACGACCGCATCAACGTGCTTCTGCCCTACCAGGTCAATGGCAAGATGCTGGAGGCGACCGGCAACCCCAGCGTGAAGTTCATGCATTGCCTGCCGGCCCTGCACAACCGCGAGACCCAGATCGGCCGGGAGATCTTTTCCCAACGTGGCCTAGACGCGCTCGAGGTGACCGACGAGGTTTTCGAGTCGGCGGCATCAATCGTCTTCGATCAGGCCGAGAACCGGCTGCACACTATCAAGGCGCTGATGGTCGCGACCGTCGGTGACCAAGATCACGAACCGGGCGAGCCAAGAGGGCGCGGTTCCTCAGCGAGGGAGAGGTAGCTTTCGTCTTCCTGTGCGGTTTGCAGCCGCAGGATGGCGTGCAGCCCGTACAGGAGGCCGCGCAGGTCGGCGATATCTGCCAGGTCGGGGTCGGCCGTTCCGATGTCGTCGAGCAGCTGCCCGAGCCGCCGGATCTGGTGGGTGATCTCGGCGTGGGCGCGGCTCATGGTCGCTGTGGGGTCGGTTCCGCCGAGCAGCCGGTTCAACGCCGGGTATAGCTCGTGCTGTTCGGCTTGTTCGTGGGGCTCGACGTGGTCGACCAGTGTCTTGTAGACCGCCCTGACTCGTGCGGCGGCCTCGGCGGACGGGACCGCGCCGAGCGCGTCGGCAGTAGCGCGGATGTGCTCGATGTCGGCGCGGATTGACTCGTGCTCGCCAGAGAACCGGCGTGCCAGCGCGGTGTCGGCGGCCGTGAGTCTGCTGGCCGCGGCGGGCTGGCGCAGGGCGCGGAGCGCGTTGAGGATCACCGCGACGTCGATTGCTTCCTGCAGTAGCGCTCCCCAGACGGCAGGGAGCAGGCCGACCCCAGCGGCGGCCATCGCGATCAGCGACATCGCTATCCCGGCACCGGCGCTCTGCCGGGCGATCCGGCCGGTGCGCCGGGCCAAGGCTGCGACTTCGCCGAGCCGGTCGATCCGGTCCACGGTCAGGACAGCGTCGGCGGACTGAGATGAGGCGGTTGCGCCTCGGGCGCCCATCGCGACGCCGACGTCGGCGAGCGCAAGCGCGGGAGCGTCGTTGATCCCGTCGCCGACCATGATGACCGGCGCCCGGCGGCGTTCCAGCCGGACCGCGTCCAGCTTCTCGGCGGGCGTCCGCTCGGCGAGTACCTCATCGACCCCGATGACGACGCCGACCTGCGTGGCGACGTCTGCCCGGTCGCCGGTCACCATGACGACCCTAGTGATCCCGCCCTCGCGCAGGGCCCTGATCGTGCGGCCGGCGTCGGGCCTGACCGGGTCATCGAGGAGGAGCACCCCGGCCGGGACCGCGTCTATGGCTACGAACACAGTCAGTGCGCCGTCCAGCCGCGCGCGCCGGCGCGCCGCCTTTAGCCAGGCCGGCACGCCAGTGGCGGCGTCAACGCCGCACCAGGAGGCCCTGCCCACGGCGACCAGGTGCCCGGCGACCTGGCCGCGGATGCGCTCGCCCGCCTGTTCTTCCACGTCCGACGGTAGTGTCAGCTCACCGCCCTGGAGCACGGCAGCCCGGACCACGGCAGTGGCGAGCACGTGCTGTGACACCTGGTCCAGCGACCCGGCGAGCCAGAGCAGCCGTTCCGCGGGCACCTTCCCGGCCTGGACTACGGCGGTCACGGCCGGTCGGCCGGCGGTGAGCGTTCCGGTCTTGTCCAGTAGCACCGTCGTGCAGGCCCGCCAGCCGCTCCAGGACGGGCCCGCCTTTCACGACCACGCCTCGCCTGGCGGCCACCGACAATCCGGACACCAGCGCCACCGGCGCGGCCAGGATGAGCGGGCAGGGCGTGGCGACCACCAGGACCGCCACCGCCCGCACCGGGCCCGCCGCCGCCCACGCCAGGCCGGCCGCGACCAGAGTGAGCAGCAGGAACCACAGCGCGAACCGGTCCGCCAGCCGGACGAAGCGAGGCTGCGCCGACTCAGCCTCGGCGACCAGGCGGACGATCCCCGCATAGGTACTCTCGGCGGCGCTGGCCGAGGCGGACAGGTCGAACGGACCGCCCGCGTTCACCACGCCGCTGCGCACCTGATCGCCCCGCGGCCGCTCCACCGGCAGCGCCTCGCCTGTCAGCGCCGATTCATCCAGGACTGCCGGACCTCCGGCCAGCGTCCCGTCGACAGGAACCACCTCGCCCGGAGCAACCAGTATCGTGTCCCCAGGCTCGACCGCGCCGAGTTCGACCGTCACGAGCGTGCCGCCCTCATACCGGCGTGCGGTCTGCGGCGCCCGCGCGAGCAGCGCCTCCAGGTCGCGTCTGGCCCGGCCGTCGGCCCACGACTCCAGCGCCCGCCCGCTGGCCAGCATGACGGCGATTACGGCCGCAGCCAGCAGTTCCCCGACCGCCATCGCCCCGACGACGGCAAGCAATGCGATCGCGTCAACCCCGAGACGCCGCCGCCGGAGACTGTTGATCATCGCCCAGAGAGCATAGGCCGCCCCGCAGCAACCCACCACGAACCACGCAACATCACCAGCCGCGCCCGCGCCAGCCAGTCGCGCCAGGCCACCCGCCAGCAGGCCCGCCACAGCGATCACCAGGAACACCAGGGCAACATGACGGCCGAGCCAGTCACCAGCCCCGGCCATCAGGCCGGGCCGCTCGGCCCGCTGACTCATCTGTCCATCCTGATGCACGGGCGTTGCCTGCTTCAGGGTCGGCTGGACTCTGCGCCTGGGTCTTTCGTCCTAGCGGCGTCTGCGTTGAGACGCTCCGAATCCTGGCGGTCTTGGCAACCACTCATGGTCATGGCCGGCGCCCGACGACCTAGCGGCACGGGACGTTCGGCTCTCCCGCACGCGCGGTCGCAGCAGTGGAATCGAATTGTGGAGACAGTTCCGGAGCCGGGAGGAGGAAGGCGATGGCGCAGTCACCAGACGAACAGGAACGGCGGATCGTCGTCGGAGTCGACGGCTCCCTCGCCTCGAAAGCGGCGCTGGCCTGGGCGGTCAGCCAGGCCGCACGCAAGGACGCAGCGGTTGAGGTCGTGACGGCCTATTACTGGTTTCCCATGCCGATCGAGCAGGTCGACTTCAAGGGCCGCGCAGCGCATATGGCTGAGGACGCGATTCTCGACGCCGCCGACCACGGCGGCCCTGTCAAGATCATCTCTAAAGTCGTGCAGGGCAACGCGGCAAATGCACTGATGGAGGCGGCACGCGGAGCCGAGCTGTTGGTAGTCGGTAGCAGGGGGCACGGCAGCCTCACAAGAGCACTACTCGGATCGGTGAGCCAGCAGTGCGTGCACCACGCGACCTGCCCCGTCGTCGTTGTTAGTGACTCGGGAACCGACAAGCCTTAGCAGTCAGCTGTGAGCTGCGATGAGCGACCGCCGCCGTCGCCGAATCCGGTCGCGGGGTCTACGGCAAGAGGCTCCTGGCGCGCGCAAGGACGTTTCGGGCACATGCGGGCCGAAGGCCCTGGCTAGCCGGAACCTTTGCCCCTGCCGTGGCAACCGATCCCGCTGTCGCATGAGTGTGTTAGCCAATCGGACGTTCGCATTGAACGAGGAGGCTGAGACCTCATGAGCAAGAAGATTCTGCTCGGCGTGGATGCGCTGCACTATGCACCGGAAGCCACTGAGATGGCTCGTGATCTCTGCCGTGACAGCCAGGACAAGATCGTCGTACTGCACGTGCATGAATTCGCCATCGGGCGTTTCGGCAGGCTGCAAGTCGACTGTCCGGAAGGCGAGGCGGAAAGGCTGACGGACGGAATCCGAATGAGCCTGGAGAATCAAGGAATCGCCGCGGACGCTGAAATCCGGGAGGTCCATGTCGGCCAGATAGCCAGGTCCATTCTCCAAGCCGCTGAGGAGCATGACGCGCAGATCATCGTGCTGGGCTCGTCCCGGAACACAGACTTGCCGCACATCCCGATCGGCAGCGTCTCGCACAAGGTTCTGCACCTTGCCAGGCGCCCCGTCATGGTTGTCCCACGGCGCGCGGGCAGCCCAGGCGCGTGACGGGCGCTAGCCGGGATTCAGTTCGGCTAGCACAGCCGCGGTAAGGTCAGGCTCGCAGCCACGGCTACGGAAAGGCCAGGCCATAGCCATATCGGCGGCTTCCACAGTGAACGCGGCAAGCCGCTGTGGCAGCCGCCCCAGGGCCTCGCGCTGGCGAACAGCGTCGGGGATGCCACGCCGATGCGTGCTAGCCGAGCCGGCCGACTCCCATGCCATAGCTGCTAGTCCGTCCCTGCGAGTGCTCGGCGCATTCGCCTGCGCGTAGAGCACCACGGCGCGGTGAATCCCGCCGGGAACCGGCGCCTGGCAGCGCACTGCGTCAACGAGCGCTGCCACTGTCTGCGTCATCCCACATTCTCTGTCCCCCGGGGGCGACCCTACGAGAGTCGCGCTCTCGCTCGGTAGCGGGCAGAGGCAGTGGGCCGGGTGGTAACGGGCCGTTGATCCCATCTCGTGGGGCGCTGCCTAGCCCTCCCTGGTGAGCGGCACGCGCCAGATGAGTTCCGTGCCACCGCCCTCGGCTGGCCTGGTCACCATCGAGCCACCGAGCGCCGCGGCCCGATGCTCGAGGTTGCGCAGACCGCTGCGCCTGCCGCCCGGGGTGATGCCCACTCCGTTGTCAGTGACTACGAGGACGAGTTCTTCGTCCGTGGTGACGGTCACACCCACCTGTGACGCCCCGGAGTGCCGCGCTGCGTTGGACAGCGCCTCACGCAGGGCGGTCAGCAGATTTTCGGTGATCTCCTCAGGAACGACCGTATCGAGCTCGCCGTCGAGCTGCAGCGAAGGAGGGAAACCGAGCGCGGAGGCCATCTCCTGGGCCACGAACAGGATCCTGGCGCGCACGGCAGCGGGCTTGGTCTCCGAGCGCGTCTGGAGCGCGAAGATCGCCGAGCGGATCTCCATGATCGTGTCGTCGAGCGCGTCGACCGAGCGGCTGACCCGCTCGGCAACCCCGGGAACCTTGATCAGCGAGGTGACGCCCTGCAGGGACATGCCGGTCGCGTACAGCCGCTGGATCACCAGGTCATGCAGGTCCTTGGCGATCCTGTCGCGGTCTTCGAATACCGCCATCTGCTCGGCCTGCCTGCGATGCTCGGCCAGTTCGAGCGCGATCGCCGCCTGCGCGGCGAAGGTTGCCAGCATGTCGGCCGCCGCAGGAGACAGCGGCATGGCGCCCGGGCGCCGCCCGGCTGAAAGCACGCCGCGGACATGGCCGGGAGCGCCGAGGGGGACCGCTTCTAGCGGACCGATCTGCAACCCGGCCTTCGCGGTGGTGATGATCCGCGGGTCGCTGGCGTAGTCCGGGATCGACAGCCGCTCGCCTGTGCTGATCACGGCGCCGGTGACCGAGTTCTCGAACGGCACCACGAGACCAAGCGCTTGCTCGGCACTCAGGCCGGCCGCGTGCTCGATGCGCACCTGACGTCCGTCCGCCACCGGCATCGTGACCATCACGATGTCGGCGCCGGTCATGTCGAGAGCCTTGTCGGTGATCATCGACAGCGCATCGCCAGGTTCGGCCCCGGAGAGCAGGTGCCTGGTTACCTCGGCAGTTGCGCTCAGCCAGCGCTCCTGCCTGCGCGCTTGGTCATAGAGCCTGGCGTTCTCGATCGCTACTCCAGCCGCGGCCGCCAGCGCGACGAGCACGGCTTCGTCCTCGGCGTCGAACTGGCCACCGCCCAGCTTCTCGGTCAAGTACAGGTTTCCGTAGACTTCACCGCGGATCCGGATCGGTGTCCCTAGGAACGTCTTCATCGGCGGGTGACCGGCCGGGAACCCGAATGACTCAGGATGATCCTTAATGTCGGCGAGCCGCAATGGCTTCGGATCAGAGATCAGCAGCCCGAGCAGGCCCTTCCCCTCCGGCCAGTGGTCGATGGCCGCGATCTCCTCGGAGCTGAGCCCAACCGGGATGAACTCCGCAAGCCGACCGCCTTCGCCGATCACGCCCATCGCGCCATAGCCGGCGTCGACCAGCGACACCGCGGTCTCCACAATGCTGCGCAGCAGGACCTCGAGTTCCAGGCTCGAACCGACGGCGACGACGGCCTCGAGCAGCGAGTAGACCCGGTCTCTGGTTGAGAGAACAGCCTGCAGCCTGACCTGCAGCTCGTCCAGCAGTTCGTCCAGCCTGAGGCTGGGCAACAGCGGATGCGAACCCGCGGACTCCACCACGCCCCCTGACTCTCATACGTCCACCAACGCCCCGATAGTACGTCGGGCCGTCCACGGCTGGTAGTCACCATCGGGTCGTGACGGAAGTCCTGTCGGCTGGCGACGTGCGGCCCTGCGACCGAGATAGCGCGCAGCGGATGCTGAAGGGGAGTTAAGGAAATGGATGGCCGCCAGGGTCGCAATGGTGCGGGCGGCCGAACAGGAGGAGGGATCGAGATGCGCAGAAGGACATTCGATGCGCTGATGGTCTTCGCCGGGCTCGCCCTTACCGCGATCTTGCTGGTCGCCGGGGGGCTGCTCAGCTGGGGCCACACGTTCGTGAACAACGAGGTTCACAGCCAGGATGCGGGTGTACGCGGGGCAGACGATGACAAACGGTGCGCAGGCCCAGGCCTACGCCGACCACTTCATCGCGGTGCACCTGAGCGAGATCGGCGGCGGGCTGACCTACAGCCAGCTGTCGGCGAAGGCAATGGCTGACCCGAAGAACACTAAGCTGGCCGACCAGGTGGCGGCCGTGTTCAAGGGCACGACCCTGCGCGGCATGCTACTCAACGCTTACGGGTTCTGGAAGATGGGCCAGATCATCTGGCTCGGCGCGATCGCCGCGTTCGCCGGGGCAGCGCTGCTGCTGATCTTGTCCCTGCTCGGAGTCTGGCACCTGCGCCGGGTCCCCGAGGTGGCTGAGGTCTTCCCCAAGGTCACCCACACCGCCAAGGTGCGGACCGCCTGACTTGAACTCCTCCCGACAACGTCCCCGTCGGCCGTGGCCGGCGGGGATAGCTGTTGCTGCCAAGAAGCCCCGGGACTAAGGTCCCGGGGCAGCGTGACTCACATCCCTGCCGGTATACGACAATCTCGGGCGAGAGTAAGAGCAATTGCCCGGCTGATTAGGTGCAAGGTTTAACGACCTCACAGGAGATCCATATGAATCCCTCAGCTCTCAGTCACGCGGGTCACGTGGCGATCGACCTGAATGGGTCGAGCAACCCGTTGCACTGGTCATTCATCTACATTTCCGTAGCTAACCTGATCGTCATCGCCGTGATGGTGGTCATCTTCGGCGCGGCGCTGGTGATCCGCTTCCCGCATGCCGCAGGTGGCGAGGTCCCGCCCGAGGATGTGGCGGACAATCCGGCCACCGCTGCGGCAGCCCCAGCGCCCGGCGATGAGAGCATGTGGACCGCCAAGGTGCGAACCTGGACGACCAAGGTGCTGCCGCCGAGGAAGCTGCTGCCCGACCGCCAGCCCGCCTACGTGGCCTCCTGGATCTATGTCTTCGGCGTCGCCAGCCTGGTGGCGCTGGGCATCGTGATCGTGTCAGGCTTCGGGCTCGCGCTCGGCGGCTCGGACTGGTGGCACACCAACGCCCTCGGCCATTTCTTCAACAGCGTCCACCTGTGGTCGGTGGAGCTGTTCATGGCCTTCCTGGTCATCCACCTGTGGGGTAAATTCTGGATGGCGGCGTGGCGGGGCCGCAGGGCCATGACCTGGATTACCGGAATGATCGCGTTCCTGGCCTCGATCGTGACCGCGTTCACCGGTTACCTCACCCAGCAGAACTTCGACTCGCAGTGGATCGCCACCAACGGCAAGGACGCGTTCAACGCGGTCGGCATCGGCTCCATCTGGAACGCGATGAATTTCGGCCAGATGTTCATGTGGCACATCGTGCTGATGCCGCTCGTGCTCGTCGCCATCGTCGGGGCGCACATCCTGCTGGTCCGGGTGCGCGGAGTGAGCCACCCGCTGCCCGAGCGCGCCGCCTGGGGCCGCGCGGCCCGCAAGGCAGCCGCCAAGTCCGATGCGGGCCCATGGCGAGGCCGGACCCGCCGCTACGACATCCTCAAGGAAGGCGCCGTCGCCACGCTGGTCGTCGGGGCGTTGACGCTGGTCATGGCCGGCGTGCTCTCCTCGCCCAACGTGCCGCCGGTGACCATGCAGACATGGGGCAAGGTCGCGCCGGTTGACCTGGTTTACACGGCGGCGACCGAGCTGAACGGGACCTCGGGCACGGCCACGTACGGGCCCCCGTACAACCACGGAACCGACGGTGTCCAGCAGGTCGGCCCGGTGAACTGGCAGAAAGTGGCGGGGATCACCCAGCCGGTCAACGCGGCGAAGGACTTTGTGCTCATGCCGCTGTCCAGCCTGGCAACGACCACCCCGGCGCTTGCGACGGCCCTGAGCGCGTTTAACGCCGCGTCGGCCGGCCAGCAGAACAAGTGGGCGACCGCGTACGCCGACGCGACCGCGCCGGGCGCCAAGAAAGTGCCGTTCAACAACGGGAAGCTGAACCTGCCGACCGCCGGGCCGGTGCCAGTGATGATGTCCTACGAGCTGTCCATGGCCAGGAGCGGCTCACTGGACACCGACCTGCTGGCGCAACGGCAGTTCTATGGCACCGACTTCACCAAGCCGCTGCTGTTCATCGCTGACGGCGGTTACTACGCGAACCTGGCGGCCAGCCAGCACCTGACCGGTGACACGTGGGGCGTCATGAACGAGACGGGCAGCTACCCGGGCCAGCCGTGGCTGTGGCTGTTCCAGATGTGGTACCACATCTCACCGTTCCAGAACTCAGCCAGCGTGGACATCTGGGCGGTGTACCTGACCGGCATCGGCACCGTGCTGCTGCTGCTCGTCCCGTTCATCCCCGGGCTCCGCGACATCCCGCGGGCGATCCCGGTGTACCGGCTGATCTGGAGCTCCTGGTACCGCTCCTCAGGGAAGCCTGCGGCACCGGAAAGTCCGTCCGAGGCGCAGCCGACCCCGGACCGCGTCTAACCGGACGCACCAGGCCGGTGCTTTCGCAGGGCCAGTGCCGGGCAGGGCAGACCTGTCCGCCTGGCCCTGCCGCACGCTTCCGCGAGTCCCTGCCAGGAATATCGTCAGCGGCGGCAAGCGACCAAAGCCCCGGTGAGGCTGGCCCTTCGTCCATGGTCGGCAGGCACTGCGCCCCTGCCGCCGCCGAGTTCGCCTGCCTACCATCAGGGTGTAAAGCGGGAACTTCGCTAAGGAGTACGAAAATGTCCGAGAGATTTGGAATAATCGTCGGAGTGGACGGCTCCGGCCACTCTCAGCGCGCGCTCGAATGGGCGATGAACGAGGCCGCCGTCCGGCACGCGACGCTGACCGTCCTTGCCGTCGACCCAGTCGCCATCAGCGTGTGGACCGGTGCGCCGATCCGGTCCGAAGCCGACGAGCCCGGCAGGCAACAGGCCCGGCAGGCCGCAGAGGCAGCAGCCGATAAGGCAGCCGGCCAGCTCGGTGGCGAGGCCCTGCCGGCATCCGTGACCGTCAGCGCGGTCAGTGGCAACGCGGCCGAGGAGCTCATCAGCGCCTCGCGCGATGCAGACCTGGTCGTGGTCGGATCCCGCGGGGCGGGCGGGTTCGCCCGGCTCGCGATGGGTTCTACCAGCAGCCAGGTCGTCCATCATGCCAACTGCCCGGTCGTCGTCGTCCCGCACGAGCAGCGCTAGATAGGGAGATCCTGGTGCGGGCGCCTCGGCGCCCGCACCAGGCTGGCGGCTAGCGCGAGGCCCAGTGCTGGGTAGGCGGGACCAAGCCCCATCCACTGGCCCTGCCAATGGTCTCCGGAATTACGAGCTATGGACGCGCCGTGATACGGAAGACCGGCATCCTGGGTGCGACCTGCTCAAACGCCTCCTGCGGGGCGCGGCGGCCGACGGGGACATGCGGACGTGCTCCAGGAGCCACGTCCAGGTAACGCCGCAGGATGGCAGGCTTCTCGTGGTCACGTCCTGGCCGAGCATCGAGACGAGATAGCGTTCGCCGTCGCAGTTGGCGATGACGACTGGGAATGAGATGAGCCGTCCGCTCTTCCGTCCGCGCACGTCTAGAGCGGCGACCCGTCGGGGCCAGATGCCAGCGGCGTAAACAGCAGCCGTGGCCCGGTTCTGCAGCTTCGCGAAGCGATTGGGCCGACCTGACCTGTACAGCCACCGCAGGTAGTCAGCGTAATGTCCCATGCGTGGTTTCCTTATCTGCTCAGAACGGCCTCACGCCGATCCGTCGACGTGAGGGCTGGGCTTTGATTCAAGGTGCCAGAAGCGCCGCAGCAACGCGATCACGGGAATGCTCCACAGGCAGAATCCCCAGCCGAAAAGGATCAGTGCGGCATTGAAGGCGATCGCCGCGGCAATTCCGAGGCGGCGGTGCGCCCGGCCGAGGATCAGCATTCCAACAATGCATTCGAAGACGATCAAGAGAGGGATGAGGTACTGCACGCCGGGAACGAGAACCGATCGCCACGCGTGCGCGACGAATGGCCACCAGCTCCCGTCCGCGAACGAGTTGTAGGCCGCGGGTCTGGTGCTGACCAGGACGATGTGCGCCGCCGCCCCGGCAAGGAACATGCCGCCGAAGGCGATGGCCCACCTGCGGTTCGCATCCCGACGCCGCAAGGGCGCCGGAGGGCCTTGAGAATGCTGGATGTTGTCCATCGGAGAGCTCCCGGCAGTTTCCGCGATTCCAGGAAACTCCTGGCCACGTCCCGGCGGTAGGTACGAAAGTCCCGGGCGCCGTCGGCGACCCGGTTGCCGAGATCGTGATATCGATGGATGTCATGAAGATATGCGTGACGGGATCGAGCGGCCGGGCCGGCCGGGCTGTCGTGGCGGACCTCACCGAGTACGGACATCAGGTAACTGGCACCGACCTGGTGCCGGCCCGGGGTGACGTCGCCCCCGCAGCCTTCCTGCGGGCGGACCTGACCGATTACGGGCAGGCCGTCGAAGTGCTGGCGGGCGTGGACGCGGTTGTCCACCTGGCCAATATCCCGGCGCCTGGGCTGCGCACTCCCAGCGAGACCTTCAACCAGAACATGGTCATGAACTTCAACGTGTTCCAGGCCGCGTCGCGGGCGGGAGTTGGCCGGGTGGTCTGGGCGTCCAGCGAGACGACACTCGGGCTGCCGTTCGACGTTCCGCCCCGGTACGCGCCCGTGGACGAGGATCACTATCCCGTGCCGACCTCGACTTACGCGCTTTCCAAGGTCGCCAGCGAGACCATCGCGAGCGAGATCGCGCAATGGTCGGGGATACCGTTTATCGCGCTGCGGTTCTCGAACATCCTTGGCCCAGCCGACTACCAGGGTTTTCCGTCATTCTCGGACGACCCGGCGAGGCGGAAATGGAACCTTTGGGGCTATATCGACGAGCGAGATGCCGCCATGGCCTGTCGGCTGGCGCTAGAGACCGAGGTCACGGCCCCGGGTGGCGCGAACAGCGCGAGCTTCATCATCGCCGCGGGCAATTCGACGCTGCTTTCCATCGACCGCGCCAGGCAGGTGCTCGGATTCCAGCCGCAGCACTCCTGGCGCGACCATCTCCAGGCGGACGCGCGCGGCTGAGGGTCCCTAGGCTCGGCGACCTAATGCTCGACCCGCAAGGCCAAGCGGGGACAGAGCCGCACCGCCTCCCTGGTCTGTTCTTCCAACTCCTCCGGCATCCGCTTGGCGATGATGGGGAAACCCCAGTCATCAAGCGTGATCACCTCGGGAAGTAGCTCCGCGCACAGCCCCCGGCCGTCGCAGGCAATCATGTCCACCTTAAGCTTCATCGCCTGCTCCAGGTCGGTACTGGCAGCACCCCGGCCGACGAGCCGTTGCCGGTGCACCACCCCCTGGCATGCCGCTCAATCTCGCCGCTGAATGTCGTCAGTGCGCTCGCCACCATCGCGACCGTGCCGTCCGGATGCTTGCAGCCCCCCCGGCCTGAGCCGATCTGCCCGATCCAGCGGTACAGCCTGGCCAGGTCGGGTCCGCGGCCATCGGCGAGCCGCTCGAGCTGGCCCGCGATCGCGTCCAGGCCGAAGACGCAGGGTCCGCACTGCCCGGCGGATTCGGTGGCCAGGTAACGAGCGATCCTGGCGGTCTCGGCCAGCCCGCAGGCGTCGATGGGCAGCGCGGCGAGCAGTCCGGCGCCGACGCCCGCGCCGAGGGCGGCTAGCGGAGGAAAAGGGCAGGGCGGTGGCTCTGGCCGGATCCACCCAGCTGCCGAAGTAGCCGCCGATCAGGAGCGCACCGAGCGGGCCGGACGGGCCTCCGCCCAAGCCGAGCACCTTGCCGACCGGCATGCCGATCGTCACCTCGTAGACGCCGGGATGCCTGACCGCGCCGGCGAGCGTGACCAGCATCGAGCCTGGTTCGCTCGCGGTGCCGACGGCGCGGAACCAGCCGGCCCCGTACCGGGTGATCAGCGCCAGGTGCGCCAGCGTCTCGACGTTCTGCACCAGCGTGGGCCTGCCGTGCAGCCCCCGCTCCGAGAGCCGCCGGACTGTCGCCTTCGGCTTGGGGATGCCGCGCTGCAGCCAATGCACGACGGCGCTGGCCTCGCCGCCCACGAACCGGTCCGAGGCCGGCACCACCGATAGCCGGACCCGGTCAAGGCGCGCCTGGCGGCGCTCCCAGATGGCCGCTGAGACAATATCGCTGACAGCGGAATGCGCCGCGATGATGGCCTCAGGGGCGCCGACCAGGTAAGCCGCGGCGGCGGCGCCGTCTAGCACAAGGTGCGGCGACTGGGCCATGAGGACCTTGTCCTTGGCACTGGCCGGCTCGCCCTCGGTGCCGTTACCGACCACGATGGCGTGCCGCCGCGCCGCGACGGCTGCGAGCTTCCTGGCGGTGGGGAAGCCAGCCCCGCGCCTGCTCCGTGCCTGCGGGCCAGGCGGCCCGTACCGGACCAGGTGATCATGCAGCGACATCGGGCCGGCGCCGAAACCGTCAGGGAGCAGCCGCGGCAGCCGTGCAGGATCTCTGCCGCACGCGACGCTCGGCCGGATGACGGACGTCTGCGGAGTCATGGGCGTGCCGAGCCCTCGAGCCGCCGTGTGGCGGCGGTGCCTGGCGCCGAGCTGTCCGGACCCGGCCTGTCCCGCCTGATCAGCCGGACCACCACCGCCGTCGCGACGGCCGTGAGTGACCCCCATTCGGCCAGCGCCACCCACCACAGGTGCTGGTCATAGCTGGCTGCCCGGATGGCGTGGACGAACGCGACGGGCCAGGTCAGGTAGGCCAGGTAGTGCACGGCGCGCCAGGTACGCAGCCCGAGCCTGGAGCGCAGCAGGCTGGTGATCAGCACGGCACCGCCGAGGTCAACCGCCAGCGTCCCCGCGCCGAGCGCCAGGGTCTCGTAATGCGAGGTGAATGGCAGCACGGCGGCGATCCAGCCGATCGACACGTACGGGTCGAGCAAGGCGGTGGCGACGTGCAGCCCGAGCAGCGCGACGGCGAATAGCGACAGGCTCCTGTGCAGCTCAGCAGGACGAGCCCGCTGGCACGGGAGACGAGCCACAGGCCCTGCGACCCGGTCGCGCTGGCGGCCGCGTGCGCGGCTATGACGTGCGCGCTCATTTGCTGCCCCGATCACGGAAAGCTGCCAGGGCCGAGGTAGCAGGCGGGTCGATGCGCCCGTCATCGGTCTGCGGCCAGCCGCCGGTTCGCGCGATCCGGCCATCATGACCGATCAGGCGGGCCGGCAGGCCCGTCGCGGTGAGCCAGCCGAGCGCGTCCTCACCGGCGACGATCGCGGCGGTGGAGGCGGCATTGGCCTCGGCGCAGCTGCCGGCGACGACGCTGACCGTTCGCCATGGGCTGCGGGCGGGCAGCCCGGTTCTCGGGTCGATGATGTGGTGCATGACGCTCCCGGCTCGCAGCCAGCGCCGACAGGTGACCGATGACGTGGCAAGCCCGCCCCGCGCGAGCCTGATCTGCTGCGCGATGCTCGGATCGGCCATCGCCGGAACGCTCCCACTCGGTCGGGCCAGGTTCCTCGCCGCCCTGACCTGGCGGTGCTCGTCGGCGACGAGCACCGGCCAGCCGCCCGCCGGCGGCCTGCCTGCGACTGAAACGTCTCCGCCCAGGCTGACCAGGACGCCGCCGCCGCCCGCGGCGGCGCGGGCCGCCGCGGCCGCCCGGTCCGCGCCAAGGCCCTTGGCGGTCGAACCAAGGTCAAGCAGCACGCCATCGGGCACCGTCAGTTCGTTTCCGTTCAAGCGCACCGTCCGCCATCCGGCGACCGGGCCGCCGTCAGGCGGCGGCGCCGCTGACGTGCCCGCCTCGATGGCCGCGAAGTCCCGGTCGTAGCCGATCCTGACCAGCGCAGTGCCTACCGTCGGGTCAGACAGCCCTCCAGTCCAGGCAGCTGCCGCCAGCGCGATGCTGATGGCCTCGGCCAGTCCATCGCTGATCAGGTAGCTGCCAGCGCCCGCGGCGTGCAGAGCCGAGATCTCTGAGTCGGGGCGGAACCTGCTCGCCTGCACATCGAGGCCCGCTAGCTCCGCATCGACCGCGGCGAGCAGCCGGGGCAGGTTCCCTGGCGGCCAGACCACGAGCCTGGCGGTCGTACCAAGCGCGTCCCTGTCGGCGGCCGCGATGTCCGGTGAATCAGTGCCGACCCGGCTCCAGGTCTGCTCGGACAGCACCACTCCCGTCGAGCTCATTCAGTTGTCTCCCGCCGCGCCGCCAGCGCGTCCCGCCGCAGCGGCGCCTGACCCGCCCGAAGTGACGACCGGGCCGCTGACAGCAGGGGCACCGTGCCGGGCTGCCGTTGACTTGCCGGCGTGGCCGGCGGTTCCGCTGCCGGTTGTGGTGACGCTGCTTGTTGTGCCGCCGGTCGTGGTGCCCGGTATCGAGTGGGCAAGGTAACCGGTCGTGGCCGCGACCGCGGCAATCAGCGCGGCTGCCGTCCAACTCGATGCCCTCCGCGAGGCGCGGACGCCGCTCTCGCGCGCGTACCTCCGCTGCTGGTAGCTGCCCTGAGGAGGTCCGTAGTCCCGCGTATCGCAGTCGTAGCCGGGCTGCCCGCGGGCCGCCTGCTCGTCAAATCCCGGCAGTCGACGGCGCTCGGGCGCGACCGTTTCCTCGTCTTCACGCATGTCATTCCTCCCTGCTCCCTCGCGGCTGTTGAGCCGGTGTTTTGAGCGTGCCAGGGCAGCGATTGAGCGAACATGAGAGAACGATGTGATCGGCTCACATCTTCGGCGACGCGCGCGTCCGGCCTGCACAGCTCGGGTGCGCGTGGGGTTGCGTAACCTGCCCTTGTGCGCGTTCTTGTGGTCGAGGATGAGGCCAGGATGGCCAGGCTGCTCAAGCGCGGGCTTGAGGAG
>WNFD01004879.1_pt1 | contig 20495 bp, 17 predicted proteins | sample 5400491 | NCBI WGS metagenome assembly WNFD01 (sample SAMN13153343, study PRJNA577476) | soil metagenome | isolation source: 120 cm saprolite under Douglas fir tree site 2 hole 2 replicate 2 | place: USA:California | collected 2015-04-18
TCCGCGGCCTCCTCGAGTCGTTTAAACTCCGGGCGATGCAAGAGTTTCGAGATGTCCAGCAGAATAATGAGACGTCCCTTCAATTTGCCGACGCCAGTGACGTATCCGGATTCGCCTTCCGCAAAGACACTGCCCGGGGCTTCGATGTCGGAAGGCGGAATCTTCAGCACTTCCGAAGCCGCGTTGACGATGAGGCCGAGCAACTTGTTGTCCAGCTCGACGACGAGAATGCGGTTCTTCTTATCCGGCTGAATCTCGGTCTGGCCGAACCGTTTACGGAGATCCATCACGGGAATGATTTTCCCGCGCAGGTTGATGACGCCTTCGATCAAGTCGGGAGCGCTGGGAACGGAGGTGATCTCCGGAACTCGCACAATCTCGCGCACGGCGGCGATGCGAACGCCGTACGTTTCATTGCCGATGCGGAAGCCGACGACTTGGAGTTCTTTTTCCATCGAGAGGTCTCCGGCCGTCTAGGAACGCGACATTCCCGCGTATTCGAGTTCTTGTTCGCGGCCCGACTGCGAATTGCGGCGATCGGAGCCGTAGGATTCGCCGCGACGGGGACGGTGCTGGTTGGCACGGTCGAGAACAAATTTGTCCATGCCATCGAGCAAGTTGCGGGAGAGCTTGAGCATCTGTTCGGCGGCGGCGGAGAGCTCCGTGGAACTGGACGCGGATTGCTGCACCAGTTCGCGCATCTTGTCCATGGCGCGGACAACAGCCTGGGCGCCGGAGGCCTGTTCTTCGACGGCCGAATTGATTTCCTGAGTAATTTCGGTGAGGCGGCTGGTGGCTTTGGCGATTTGCGAAGAACCCACGGACTGTTCGTTGGTGGCGGCGCCGATTTCCTGGGAGAACTTGTAGACTTCGGTGACGACGTTGGAAATCTTATGCAGAGCGGAGCCAAGATCATTGCCGAGGGTAAGACCTTCCTCGACGATGCGCGTGCTGCGCTCCATGTTCTCGACGGCCTGGCGAGCTTCGCGCTGAATGCTCTGAATCAGGTCGGCAATTTCCTTGGTGGATTGCGTGGACTTCTCGGCGAGCTTGCGAACTTCATCGGCAACAACGGCGAACCCAAGACCATGCTCACCGGCGCGGGCTGCTTCGATAGCCGCGTTGAGGGCGAGCAAGTTCGTTTGTTCGGCGAGGTCGTCGATCACTTCGATGATCTTGCCGATGTCATCGGCGCGATGACCGAGAATGTTGATGATTTCGGCGGACGACTGGATGGCCTGATTGGTGCGGTTGAGTCCGTCGGTGGCCTTTTCCATGGTCTGAATGCCGGTGACAACTTCCTCGCGCGAGCGGTTGGCGATATCGAGCAAAACCTTGGCGGTATCGGCCACGCGCTGAATGGAAGTAACCATCTGATCGATGGAGGCGGAGGTTTCCGCGACGCTGGAAGCCTGAACCTGGGTGTTCTTCACGACGTTCTGCACGTTGATGCTCATCTCGTGCATGGTGCTGGTGACTTCCTCAATGGCGGAAGAGGCCTGGACGCTGACCTTCGCGGATTCATCGGCGGCGCCGGCAACTTGATTGGAACCTGCCGAGACCTGGCCGGCGGAATCGCGAGTCGTGCGGACAAGTTCCTGCAAGCCGTGGGACATGCGGAGGAAAGCATTGCCGAGGGTGTCGCGCTTGGAACGCGGCACGACCTCCACGGTCAGGTCGCCTTCGGCGACAGACATGGAGACGCTGGCCATTTCTTTCAGGTAGGCGACCATGTTGTTAAAGGTGGTGGCCAGAGCGCCGATTTCGTCGTTGCGGTGAATGTCAATGTTCTGATCGAGGTCGCCCGAGTCGCCAATTTCGCGCGCGACAGTGATGAGGTGGTTTAAAGGTTCGGTGATGGACTTGGCGGTCCAGACGGCGACGAATCCGCCAGCGAGCAAGGCAAGCAAGGTTCCGCCGATGGTCATGAAAGCGCTGACGGAACTCGCGGTGTTCGCCGACTTTGTGGTTTGGTCGAGAAATTTGGTGATGTCGGCATTGCTCTGGTCAAGAACGACGGAGGACTTCGTCAACCAGGACGAAGGATCCTTCTGCAGATAAAAAATCTGAAGGTCAGAAACAGTGGCGTCGCCGGAATCGACTTGATGGCGCTTGGCGATGAGAGGCTTGGCAAAATTATCGGCCCAACTGGCTTCGGTGCTCTCCACCTGGATCAGAGCGGTGCGGACCACGTCGTTGTTGGCTTGGGATTCGCCGCGCTTGACGAGATCGGAAATTTCGGTAAACCCTTTGTTGACTCTCTCTTCGTCGCGGGGGTCGCCGCTGAGGAGGAAGTTATTCATGTTGAGGCGGTTCAACATAATCTGATAGCGCACGGATTCCACGGTGCGAACGCTCTCAAGGGCCGAACTTGCATCCGTCCGCGCGGACTTTTCCTTGAAACCTGCGAAGATGTTCACGAGGAACAGCAAGACAAGAATGCCAAGTATCAGGCCGAAACCCGCGTACAGTTTTTTTCCGATGGTCATTGCAAAATGCCTCCGCTCACGACAGCAGGGCGGCGTGAAGATGACCGCTTCTGCCGGAACAACCCTTCCTCAACTGTTTCTCAATTGGCATGAAATTCGAATTCCACAACCTGCGTGGTCTCTTCCGGAGCAGGCACGAACTTCCATTCCTTCACCGCGTCCTGGCAGGCCTGGACGAGCAAGGGGTGTCCGCCAACGACTCGCGTGCTTTTCACACGTCCGTCCGGGGTAACAACGACTTCAATCTTGACCTTCCCAGAAACGTTCATTCGTTTAGCAAGTTCTGGGTATACAGGCGCTGTCTTGGTCTTGACCTTGCGCTTGGATTCGTCCGTCGAACCAGACTGGGCAAACACATGAGCGCATGAAAAAATGAGCGCCGCAGTTGTAGCCACAGCCCACTTCTTCCACCGGCTGATTCTCATCGACACTACTCCTGATGGGATGCGAAGTTGTCCCGCGTAAGAGAAGGCACGTGGGATGCCACGGCGCAAAGGCTAAGGAATAATCAAAACGCAAGTGGTCGAGAAGCGGTAAGTAACAGAGCAACCGCAAGTTATCGAGGATTTAGAAGAGGATTGGCAACCGAGGTTTGGAGTACCATTCGTCTCAGGCGGCTTGTGCCCGCAGGTTTGAGGTCTCAGGCTGAGACGGAGAGAGTATGGGAAGCATCGCAGGTGTAGGCGATTTCGCAACACAGTGCTGCCGAGCAATTGACTCACATTGAGACTCCCCGGTAGGGTTAAGGGAGAGCAGCGACTCGCAAGTTGAGACGCCTGGCCGCTTTCCTCTTCGTCGATGCGCAGAATGAAATCAAGAATGTCGCCTCATCCCAAGCCCGAGCGCGGACGCGTGAAATTTGCCCCGCCGTTATCCAGACACGCCGAAGAATTGATGGAGCTGGCCGTGGAGGCGGCGCAGTCCAGGCATCTGCCGGATTTTCTGGAACAGTTTGCACTGCGTGCGACGCGCATGCTGGATGCCATCTGGGGAGGGGTGGCCGTTTACCGTGGACGCGAAACGGAGCTCCACTCCATGCCGGGAGGAGCGTCAACAGCGGAAGCCGTCGCAAACTGGATTATTTCGTGCGCGCGCGAGAGCCAGAACGACGTGGAAACGCGAGCGATACCCAAGGAAACTTCCGCCGCGTTTCCTTTTCCCGAAGAGCCGGGAGCGGTCGTCTTCGTGCGGATCGCGGCAAGCGACAATGAGCGGCTGGGGACGCTGTGCCTAATCCGGAATCGGAAGACCCTGGGTGCAGGTGAGAAACGATTGCTGCATGCGCTAGCGAGTCATGCGGCGCTGTCGCTGGAAAATTTCCGGCGATTCTCGCAACTGGAGCGCTCGAAACGGCAGTGGGTGGAAGACATCGATGCGATCAGCGACTACATCGTGGTGCATGACCGCGGGTGGAATATCGTTCGAACGAACCGGTCACTCGCTTCCCACCTCGGCGTGTCGCCAGTGGCCTTGGTAGGCGAGGCCATGGGCAGCTTGAGGCAGATCGCGGAAACGGGGAGCGATCTACCTTGCCCGTTCTGCCGCGATACGCAGCGATCGAAGGAAGAGTACGTGGCCGCGTCGGCGGAACGCATCTTTCTTGTTTCGACTTCGCGTACGCCTGGCGTTTCTGACGACGATACGCGCACGATCCATGTACTGAAAGACATTACCGACCGGCGAGAGGCGGAACGGCGGTATCGCGAGCTGTTTGACAGCATTCAGGAAGGATTGTTTTTCGCGACGCCGGACGGGAGATTCCTGGATGTAAATGACGCCATGGTGCGGATGCTGGGTTACGCGTCGCGGGAGGAGCTGCTGCGGGCGGACGTGGGCCCGCATCTGTATCCCGCGCCGGAGGTGCGAGAGAGATTTCTGCGAGCCCTTTCCGAAAGAGGCGTGTTGCGCAATTACGAAGAGACATTGCGGCGCAAAGACGGGACGCTGCTGCACACGCTGCAAAACATCACGGCGGTTCGCGATGCGCGCGGACGCATCGCGCAGATACGCGGACTGATGCTGGACGTTACGGAGCAGAAGACATTTCAATCGCAGCTGCAGCGGGAACGAGATTTCAATCAGAAAATCCTGAATACGACGCAGAGCATGATCCTGGTGCTGGATACGGCGGGGTTGATCAGTTACGCGAACCGGCGGTGCTATGAAGCGGGGTACCAAGAGGGCGAATTGATCGGGCACCGGCTGGTGGACTGGGTGGAGGCTTCGCACCGGGAAGATTTCGACGCGGCACTGGAAACGACAGCGCACGGGCATCAAGTGGAAAACCTGGAGTTGCGAGTTCGGCGGAGCGACGGGTCGATGGGATATTTCTCGATCAGCCTGAGCCCGATGCGAGACGAACAGCAAGCGGTGAACAGCGTTGTGGTAGTGATGACCGACATTACGGACGCGGCGCTGCTGCAAGCGAAACTGGCCCATAGCGAAAAAATGGCCACGATTGGAAGGCTGGTTTCCGGCGTCGCGCATGAGGTGAATAACCCGCTGGCGGCGATTCTTGGCTTCACCGATTTGCTGCTAGAAAATCCCGAGGTGCCGGGATCGGCGCGGGAAGATTTGCAGATTATCCTGCAGGAGACGCAGCGAACGAAAGACATCGTGCAGGATTTGCTAAGTTTCGCGCGGCAGAGACCGGTGCAACGGGAACTGGTGCAAGTAAACAGCGTCTTGAGGCAAACAATCAAGTTGCGAAGTTATGACTTTGCCAGCCATGGCGTTGAAGTGGTGGAAGATTTTGAAGAGGCGCTGGCGGCGGCATTGGGGGACTCTCAGCAATTACAGCAAGTCTTTCTGAATATTCTCAATAACGCGTACGATGCGGTGCAAGAGGCCGGGCAGCGGGGGCGCATCAGGATTCACACGCGACGGCAAGCGGAGATGATCGAAGTGGCGATCAGCGACAATGGAACGGGGATTACCGATCCGCAGCGCATTTTTGACCCTTTTTATACAACCAAGCAGGTGGGCAAAGGGACGGGGCTCGGGCTAAGCATTTGTTACGGGATCGTGCGGGCGCATGGGGGGGAAATTCAGTGCTGGAACAATGAAACGGGAGCCGGGAGTACTTTTGTGGTGCGGATTCCAGTGGCGACGGAAGCGGCGCTCACGGCGGCCGCAGCGAAGGAAGCAGGGCGATGAAAGCGCAACAGGCGCTGTGGACGGGAGGGCCGATCCTGCTCATCGAAGATGAGCCGTCCGTCATCGCCTTTCTACGGGCGGCGCTGGAACGCAAGGGATACGCGGTGGTGAATGCCTCGTCCGGAGCGGAAGGATTGCAACGGCTTTCGAACGGACGGTACGCGGGCGTGATTTCCGACATTCGAATGCCAGGAGCTGTGAATGGAGCGGAAGTGCACGGGTGGATTCAAAAAAATCGTCCTGAATTGAAGACGCGCATCATCCTGATCAGCGGTGACACAGCAAACAGCGATACGCCTGTGCATGACGATCGGAAACACCCTGGGATATATCTGTGCCGAGGCGGAAAGCGCGGAGGCAGCGCTGACGCGACTGGATTCCGATACGCCGGACCTGCTGCTCACCGACCTCAAACTACCGAATATGTCTGGTGTCGAGTTGCTAAAGCAGACGAAATTGCTCCTCCCGCACGCGGAAGTCGCCATCATGACCGGCCACGGGTCAATCGAATCCGCAGTGGATGCGATGAAACTGGGGGCGTACGACTACATCGAAAAGCCTTTTCGCGTGGAGAAGATGCGCCTGCTGCTCCAGCGGATGGCTGAAAAGGTGCGTTTGGTTACGGAAAATGAGTTCTTGCGCGAGCGAGTTACAACGGAAGAAAACCTGGACGGGATCATCGGCAGTTCCGCGAATATCCAGGATGTCCTACGCATGATTTCCCGGCTGAAAGACACGCGGACGCCGGTACTGATCTCTGGCGAGAGTGGTACGGGAAAGGAGCTTGCCGCACGCGCGATTCACTTCCGGGGAGCCATGGCAAAAACGCCTTTCGTAGCGGTCGATTGCGGCTCGCTGGTACCAACGCTCATGGAGAGCGAGCTCTTCGGATACGAGAAGGGCGCTTTTACCGGCGCGACGAAATCGAAGGCCGGTCTCTTCAAGGCAGCCGACGGTGGGACGATCTTCCTGGACGAGATCGGGGAACTACCATTGGAAATGCAAGCGAAATTACTTCGCGTATTGCAGGAAAAGGAAGTGCGGCCAGTGGGAAGCAACGAGAAGGTGAACGTCGATGTGCGCGTGATTGCAGCGACGAATCGCGATCTGGAGGCTGCTTATCGTTCCGGAACCTTCCGAAAGGACCTGTATTTCCGACTGAATGTGGTGACGGTGCACCTCCCTCCTCTGCGGGAGCGCCGCTCGGACATTCCGGTCTTGGTTCATCACTTCCTGGATCGCTACGCCAAGGGCTCGCACATCCAGGTGACAGCTGCGGCGATGAAGAGCCTCCTGCACTATGACTGGCCGGGGAACGTCCGCGAGTTGGAGAATTGCATCGCGCGCGCAGTAACGCTGGGTGACGGGAAAATCATCGACGTTGCTGATCTGCCACCTGCGATTCGGACCGAGCAATCAGATTCGGGCAATGTAGCGACTCAGGATTCCACGACCTTGTCCACCACAGCCCTGGCGGAGATGGAACGAATGACAATCCTGCGCGTATTTGAGCAGGCCAACGGCGACAAGGCCCTGGCTGGAAAGATGCTGGGGATCAGCCGAGCCACGCTGTATCGAAAACTGAAGCGATACAACATTGCGGTAAAGGCAAGTTCGACAGGTGGTGGAGCTGACCCGCAAGTGGCGCCTCAGTAGGGAGAGAAACGTCTCAAGCCAATTCCTTTGGGAACCTGGATACGTCACGCAGTGAGACGGAATCGTTTCACGGTGAGACAGTTGAGCCAGCACGACCCGGCGAGAAAATCTTAAGCCTCAGCATTTCTGCAAGTTGCAGCAGTCACGCCTTTTTGGCTATTTGGCGTCCAGCGTGCATCTCTGTCAGCGGAAGTCTACGTCTCTTGCGGTGAGTAGTGTGTCTAGCCACGAGAGAGCAAGTGGAACCTGACCGGTAGGGCGAGGGGCGACGTGGGAAAATCCGGCGGTCTGGCACTCACAACGAACGAGCAAGGCTGCGCGGAGCAGTTGGCACGATTCTTCCCGCAGGCAAGACCCGTTCGAATTCCAATACAAGTGGCCGCGTCGCGCGGAGGCGGAACCATTTTTCGCGAGGCCGCGGTTGTGGAATTTGGCGGCCCGGAGCACGCTATTTTCCTTTCGAACCTGCCGCTGGAGTTCGACGATCGCGTGCGGATCGAGGCCGCTGGAGAAGGGCGGCCGGCGGAGGCAACTGTTGTCGGGATGCAGTACCACGAAGGACGCAAAGCAGTGGCCGTCCGATTCCTGCAGGGCCCCTGCGACTGGGTGGTGAGACAGCCGTGAACAAGACGACTACAACGCTGAATATCTCTGCCCCGGCTCGATCGGAGAGCCCGCGGCAGGCACAATGGAAAGAAGCGCGCTCGGTGTTCCCGATCTATCTGGCGCTCGCGAAACAGCTGGAAATCGAAATCCCCTTTGCGCAAGCGAAGCGCAACCTCCCGGAGAAACCCGATCTGGAGATCTTCGGCCCAGTACACGAGTGGCTGGACTCGATGGACCAGCGGGTCATGGTGCATCAGCTCCGTCATCTCCTGCAGATGACCACGCTGAATGATAGTGAAAGTGGGCTTCGCTCTCTGATCGCGCGGCATTTGCGCAAATCCAAAAAGAGTAACGTTGACCGGGACAAGATCGACTTCATGCTCGCGCAATATTTTGCGCTCGAGGTGCCCCCGAAGGTCTACCACAAACAGATCGAGCTTGCGGACGTTGCCCAGGTGATGCAGCCGGTGCTGGGAGAGGTGGATCCGGCCCCGCTCGCATGGTGCGCGCCGCTGGAGCAGATGATCGAATCGCTGCGGGGTTTCCGTAGCCTACGGGAGATTCTGAAGACGAATTTCATCGAACAGGGCCGCAAAGTGAAGGAAACGGCCGGCGGAATGTTTTACGATGCCGCGGCGCTGGTGGCCTTCATCCGGTTTAATTTCCTGCTGCGCCGGACGCTGATCGAACTGATGCATGCAGACTTGATCGCCATCCGCGCCGGACTCGGCCAACTGCAATCCGCCGGTGTAGGCATCATCGACTGCCACCATTTGGGACTCTCGGCGAGCGAACCACTTACGAAAATTTCTACGATTGCCGACGAGTGGAAACAGCCGTTCCAGAAAGAGTACACGGAAAGGTCAGTCAGCCAAGCATTCGATAAGCTGCTCGGGCTGCGCACGGATGTGGAGCAAGCACTCGAAAAGGCAATCGGAAAGGCGGGCGCAAGCGCTCCGCAACCGACGGCGACACAAGCAGCAAAACTTCTACCGGCGGCGAAAAAGCCTGTGGCGAGCTCCACTGCTTCCAATGCCAGCGCGAAAGCGAAGGAGCGTCCTGCGACGCCAGCGGTCGCGGAGCCAGGTGCCGTTGTGGTTCTGGATTTTGAAAACTGTATGGAGCAAATCTGGGAGCAACTGATCGCCACGCCGCCCTCGCGTGGAAGGTCGATGACTACGGTCAAAATCGGCGGAGCGCGAGTTCTCTTATCGTCTTGGGAAGTAACCGCGTTCGTCAGCGAAGACGGGCCGTCCGCGGAAGATTTGCGGCGAGCCGTTGTCGCCCGGGTGCAAGTTACTGGGGCCATGGAATCCGCCAAGGAGACGGGGAACGCCACGTCGCTCGACCGCGCGATGAACATGGCGCGGTTGGAAGTCACTCGATTGCAGGAACGCGTGGACGTAGCCAAGCAGGCGAAGGATACGGAGGCGGCCGTGAACCTCGGGATCAGCACGAAACGTCTGCTTTCCGCTCTGGACGAAGCAGAAAAGCTGTAACCGATGGCGAACTGGTCCGGCGAGCCCGGACAGAACTTCAGGGAGCTGCTCTTTCATTGCGACACGCCAACGTAGTTATCCTGACCGATGATACCGAATTTGCCCGGCTGCTGACGGCCTGTTGGCAGACGGAGCGCCAGGCCCCGAACATCACTGTCCTCAATAGCGATTCATGGCGCGAACAAGATGCACCTGCGCACGACCTGGTTGTCGTTGGACCTGTCCGCGATGGAAAAGTTACCAGCGTGCTGCGGTCCCTGGAGCCGGCAACGGGAGTGATTCTGTGCGTACCGGCAGACTCCCAAGAATTTGGGCAGTTGCGCGCCAAGTACCCGAGGCTGCTGCATATCCCACTGCGCGAAGATTGGGCGCAAACACTTCTGCTCGTCGCAGGCGAATCGTTGCGCCGAGCGAAAGCATTGCAGATCGCCCGGCAAGCTGAGCGTAACGCCGCCAGGAACGAAAATCAGGCCACACTCGGGCGCTACATGCTTGAGATGAAGCACAGCGTGAACAATGCCCTGACTTCCGTGCTTGGAAATGCCGAATTGCTGCTGCTGGAGCCCGGGCAACTCTCCGCGCAGTCGCTGGCTCAGATCAAAACCATGCACAGCATGGCGCTGCGAATCAATGAGGTAATGCAGCGTTTCTCATCGCTGGCGAGCGAGATGCAGGAAGCTGAGAATGCATCTCAAGCTGAGACAGAAGAGACCGCAGCGTTAACCTCGCGGCGTCGGTGAAGTCCTCTCACAGCAGCCGTAAGCTGCTCGTTTATAGACACTTAACCTAAAACGACACAAGGGCACGCGGAACGCAAAACCTGGCTGCTGACGTGCACCTCTGCCCTGTGGACAAGTATGGGGAGAGCACGGCTGTGCACAAAAAAGTCCTGATCGTTGATGACTCGCCCGCTGAGGTCAGGTTGATGCAGGGCTTGCTGGAGAAAGAAGGCTATTGGCCGATTGCCCTCCACGACCCCAGGCGCGTCGAGGAAACGATTACGAACGAGCGGCCGAGTGTGATCCTGCTGGATATCGTTATGCCAGGACGAAATGGCTTCCAAATCTGCCGCGATCTGAAGGGGAGCGCGGAATTCAATTCGATACCCGTGATTATGGTGACTTCAAAGGACTCGGCCAGCGACAAGTTTTGGGGCGAGCAGCAAGGAGCGGACGGCTACGTGACGAAGCCCTTCACAAGAGAAGACCTGCTTCGCGCGGTTCGGCGGTTCGCGTGAAAGATTCGGAGCAAGCGAATAAGCGATGAGCGAAGACTTCCACCTTGAGCCGCTTCCCGCTGACGCCGATACTGGCGATCTGCTCGAAGCCCTTGGGCCGATTGAAGAACGGCCGCCGGAGTCGCAGTACTGCGTCTTCCGCAGCGGACGCGAGCGATTTTGCCTCCCCGTTTTGGATGTCGAGGAAGTACTGGAATGGCCGTTGCTGACAAAGCTCCCACTCGGCCCGGCATACCTGGTCGGAATATTCAATTTGCGCGGCGCCATTGTGCCGTTGATCGACATTGCGATTACGGAAGGCCGCCGGCCGGGATTGCTGCCCAAGCACGTGGTAGTCGCTTCCCTGCGCGTCGAGAACCATCACGAGGACCTGCGTATCGGCATCGCGTCCGATGAAGTCATCGGAACCTATTCAGTGAACACAGAAGATTTGCTTGAGCAAGCGCCGGAAAACGTGCCGCATTGTATTGGAATGTTGCGGCATGACGATCGCCTGGCGCTGGTGATTGATCTGCGCCGGCTGCTCGAGGTTTTTCCGGGGCCCAGTATTTGAGTTTTGTGGAGGCAGCGCCGAATGAAGGCGCAGGCTCCGCGGAAGAGATTTGGAGGGTGGCATGAAATCGCGATTGAGTTCCACAATCTGGACGCTGGTCCTGCTGAACGGCGTGGTCGGCTTCGTCGTTCTCGGACTGGCATTCAGCGCCGGGAAGAAGGCCGGTGAAGCGTCCTTGTTCGACTTCGCCTCGCCAGCCGGAGGAACCGTACTGGTCGCCATCGTACTTGCGCTGGCCACGGCGGTAATCCTCGCGTGGCGGTTCGGTGCGTTGCTGGGGCCGGTGCAGGCTCTAGCGGAATTTTCCGAACGGCTGGCCGCGGGCGATCCGCGGGCACGCGCAGAGGTCTCTTCGAATGATGAACTGGGCTACATTGCGGAAAACCTGAATCGCGCGGTAGCCAAAGTTTCAAAGGCCACGAGCAACCAGGACGCCAATGACGCGTTGCAGCGGAGCATCACCGAATTGCTGAGCGTCATCAACCAGGTCGCTCGCGGTGACTTGTCGCAGCGCGGCAAGGTAACCAACGACGCGCTTGGAAACGTCACGGATTCCATCAACTACATGCTCGATAACTTCACCAAGGTTCTCGAGCGCGTCCGCAAAGCGGCCATGGAAGTGACCGCCTGCTCCAACAACATTCTCGTGGCCGCCGATGAAATGCAGGCGGGCGCTACCCAGCAAGACCAGGAAATTACCAACACGTCGAGCGCCGTCGAAGAGCTGACGGTCTCCATGAAACAGGTTTCGAACAACGCCGAAGCGAGCGCCGAAGCAGCGCGCCGCGCGCTGGATGCCGCCGAACAGGGCAACCGCGCCGTGCGCGACACTCTCGAGGGCATGCAGCGCATCCGCGCATCGGTTCAGGCTACCGCCAAGAAGATTAAATCCCTCGGCGATCGCTCACTGGAAATTTCGGAAATCATCAACGTCATTAACGACATCACAGAACAAACAAACCTGCTGGCCTTGAACGCGGCCATCGAGGCCGCACGCGCGGGCGAGGCGGGACGAGGCTTTGCGGTCGTCGCTGACGAGGTTCGCAAGCTTGCCGAACACAGCCGCAGCGCGACCAAGGATATCGCGGCGCTCATCAAGGCGATTCAGGCAGAAACGAACGAAGCCGTGGTCGTCATGGAAGAAGGCACCAAGGAAGTGGAAGGCGGCGCACAACTTGCCGATCAGGCAGGCCGGGCGCTGGACGCCATTTCCAACGTGGTGCGCCAGTCCGCGGAACTCGTCCAGGAAATCTCGCTGGCATCGAAACAACAGGTGCGCGGAACAGAAGGTGTAGCGCACGCCATGCAGATCATTTCGAGCATCACGCGGCAGACGTCGCAAGGAACCCGCGGGACGGTGGCAACCGTAAGCCAGCTCGTCAAACTGTCAGATCAATTGAATGAAGCGCTGGCGCAATTCCGCGCGTCATCCAAAGCAGCCGCGGCAAATGAAAATTCCGAGCGGCCCGTCCCGGCAGGCGCTCTTCGTTAAGCAGTGGCGCTCTTCTTCGCCAAATGGCGGGAGTAAGAGCGAAGCACAATAAACGGGAGCACGATGAGCGAACGGCAGGGACATGGGCAAGGGCTGAGCGAACACGAGCTGAGCGAGATTCGCATGTTGATCGAAGAGCGGACGGGAATTTGCTTCGATGAATCGCGCGAGCGCTTCTTCTCCACGCGTGTGCGGGAACACCTGCGCGCAAAAGGAATGGAGCGCGGCACGGAACTGTTGCGCGCCATGCGCAAATCCAACGTCGAATATGAGGGACTGCTCGAGCGGCTGCTGACGCAGGAGACGAGCTTCTTCCGTTACCCAGGCGTGTATGAAGCATTCGAGAAGCGCGTGCTGCCCGAACTGCACACCAAGAAGTTCTGGAAGAATCCCCGCACACTGAGGATTTGGAGCGCCGGCTGCTCAACGGGCGAAGAGCCTTATTCGATCGGCATCACGATCGCGGATTCGCTGTCATTCGCGGACGCCTGGAATGTGGAGATCCTTGCAACTGATGTCGGACGCGACGCCCTGAAGCACGCAGAACGTGGGATCTACAAAGGCCGCAGCATTGCCAGCGTGAGTGAGAGGCAGTTGGCGAACCATTTTGCCGAGATTAGCGGCGGGCACCAGGTAAAGCCGCGGCTACGCAAGATGGTTTCGTTTGCACAGATGAACCTTGCTTCGGCGGTGTACGTCGGCCGCATGGACATGATTTTTTGCATGAACGTGCTGATCTACTTTTCGGAAGAGCGCCGGCGCTCGCTGGTGCAAAGGTTCTACGACACGCTGGAACCAGGCGGCTATCTGTTCCTCGGCCACTCCGAGTCGATCTCCAAGATGCCTGTGAAGTTCCAGGCCATCGTGTTGAATGATTGCATTCTCTACCGGAAACCCACAGCGGATGAATTACAGAAGCCGGAACTCGTGACGGAGGGGCGAGCGTGAGTACGCTGGACCGCGAAACCGTCGAGATGTTCCTCCAGGAAGCCTCGGAGAACCTGCAATATTTGCGGGAATACGTGAGCGTGCTTCAGGACGTGGAGCCGCGCCGAGAAGACCTGGAACGGCTGTACATCTCGGCCCACACGCTGAGTGGCACTTCGGCGAGCTACGGATTCCCCCGATTTTCGGAGATTGCCGGGAAGCTCGCGCACGTGTTTCAGTACGCGCTGAACGCGCCGCTCGGCAGCGATCTGCACGGGCCATTGACTGAATTTCTTTCGGATGGAATTTCGGTGTTGGAAACGGATCTCCTGGAAATCAGCGACACAGGGAAGGAAAATGTCGATGATATTGCCGTTTTCAAGGAACGCTATCGCTTTGCTTTCCCCACGGAGCCGCCGCCGCTGAACCTTTCGCAGCCGGAACCACGTGAGCGGTTCGCCGAAGAGGAATTTCATGAACCCGTGGTCGCCGCAGCAACGGGCTCTTACTTCGATGCACTGCCGGTGGACGATGAGGTGCCGGACGACATCCTTGAGTTTTTCCAGCCGGAAGCAGAGGAGCATCTCCAGGTCGTCAGCGATTGCCTGATCTCGCTGGAAGGCAACAACAATCCGGAAGAGATCAACAAACTGTTTCGTGCCATTCACACGGTAAAAGGTTCGGCGGCGCAAGTTGGCCTGAAGAGACTAGGAGCGATTGCTCACCGGGTCGAGGATTTGATCGGCCGTTTGCGTGATGGTGAGATGGAACCGTCGCCTGCCGTGGTGGATTTGTGCCTCGAGTCAGTGGACATTTTGAAGAAGACGCTCCACCGGCAATGGGCGGACGAAGCCAACATGCGAACTGGCATCGATTCCCTGCTTGGCCGCATCGCGGAATTTGCCCCACTCGAGCCGGAAGAGGCGGAAGCCTCAGCAGAGTCTTCCCGCGTTGCGGAACCTCAGCGTGCGAAGGAAATTGAAGCCACGCCGCAAGCCGCTGCACCCGCGAAAAAGACCGCAAAACCGCCCGCAAGCGGCACTTCGACTGCCAAGTCGGTTCGAATTGCGCTGGCCCGGCTGGACCGCATGATGAATACGGTCGGCGAACTAGTCATCAACCGCACGCGCATGGTGGGACGCGTCGCTGAACTCGAAAAGCTCGTCGATACGCTGAGCTTTTCGAAAGAGCGGCTGCAAGGCAAAGTTACCGAATTCCAAGAAAAGTACGAGTTTAACCGCATCAGCAACAATCGCCCCGCCCAGGCACCTTGGAATCCCGAGCCGACGCCGCAGATGCTCACGAGCGCGGCTGCAGGCGACACGTCGTTCTGGTCCGAATTCAGCGAACTTGAAATGGACCGCTACGACGATTTCAATATTCTTTCGCGTTCGATGGCCGAGATTTCTGCGGACGTCAACGAGGTACTTTCGCAACTGGAAGGGTTCATCGGCCGCGTCGAAGGCGATATCGACGAATTCACGAAGTTGGCGCATCACCTGCAAGACGAGATTACGGCCGCTCGAATGGTTCCAATCGGCACTCTCTATTCGCGATTGTCGCGGGCCGTTCGCGATGCAGCGAACTCGACCGGCAAGCATGTCGAGCTGGATCTTTCTGGAAGTGAAACCGAGCTCGACAACAATATTATCCAGCAGATCTCCGATCCCCTCGTACACCTGGTGCGCAATTCGGTGGCGCACGGCATCGAGCAAAGCTCTGACCGCATCGCCGGGGGCAAATCGTCCAGCGGAAATATCATGTTGCGCGCGTACCACCGCGGCAACCACATTTACATCGAGGTGGAAGACGACGGTGGTGGAATTAATTACGAGCGCGTGAAGCAAAGCGCAATCGAACGCGGGCTTGTTTCCGAGGAGACCGCCGACCGGCTCACGGAACGCGACCTTCGAGAGATGCTGTTCCATCCTGGGTTCTCTACTGCTCCAGTCAAAACAGAACTGGCTGGGCGTGGTGTCGGGCTCGATGTCGTGCGGGCAAACCTAAACGCGCTTAACGGTGAAATCGATATCCAGAGCGCGAGCGGCAAGGGCACGAAGTTTACACTCAAGGTGCCTCTCACTCTGATTATTTCTCCGGCTCTGTTTGTGCGCTGCGGCACCACGAATTTCGCGCTGCCACTGGCGGTCGTCGAGGAAATCCGCCGCCTGCGCGCCGACGAAATCGAAGATGTCGGCGGAAAGCTCCTGACTAAGGTGCGCGACGTGGTTACCGAAGTCGTGCGCTTGGATACCTATCTGGGTTTGCCACCTCTCGAACCGATCAATGGGTACTTCCGTATGGTGGTGGCGAATGCCGGAAACCGGAAGATCGGCCTCGTCGTTGAAGAGGTTCTCGGCAAAGATGAAATCGTTATCAAGAACCTAGGCGAATACTTGCGCCGAGTGAAGCTCTTCCCAGGAACGACTATCGCACCCGATGGCAGCCTCATTCTGCTGATCGACCTAAATCGAATGGTGGCGACAGAACCGGGCGAGCGACGGCCGCTCCAGGCCAGCGCCAGCGCCGCCCGAATCTTTGCGCCGGGTTCGACGGCCATTGCCCGCGGAAGCATCCCTCCCGAGGCCATCGACCGCGTCGAGCAAGAGCGCGTAATCGTGGTGGCGGACGACTCGATCAGCGTGCGCAAATTCGTCGGCCGTATGCTGGAGAAGAACGGATACCGGGTGAAACTCGCGGCGGACGGACTCGAAGCCGCCGAACTGGTGGCACAACACGGCTGCCACCTGGTTATTACCGACCTTGAAATGCCGCGCATGACCGGCTACGAACTGATGGTGCAACTGCGTCAGAGCCCATCGACGCGGCGAATCCCCGTGATGGTCGTTACTTCCCGCGCAGGGGCAAAGCATCGCGATCGCGCGATGAAGGAAGGCGCCACTGCATTCCTGACCAAGCCGGTACAGGAAGATCAGCTGATAGCTGCGGTCGAACAACTTATAGGAACGGAGGCGCCGCGCCCGGTCGCGCCGGTAGCGTAAACGAACAATGGCCGCCACCAATAAAAAGTTTCGCGTGCTCGTCGTGGATGACTCCACATTCATGCGAAAAGTCCTCGAAGGGATTTTCAACGCGGACGAACAACTACAGGTTGTGGGCAACGCCAAGGACGGCCGCGAAGCCGTGGCGATGGCGGAATCCCTGAAGCCCGATGTCATCACTATGGACATCAATATGCCTCACGTGGACGGACTCCAGGCCACGGCGGAAATCATGACCACGAATCCAAAGCCGATCGTCATCGTCAGCTCTGAGTCGCGCGAAGGAGCAGCCAGCACCCTTCGAGCGCTGGAACTCGGCGCCATTGAATTTGTAGCCAAGCCATCAAGCGGCATCGACCTCGACATGCAGATCGTGAAAGAAGAGCTCCTGCGCAAGGTGCGGATGGCCGCTAAGGTACGCGTCGTCCGCACGGCTTCACGGTTGGCCTCTACCATTCAGAATGCGAACGGCTCCAAGACTCGACCGCCCGCACCAGTGAGCGCCCGCCCCGCGGCCACTTCCGGATTGGATCAACGCTTCCCGGTTGTCGTACTCGCGGCGTCCACCGGCGGACCAGCTACCATAATGCGCATTGCTCCAGGTTTCACGGCAGACTTCCCGGCCGCGGTGATTCTCGTTCAGCACATGCCGGCCACATTCACAACGCAATATGCCGCGCAGCTCGCCGAATTCACCGGCATCCGCGTGAAAGAGGCGGAAGCTAATGAATCACTTCAGCCGGGCACCCTGTACATCTGTCCGGGCGGTCAGCATCTTCGCGTTACGCCGACGGGCCGAATCCAGCTTGACGGGGCAAGCGGCCGCATTAACGGTTATCTGCCGAATATAGACGTCACCATGGAATCCGTTGCGGCATTCGCCGGCCCCCTGAGCATCGCGGGAGTGCTAACAGGAATGGGCAACGATGGAACCAATGGAGCGAAAGCCATAAAGGGAGCGGGCGGCCTGGTGCTAGCGCAGGACGAAGCGACTTCCGTGATATTCGGCATGCCCGCCGAAGCCATCAAAGCTGGCGCGGTGGATCATGTGCTCGGAATCGACGACATTTATGCGGCCATTGAAAAACGGGTTTTGGGAATCTGCCGCACGGCACCCGCGGGAGTTCGCTGATGCGCCTGGCGACCCCAGTAAAGCCAAGTTCAGTGAAGACCGAGCAGATCATTCTCTTCCGCGTAAGTGGACAACTATTCGCCGTCTCTTCCGCTTCGATCCAGGAAGTCCGTGGTGTAGATAGCTTGTCAGGTGCTGCGACAGAAATCAGTGCTCCTGGGCTTCGGAAAGTTCGCCAGGTCTTGCGGCGCGGGGACAGATCGCTCTTCATCGTCAACGGCGCCATGCATTTTGGATTGCATGCGGCGCCGGGAGCGCTTCTTTTCGTGCTGCGCAAGACGCGCACGGCCCTCTTGATCGATGGGATCGAGAAGATGACGACCATGACCAGGCTGCAGGCGCTTCCGCTCTCCTTCTGTCACGAAGAACGGCGATGGTACCGAGGGCTGACGGCTCTCGACCAGACGGTCGTGCCAGTAGTGCATCCGGAAGGTTTCTTATCGCCCGAAGAACTGGCTTTGCTCGATGCCGCTCTTTTGCAAGCGGACCAATCCGCTGGAGAGGCCCTCGAGGGAACAAACTCCGCGGAATGACTGTGTCGACCGAACTCGAATTGCAATCCTTCGTCCTGCTACGGCTAGGCGAACGGCGGTTTGCCGTTTCCGCAAAGCAGATTGCCGAACTCGTTACTCCGAGCCGGGTTTTTCGCTTTCCTCACCGAACGCCCAGGTTAGAAGGCGTGATCCTGCGCCGCGGCCGGATTGTTCCGGTATGCGATGTTTCAGAACTGCTGCTCGGCAAACGCCTGACGTCACGCCGTTTTTACTTGATCGCCGTGCGCAACTATGGAGCACAAAGAGAATGGGTCGCGGTGCCGGTTACGGGTGAGTGCGAGTTGATCAATACAGAGATGATGGCGGCGGCGGAATCCGACGCGCCACACGTCGCGGGGTGGCTATCGCATGACGGTGACGTGATCGAAGTCTTGAATCTCGATGCGCTCACGCCAGGCTCGGAACAAACACTCGCGGAGGTTGTGCCGCCGCAAAGTGTGGAGGCACAGCCGTGATCCCCGCCGGACGTTCCGTCAAGGTTCTTCTTATCGACAGTAATGTTTATTTTGCAAAGCGCCTCGGCGATGCCCTAAAACGCGAAGGTTTTGAGGTTGTGTCCAGCACGCAAGCTGCTTTCGCTCTAACCACACTCGAATACGACGCGCCATCCGCCATTCTGTGCGCGACAAACATGCGGGAGATGGGTGCTCTGGAGGTTGCACGAATCATTCACGCGGACCCAAAGAACGCTAATCTGCCCATTGTCGCGCTTGGAGATGGAAGCCAGCGCGCGTTGATGGAGGCATTTCAGGCTGGGTGCGATGATTACATCGATCGCAACCGGCAGCCCGCGGTCATTGCCGCGCACGTGAAGCAGATCCTCGTCAGCAAAGCGGAGGGGTTTCAGCCCACGCAGATGCTTCCTCAGTCAGACACCAGTCTCAGCGGCAACTTGACTCACCACGACCTCACGGGCGTCATGCAGATGTTGGGGCACGCGCAAGCCGTGATTCACATTTTGAAAAGCTGCGGAAACAGCAACGAAGGCGTTTACAAGTTTACGTACGGGACCGCGTCAACGCAGCGCACTGTGCTGCGCTCGGCCACCGATCTTATGCTGGATGCCATGCGCGAATTCGACGAAGGAACGCGTGACATGGCGGACAAGGAAGCGCAATGAGCGAAGCCATGACCATTCCGCCGCTGGGCGAAGCGCCGGCCAAGCGAACACCAACCGTCTACTTCATCGACGACAGCGCCACGATGCGCGAAGTCATTAAGATCGCTTTTCGCCGTGAGAACATAAATGTAATTACTTGTGCGGACGCGGCTTCGGCACTGGCACAATTCGAGCAAAACCGCCCCGACGTGGTGATCACCGATGTGATTATGCCCGATCAGGACGGCTACTCCGTCTGCAGCCAGATCAAACAGAATCCAGATTTCAGTGAGACACCAGTAGTGCTGATGTCCGGTGTCGTCAATAAGAGTGTGGCCGACAAAGCCGTTTCGGTGAAAGCGGATGAACTGATTCGGAAACCGTTTCAGCCGCAGGAATTGATTGGGCGGGTAAAAAGCCTCCTGGAGCCCAAGAGCGCAACACCTGCGCCGATTGCTGAACGCTCATCGCCATCGAATGCTTTGAGCAGTCTTTTTTCGCCACCTCCAGCTCCGGCAGCACCGCGCCCGGTTGCGCCTCCTCCGCCAGCCTCTGGCACACTCGAATCTGCCTGGCCACGAGCACTGGCCGAGGCGTTCACCCCGCGGCAACCCTCGCAGCCACACCAAGATATTCAGCATTCGACGGCGGCCCCGGTCCGGCCAGCTCCGACAGCGGCCGACGTCCAAAGGCTTCGCGTCGAGATTGCCCATTTGGATTTGCTTGTGAAGAAGCTCCAAACAGAACTTCAGATCGAGCGGCAGTACAATCAAGCTCTCGAAACACAGATTCGCACTCTCACAGAGGTGAGTTAGCCGCGCGAAAGCCGGCCAGCTACCTTACCTCATTCCTCTAACCGCGCCCGGCGCATAGTTGACGCTCGAACACGGATTCAGTAGCCTCATTCTGCGCCCTTCACTTGCTGGTTTGCGCTTCTTTTTCTAATCCAGGAGGGGACTCGCGATGGACAACAAGAGCGATTCCGCCATTTCTCGCCGTGAATTTGCGCGCCGCGCAGCGTTTGTTTCCGCCGCTGCATCACTGGCACCATCAAATCTCCTCAGCTCAGAATCAATCGCCTCACGGCTGCCGC